>Ga0208336_1000002_pt1 | contig 116685 bp, 107 predicted proteins | sample DeeseametaMP0372_FD_184212 | JGI IMG/M metagenome (GOLD analysis project Ga0208336, IMG submission 184212) | Marine microbial communities from the Deep Atlantic Ocean - MP0372 (SPAdes) | ecosystem: Environmental > Aquatic > Marine > Oceanic | place: East of Porto Seguro, South Atlantic Ocean...
AATGCTCACGGTCATTGGCGTTATCGCGGCGATGTTTGCCGTGGGTCTTGTGTTTGCCCTAAGGAGTTCCGGTGGTGAGGGCAAATCGATTGCAGCGCCGCCGTCCACTGAAACATCGGCTCCCACGTTCGCTCTTCCTGGTGGGACACAAGAAGAACCGACTGTCGTACCAACAGCGACACCGTTACCCACGTACACTCCCTACCCTACCTATACACCGATACCCACCCCGACGACAGTGCCAGCAACTCCAACTCCGTTACCTACATACACGCCCTACCCCACCTATACACCTGAGCCAACGGCCGTACCAACGCCTGTGTTGACCCCTACAGCAGTACCAACACCCACTCCGATGCCGATACCTACCCCGACCCCTATTCCCGTCATAGATGACCACGGGGATAACGTCTTTAGCGCAACGGTGACTGAACTTAATCCAGACTTCGACTACTGGACTAAGTCGTCAATGTTACAGATCAGAGGGGAACTGGAGACCCCGGATGACATAGATTATTTCTCTTTCGAGGCTTACGGAGGAGAGGAGCTCTTCATATTTACTCCCCGGTTCTTGCCCCTCGCTACTGACACGGGAGGAGGTATCCCCAAGATCGTTCTCTACGGTGCGTCATGGATGCCCCTTGCTTCCATCGGCTTAGAAGAGCTCATAATATACACACCGGGGTCTCCTGGGATCATCTATCTAGCGGTATCTAATTCCAACCCCAGGTACACCGGCAAATACCGGGTAATAGTGACCCGTGGCTATACCAGCGCACGTCCAAATTTCGCGAGTCCGCTAGAACCATTCTGGCCTGCTGGCGTTGCAGCACCAACACCGACTCCAGCACCGACCGCAGTACCAACACCGGTGCTGTTCCCTACTGCAGTGCCAACACCTGTCCCAACTGCCGTACCTGCGTCTACTCCAGGGCCAACGCCGACACCTACTCCTACGCCGACCATAACGCCGACACCACAGCCTGGTTCAACAGCTACGCCTGTTCCTACACCTACAGCTGTACCGACACCTACGCCAACTCCCACGCCAACGCCTGCGCCAACGCCGACTCCGACACCCGACGCCACTTCTTACTACGACAAGGGTGTGGAGTATATAAATGCTGAGGATTGGGTGATGGCGATTGAAGAGTTAGATAAAGCTATCCAACTTGACCCTAATTATGCCGACGCCTACGACGGCCGCGGTTGGTCTTACCGCAACCTAGGTCAACACGAAACCGCCATCGACGACTACAACAAGGCTATTCAGCTTGACCCTGACCTTGTCACAGCCTACAACCATCGGGGTATCTCTTACAGAGCACTAGGTCAATACCAACTTGCCCTCGACGACTACGACAAAGCCATCCAGCTTGACTCTAATTTTGCCAAGGCCTACAACAACCGGGGTAACGTTTACCGCAATCTTGGCCAATACCAACTTTCCATCGACGACTTGACCAAAGCCATTCAGATAGAACCGAATGGTGTGCGTTACTACAACCGGGCTGAATCTTACTACTACCTAGGCCAACCCCAAAATGAAATCTCCGACTTGACCATGGCTATTCAGGCGGGCTTCCCTGACCTTGTTCGTGCCTACAACAACCGGGCATGGGCTTACAACCAACTTGAACAATACCAAAATGCCATCACCGACTGGACCATAACCATCCAGCAAGAACCAAATGCTAATCGCTACAGCAACCGGGGATTAGCTTACAGAAGACTAGGCCAATACCAAAATGCCATCAACGACTACACTATGGCCATCCAGCTAGAACCAACTGCTCAGCGCTACACCGAACGCGCATACGCTTACGGGCTACTTGACCAACACCAAAACGCCATGAACGACTACACCATGGCCATCCAGCTAGAACCAAGTGGTCTGCGCTACAACAACCGCGCAGTGTCGTATTATCATCTGGGCGATTATACTAATCAGCAAGCTGACAAAGCCGCAGCCTGCTCCCTAGACAGCCAGTGGTGCTGACCCGACTGAACCTTCCGCACCGCTCCACACGCAACCAGTATCGCCACTGCCTCAGCTAACTCTCTCTCACTACGCTGATATAGAGAGCCATCTGCCAGCTGGTAACTCCGGATTTCTTAATCAACAAAATGTGGGGCGATACTTACCCGTCCTCATAAGCATCAAGAGGCGAACGATTTCCCTGCCTACGCAGACAGGTTTATGGCGCGATGACCTGGGCCAGGAAAATTATTTGACCCTGTGTAGGTAGGTTGTATTTACTCTCTCTAACGCATCTATATGGTAGTTATTTACCTGGCAACACAGTGTCATATTATTTTTGCAGCGCCCACTTTATATATGTCCGACGCAAACTCCAATGCAGGTATGAAACGTGTGGGCCGTCCCCCAACAGGACTCCAGCCAAGGCTGTCCATGCGAATGGAGGCATCTATGCTAAAACTGGCATCCCAGCACGCTAAAGCCAAGGGTCATACAGTTGGTAGGGGGCTTGAAGAGGCCATACGCGAAAAGATAGAGGGCGAGAAGGGGGAAGAAGATGTCACTAAGGCAGATTTACTGATTCGGAACATCAAAAACCATCATCCAGTAGTACCTTACGTAGTTGTACATACCTGGTAGTGGGGTCTGGTTTCTACGCCGCCGACTTGCCTTCCACGGCCTTGTCGGTGGTACCAAGAGGTTTGGCAAGCGGACCGGCATATTCAGTGGAGTTGGTAAACTCGCGTACATGTCCGCAAAGTTGACATACGCCTTCACTGATTGGGCCATTTGGGACTGCAATTACCCAATAGTGGGCACAATGAGCGTGTACGTAGTCGGCGAGCTTGGCTTGGTTGTCCGTAGACGGTACTACGCCTCGATATACCCAGTCTTCCGCCGTCTTGAGCGGTACGTCTAGGCCAAGGGCAAAGTCTCGTACAGTTAGGCCTTGTACACCTAGCCAAGGTTTCAAATCCACCATACCGGTCAGTTTACTACGGTTCTGAATTTGGCGCACCCAAGGCTGAATTATTCAAAAAGATATGGACCAATACCCACCTTTCTTCTTACCCACGATCGAGGCGAACGGCTTCCCTACCTGCACTCACAGGCCATGAAAGGTCACGCTTTTATTTCCTAGTACTTTCCTGCCCATGATTTCTCTAGAGTTAATTCATTCATGCTTTCATGGCTACCTGCGCATTGACTTTCGGCATTGCCAAAAATAAACTACCTACATGGCACCAAGAACAGGCAGACCACGCACTGGCAGGAAGCCTAATTTCATAGTCCGGATGAACCCCGAACATGCTGCTGCCGCACGTCAAGCTGCCAGGGATGCAGGTAAGCAGGTTGGGCAGTGGCTGGAAGAGGCGATCACAGAGAAACAGGAGCGCGAGAAGGAGGCAGGTAATGTCACTAAGGCAGATTGCTAAGGAACTGGGAATCAGCCCGGCCTATCTTTCTTACATGCTCAATGGGAAGAGGCCGTGGCGCAAGGATTTATACCAGCGTTACATGGGGGTTGTTAACACTTTTGTTAACAGTGAGGCGGCATTGGCCAATCACGAAGAAAAACCACCCTATTTAATCGCCGGTGCAGGCACGAATCACGGCATAGCCCAGTCCGGCAGGGCACCTGCATGGGGTGTAGGGGGTCGTCGGTTCGAATCCGACCACCCCGACCAGAAAACGTAAAAGAGTTCTTGACGCTGCCGGTTAAGCGGTCACACCCCGCCAGATTAATATCACGCCCACCGCCACCAGCACGTAACCCATGGCGCCCACCAGGGTGGCCAGTTCGACCTTGCCGGTGAGCTTTGCCCCGAAGTAGCTGCCGACGGCCGCGCCGGCGCCCATCATCAAGAGCAGTTGATAGTCGACGTCTCCCTTGATGGCGTGGCCGACCCAGCCCAAGGACCCCATGACGAATCCGATGACCAGGTTTGTGCCCGCCGCGATGCGGGGGTCCATCTTCAGCACCCTGATCAACGCTGGCAGCCGGATGCTGCCCAAGATCAGCCCAACGGCGCCGCCCAGGAGACCAACACCCAGGCCCATCCCGCCGCCGATCAACATCCGTTTGCGGTCGTACTCGGTCACGAAATTATCCGCGCTGGCCGCCACCGCCCGGCTCTTCGCTCGCAGCTCCACACCCTGCCACAGCACCAACAACCCGGCGGCGGTGAGGAGGATGGTCTCCGAGACCCGTCCGCCCTGGAAACCGCCGATGAACGCGCCCGCGAAAGCCGGACCACCCATGATCAGCACCAGCCGGAAATTGACCCGTCCTTCGCGGATATGCCTGATCGCGCCGAAGATAGAGCTTATGCTGCTGACCAGGATGTTGGTTCCGCCGGCGGTTGGCGCGGCCATTCCCATGAGCAGCATGGCGGGTAGACGCATGGTCCCCAAGGCCAGGCCCACGAATCCGCCCAACAGCCCAACGCCCAGCGAGACCGCGGTGAGGACCACGGCGTTCCAGACCAGAACGTCGGACCCCCAGCCCAAAGTTGCGTCCATTCCATTCCTTCACCGGCGAAACCACCGGTTATATCGGTTAGTTCAGTAGCAATAATTAGAGCGCCGGGTGGGACAGGTCCACGTTCCGGCGCTCACGCGTCAAATCGGTCGTTTGAATCTTTTGGATCGAGCTTTTAGGCGGGCGTCGCCACATTGAACTTGGGCATGACCTCTTTGCCGAAGCGCTCCAGTTGCTCGATCATCACTTCCAGGGGCGTGCCCTGACGGCCGCAGCCCACGTGCATGTACTCAAGTCCGGGGTATTTGTCCTGGATCCCCATGATGTGTTCGGTGATATGCTCGGCGGTGCCGCAGACCCAGGCGCCCGCAGCTACTGCGTCCTCCATGCTGGGGAAGCTGGCGGAGGGGGCGCGTTTCGGGTCGCCGAGAGTCTCGATCATCTCCGGGGTGAAGGAACGGAAGAAGCCCAACGGGGCGAACATCTTCATATCTTCTTCCAGGTACTTTCTAGCCTGGTCCATGCCCTCTTTCTCGTTGTCGGCGAGGAAGGTGGGAAGGCCGAGCACCAGCCTGCTGCCCAACTGAACGTCTTTGTAGCCATGCTTGTCCAGAGTTTCGGTCCAGCGCTTAATCACGTCATCGGACGGCCCGCCGGTAACGGCCCCGCCACCGATGATGGCCTGGATGTTGTGCTTAGCCATGAAGTCCATGGCCCGCTGGCTGGCGCTGACCATGGGCTGCCAGGTCTCCACCGGCAGGTTCATCGGCCTGGGAACCAGGGTGATCTCCTTCAGTGTGTAGCCCCGGTAGGGGACCTCGGGTGGGAGGGTGTAGTGCTTGCCCTTGAAGGAGAATGACTCCTCGTTGAAGGCCTTCATAATAATCTCGATCTGTTCCTCGAACATCTCACGATTGGCGTCGTTGTCCGAGTTGGTGCTGGGCACGCCGAAGGTATCCACTTCGCGGGAGTGGTAGCCGCGTCCCACGCCGAAGATGACCCGTCCCTTGGTCAATATGTCGGCGGTGGCGTAGTCCTCGGCCAGCCGCAGGGGGTGCCACATGGGGTTGATGTTGAACCCGCAGCCGAACTTCAATTGCTTGGTGATATTCGCCAAGTGCACATAGAGCAGCAGTAGATTCGGGATAACCTCGTTGCCTTCGTGCTGGAAGTGGTGCTCCGCGGCCCAGAAGCTGTGGTAGCCTAGGTCGTCCATCACTTTGACCATCTGCTCGATCCGATCAAATATGGTCAAGAGATGTTCGTTGTCAAAGCGGCGGTCGTTGACGGCTGTCGCTCCCAAGCCGAGTTCTCCCAGGTCGATGTGCCCGGCGTACAGGGTCCCAAATTTTGTGATCATGGATTCTCATGTTCCTTGGTTCGATTTGGCTTCTGCCATTTTAATGATGCTCTCCCCGTTGTCAATCTGAGGCTAGCCGAGGAAAACGCTCGTAAACCGGCCGCAGTTGACGCTGGTTGACGCCGCCAGTATTATTTTGGCCTTCGGCACGAAGGGCCGACGCTACCAAATGAACCAAGAGGGAGAGCACTAATGAAGTACGACGTGATAGTTGTTGGGGCCGGCTCGGCCGGCTCGATCATGGCTTCCCGGCTCAGCGAAGACCCGGACCGTTCGGTCTTATTATTGGAGGCGGGCCCGGACTATCCCGAATTCGAGCAACTGCCCGACGAGGTGAAGTTCGGCTACGCCACGGCCACCGACATCATGACCAGTGACCATAACTGGCAGTACTGGGGCAAAGCCACCGAGACCTCGCCGCCCATGATGGTCCCCCGGGGCAAGGTCACCGGCGGGTCCAGCGCCATCAACGGCCAGGTATTTCTCCGGGGCGTCCCAGAGGACTACGACTCCTGGGCCGCAATGGGCAACGACGAGTGGAGCTTTACCCAGTGTCTTTCTTACCTCCGAAAGATCGAGACGGACTCCGATTTCCCGGACGACGATTTCCACAGCTCGGAGGGCCCGATCATCGCCCGGCGGTTCAAGCAAGATGAATTGCTGCTGGAACAAGCGGCGTTCCAGGCCTCATGCCGCGCCGCCGGATTCCCTGAAAGCCCCGACCACAACCATCCGGAGGCTTCCGGCATCGGCCCCATCCCGTTCAACAACCCCAACGGTATCCGGTTCAGCACCGCCATCGGCTATCTGACCCCGTCCCGGCACCGGCTCAATCTGACCATCCGCCCCAACTGCACAACCCGGCGGATAATCTTCGAGGGCAAGAAGGCCGTCGGTGTCGAGGTAGAGAGCGGCGGAGAGGTATTCGTGGCCGAGGCCGAGCAGATCATCCTCAGCTCCGGCGCCATCGGCTCACCTCAAATCATGCTGCTCTCGGGCGTCGGACCCGCCGACCACCTAAAGGAGATGGGCCTGCCGGTGGTCCACGACCTCCCCGGGGTGGGTCAGAACCTCCGCGACCACCCCATGATCTACGTAACCTTCAAGACCAAAGAAGGGCACCCGATGGACGGCTTTGCTCCCAGGGTGCAGATGGGCCTGCGGTGGACCGCCGACGGCTCGGAATACCGCAACGACATGATGATCCTGATGCAGTCCTACGCCACAGAGCGGGTGGACCGTGGTGGAGAACGCATGGAGCCATTGGGCATCCGCATGCTAGGCGTGCTGGATCTGGCCATGAGCGCTGGAGAATTGAAATTGACCTCCACAGATCCAACCGAACAGCCATCGTTGGAATACCGGTACCTGCAGGACCCCTTTGATCGCCAACGTATGCGCGAGATGGTGCGTACCTGTGTCAGTCTGGGCGCCGATGAGAAATTCAAGGACATCGTCGAGTACCGAATAGAACCCACCGACGAGGAGTTGGAATCCGACGACACACTGGACGCCTTCTGTGCCCGGGACGTCACGACGGGTCAGCACATATCCGGCACCTGCAAGATGGGGCCGGCCTCGGACGGCATGGCAGTGGTCGACCAGCACGGCCGGGTGCATGGACTGGAGAACCTGCGGATCGCCGACGCGTCTGTAATGCCTAACTGCATCCGCGCCAACACCAATGTCACGACCATGATGATCGGCGAGCGCATGGCCGATTTCATCCGGAACGGGGAATAGGGTGCTGGTTGTTCTCGATGCTCTTATCCCGTAACTCGCCTGTTTCATATGAACGGGGTAACCAGTTCTTTTTCTTGGCACCTGGCACAACTTTGTTGTAGCATGTTCAGGCTATTGGTCAGGTGATCAATTCTGGGCCATTAGGAGTAAATCATGTCGTTTTTTAGAGCTGCAAACACTGGGACGATGGTTATGGGTCCCGGCGATATATACACGTTTCTCGCAACCACAGCAGAGACCGACGGGGCGTAATTCATGCTCGAAGGGGCTGTGCCTCCCGGTGCTGGCCCGCCTCCATACATCCACCATGATCAGGCCGAGACATTTTATGTCGTTGAAGGGCAACTGGAAGTAAGGGCCGGTGATTTTTTGCATGTCTCCGAGGGGTCGCCGCATAGTTTCATCAATAGGTCACAGGCCCCTGCAAAACTCATTGCGACCTTCGTGCCAGCCGGGAACGCCGAGAAGTTTTTTAGAGAGGCGATGGATGAGACAACGGACCGGAACGCCACGCCTCCGTCACTCGACGACGCAATGATTCAACGAATGATGGCTGCGGCGGAGCGCAATGGCGTAGAAATTTTGCCACCACCTCAAGGCTAACGTGCAACGCGGGGATAATTACCTTTATAAAAGGGGTTGGGGGGATTTTCGTTCTCTCATGCGTCACCCTGTTTCCGGAATTCAACAGGAGACCTGTCCTACCTCGATAGTTCGGACAACAACGGCAGGCGGTAGGCCTTGGCGGCGGTGTCGTGGAACAGCAATCTCTTCTCGCTGGCGGAATAATCGGCGGTCATTCGCTTGAAGGAATTCCAGACAGCCGTATACGAGTAGGAATTCTTGTCCACCGGGAAGTTGCTCTCGAACATGCAGCGTTCCGGCCCGAACGTCTCGATGGTATGTAGATAGTACGGAGACATGGCGTCGGTGAGCTCCGTTGAGTCGGGCGGGGCTGGCCGGGTATCCCACCCAAACCCGCTGACCCGGTTGCCCAGACCTCCCACTTTGACGACCACGTTGGGGCGTTCAGCCAACGCGGTCATGTCTTTCTTCCAGACCTCAAATATCTCGTCCCGATGACCGGCATAGGGGCCGACGCCCAAAGGACGGCCGATATGGTTCAGGATGAACACGGAATTGGGGAAGGCATCGACTAGGTCCGCCAATTCAAATAACTGTGGGTGATAAACCAGGGCGTCGAAAGCGTGGCCCATGCGAAAGAGCACGCCGATGCCCTCGCGGAAATTAGCCTCAGCAATCATGCCCGGCCAGCCGGAGCGGTGGGACCGCAGCGGCTCGTGTGCGTCCCAACTGCAGGTGTGACGGACGCTCCGGAACCGTCCACTGCCGGCCAACTCCATGGCCTCCAGCACCGGCCCAACGGCGGCGCCCAGGTTCAGGTCGGCGTAACCCACGATACCGGCGGCCACTTTCGTCGGGCCGTAATTTCCGCTGTCGCTCAGCGCGCCAAGACCACGGACCCACTCGACCTCACCGACGGGCTTCATCTCCACCGGACCCGACGCCCGGTACATGGAATCGACCTCGACGAACAACGACTGCACAATGTTATGTCCGGTGGCGAAGTCTCGGGTGACCTCGTCGATCATGTAGCGGTCTCCGGGCTTGTCCCAGAGATGGTGGTGGGGGTCGCAGATGGGCAGGCCGGGGTCCAGGGCGTCTTCCTTGGTCAGTTCCAGCCAGGCGTCAAGTTCGGCGGGCATCTTTCACCAATCAGTTAGGGGATTAAAGACCGACTAATTCCCGGAAATTCTCGCCCAGGATGCGTTCCTTGGCGGCGTCGGGAATGGGTAGGTTTTCGATGAACTGGGAGTCTTTGGCCATGTCGGCCAGAGGGAAATCGGTGCCGAAGCAGACCTTGTCCGCGCCGTGTTTGTTGATGATGGCGGCCAGCGTGCCGGCGCCCACTTCTTTCAAATATGGAGGCCAGGTGGTGTCGATTATCACGTTGTCTTTACCGATCAACTCCCGCTCGGCTTCATCCAACATGTAGAACCCGCCCAGATGCAGGCAGACCACTTTCATCTTGGGGAACTGCCGAATCATGTTCATCACCCGGTCCGGCGGCGAATAGATGGTGTCCTCAGGCCCGGTGTGGGACCATTTTCCCGAGTGGATCTCCACCACCATGTCGTCGCCGAGTTCTTCGTAGAGGGGAAACATCTTGGGGTCGTCAGGGAAGAACTGGTTGACCATGGGGTGCAATTTCACGCCCTTGATGCCCGCCTCCCGGAGGCGGCGGACCTCTCCGGGCATGTCGTCCATGTCGGGGTGAATCGCGCCGAATGGGACCAGCATGTCGTCTTGGATGCTGATCAGCCAGTCATTGGCCGGCTTAACGTGCCGCACCTGTTCCACCACGCCCAACACCACCGACTTGTCCACGCCCGACGCCCGCATATGAGACTTGATGCCCTCTATGGTGTTGACGCCCACGGCTGGATAGCCGAAGGTCTCGGTCATGTTTTCCAACACCGGCGCGGCGATGCGGTCGGGAGATATGTGGGTGTGGATATCTATGCGCATGGCTACGTTCTTCTACCTCGGTCGACAGCTTCCACGGTCATTTTTCTGTTAAGCGCCTTTCCGATCGCTTGACCGGCATCTTGGACGGCCTCGCGGGCAGCATCCACCGTGGCCTGGAATCCGAAGAAGCCGTGAACCATGCCGGGATAGTTGGCGTAGGTTACAGGCACGCCAGCATTTTTGAGCCTATCTGCGTAGTCCCGGCCTTCGTCCCGTAGCGGGTCGTAACCGGCAGTTACGATGTAGGCAGATGGCAGTCCCGCCAGATCGTCGCAAAACATGGGAGAAATGTCAGGGTCCTTTTCGTCAGTTCCGGCTGGTATGTAATGCCCGTAGAACCAGTCCATCCCTGCTTTCTCCAAGAAATATCCTTCCGCGTTTTCGCCGATGGATGGCAAGCTCATGCTGGCGTCAAGCGCCGGATAGATCAGCAATTGGAAGCTGATGTAAGGCGATTGGGCTGCACGGGCGCGCAGGGTTACGGCTGCAGCGAGGTTGCCGCCAGCCGAGTCTCCTCCCACCGCGATGCGCTGCCCGTCAACTCCGATCGAGTCCGCGTTGGCCACCACCCATTGCACTGCCGCGAAAGAATCGTCGGGAGCTGCAGGCCATGGATGTTCCGGGGCTAGGCGATAGTCCACCGAAATCACCTTACATCCGCTGGCATTCGCGAGAGCGCGGCAAACCGGGTCATGGGACTCAAGATCGCCGACGACCCACCCGCCTCCGTGAAAATACACCAATGCCGGCAGAGCATCGGCTGTAACTTCAACCGGTGTGTACAACCTCACCGGTATCTCACCTTCCTGTCCCGGAATTTCGCGGTCCGCAACGTGTCCGATCGGCACCTCATACGGCCGACGCAGATCGCTGAACCATTGACGCCCGTCCTCGGCGGACATCTCGATATATCGAGGACCGCCCACGGCCTCAAGGCCGTCCAATAATTTTCTGACTTGTGGATCTACCGCCATTTCGACACCCCTATAGGATTACTACCCCAACATCTCTTCGGCCAGTTTCTCCAGGCCGGGTATCGCCTCGCCTGGTGCGGTCGAAGGAAGGCGGACGGTGGCCATGTCGGCCCCGGCTTCTTCCATCTGATCGATCTCGTCTCGGCTGGAAGCGCCGTAGATCAGGATCTGGATGCTCTTGGAGTCGCGGCCGGCGGCATCGGCCAATTCGTCCAAAGCGGCCCGGCCCGCCCTGACGCTGTCGGGGGTGGCCCGCACCGGCATCCAACCGTCGCCGTAGGTGACGACTCGCTTGAAGACGTTGGCCGCCGCACCGCCTAGGAACACCGGGGGATGAGGCTTCTGGACCGGTTTGGGAAAGACCCGGACCTTGGGGAAATCGTAATAATGGCCGTGGTACTCGGCTTCGTCTTTGGTCCACAGCTCTTTCATGGCCTCGACGGCCTCTTTAGCCTGGGTCCAGCGGTGGTCGAAGTCGCCGCCCATGATCTCGGTCTCCTCCCGAAGCCAGCCGGTGCCGATCCCGAAGATGAACCGTCCGCCCGAATGGAAGTCCAGGGCGGCGATCTGTTTGGCCTGGACCAGCGGGTTATGCTCGGGAATCAGGCAGATGCTGGTGCCCAACATTATCTTGCTCGTGGTGGCGGAGGCGATGGCCAGGCCGATGAAAGGGTCGGCCATGTCGGACATGGAATCCGGGATGCTGCCGTCGGGGGTGCCACCGTACTTGGATGTGGTATGCACCGGGATTATGGGATGTTCGGCCATCCAGAGGGACTGGAACCCCAGGTCCTCCGCCTTCTTGGCGAAGGCGCCGATGTCCCCCGTATCGCTGTTAATAGCTACGTTTACCCCGACTTTCATCACATCTCCTCCGGTATTTCGGCCCGATTGCTTCCCTGAAAAAGTGACCCGATGGTACCACGCCTAGCGCGTTTTTGCTCTAGGCGGAGATTAGACTGAGTGCAACGATGCCGCTATCATTACTTCAAATTCCCAGGCATCAGGTATCCGCATCGGAAATTACGCGGCCAAATGAATTTTACCCAAGCGATCTCATCTGGGTTCAGCAGGTATATTGATTTCAGGACAAGGTCTAGCCGGTCGGAGTATTGGTGGTGGACCTTGTTCGCCTTGCTGGTATCGATCGCAGCCACCGTGCTGGATGCGGTGATGTTCGGCGGGGCGGCGATACTAGACACCATCAGCTCGTTCGTCCTATTAATACCTGGGATAGCGGTGGCCGCCAGGCGTCTCCATGACATCAACCGGACGGCATGGTGGATACTGATCGCGTTCACCATAATCGGGATATTGCTGCTGCTCTATTGGTACATACAACCAGGGGACCGGGGAGACAACCGCTACGGGCTTGCCCCCCTCCAGGCGCCCACCGGAGCAGATTTCGACGGGACCACGGGCCTATACGATCCTGGTGATGGGTCCGGGTTTTGCGCCGCCTGTGGCACGTCGCTAGAGAGGGGCGCCAACTTCTGCCCGTCATGCGGCGCCGCGATCTGACCCAAATTCCGGTTGTGATAAACCTTCCTAGGCTCGAATCATGTGATAGAATATCGTCGTATGGAACAGATGCAAGAACAACCCATCCACTGGGACAACCATCGGACCAACCTGAACCTGACTTTCATCTTCGCATTGATCGTCGCCGTGATCGGCATACTCGGACAGCCGGTACTCTTCGTGCTCGGTATCGGCGTTGCGATCTATAGTTGGCTCACCAACCCCAAGCAATATCTGATCTACCGCGACGCTCTGGTGATAATCTACGGAAAGCCTCGGATCAAGTCCTATCCGTTCCAAGATATCTCGCACCTAGAAACCCTGTCTCTACCGATGGGCGAGCGTCTTAGGGTGCGCATGGTGAATGGCCGGCGGCTATTGCTCCTGACCAAAGACACCGATACTTTCCGTGCCAAACTAGACGAAGCGCTTGACGCCTTCCACGGCGAGCAGCGGGGGTCCGACTACAGCTCGGGAAATGGGTCTGAGTCCTCAAGGATCATTGAGCCGGGGATACCATCGGAGGTCGAGCCCGAGATACCGCCCGAGAGTTCAATGGGCGAGAGCTCCAGCGAAAACGACGACGTTCCCTACTAGGCTTCTACAACCACAGCAAGCAAACAAAAACCCCGGCTCATGTATAGAGCCGGGGTTTTTGTTTGTTCGGAGATCTCTTGGCAGGTACTGCCTACGGAAGTTGGACCTCTTTGGTCACGGCCGTGGTGTCTCCGAAGTTGCCGCAGTAGAGGACGTGATAGGGCTCCGGCCCGCCAGAGACGACTATGATGATATCGTCGGCTGATTGGCAAGGGCAGACCCGGTCGCCGTCCATGGCGAACCCGTCTTCGTAGGTGATGACCGAAGTTTCCTTGGGGAATCGGTCGATGGGCACCTTACAGAGCTCGAACAACGCCTCTTTCACCGACTGCTTAGTGTACCCACCGTCCGAGAAGATCTGGGCGTGGCCGGGAGTGAGTATGACCAAGGGGTTTCCGGCGGCCAGCAGATAATTGTTGTCGCTGATGTCGGCCATGCCGCTGGCGATCATATTCAGGAAGCTTTCAGGCTCTTTGTAGAATGTGAGACAGTTGGTGAAACCCTGGGCGCCCACCACGGTGACCGTGCTCTGGTCAGGTGAGAATCCCCGCTCGACGTGGAGCGGGTCCCAGGTGCTGTCTTCCTCGTTCTCGCCCATACAGGAGATGTACTTGGCCGGGCTGCCGTGCAACGACATATCCGTGGTCCAGGGCTTGGCCCCGCCCACGTTCAGCAAAAGAAGCCGCACCGCCCGCCCGATAGTTGCGTTGGCCCTGTAGCCAGGCCCCAGAGTGCCGCGGCCGCTGTTCAGCCCAATCATCTCCCGCACCGGCCCGTTTATGATCAGCAACGGCGACACGGGATTGGTGGTTGTCTGTAGACCATGGATGTTGAATGAGGGCTCCGTGATGGCCTGGATCGCAGCGATCAACACGGGCATATATTCGGGAAGGCAACCGGCCATGACGGCGTTAACAGCGATCTTCTCCACCGTAGCCGACCCGGCGTCCGGGTTGATGTAGCCGATCAACTCTGAGGCGTCTCGCTGGGCGTAGTCCAGCATGGCGCGCACCCGGTCCGCGGTGGGCGGGATCACCGGCAGCCCGTCGGACCAATCCTGGTCAATCATGAACTGGAAGACGGATTCGGGGGAGCCGTCTATGTCGAATTCGGTGGAGTCCATCATTTCCCACTGGATGTGAGTAGGTTCGCCAGTTTGACGGTGGGTGATTGAGTTAGGTGGTGTCTGCGCCGGGAGTAGATTCTAACCTGGCGACATAGTCGAGGACGGTACGGATCTGTTGGTCCGATACGCCTGGAAACCACTCCAAGAACTCCGGTATTTGGGCTCCATCGTCAAGGTTCTCAAACATGGCAGAGACTGGAACGCGGGTTCCACGGAACACCCAAACGCCGCCTAAACGCCCTGAGTCTCTCTCAACCGCTTGGCATGAGGCCCAGATCATGCTACCCCCGCAACTGGGCGATGATCAGTTCGACTGCCTCATTGGCTACGTTGCGGACCACGTCCGGCTCAGCGTACTCGGTGAGCTCGGTCTTGGGGAGGACCACCATCGGGGCGTTGGGCACGCCGTTGCCCCGCATTGATGCCTTGGCCAAGGTGATGAACCGCTCGGTCACCAGCACCACTGACGGCATACCGCTTTTGATCAGTTTTACGCTGTCGTGGACACTCCACGCTGTGCAGGACCCTCAATTAGCCAGACCGACGATGGCCACCTGGGCTTTCGCCTCGACCTCGTCGAAGGTCTCCTGAGGGGCGGCTGAGGCTAAGGGAATCAGCTTCTCAAAGACTTCGGCTACGCCGTACTGTTCCTTGAGGATGATGCCGATCTGCTCGGAGATGATGTTCATGCTGGTCCAGCGGTTGTTCAGGATGGCAACCGTGGCGCCTTGAAGATCGGCGATGTGGGGAATGTTGTCCTCCATGGGACGCCACTCCTCCGCCGCCGGGCTTAGGATGGACATTTTGGTGGCCATAACATGCTCCTTTACCGCTGGCGCCTATTCTCGGCAGATCTACCCGCTAAGAGTAGCGCTTTTCTCGGGGTCGTAAACCGGGCGGACCATCTCGAACCGGTCGTTGGTGCGGCAGTACATGTTGCCCGCCATGCGGCCGGTGGCCATCAGTTTTGCTTGGTCGATGCGGTGGCCGTCGATAACGTCGTCGCGGACGTGCATCAACAATATCTTCCCGATCACCAAGCCGTGCTCATGCGACCCGGAACCGATCTGGATGATCTGATCCAGCTCACACTCTATGTTCACCGGCGACTCGGCGACTCTGGGCGGTTTAACGATCTGTGACGGTGCATGGGTGAGCCCGGCAATCTCAAACTCGTCCACGCCCTCAGGATATTCAGCTGCGGTGGCATTCATCGCGTCGGCGATGGGGTCGACAACGATGTTGACCACGAATTGTCCGGTCTCTTCGATGTTTCGGAGGGTGTCTTTACTCTTATTGCCGACGTGGCGGGACGAAGAGAAGACGACGTGGCTATATGACACGGCGTTGAAGAACGAATAGGGGGCCAGATTGACCACGCCGTCGGGGGCCATCGTGGAGACGAAGGCTATAGGACGGGGCACGATCACTCCCGTCAACACGGCATTGAATCTCTCAAAGGTATTCGGGTCGATTATCAATTCAGTTCCTCCGCCTCATTTTTATAACTTATAGATTCGCTAGGGGGATTATAGCCTTCGGCACTGAGGCCGCCAAGTTTTGACAATCCAAAGTCTTATTGTTATGTTTGTAGCCGTTCACGCCTGAGGCGTTCCTGGGAACGGGCATTTCATAGGCCATGAGGGAGAGTAACAAATGAACTGGGCGGAAGAGATCATAAAGACGCTCAAGGACTGGGATACGTCCATGGTCGTCTATGTGCCGGACATATCCATCCATCAGGTAACTAGCCTCATCGACGAGGACCCCTACTTCCGGCTGGTTTCCGCCACCCGGGAAGAGGAAGCCATCGGCATCGCGGTCGGGTCGTACGCGGCGGGCCGCAACGCCGCGGTGTTCATGCAATCTAGCGGGTTCGGCAACAGCGTCAACGCCCTGGCCAGCCTGTGCATCCCCGCCAGGACTCCCATACCCATGTTCATCAACCTCCGTGGCGGCCCCGGTGAGTTCAACATCGCCCAGGTGGCCATGGGCCGCGCCGTGATACCGATCATGGACCAACTGGGTCTGCCCCACTTCATTCTGGAAGATGACGGCAAGATGGACAAATTACTGTACGGCGCCATGAAGCTCTGCCACGCCAACCGGCAGCCATTGGCGATCTGCCTGACTCAGATGCTCCACGGAGGCAAACTTGCGTAGGTTCGAAGCCACTCAGTTAGTATCGCGCTTGGCGGGGGACGCGCCCATCGTCAGCAACCTGGGCCCTTCTTCCGACGAACTGTGGCACGCCGGGCACCGCGACCGTAATTTCTATACCTACGGAAACATGGGGCTCTGCTCGTCCATCGCCCTGGGTATGGCAATGGCCACTGACGAGCAGATCATATCGTTGGACGGCGACGGGTCGATCCTGATGAACATGGGCACGGTGGCGTCCATCGGACGCGAGCAACCCAAAAATCTGACGGTCATCGTCTGGGACAACGAACAATGGGGCCAGACCGGTGGGCAGACCAGCCACACCGGCATGGGCACCGACCTAGAAAAAGTAGCTCAGAGCTGCGGCATCGCCCGGACCAAGACCGTAACCGACCTGGAAGACCTGGAAGCCGCCGTCTCGGAGGCCCTGGTGACGGACGGGCCCAACTTCATCGTGGCCAAGATCGAAGAAGCAGGGTACATGTCGGTAGCCCCGGTGGAGCCTGAATTCACTCTTTATCGGTTCCGGAACACCTTCGTAGAGCCACGCCAGCCGGGAGACTAGCTGGGTTCCTAGCCTACCCCGTCATTCTGGCCTTTCGCCGCAACGACGAAAGACCGTAGGCGCGGGTTTTCAACCCGCTGGTTGCCTGGAAGATAATGCTCCTGCCTACAACAGCACTTTAGTTTCAGCGACTCTTTGGAAGGCCCCTGGTCTAAGCGAAAACGGTGGCTGAGGAATACGGCGGGTTACAAACCCGCGCCTACGCATGCGAATCGATTCGCACATGGATTCGGTTTGCATGGTTTCCGTCCGTCCTGGGAAGGACAGAATGGCGCAAGACCGACCGTTGTCCGGTAACAACGATATAAAAAAGGCCCGTCCTTGAATCGAAGGACGGGCTTTTCTTGCATTCCGAGAACTGCTAGCTGGCTGTTACGCCTGCCTCCATCTTCTGGATGGCTTGGTCCAGCTCATTCAGGTCGAATAGGTGGGGGCCGGCGCCGCCGTGGTAGACGACTTTCCCGTCTTTGCCGATCAGGTAAAGGCGTTCCGGGGCTGCCCCATAGGCCTCGTCGATCGCGTTGTCCATCTCTTCCACCAATGTGGGTATGGAGATGTGTAAGCCGATGGTACAGGACTGGGCCACTTCTTCCCGCTCGTCATAGCTCTGGTGCTGGCGGTAGTAAACCTCGTCCTGGACATTGGAATCCACTTGCCAGCCGTCAGTGGGATGGGCTTCTTGGATGTAGACCACAAAGAACTCCACTCGTTCTTGGTACTTGCTGTACAGGCGCTCCATGTGCTCGACCTGAGCACGGAAGGGGGGTCAAGTGTAACTGCCGAAGATCAACGCCACGGGTTTTTGGCCCTTGAAGCTCGACAGCCTGACTCTCTCTTCGGAACCCACAAGCTTCAGACTGAAATCCAGAGGGACATCTCCCACATTGGGGCCCATCTCGTCCCTTTGGGCCACCGCTTCCATGGCCTGGCGCGACATGCTGTTGAGGTCGCCGCCAACTGCATCCAACATCTCCCGGGCCGGCATCTGGCCGCCGGATGACGCCTTCCGCTTCTCTCGGTAATCATCGATGAATTGCCGTAACTGTTTCCGGTCGTCATCTTTGAGATTCGCCATTACCTGGTCGCGGTCTGCTTTCAGCATGCTGGCCTTCCTCGATGGTCCTTTCGTCTAGCCTTCCCAGATCCGATAGCCTTGGTCAGGTTAACGGATATCGTATTCGTCACGCCTAGAGTTAACAACCCCAGATAGGAGTTTTGGCTGATAGGAAAAGGCCTTGGTGGAGGGGTTATGCTCCGCCAGGGCCTCTTGAACGCTAAGTAGATGCTACGGGTTATTTGACGTGCTGGTTGAAGAAGCCCAGCGTGCGATCGAAAGCGTCCTTGGCGGCCGCCTCGTTGTAGCTGCCCCGGTCGTCACAGTTGAAACCGTGACCGGCGCCGGGGTACGACTTGAAGTCGTGTGTGACCCCCGCGGCCGTCAATGCCTGATCGATGGTCGTCACATCGGCCGGCGACGGGTTATCGTCATCATCACCGAAGTTGCCCATCACTGGAATTTTGATGTTGCTGGTGAGGTCGATGGGCGCCGGGCCGTCACCGAACGGCACCAGGATGCGTCCGCCATAGTAGACCGACGCGGCGCTGAGGCCCGGACAGCTGGTCGCCGCCAGGTAGGTGATCCGTCCGCCGACGCAATAGCCGACGATACCGATCTTCTGGCCGTGGGTCCGCTGGTAGTGGTTCTGCAGGTAATCGATGGCCACATTGACGTCCTCAACGAGTTCGTCATCCTTTAGCGCACCCATATATTGCATCACTGCGGGCATTTCGTCGTATCCCAGTTTGGGGTTGGGATGCTGGCGGTGATACAGGGCCGGGGCAACGGCAACGTAGCCGTTGGCGGCGTACTGGTTACATACATTTTCTATGTGACTGGTAACGCCAAACGCCTCCATGATTACGATGATCGCCGGGAAGTTGCTGCCTTCGGACGGCGAGGGGAAGCTGACGTAGGTCGCCATATCCTGTCCCTGCGCTCCGTGTAGGTCGTCCATTTCCCGTTGTCCGGGAAATCGTAGATTCTCCCAAAATCCTGGCATAGAGTTCCTCCTAAAGCCTTATGAACTCACCCTCTTGTGATTCTTTGGAGCTCGGGAAAGCGGCCGTCCAGAGGCCATAGTTCCCAGAGTCGCCAAAATCTCTGAGCCAGCGATGTTCGACAAGATTCTAGCAGAGGGCATAGTCGCGCACAAGCGTGGATATTCTTCTGAAATTTTTACGGTGATTCCAAGCCGACGCCGCGCAACGGTGCTATATTGCATCTTCCTGGGCCGGTTGAACGGCTGGAGACAAATCGAGTCCGACAGGGAGGAGATATGTTCGGATGGCGTGCGCGAATAGGAGTGATAGTTTCTCCGCCCAACACCGTGGTGGAAGGCGAATTCAGTCAGATGGCCCCGGATGGTGTTTCGGTCCACGCCGCGCGGCTGGGCCGTCCGGAGGGCCTAGCAGGCCAATTGGGGGCCGACGTGATCCTTCAGACCAACGACGATCTACCGAGGGCGGCCAAATCCCTGAACGAGCTACGGCTGGACGTTGTTGTCTTCGCCCACACCGCCGGGTCCATGGTCCGGGAGCTTGAATACGATGCTGAACTGGTAAATATGATGGAATCCACGGTAGGCTGTCCGGCCATCACCACTGCTGGGGCTGTCGTAGCCGCCCTGACCCAGGCCGGCGTTAAGCGGCTGGCCCTGTTGACTCCCTATCCAGAGCAAATGACATTGATGGAACAAGAATATCTTGAGAATGCCGTGCCCGGTCTTAAGGTCCTATCCAGCCGCTCCCTCTTGGTTTCCTCGGGGTTGGCAATTGGAGACCTGGAGCCGCAGGTGGCCTACCGAGAGTCCCGGAACATCGACATCGGACAGGCAGACGCGCTGTTCCTCAGCGGAACCAACTGGCGAACGATGGATATGGTACAAACGTTGGAATCGGACCTGGGCATCCCGGTATTCTCGGCCAACCAAGTTTCTATGTGGGCGGCATTGAATAGATTAGGAATTCCGGCAAGACCAGGATATGGCAGCCTCATGGACCAGATCTAACCGTTGGCGTTCTTATGATTCAATATCTGCCTAAACGGTAAGACTTGCTCTTAAAATCAACCCAATTTACCTTTGAATCAAAGCCCAAAATCACCGCCGGGAAGAGCTCCGGAAATAACCTGGCAGGTGCGAATACTTTGGAGGATAGATTGGACGCAACGCAGATCACCTTGGTCCAGAGATCTTGGAGCAAGGTGCTACCCATCTCGGAGACGGCTGCCGACCTGTTTTACAACCGCTTGTTTGAGATTGACCCTTCAACCAAGGAACTTTTCACAGGGGACATGACGGAGCAGGGTCGCAAACTCATGCGGATGATCACGGCAACGGTGAACGGCCTGAACGACTTAGACGAACTGGTCCCAACCGTGCAAGACCTGGGCCGCCGTCATGGGGGTTACGGCGTAACGGATCACCACTACGGTTCAGTGGCGTCCGCACTGTTGTGGACTCTGGAGCAAGGGCTGGGCGAGGACTTCACCCCCGAGGTCAAGACCGCTTGGACCGAAACTTACATGCTGTTGGCCGGAGTGATGAAAGACGCCGCCAAGAAGCTGGAAAAGGCGGCCTAACCCCTCACAACAACCCCCCACCGCGAGACCTCGATCGATAGACCGGTCTGTCAGTTAGACCGGTCTATTTTTTTGCGATCGTGGTTGCCTGCTGCCTAGAGCTTGGCCTGAGGAGTGATATCTATTGCGCCAATAAAACGCTATGGCGATAGACACAGCGTATCACTAGGTGTACTTTAGAGTTGCAAGATACCTGACGCTGTTCGGCTTCAGGTAACGGTTACGATTCTTAGAAGGTGATGGTATGGATTTTCCTCAGTTGGAAGCTTTCTTGGAGGCGGCGAGCCGAGGGAGCTTTCGCCGGGCCGCCGATGCCCTCTACCTGTCCCAACCTTCTGTGAGCGCCCGGGTCCAGACCCTGGAAGACGAGGTAGGAGTAGCGCTGTTCCACCGCACCGCCCGGGGTGTTCGATTGACGGAGATGGGCCAGGTTTTCCTGCCGTTTGCCCAGCGTTCCATGGAGACATTGCGCCGCGGCCGGGAGGTTTTGGAAAGCGTTCGCCAGGCCTCCGCGGGGATCCTCAACATGGCCACGGCAAGAGTGATCGGCACCTACGTGCTCCCTGAAACGCTCCAGAAATTCCAGCGCCTTTACCCAGAAACCAACCTGCATATCAAGGTCGGCGGCTCGTCGGATGTGCTCCAGATGGTGGTGGACGAAGAGGTCCAGTTGGGCTTGGCTCGGTTCATGCAACACCCGGATGTTGACGCCCTCCACCTGTACGACGAAGAGGCGGTGTTGGTGGTCCATCCGGACCATCCATTCGCCAAAACGGGCGTTGCGGCCATGTTCGCCGTGGCCCAGGAGCCGCTCATCCTCTACGACCCAGGCGACCCGGGCTCGTCCTATTTCCAGTTCATCAACCGCGTCTGCCGCGACGCCGGCGTCACGCCCAAAGTCGAGATGAACCTGGACAGTGTTGAAGCCGCAAAGAATATGGTCCAACTGGGGCTGGGTATCTCGTTTCTGCCGCGAAGCGGAGTGCGCCGGGAGCTGGAATCAGGCACCCTAACCTTGATCGACGTCGCCGAGGTGCCGCCGGTATTGTTGCCGACCTATGTCCTCTTGCGCCGAGGGCAGCAGCACGGTCCAGTGGTCATAGCATTCCTGAACCTGCTGCAAGAGACCTACAATGTCCGGATTCCGATACCGGCTGGCAACGGCCGATAGTTCCCACCAGGAGCGTCCTAAGTCTGAGGTAGCACCTTCATCAACGCGGCGTCCAACTCTTCCAGCGACGCGAAGCCTTCGAAACGGTCATCTATCCGGCCGTCCGCATCCAAGATAAATGTCCAGCTCTCGTTGAAGTAGTCCTCGATGGACGTGAGGCCCCAATCATCCACCACGCTGAATATCTCAGCCCGGTCCAAGTTGCCCTGTATCTCAGCAGGGTTGTCGTAGATCTCAACATGGATGAAATTCGCCTGACCCACATGCCTTTCCTTCAGTTCAGTGACCGTATCCACCTGGGGCCCGCAAGTGGGGCTGGTGCAGAACGCCGGGCTGGCGAACACTATAACTGAGGGCAAGGGATTCCCGACCGCGTCCCTGATCGACAACTGGTACAGGTCTGGGTCGGGTGAGTAATCCGTGGTTATCTCTTCGATCGGTCCAATACCGGCCAAAGTCTTGGAATCACTGAGCAGGGCGATGCTGCCCAATGCCGGAACCGGAGACTTCTCCAACACCTCGATCTCGATCTGGACTTGGTCGTTCCCGTTCGGATTGTCCACCTGAATGTCCAATCGCCACCGTCCGGCACGGTCGAAGTTGGCGTAAGTGCTGTAGGAACCCCGGACGCCGTAGGGCCACAGGTTGAATGCTGCTTCCATAGTCGGGCCCCGAGAACCGTCGCCGTCTAAGTAGACCGGAGTGACCAGTGCGGTTGGCGTAGTGATCAGACCTTGACTGGTCGCCAGCAAAAACGCGATCCGCTGTTCACCTACCTCCAGTATGGTGGTGGCCAGGATGGGGGTTATGGCGAGGGGATCGGCGGGGGCCGTGGTGAGCTGAGGCGCCACCGTCGGGACCGCCGACGACCCACACGCCATGGCCAAAACTATTGCGGCGGCCGCCAATGCCGGGAGCAACAGGCGGGCCCTTAACAACGGGAAACTTGATGCGAGTCTTAATGTTCTGATCATGGTCCTGTCTCGTACACACCGAATGTGAATGCAAAGATACTGAAATCATCTGAGTTGGAGCTCATGGTGAGCCGGTTGTCCTTGGCAAACCCTGGAGCCTCTATCACGTTGTACATCCTGGGTTCGTCCACGTTCAATAAACTCTCTCCATCAGGAGAGGTCGTTACGTCCGCGCCTTTGTTTTCTTCGGTCAGGAACTCTCCATTCAGCATGATGCGGACCGTGTAGGGCTCACCGGAATCGGAGCTCAACACCACATTCAAGCTGCGGGCCGAATAGACCAATGAAAGAACATCTTCGTATCCGGTGGTGTCGCGGCCGTGGCGGGTATGCTCCGGCCACACAACCCATGAGCCGTCAAAGTATATAACCCCGGATTTGTGGTCCTCCGACGACTCAAGCTCAACCACCGAGCCGGTCTTCTTGAAGAAATCCTTTTGCCGGACGTATTCCCCCAACTCCGCCAACACGAACCCCGCATATAGCTCGCGGGTAACCGACGCTCTTGGGAGTTGGATGAAGCTCTGGTCCACCACCTGGCCGCTGGGGGATTCGACGGAGGAATCAGATAAGTCGGCCCCGGCGTCGATGAGTAGGTCTCTGATCTGTTTCTCCGTTTCGTCGTACGCGCCTTCTCCGAAGTGGGTGTAGCGGACCACGCCTTCTTTATCGATCAGGTATTTGGCCGGCCAGAACTGATTTCGGTAATTTTTCCAGGTCTCGAAGTCGTTGTCCTGGGCCACCGGCCAGGTGATGCCGTTGTTTTGGGTGGCCCGTAAAACGTTGGAATAGTCTTTCTCGAACTCGAATTCGGGAGAGTGAACACCGATGATCACCAGTCCGTCGTCAGCGTATTTAGCATGCCATTCTCTGAGGTAGGGAAAAGTCCGGATGCAATTGACGCAAGAATAAGTCCAGAAATCGACCAACACCACCTTGCCTCGGAGTTCTTCAATGGTCAGAGGCTCGCTATTGATCCAGGCCTTGATTCCCTTGAACTCCGGCGCTTGAAAACTCGTGCAAGCAATAGAGACCATGATGAGGGTCGCTATGGCTAAAGCCAGCTTGACCGGCCGGCGATTCGTTCTACTTACCAAGGGTTCGGTCTGCTAAGGACCCTTGTCATAGACGCCGAATGTGAACGCGAAGAGACCAAAGTCCGGCGAATTTGACGACATCTTGAGATTTTCCCGGCGCACATATGAATCATTGCTAATCACATTATAAAGGTCAGGGGTCGTAACCCAGATGTAGCTTTCGCCGTCTTCTCCGATGACGATGTCGCTGCCCTTGTTCGCGTCGGTGAGGTATTCATCGCTAACCGTGACGCGCACCTTGTACGGCTCGCCGGACTCGGAGATCAATACCGCATTCACCGAGGTTGCGGAATAGATCAGGGACAGATAGTCCTCGAACGACTCAGTCATCCTGCCGTGGGTCGAACTCTCAGGGCCGACGTGCCAGGGCCCCTGGAAATTTATCTTATGAGGCAATTGATTTTCGGAGATCGTAAAATCAGATACTTGGTCTTTGTTCTGAAAGTACTGCATCTGTTGAACGTAACCGCCTTGGCCGTAAAGGAGGTCTCCCTCTCCGCGATCGTAGCCTCCGTAAAGTTCCCTGGTGACCTCTGCGTCCCTGGCGATCAAAAACCCGGGGTCGATGGTCTGGTCTTCGGGGAGGGGCAAGTTATTTGACAGGAACGATGGGTCCGCTTCGGCCAAAAGCTCGCGGATCACGTCTTCGGTCTCCGCGTAACCGCCTTCGCCGAAATGGGTGTAACGGACCACGCCGTCTTTGTCTATGAGGTACTTGGCCGGCCAGAACCGGTTGCTATACCGGCGCCAGGTCACAAAATCATTGTCTTGTGCCATCGTCCAGTCCAAAGCATGCTCTTTGGTGGCGTCGACCACGTTCTCGTACACTTTCTCGAACTCAAACTCGGGAGCGTGGACTCCCACGATCACTAGCCCATCGTCGGCGTACCTGGAGTGCCATTGTTTCAGGAAAGGGAAGGTGCGGATGCAGTTGATACAGGTATAGGTCCAGAAATCGATCAACACCACCTGCCCACGGAGTTCTTCCATGGTTAATGGGTTGCCATTGATCCAGGCGTCGATGCCGCCGAACTCTGGGGCCAGGTCACCAACCTCGCCGCCGACCTTTCGGTTGGCGTTGACGGAGGCGGAATCGGTGGCCACCCCGGCTGTGGGTGCGGCGGCTGTCTCTTGGGTCGGAGCAGTGGTTGCGGGACCGGTCGCCTGACCGGTTGTTTCGGCGGTTTCAACCGAATCCGAGCCTCCGCAAGCAGCAACCAAAAAGACCAGTCCCAGGATTGCCGCAAATAGGACCGGCAGACTGGTCCTAGAATCGGAAGTGTCTAGGTTTGACGAAATTTTCAGCATTTCTATCCAACGATCACGGTCTCATAGTTTGCGTGTCTGAGCGGCAACAAAGACTGGGGCCGGTCTGATCTATGAGTCAATGGTTTTTACGGCCTCAGAAGATTTATGGATTTATTAGAACCGTTGCTACTCTCCGTCCGTACATAGATTACCTTACATCAGCGTCGCTCCCAGGCGATAGAGCGCTTTCTATTGACGCCTGATCGAGTGCCCAAAAATGGCCTGGGAAGCTTGCCGATAAATGCTGTGATAGAATCTGGCCGTCAGCTATGGGTCCAGTCTTGTTCCAATCTGCAGCCAGCGATCGGAGAAGCAGTTGAAAGAGACTCAGTCGGCCACGGGCATAGCCCATGAAATCGTCGAGAACATTTCCAAGGTTATCGTCGGCAAGGATGCTGTTATCGAACGTGCCTTGGCCGCCGTGATCGCCCAAGGTCATATCCTGATCGAGGATGTGCCAGGCGTAGGCAAGACCATGCTGGCTAAGAGCATCTCAACCTCGATCGGGTGCTCCTTCAAGCGTATCCAGTTCACCCCCGACCTACTGCCCAGCGATATCGTCGGCGTTTCGATCTACAACCAGAGCACCGGAGAATTCCAGTTCCGTCCCGGGCCGGTTATGGCCCAGGTGGTGCTGGTGGACGAGATCAACCGGGCGACTCCCAAAACGCAGTCCGCTCTGCTCGAAGCCATGGAGGAGTTGCAGGTCTCGGTGGACGGTGTGACACGCCCTCTGGAACGGCCTTTCGTCGTGATGGCGACCCAGAACCCCATCGAGTATGAAGGTACGTTCCCCCTCCCCGAGGCACAGCTTGACCGCTTTTTGATGCGCATCAGTCTGGGGTATCCCAGCTTCAGCGAAGAGCTCTCTGTCATAGAGCAACAAGAGCAGACCCATCCCATAGACGCGTTGGAGGCCGTCGCCTCCCCGCAAGATGTGATCGGCCTGCAGGATGCCGCAAAGAATGTATACGTGGACTCAGCGGTGCGGGAGTACATCGTCACCCTGATAGAGGCCACCCGGAACCACGAGGATGTTTTCTTGGGTGCATCGCCCCGGGCATCTCTGGGTTTATTTCGGGCCGCACGGGGACTGGCCATCATGCGCGACCGGGACTACGTTATTCCGGACGACGTGAAGGAGCTTGCCCACGCCGTGCTCTCCCACCGGCTGATCCTTTCCCCATCTGCCCGAATGCGGGGGCTGCATACCGCCCAGGTGATCGACGGTCTTCTGGAATCGGTTGCAGTGCCAGGCGCAACTCGATAACCAGCCTGTCCAGTCTCTCTCTGATGGCACAGTTTCTTATCGTTTGTAAATTGCTCTCCGGCGAAGGCTCCATGGCATTAAATTGCGCCGTGGCCCTTTCCCCACGCTTTGAGGCAGGCCATGAATAGACGGTTTATCGGCATGGTGGTGCTGCTTCTGGTGGTTGGGTTTTACGCCTTAGGCACCGGATTTGATTTCTTCTTCAGGTTTCTCTACGTTCTGCTCCTGGTCACGGGCATAGGGTTCCTGTGGGCCTGGCTCAACCTTCGCGGAATCGATCTGAAGGTCACCAGAGACGCCAACCGCGGCCAGGTGGGCGGCTACCTAGCGGGACAGGTGTCCATCGTCAACCACACCAGGATGCCAAAATCCTGGCTGGAGGTCGCCGAGGCGACTGGCCCGTCAGCCGACGCCAGCGGCCGCGGCCTGGCTTTGGTCCGCGAGCAGGTGCGGAGCTGGCGTATACGGACCTATCTGGCCAAGCGGGGGGTGTACCGGTCAGGGATCGTTAAGCTGGTCAGCCAGGACCCGTTTGGGCTCTTCCGCCTGCGCCGGGACTTCGTAGACCCCAATCCTTACATCGTATTTCCCGCTGTTGAAGCGTTGCCCGATCTTGACGCCCGGTTCGCTGGGCTGCCCAGCGACAGCCGCGCGACCAAGCATTGGGAGCAGATCACCACCGACGTCTCATCCATCCGGCCTTACGTAGAAGGCGACAGCATGCGGCGCATCCATTGGCCCTACACCGCCCGCATGAACGAACTGATGGTCAAAGAATTCGATATGGGACTGTCAGCAGAAGCTTGGGTGCTGCTGGACATGCATCACCTGTCCCACTATGGGATAGAACTGGATGACGTGAACAACACCGAGGAGTTGGCGATTACCGTGGCCGCGTCCATAGTTAACCGGCTCATGGACCAATCGATGCCCGTGGGGTTGGCCGCGAATGGCGACCAGGAACACATATTTCGGCCCGACAGTAGCCCGGAGCAGCGCGGGCGGCTCATGGAGACCCTCTCCGAGGTGCGGGCATTGGGCCAGGTCACCCTTCAGGAGTTCATCTACGGCGTTCGGTCGCACCTGAACCAATTCAACGCCCTTACGGTGGTTACCGCGTCCGTTGAGACCCAATGGGTAGCCTCTCTGACCCACCTGCGCCGCCAGGGCATTGAGGTCTCAGTGGTGTTGGTTGACCGGTCCAGTTTCGGCTCGCCCACCAACATGAGTGTCCCGATAGAAGCGTTGAGCGCCAACTTGATACCGGTCTATATGGTGCGCCTAGGCGACAACCTGAACGATGCCCTCCTAGCCCCCGTGCGTGAGATACCTCGGAGTTGGACCTCCGGCGTTGCTGGAGGCGTTGAATGACGTCTGAGACGATAGGGACGGCAGGGACCGGCGCCCCGGCGCGGCAAGGGTTCGACACTGATTTTATCGGCGACGGTTTCGCCTGGCTAGAGCGGACGATCCGGCCTAACGAGGGTTGGGTTGCGGCGGGCCTATTGGCGTTGAACCTAGTGGTGGTGGTGATGTCGGTGGAGCGGGCCGATTGGGTCCCCTCGCCGAACCTGGTCGCGTTGCTCTTCATGGCGATGCTGACCGGACTGGTCCTTTACCGAATCCCTATCTGGTCCATCGCACTTTTGCCTGTGGGACTTGCGGTGGGCCTGGCCATAATCCTTTGGCAACTATCGAATTTCACCATCAATGACGTCACGATCAACGGGACCGGCGAGGTCATAGAACGGTTGGACCTGTGGCTGGATGCGGCGCGTACCGGTTCCATCAGCATCGACAGCCTCCCCTTTTCCTTTGCCCTGATGGTTTCAACTTGGCTGACCGGTTTTCTGGGCGCCTGGCTGTTCCTGCGCTACGGTAACTTCTGGGGCGTCTTCGTCCTTGGCGGAATCGGGCTGCTTTCCAACCTGACTTTTCTGCCGCCCAACACTGTTTTCCACCTGGGGTTTTACCTATTTACCGCACTGTTGTTGATCTCCCGGGTCCAGGCCATCAGGCGTAAACACGAATGGGAGCGCCGTTCCGTGAAGGTCGATGACCACTTGACCGGGTTGTCTCTGACCGACAGCTTGGCGTTGACTATCTTGGTTATCGTGGTGGCGTTCCTGCTGCCAATGGCGCCAAAATGGGGAACGGCCAATGACGCCTACGAGTCCATGCGTAGCCCATTGGAAACCATGGAAGACGATTTCAATCGGCTGTTCGCTGGACTGCCGGCCCGCCGGCCCATAGGTTTCCGAATCTGGGACAACGTGATGGCGCTCCAGGGGAGTATCTATCCCACAACCACCCAGGTCTTGTGGGTCGACTCGGAGACCGAGTTGTATTGGAAAGCGAGGACCTATAGCACGTATAACGGTAAAGGATGGCTATCCGAACACACCGTGACCGAGCCGTTGGGATATACGCCGGAATTCACCCAAAGAGGGGTCAACCAACTGCGGACGGAGGTCACATACACCGTCACTCCGCTATATTCCTCCAAGAAGCTATTCTCCGGAGACCAGGTGTTGGACGTGGACCGCGATGTGATGATAGAGACCCAGGCCCCGCCGGTGTTCTACATCGACCTGGATGTTTTATGGCAGGGTGGGCCGCTACCCGGTTATCTAAAAGACGTGGGAGACGGCCTACTTTTGACTCTTGAAGCGCGGGGGACGTTCGTCGGCGATCAAGACCTGGCGATGTCGTTACCACCGCAGTTCCGTATGGACAACGTTGAACGGGAAGCGGGACGTGCGGTAAGGGTGCAGTTCACCGAGGCGTTGCCCGCCATACCCGAAGTGCTGTCGGTGACCAGACCCAAGGGTAAATTCAAGATCGGTGAACCCTACAAAGTAACCTCGGCGATCTCCTTGGCTGGGCCGGAAGAATTGCGTGGCGCGAGCTCGAGATACCCGGTCTGGGTGCAGCAGCGCTACCTGCAGTTGCCTCCGGACCTGCCGCAGCGGGTGATCGATCTGGCAGCCAGGGTGGTCGGCGGCGTAGAGACACCGTACGACAAGGCCAGCGCCGTGGAGGATTACTTGAGGACTAGCTATCCCTACAACCTCAGGGTTGATCCTCCACCATTCAACGCAGACGGAGTGGACCACTTCTTGTTCACCCTGAGAGAGGGCTATAGCGAGTATTTCGGCTCGACCATGGCGGTGATGCTGCGCGCGGTGGGCGTCCCAGCGCGGTTGGCGGTGGGCTATACCACCGGAGACCAGGTCGGCGAACAGAACTTGTTCTCGGTCACCGACAGCCACAGCCACGCGTGGGTGGAGGTCTATTTCCCCGAATTTGGTTGGGTCCCCTTTGAGCCTACACCCGGAAAATCGCTGCCTGGGGTCTATCAACCGGGCGCGGAGCGTCCCGTGGTCCAAAAAGGCGGCCAAGCAGACGTGGTTCCTTTCGACGAGGAGTGCTTCGACGGTCTGGAAGATTGCTTCAATCTGCCTGAGACGGGATCAAATTTTGAATTTCCCTTCGAAAGCGATGAAGGTAGCTCGATCATCGGACTGTGGCCCTGGCTGGTCAGCGCGCTGGTTGGTCTGGCGGTGGTCGGTGGATCATTGCGGTGGTTGTGGGGAAGATTCCTGGCGGCGCCGGATAACCCGCGTACTGCGTTCAAGCGCATGGCCCAGCTAGCATCTCTGGCGTCGGCCGGTCCCACTGAATTCCAAACCCCGTATCAGTTTGGAAACAACTTGCAGGAGGTCCTGCCGGCCCAGAGAACCCCGGTTTCCATCATAGTTTCGGCCTACGTCCGCAACCGGTACGGGAACAAATATTCAACCGCCAGCGAGCGGCGTGTATTGGCCGTGGCGTGGCAAAGGCTGCGGCTGCCCATGCTTTGGGCGGTGATCAGAAGGAGGGTACGGTGAGGGGAGACAGCTATCACTTGGAAGAATTATCCATGGGCTGGATGGCGCTTCTCGGCGGAGAAGATGGACTGAAGCGGGCGTCGTTGAAGCCCTCGCCCCAAGAAGCTATCGAAGACTTGGGAGATGATTTGATAGGCGCGGAGGATGACCCGGGGCCATTCGCCGAGGTCATAGCGTGTCTACATCGCTATAGTGAGGGAGACATGGCCGCGTTAGACGAGATTGGGTTGGATTTTTCAGGTGTCACGCCTTTCTTCAGTGCCGCTTGGAACGCCTGTCGGAGCATTCCTCCCGGTGAGACTAGGAGTTACGCATGGTTAGCCGCTGAAGCTGGAAGCCCTCTGGCCATGCGGGCCGCGGGGCAAGCGATGGCCCGCAACCGGTTTTCGTTGATAATACCCTGCCACAGGGTGATCGCCAGCGACGGCGGACTCGGCGGGTACGGCGGCGGCGGCCTGGGAGTAAAGGCCCGGCTGCTCCAGATGGAGTTGGGCGCCAACGAATAACAAGATCGGCCGCTCCGGATTCGGAGCGGCCGTTTATATTGCCGTTGTGTAGCTTTTGCGAGACCTTAGAATCACTCTTGCCGGGTGCCCTCCGACTTCCGAGGGTCTGTCCGGGAAAAGTTCGGCCAACATTGCCAGCAGTTGAACCACATGGACGCTTCCCGGTTACCGCGATAGTAAACGGACAATAACGCCGATATACCGATGGCGATCAGGACGATGGGCCAGATTGTTACATCGAATAACGCTCCCACACCAACGGCTATCAGGACAAATCCCCAAACGATTATTTGGGCCCTCCAAACTAATCGGCTTCGCGTATTTTAGAAGATTAACGTTTACGAAGGACCAAGGCTATTTCCAGGGCATCCCGGCCGTTGCTATACTAGCCTTCGTGCTAAGGCGGCAGGCTAAGAAGACCGGCTAAGAAAGCTGGAATCGGCAAAAGTGGAATCGGAGGTGGCAGTTTGGTAGACGGCCGCGGCGATGTTTCTTCACCCAAAGAACTCTGGGCTAACATTGGAGACCTGAAGATGCGCTATTTGGACTGGGGTGGGGACGGTCAGCCTCTTCTGGCGCTGCATGGGCTGGCGTCTTCGGCCCATTGGTACGACATCGTGGCGCCGTTGCTTCGGGACCGTTACCACATCTATGCGCCCGATCAGCGAGGCCACGGCCAGACCACCAGCGCCCCCGACGGCTACGATTGGAAGACCCTGTCCAACGACATGGTTGGGCTGTTGGACCACATCGGATCGGACCAGGTGGCGGTGATGGGTCATTCTTGGGGCGGCAATGTCGCCACCAATCTCGCCGCAAATGCGCCCGACAGGGTTAGCCGGCTGATCATGATCGACGGGGGCTTTTTAGATGGGAGGCTCTTCCCCGGAGCGACTTGGGAAGCATTCTCTCAACGAGTCCGTCCCCGGGATGTGACCGGAAACCGGGAAGAATTTCTGGGCCGGCTGCGCGACCAATTGGGCGCCATCTGGAACGAGGACATCGAGCGCATCGTCCAGACCATGGTCTACGAAGATGAAGACGGGCAGATCCAAGACATCCTACGGCCGGAGAACCACGCCCAGACGATCCGGGCGATGTGGGACGAACCGGCGTCCATGACCATGCCGAGGATAGAGTGCCCCACTCTGATCGTACCGGCGGGACCGGCTCCCGAGCGCGCCGAATCCGAGTTTGCCGAAACACGCCGCCGGATGGTCGATGCCGCGGAACAGGCACTGAAGAACGGGCGGGTTCACTGGATCCCTGAGACCATCCACGACATCGGCTACCACAAGCCTCAGGAGTTGGCGCAGGTCATCGGCGACTTCCTAGCAGAGGGGTAGTTGTACCTTAGGCGCCGGAAAGGAGTAGGCCGGGGCAGGCGCGGTTAGTTAACGCGGTAAGCCCAGATCCGGTGCCAGACTTCCGGTTCGCCTTTTGGTAGCGGCTGATACTCGCCGGTCATCTCGGTGAGCTGCCAAACTCCGGTTTCCTCCATCCCAGATTGCTGCTGTTTGAATCCGGCCGATTCGTATGTGTCGACCCTGAGACTGAACACGATCAGCCCGCCTGGCTTGGTGATACGGGCGAGCTCGTCGAACGAATTGGCCGGAGCGTGCCCCTGGGTGAAGACTCCCACGCTGATCACGGCATCGAATTCGTCAGTGGCGAATTCCAGGGTCCCTCCCAGCGCCATCCGGTGGAAGGCGTTGTAGAGATTCTTACTCTTGGCCTCATCGAGCATACCTTGGGACAGGTCCATGGCCACCAGGTCTTTGTAGCCGGCCTCAGCAAGACATTCGCCGACCAAGCCGGTACCGGCCCCGGCGTCCAAAACGTGCGCCGCTAGATCTACGTGCTTGATGAATACAATGGTGGCGTTCTGGGGAGCGTTCCAGGCAAATTCAGCGGCCAGGTCATTGTCGTAATCCGCGGCCCACTGGTCGTAACGGTCTTCCAATTCTTTATCGTTGGTCGACTCATAGACCCATTGGACTCTTTTGTGGCTGTCTTGCATGGGGTATGGCGCTCCTATCAGGTGCTTGAAGAGAGGGGAGGAAACCGAACGGCCCCACCGGATGTTCCGGAAGGGCCGTTTATAGCTTTACTTCTGGCAGACGAAGAGGCCCCAGCCTAGTTCTTGGTTATCCACTGCCTTGGCGGTCTCCTGATAGGCGTTGGTCAGCCATTCGTAGTGTTCTGCATGCTCGTTATCGGTCTTGGGTGTGCGTTCGACCAGCCGCAGATAACTATTTTTTAGGTGGAACGACAGGTCGTGGGCTTCCAGAATCTCGAAGCCCGTCTCTTTGAGGGCCTCTTGGTATGACTCGAAGCTGTAAGGCGTGTCAAAGAGGAGCCGGTCGTAGACGAATTCCTTGGCGGCGGCGCTTATATCAGGCTGGGGCTTGATCAGGTCGTCGAATACCATGATGCCACCCGGTTTCAAGACCCGGTAGGCCTCAGACAGTGCGGCTTCTTTGTCAGGAACATGGTATATGACAGCCTGGCACCAGAGGTGAGAGAAAGTACCTTCTTCGAAGGGGAGTTCCGTGGCCGAGGCCTTCTCGAAGGCCAACTTAGTCTGTTCAGGCTGGTCCAATCCAGCCATTTTATCCTTGGCGTTCTGGACTCTGACGCCGCTCAGATCAACGCCGGTAACGTGGCAGTTCTGGTTGCCACTGAGCCAGATGGCGGTGGTGCCGTTGCCACAACCAAGGTCCAATACCCTTGATGAGGAGTCTATGCCGGCCTTGGCCACCATCAGGTCGTTGAGATTGGCGCAAGCCTTCAGGAAATCGTCGCCGGTGCTCTCGTCGAATACACCCCAATGAACGCTGCCGCCTTCGTCCCAAAAGGACCGGTAGAAGGCGTCCTCGGAATCATAATAGATTTCGGTTTCTTGTTCAGTGAACTTGCTGGACATTCTTGGCACCCTCCAAATATTCAACGAACCGGTTCTCTTCATCAACCAGAATCATCTTGGGATCGATTGGCTCTTCGGTGACTTCAAAGGACATGATGATCAGGCAGTTGCCCTTGGAACTCAGCCGGGCAGCGGCCCCTTGGACTGAGCACACGCCGGACCCGCGTTCGCCGGCGATGGCGTAAGTCTCGAATCGATTGCCGTTGGTTACGTCGCAGACCAATACCTTCTCAAAGTTCCAAAGGTCGATCTTATCCATCAGGTCTTGATCGATCAGGATGCTGCCCACGTAGTCCGGGTTGGCATCGGTCACCCAAGCTCGGTGGATCTTTGACCGAAGTACTACTCTCATCTTTTAACTCCTCAATCCAAAATCTATTTAATTGATTGGTTGCTGTCCTCCGAATCTGCCCGGCGCTTTCCCCTTGTTTTTGACCACAAGTTTCTATATCGGTACTCGATAGAGAAATCTGACGGCTCGCCGTTACATCGGAGGGGATATGGGAAGGGAAACTACGGGGGCTATGCGATTGGAGGTAGGGCCTACGGTTCGCAGGGGAGAGCGTGTTTTTCGCGAGAGCGAATTTCCGCGGGGGAGGGAGGTGCGAGATATTGGGAACGGCTCAAAGTTGTCCTGTTCAGGAACGGTTCCCCAGAAGGGCCGTAATAATACTTCGACATTCTCTCGTCCAGAGTGGTTGACGTTACGGAAGCAGCGCCGCGGTGCTGTATCTAGGCGTGTTCCCAGCCTGCGGCGGGCATTCCGGGGATTCTACCAGCGGGTCACGGGCTGGTCAAGTTTTCTTCGGAGGGTCATTTGGCGGTCTCCGTATGCAAATACAGCGGCCAGAACCGTTAACGTCACTATGGCAACGACCAATACGAAAAGACTAGTGGTGCTGGACTGATCCTTGCAAATTCCGACTCACCACGTTTGCCGACTGCGGACTCAAGCGTGAATCGGCCGGAAAATCAACGCGAGTCTAGAAAGGCGGTTCGTCTCCTGAAGCCTCAGCCCCAACAGCGGCAGATGCGTCCGCGGCCACCGTTACCGAAGTTTCGTCAACCGAATATTCCGGCGTCGCCGTATCAGGTGTTGGAGCTTCAGGCGCAATGCCCGGCGCGGCATCAGCAACGGCAGTGGCTTCCGGCGCCGTTTGGGTCATCGCATCGGCCGATCTATCGTTAGCCAAACCAGTATCCGCCGGGGGTGCTGCTTCAAGGGGCATGGTTACCGGTGCTTCAGCCGGGGGCTCAAGTCCCAGACCCAATTCCTGGTGGACCGCCACCGTGTCCGTTCCCAACAATTCCTCGAGGCGGGAATGCAGTTCCTCGCAATAACCGGTGCTAACCACCGGCAGGTCCATACGGACCACTCTCTCTCCCGTACGGATGTCCAGGTTCACACGGTCCCGGCCGGGAAATTCCAATAGAACACCTATCATTTCCCGCAAAAGGTGCGCGTCATGACTGGGATCTTCGGACTCGGTGACAGCCAAGCGGACCACTTTCTGCGGTTCCGCTGGAATGTAATTGCCTGTGGTCATTTGGGCCTTCTTTTCGCTGACGTTGTGATTGGTTGCTTTGCCGCGGTTCCCGTTGCCGTTGCTCTTGTACCCGTTTCCATTTCCGTTCCCGTTGCCGTTGCCGTTGTAGCCTTTGCCGCCGTTCTTGTAGCCGTTTCGCGCATTGGCGGGTGGCGGCGTAGGGGCTACTGGGTTCTCCGGGTCATATTCGACCGCGGTGTCGCAGGCAAGCGACATCTGGTCCGCGCGCATCCGCAGTCTACCGGTAACCATCACCAACCGGCCGTCCCGCCACACCTCAGCGGTCCGCTGCAGTGTATCCGGCCAGACCATGATCTCCAAAAACCCGCCCAGAATCTCCAGGTTCACGATGAAGAAGCGCTTGCCTTCCCGGGTGGAGCGCTCAATAACCGTGGAGATGAAGCCCAACACGTTTACAGACTGTCCGGCCAGTTCTTCGCCTAGTTGGTCCAGTGAATTCAAGGCTCCCGAGGTATTCATTACCGCCAGGGCGCGCAGGGGATTATGGGACAAGGTCATCCCCAGCAGTTCTCTCTCCCAAGCAGCTTTTTCCTGGTCGGAAACGTCCGGCGCGTCCAGGGTGATGCCACTTATGCCCGCAGCCTCCGACACCTCTTCCGATCCGTCGAACATGCTGCTCTGGCCTGAGTCTCGGGTGCGCGCTTCCCTCTGGGCGGTGGCGGCGATCTGGTCCAGGGCATGGATAACCGCGCCTCTAGATGCCAGGCTGTCGAAGGCCCCGGCCTTGGCCAGACTCTCCAATGTACGCCGGCTCAATCCGGCGGCGCCGGCCCGGCGGCTGAAATCGTCGATGGACTTAAATGGTCCGTTCTCTTTCCGGTCCGCCACGATGGGGCGGATCGCGCCCTCTCCCACCGTTTTGATCGCGGCCAGGCCTATCCGGAGGCCAGGGCCGGTGGGAGCGTCCTGGTCTTGGCCGTCGAGCCGCTGACCATCGGTTTGATGATCGATGGAAAAGAATTCGTCCGACCTGTTGATGTCGGGAAGCAGGATGGGGATCGCGAGCCGGAAACACTCGTTCATAGAACTCAGAATCTTCTCGGGGTTATCGAGCCGGGCGTTTAGCACTGCAGCCATATATTCCACTGGATAATGGTTCTTAAAATAGGCCGTCCAGTAGGAGATCATGGCGTAGCTAACGCTATGGGCCTTGTTGAACGCGTAGCCTGCGAAGGGTTCGATCAGGTCGAATATCTCGATGGCCACGCTCTCTTCGTAGCCTTTGCTTTGGGCGCCTGCCACGAAGTTAACCCGTTCTTCGGCCATCAGCGAGGCGATCTTCTTGCCCATGGCTTTGCGGACGATGTCGGCGCCCCCGAGGGTGTAGCCGGCGAACTGCTGCAGGATCAATAACACCTGGTCTTGGTAAACGATGACCCCGTAGGTCTCATCCAACAGTTCTTTGAAGCTGGGGTGCGGATACGTGATGGGCTTGCGGCCATGTTTCGCATCGATGAAGGTCTCGATGTTTTCCATGGGTCCTGGGCGGTACAAAGCGATCATAGCGGCGATATCGCCCAGGTTCGACGGCTTCAGGGCTTTGATGTACCGCTGCATCCCGGCGCTTTCAAGCTGGAACAAGTCATTGGTGTTGCCCGAAGAGAGCAATTCGAAAGTCGTCACGTCGTCCAACGGCAGGGTCTGAAGGTCTATCTCCACGCCCTGGCTTTCCCGAACCAATTTGACGGCCCGGTCGAGGATGGTTAGGTTGGTCAACCCAAGGAAGTCCATCTTCAAGAGGCCAAGTTGGGCCACCGGGTCCATGGAGAACTGGGTCATCAACACCGGGCTGTTCTCGTCGCCCTTGACCGGCCGCTGCAGCGGAACAGTCTCGGTTAAAGGTTCATCGGCGATCAACACACCAGCGGCATGGGTGCTCACGTGGTGGACGATGCCCTCCAAGCCTTGGGCGTCATTGATCAGCTTGGTGACGTTGGGCTCTTGTTCATAGGCAGTCTTGAGCTCGGGGCTGACGCGCAAGGCGTCTTCCAAGGTACGCGCCTTCAGGGGGACCATCTTCGCGATGCGGTCAACGTCCGAATACCCCATGCCCAGCGCCCGTCCCACGTCGCGCAGGGCCGCTTTGGCGCCCAGGGTCCCAAATGTGATGATCTGGGCTACCCGGTCATTGCCATAGCGGTCGATGACGTAATGGAGCACCTCGTCGCGGCGGTCGTCTTGGAAGTCCAGATCGATGTCCGGCATCTCTTTGCGTTCCATGTTGAGAAACCGTTCAAAGACCAGACGGTACTCCAATGGATCGACATCGGTGATTCCTAGACAATACAGTGCCACGCTGGCGGCGGCGCTGCCACGGACTCCGTACAGGATGTTGCTCCGGCGAACGAAGTCGATGATGTCCCAGACCACCAGGAAGTAATTGGCGAACCTGGTGTGTCGGATGACGTCCAGCTCGTAGCGAAGCCGGTCTTCGGCCTCGGCGGTGGGGTGCGGGTAGCGGCGCCGGAAGCCTTCTTCACATAGCTGGGCCAGGTATTCGTCGGCGTCTATATCATTTGGCGTGGGGTATTTGGGCAGGTGGGTCTGGCCGAAATCCAGGTCAACATTGCACATATCTGAGACTAGCTGAGTGGTCTCCAACGCGGGAAGGAAGTCTGGGAAGAGCTGGGCCATCTCAGCCGGGGTCTTTATGTAATAGGAATCGTCTTCCATGCGGAGACGTTTCTCATCATTGATCGTGGTGCTGGTCTGGATACAGATATAGATGTCTTGGAGGGGGGATTCGACCTGATTTACGTAATGGGCGTCATTGGTGACGATCAGCGGAATATTCAGCTTCTGTCCCAGGATTATGAGACCCTCGTTGATCTTGGGCAATTTAGGGACGTGCTCGTGACGCTGGATCTCCAGGAAGTATCCATCGCCGAACCGCTCCTTGTACCAGCCGGCGGCTTGGGCCGCGGCTTCTTCATTGCCATCGGCCAGAAGGCGCGGGACCTCCGCTGAGGGACAGGCGGAAAGGACGGCCAGGCCCTCACCGAACTCTTCGAGAATGCCTTTGTCGATGCGGGGGCGGTAATGGAAGCCGTCCACATGGGCCTTGGTGACCAGCTGCATCAGGTTGCGGTACCCGGTATTGTCCCGAGCTAGGAGGACCAGGTGGTTGGGGCTGCGTTCGGAAGGGTCTTTATCGAAGCGGCTGTTGTGGGCTACGTAAACCTCACAACCGATGATGGGCTTGATACCCACTTCTTTACATGCTGAGTAGAAATCGACCACGCCATAGAAGGTGCCGTGGTCGGTGATGGCCAGGGATTCCATCCCCAGTTCTTTGGTACGAGCCACCAGGTTGGGGATCCGGCTGATGCCGTCCAACATGCTGTACTCGGTATGAACGTGAAGGTGCGTGAACACTGGACCCGTCTGCCTCCCCACAATATGCGGCCTTGCTGTCCGCATAATGCCAAGGCGGGATTGACCGAATAAAGGTTCCCCGGACCCTGGCAGTGGATATTATAACCCCTCTTTGGTTGGCTGGAACCGGCGGAAACGGCAATTATTTTCGTGTTGCCGGTCTAACCGCCGGCGGGGGTCCCGTAACAAAAAGAATCGGCCGGTAAACTCACCACCGATATTCGGTGTGATCTAACCGGCCGATCCAGGATCGCCAGGTTATGTCAGCAAGCCTCTGGAGGCTCGACTTGAGGAGGGTTTATACCTCAGCGCCAACCTCTTCGTCGGCCGTCTCAGGTCCATCTTTCGTGTCGTCGTCATCCGAAGTCGACTCGGCTCCAGTGGGGGCCGCTGAATTCTTGCTGGCGATACGACTATCGCCCCAGGTGGCTGACTCTACGTAGTTCTTAAACTCGCGGGTTTCCCCACATATCTGGCATGCCCCGTTGCTCACGGGGCCGTCGGCGGGTTGAATCACCCAGTGATGGCGGCATACTGCGACGGCGTCGTTGTCTTCAATTTCGGCTTCAGGTGCGATGGTTGTCTGTTGTGCCATGATTCTCTGCCTCTGGTTGATGGGGTTATATTCTAGCATTGCATGCTCGATTTCGTCAATCTTTTATGTTTGAATGCTGTATTAGTTCTGTATGATAGTGGTGATACCTACTACGAATATGTGGTTGTGACAGATTCCGCCACATTTTTGGGTGATTGGCAGCATTGATGCGGGGTTCGATGCCTTCGGTGATTGTTACGTTGGTTATCGGTGATCGGACTTGCTAAAGGAGCCGATGCTCGAATCTTTCAGCAAGTTGTTGGACTTTGCTGGGCCAACTGATCAATAAGATGCAGGCGGCTCTTTTCGGTTCCATACTGACCACGATCCATCTGCTACCGGGAAATTAATGTGGCTTGATTAAATTTTCCGACAAAGCATTATTAGGGTCAAGCCGCAGATGTCAGAGGCCGGTTTGTAGCCGCGGATATCTGTGAACCAGAGGGTTCAGATAGAAAGAGTGGAAGAAAAGTGCTATCGAGGGTTAGGGAACGCCCTCACCCTAACCCTCTCCCGTTGCGACAAGAGAGGGGATTTTGGATTCCCCAAGGGCATCTCCCCGTCTTCTAGTGAATACCGCCGGGAATGCCTAGGCCCGCTTGATTATCTCTTCGGTGGCCATGCGGGTTACACCCCAGCCGGCCAACCACGCGGAGTGGCGGCCATCGCCGCCCGCAACTATCACCACGATGTCTTCGGCGGACTTCACGATGGGCACCAATGTCTCGGGATTGGTCTCATCCACCCAGCTGGGCCAGTTGCGGTTGCCGTAATGGGCGCGGCCCACGAGCTGACTCAGCGGCATTCGGGCGTTCTGGTAGATGAACTCCCGGACGTCGTTCTTGTCCAGGCCGGAAGCGGCGATCTCCTCAGCGTGTTCCGGACAGATCACCATGACGATCTGGGCGCCGGTGCCAATCTGGTAATAGTTGGATACGCCGACCGCTTTCATGCTGCCGACGATAGTCTGCAGGACCTCAAGTCCAGTGGCGACGGTCGTTTCCATGATCGTGTACACGCCCCGGATGGCGGCTACTGTGACGGTGCTAGACCCCCCGGCGTACCCCAGTTGGATGTTCCTCGGTTCCCATGGGCTTCTTGATTCGTTCTCGGAGAAGCAGAAACTGTAACGGCCCGGTGTGGCCAGGGTGGCCTTGTCCATCTCCCCCGGAATCAGGCCGCCGATGTTCCGGATCACCAACCGCAATGCCCGGCCGATGGCAGCGTTGGCCCTTGAGCCGGGGCCGAAGCAGGCGGCGTCGCCGTTAATGCCCAGTTCATGGGCGATGGGGCCGTTGACGATCACCACCTGGGCCGCGCCGCCGGTGGTTGCGGCGTTCCCGCCCAGGTTGAAGTCTTTATCAAGGGCGGCTTTGACCGCCGCAACAACCACCGGAAAGTACTCCGGCTTACACCCGGCCATGACGGCGTTGATGGCCAGCTTTTCTAGAGTCGCTTGGGCGTTCCGGGGCTGCATCGTCCCCAGCGACGTTGCTGGTTCTCCGCCGTAGCCGGCCAACATCTCCCGCACCAACGGTTCCGTGGGCGGCACCACCGGCAGTCCGTCTGTCCACCCCTGTTCCCAGCAAAAATCCTGGATGGCCTGGAAGGAATCGGGTACGTCGACGCGTCTGGCATTTAACGAAACGGAACTCACGGTGGTTGACCTCTTTTCTGATGGTTTAGCAGCCGATTCTCCGGCTCGATAGGCGGCAAGTCAATATGGACAAATAATAAAAGAGGCCGCTTGGGCCTCCCTTAGACTTTTGGGATAGGACATGGAGGCGGCGAGGGGCCGCCCTCACCCTAACCCTCTCCTCCTTCCGGGGAAGGACGACGGGAGAGGGGAATTTTGGTCCCCTTAAGGGCGGTGCTACTTGCCGGTGAGCAGTCCCGCTATTTCTGGGGCGAAGTCGCGGGCCATCTGCTGTACTTCTGGGATGGTGCGGGGAGCCAGAGGACTGGGCAGCACCACGATGCGCACGCCGGGCATTCCTAGGGCCGTGGCCCGGGCATGGGCGGCCCTGGTGAAGGTGCTGGTTATCACGCTAACGGACGGCACGCCCTTGGACTCGGTCATCACTGTGTCGTGGAGACCCCACGCTGTGCAGGACCCTCAATCGGCGATGGCGTGTATCACCACGTCGCATTCATCTGAAAGAGACTGAATCGTCTCATCGGCGCAAGCGGCGCTGTAGGTGAACTTGGTGGCGTAAACAACCTTGGCGACGCCGTAATCGTTGAGCAGTACTTCTTTCAGCTCGCCCATAAACGCGTCGGCATGGTATTTTCTGTTCTCAAGGAGGCCCACCACTTTACCTTTTAGGTCGGGCAGAGTGTCGCTGAGACCCACTTCCTCGGGTACATCCTCAGCGGTGGGATCTAGTATCTCGATGGTCCCTGTAGCCTGTGCCATTGGTTCCCTCCGGATCACTTGGTTGAAGAGAGATTAGCGGTTCATCTGGAAGTACTTGCCTTCTGTCTTGATGGATGGGGCGATGACCATCTCGGCTTTGTGCAGGTCCCTGATCGTGTAGGCCCCACACATACCCATCATCACCCTTAGGGCGCCAACGAAGTTCTGAGTGCCGTCGGTCTTGGAAGTCGGGCCAAAGAGGATCTCTTTCAATGAACCTTTGGTGCCGACGGAGATGCGGGTGCCTCTGGGAAGTTCGGGGTGCGGATTGGCCATGCCCCAGTTGAAACCCTGACCGGGCGCTTCATTGGCCTGGGCAAAAGGAGTGCCCAACATCACACCATCCGCGCCACTGACCATGGCTTTACAAATGTCCCCGCCGGTCCGGAAACCGCCGTCAGTGATCACCGAGACGTAACGGCCGGTGCGCCGGAAGTAGTCTTCGCGGGCTGCCGCGCATTGCAGGGTCGCGGTGACCTGGGGTACTCCTACTCCGACCACTTCGCGCGTGGTGCAAGCGGCGCCGGGACCGACGCCAACCAACAGGCCGTCGATTCCCGTTTCCATCAGCTCCAGAGCGACTTCATAGGTGACACAGTTGCCGACGATCACGGGAACTTTCAGGGCATCGATAAGTTCGGAGAACACCAACCCGCGGTAGCTGTTGGACATGTGCCGGGCGGTGGTGACGGTGGACTGGACTACTACCATGTCGGCCCCGGCTTCAACGGCGGCAGGGGACATGCGCTTGGTGTTCTGAGGGGTGAAAGAGACCGCGCAGGTGGCGCCGGCGTTCTTGATCTCCCGGACGCGCTGGCCGATCAGTTCTTCGCGGATGGGTTCGGAGTAAACTTTCTGGAGGAATTCGGTAACTGTTTCTTGAGGGTGGGAGATGATCTCTTCCATGACGGAGTAGGGGTCTTCATATCTGCTGTAGAGGCCCTCGGCATTCAGGACGCCCAGGCCGCCCATCTCATGCATGTAAGAGGCGAACCCTGGGGAAACCGCCCCGTCCATGGCGGAGGCCATGATTGGAATCTCGAAATCCAGATTGCCGATGGTCATTTTTGTGGAGGTCAACTCGGGGTTGATGGTAACCTGACCAGGCACGATCGCTACTTCATCGAATCCGTAAGAGCGCTCAAGTTCTTTGAATAGTCTTCTCCCCATCCCTACGCACCTCTCCCGTTACCGATTCTTTCACTGATTTAATCAGTATTCTCATTAAAAATCAACCTGGATTCAAGGGGCAGACAGGCGGACTTTTGGGCCAGAGATTCCGGCTAAGATTCCCGAGTAAATCGGCTCAAAAAATCCGGACGAAACCCTCCGCAAAATCCACAGCGGAAAACTCGCCTGAAATTCGGTGGCCCATTTTTGCTGTTTCACCCTTGCGGGGTTGTGAAGAATGGTGCATACTAGCCTAGCTGATGTATCTCCTGGTGGTTCTAGCGAAGCGGCCCCACCCGTTCCCATCCCGAACACGGAAGTGAAACGCCTCAGCGCCTACGATACTGCTCTGGCGACGGAGTGGGAAAATAGGTCATCGCCGGGAGGTATATCCACTTAACAAAGCCCCCACACTCGCTGCACTTTCCCAGTCTACGGCCCCGGTGAACCCAGCCAAGCGACCCCGATTTCGTCTTTTCCATTCCGGCCGGTCTTCCCAAGAAATTCGCGTCCGGTTGGGTACACGCATCCAGCACATTATCTGCTGAATTGTGCCTTTACACATAGTAGAGGCTCCAATATAATTGATGCACGAGGGTCGCGAGGGTGAAATTCTTGCCGGGACCCCGTCCCCGCCACGAATGGGACCAGTCCCCCAGGTTGTTACATCCGATCCCTTGAATCTGTAGCGTCAGGGTGGAAATGGACCATAGTGGTAAGTCTCTCTAAAAGGGGCCGCGGCGAATTGGGTCCCTCACCTCACTCCCATCAGGAGCGAAAATATGGGCAGTAGATTCGAGAAGTTCTCCGAACGCGCACGAAGGGTACTATCGCTGGCCCAAGAAGAAGCCCAGCGGTTCAACCATAACTACATCGGCACCGAGCACATCCTCCTTGGCCTGGTCCGCGAGACCGAAGGCGTTGCCGCCCGCGTGCTTTCCAGCCTTTCCGTGGACCTGAGCAAGGTCCGGTCGGCTGTGGAATTCATCATCGGCCGCGGCGAGAAGCCGGCCCAAGGCGAGATCGGCCTCACCCCCCGGGCAAAGAAAGTAGTAGAATTGGCCGTTGACGAAGCCCGGCGCATGAACCACACGTATATAGGGACGGAGCACCTCCTCATCGGACTACTGCGTGAGGGCGAAGGCGTGGCCGCCGGCGTCCTGGAAAGCCTCGGTGTAACCCTGGACAAGGTCCGGGCCGAGACCCACCGCATACTTAGCCACACTTCCGGCACCGGCTCCCAAGGCAGCCGGTCAACCTCCAAGACTCCAACCCTGGACCAACTGGGCATCGACCTAACCATCGCCGCCAAGGCAGATAAATTGGACCCGGTCATCGGCCGGGAAAAAGAAATCGAGCGGATGGTCCAGATCCTCAGCCGCCGCACCAAAAACAATCCTGTTCTGGTAGGTGAGCCCGGCGTTGGCAAGACCGCCATCGTTGAGGCCCTGGCCCAACTGATTAGCAGCGGAGATGTCCCAGAAACCCTGCAGGGCAAGCGCCTGGTCACTCTGGACATGGGCGCTCTGGTCGCGGGCACCAAGTACCGCGGCGAATTCGAAGAGCGGTTGAAGAAGGTCATCGAAGAGATCAAGACCGCCGGCAACTGCGTCCTATTCATCGATGAGATTCATACGATTGTTGGCGCCGGCGCCGCGGAAGGCGCGGTCGACGCTTCCAACATCCTTAAGCCCTCCCTGGCCCGCGGCGAGATTCAATGTATCGGGGCCACCACTCTGGACGATTACCGCAAGTACGTTGAGCGGGACCCAGCGTTGGAGCGCCGCCTACAGCCCGTGAGGGTTGAAGAGCCCTCCAATGATGACACCGTGGCCATCTTGATGGGCATCCGGAGCAAGTACGAAGATCACCACAAGGTTGATATAACTGACGAAGCCATCCGCACCGCGGCCCTCCTGGCCCAGCGCTACATCCCTGACCGGTTCCTGCCGGACAAGGCCATCGACCTGATCGACGAGGCCGGGTCACGGGTAAGGCTACGTGGCAGCGTCACCCCCGCGTCGGTGAAGGACGCCATGCAGGTCTTGGAACAGGTCCGCAAAGAGAAGGACGAGGCCATCGCCTCCCAGCAATACGAGGCGGCGGCAGAACTGCGGGATCGTGAACTGCGTCAGAACGAAGACTTGGACACCTTGGAAAAGAACTGGAAAGAAGGCGAGAACGCAGAGCGTAGGGTTGTCACCGAAGATGATATCGCCGAAGTCGTCAGCATGTGGACCGGAATCCCGGTAACTCGGCTGGCGGAAGAGGAGACCGAGCGGCTCCTTCAGATGGAAGGAGAACTGCACAAGCGCATCATCGGACAAGATGAAGCCATCGTCAGCGTATCCAAGTCGGTGCGCCGCGCCCGGTCAGGTCTCAAGGACTCCCGCCGCCCCATCGGCGTGTTCATGTTCCTTGGCCCCACCGGTGTCGGCAAAACCGAATTGGTCCGCGCGCTGGCCGAGTTCATGTTCGGCGATGAAGACAACATGATTCGCCTGGATATGTCCGAGTTCCAAGAACGCCATACAGTGGCCCGATTGATCGGCGCCCCTCCCGGCTACGTCGGATACGATGAAGGCGGGCAGCTAACCGAAGCCGTCCGGCGCAAGAACTATTGCGCAGTGCTCCTAGACGAGATAGAAAAGGCCCACCCAGAGGTCTTCAACATCTTGTTGCAGATCTTTGATGCCGGCCACCTGACTGATGCCCGGGGCCGGAAGGTAGACTTCCGGAACTCCATAATCATCATGACCAGCAACTTGGGGTCTGACCTGATCAAGCGGGAGACCTCTCTTGGTTTCGCCGCCAAGGCCAGCGAAGCTCAGACCGACGATAGCGCCTACGAGCGGATGAAGGACAAGGTGATGGATGAAGTGAAGCGCTTCTTCCGTCCCGAGTTCTTGAACCGGATCGATTCCACGGTGGTCTTCCATCAACTAAGGAGGGACGAGATCCTGGAGATCGTCGATCTGATGATGAACCAGGTCCGGACCGAGTTGGATGAGAAAGAAATTTCTCTGGAGATCACGGAAGCGGCCAAGGCCCATCTGGGAGAAAAGGGGTTCGACCCGGTCCTTGGAGCCAGGCCTCTGCGGAGACTGATTCAAGACGAGATCGAAGACAGCCTGTCCGACGAAGTGCTAAGCCGACGGCTGGTCGCCGGTGACGTGGCGATGATCGATTTCGAAGACGACGCCATCAAGATCACCTCCAAGAAAGCCAAGGCCAAGCCCAAAGCGAAAGCCAAGGCTGAACCGGAAGCTGAAGCCGAGACGGCCAACGCCGACTAATTTCGGACTACAGCAACCAAACACCCGGAACTACTGACAGAAGGCCCCACGATCGTGGGGCCTTCTGTTGTTATAATGGCCGCGATTCTTCCGGGTAATCTTAAGTGCGGTGGTGCGGTGTGGCTAAGTTGAAAGACCGTCGGCGAACAGTTTTCATGTGCCCGTCTTGCGGGAACGAATCTGCCAAGTGGATGGGGTTTTGCCCCGCCCAAGGCTGCGGCTCCCAGAGCCCACTGGTTGAAACCGCCGCCGCCCCGGCAGCGCCAAAAGGCCGGCCTGGCTGGCTGGCTGGCAAAGCGACCGACGTCGTGGAGCTATCATCTATCACCTCCAGCGACCAACCGCGCGACCCGTTGCCCTCCCCCGAACTTAACCGTGTCTTGGGAGGCGGGGTGGTCCCCGGATCGGTGGTGTTGTTGGCCGGAGAACCCGGCGTCGGCAAGTCGACTCTCCTGCTTCAGTTGGCCCAATACGTGGCTGCCAAAGGTAAAAAGGTCCTGTATGTCAGCGGGGAAGAGTCGCCTCAGCAGATAAAGCTGCGTTCCGACCGATTGGGATTTGCCGGGGAGGGAATCTTGATGCTGCCCGAGACTGACCTGGGGGCGGTAGTCGAGAAATTGGACTCGGTGCGGCCAGCCTTGGCCATCGTCGATTCCATACAGACGTTATACACCGATGATGAGACCTCTGGCCCAGGCAGTGTCGGCCAGGTACGCGAAGCGGGTCTGCGGCTGCTCCGGTGGGCCAAGGAAAGCGGGACTCCGGTCTTTGTATCCGGCCACATGACCAAAGACGGCTCACTGGCCGGGCCCAGGGTGTTGGAGCATATGGTGGACGTGGTCTTGTATCTGGAATCCCAGGAAGACGGTGGGTACCGGGTGCTGCGCGCCGGCAAGAACCGGTTCGGCGCCACCACTGAGGTAGGTGTATTTGAGATGACAGAACAGGGCCTGACCGATGTGTCCGACCCTTCCAAGGCGTTGCTCTCCCAACGGGCCGGGGGCTCCATCGGAGCAGCCTTGGCGCCGGTAGTCGAGGGCAGCCGGGCTTTGCTCTTGGAGGTCCAAGCGCTCACTTCCCCTTCCCAACTGCCCGCGCCAAGGCGTGTCGCCAACGGCGTGGACTACAACCGGCTCCTCATGCTGGCGGCGGTGGCTTCCCGCCGCGCCGGTCTGGAATTGTCCGGCCAGGACATCATCGTCAACGTGGCGGGCGGGTTCAAGATCAGCGAGCCGGCAGCCGACCTGCCGTTGGTGCTGGCGATGGCTTCAAGCCTGTATAACTGTCCGCTGGACGCCGAGATGTTCGCCTTTGGCGAGGTTGGTTTGAGCGCTGAGATACGGGCCGTTTCCCAGGCGCAGCGAAGGGTCACAGAGGCGGCTCGGTTGGGGCTCAAAAAATGCATCTTGCCGGAGACGAGTTTAGAAGGTCTGAAGATACCCAAAGGCATGAAGGCGATCGGTGTAAGGACTCTACGTCAGGCGATCAATGCGGTCCTCTCCAGAGATAGGAACAAAGACCGGTCTGAAGACCTAGCTTGGGAACCCGACGGGGCGCTGGAGCCGGGCTAATAGCCACTAATCTTCGCTCGTGCTGAACCTGTCGAAGGGCCGCATCAGTCATACCATCGGTGGAAATCGCTTACCTCAAGTCGTGGTTCGACAAGCTCACCATGAGCGGGACTTGGGCTCACTTTGAGCGGTGTGCTCGTCTCACGACAAACGAACCCGCAGTGAACAAATCCGCTCGTCCTGAGCCTGTCGAAGGGCCGCATTAGTCATACCTTTGGTGGAAATCGCTTACCTCAAATCGTGGTTCGACAAGCTCACCATGAGCGGGATGCTTGGCTCACCATGAGCGGAGTCAGAGAACCCTAGTGGGCGTGGGTCCCAGCCGAAGCTTGGCCGCCAGCAGTTTGGTCTGTAGGTGAGAATTCGTGGTCTTCGCAGGCCACCCAGCGCGAGCCGTCCTCGTAGACCTCTTTCTTCCAGATTGGGACGATCTCTTTGATGCGGTCCACCGCCTTGTGGCAGGCGTAAAATGCGTCTTTGCGGTGGGGCGAACCAACGGCGATAATCAGGCTGATCTCCCCGATACCGACCGTACCGATGCGGTGGCTGATGGCGATCTGCTCCAGCCCAAACTCAGCCATCAATTCCTGGCGCACCTCTTCCAGTTTCTTCAATGCCATCTCGTTGAAGGCTTCGTACTCCAGAGTCAGCACCGACTTGCCTTCAAAGTTGTCCCTGGTGGTGCCCAGGAAAGTCACAACCGCTCCGTTGGTGTTGCGGCGCACCTTGGCGGTGACTTTCTCTGGGTCCAGCGCATCGTTCGTCAGTTCTATCATGTCGTTAACCCCCGCTCACCGGTGGAATGAGGCAGATATCGTCGCCTGGCTGGAGAACCACGTCGGCGTCGGCATAATCTGCGTTGACCGCCACTACGATCTTCACTTCGGGCGGCGCCAAGTTCGGCACCAGCCGGCGGACCTCATCGGTTAGGTCGGCCACCGTCGCTCCGTCGCCCACGGCCACCTTGATGATATTCTGTCCGGCCCGTTCCCGGTACAGAGCGAATAACCTGACATTTAGTTCCATGTGCCGGATACCTATCATGCCGATCGATTAAAAAAGCCCGGGCCAAAGCTGGCCGGGCCAGTACGAGCTTGAAAACCATTATCCCACAGCGGTCTGTGGGACGCTAGTAAGACGCAGGGCTACCAGGGCAGAAGGTTCCAACCCTCAAATAGGAGCACTCCTTTTCCATTTAACGCCGTGCTCTGGGGCCGGTTGAGCCGTATCCAGTAGATGCGTCCCGGCACCATGGTCTTGATAGTGTTGGCTTCGGCGAAGGCGGGGCGGGGATCGTAAAACTCCCAACTCTTTGTGCTGTTGTCGAAGGTCCAAACGCGAATCAGATTTTCGCCTAAAGTCAGCGGATCAAGCGCCTGGGCCGGCAATGACGATGGCGGGGGAGTGGGAAGTGGTTCGTTCACCGCCGCGCCCTCAAGCACAGCAAAAGTGGTGACCCCGGTGATTCCTCCCGCTGTGGCAGTAATTGTCTGGACCCCCGGCGAAAACACCGGCATAGTGAAGAACGACACGAATTTTCCTTGGCCATCCGTGGTGGGGGCCGACGAGCTGGACACCGTGATGTTTCCCGCTCTAACGCTGGTGACCACGGCGTTGGGCGGGAAACCCTCACCGGAAACGGTCACCGCTCTGCCGGGCACCCCTATTTCGGGAGAAACGGTGATCTCGGCGCCGGGCACGGAATGGATGGCCGTGGCCGACCGGTCGAAACCCACCGCTCGCGCGCGGACCGTGCTGTTAGACGAGGGAGGTATTCCAGCAGGGACCTCAACGGTGACCAAGAACCTGCCACCGGCGTCGGCGGAGACCAATTTTTGAATGGTTCCACCGTAGGAGATTATCACTTGGCTGCCCACACCCGTAGCCGTGTTGGAAGCCGGAAAGTCGTTGCCGGTGACAGTAAAGGTAGTATTCGCTCGACCGGATGCCGGGTCCAAGCTGATGCCGGGGGTCTTGATGGTGATCTGGGTCGTCCGCATGAGACCCTGATCATCCACGACTCTGATAGTGACCGGGCCTCCAGCTACAACCTCGGCGGTCACCGGAAGGATGATCAAAGCGGTCCAGTTGCCGTTGGCGTCGAAGTTGATGGGGTAAGTTACGTTTGGAGAGACCAGGATAGTCTGGCCAACTGCGATGAGGCTGCCTCCCGATCCGGTGATCTGGTGCGCGCCGGACGGTCCCGCCCCGCCAGAAGTTGCCACAGGTGTGAACCCGGAGCCCAACAGGGTCACCCTCTGGTTGGGTATCGCGTTCTGTGGAGTGACGCTAAGGGTCGTGGCAAGGGTGGTGGGCGCAGCCAATGAGACAGAGTTGGCCCCCAGCGTCGCAAGAAGGACCGCCAGAACCATGAGGAAGACGAGCCTTGGCCGAAGGTACACCGCCGCCCCTCCATTAACCTATTGGAACTATTTTATCAGGCGGCGGGCGGGGGTCTAAGGCGTATCCGAGGCGGCTTACCGCAATTCAGGCCGTTAGTGCATCACCAGTCCGCCGTCCACGTTGAACGCCTGGCCTGTGATGTTGCGGGCGCCCGGTCCCGCCAGAAACACCGCCATCGCCGCGATGTCCTCCGGGTCATTGGGCCGTCCGATGGGTATCTTGGCGTCCCGGGCCTCCGCCAATTCACTCATGCTCTGACCGGTGCGCTCGGACCGGCCGGCCATGGTGTCAGATGCCATCGTGGTCAGCGTGGAGCCGGGGCAGATGGCGTTCACGTTGATGTCATATTGGCCCAGTTGCAACGCGGCGATGTGGGTCATGGAGATCACCGCGCCCTTGCTGGCGGCATAGGCGGCGTTGGACGTGCCGGCATAGCCTTTACCGGCTATTGAGGCTATGTTTATGATTCGGCCTCCTTGGCCTTGGTCGATGAGGTCGCGGGCCGCCCTCTGCATGCAGAAAAACACGCCTTTAGCGTTAACCCGGTGGATCCGGTCCCAGTCCTCTTCTTGCACGTCCATGATGTCCAGATACTTGGTAACGCCGGCGTTGTTCACCACGATATCTATGCGGCCAAAGGCGTCTTTTGCTTGGCTGAACATGCGGTCGATGTCACGCAGGTCGCCCATATCGGCGGGCAGAACGATGCTTTCCCGGCCCAGTTGTTTCACGGCGACGGCAGTGTCTTCTGCGGTGGAGGCGTCGATGTCAGACACGGCGATGTTGGCGCCGGCCTCGGCTAGTTGTAAGGAGATTGCCCGCCCCATGCCTCTGCCGGCGCCGGTGACCAGGGCGATTTTATCTTCCAATTGCATGATTTACCTCTGTATTAAACGGGCGTGAATCTCAACGCCGCAATATCCAGGGAGCGTTTCGGGCGAGTGTAGCCGCGCCCAGCCTGGACTGTCAACGAAGTCACTCCGTTGACAGCCTTTCCAGCCGAGATTACACTCGCGGCAACTTGGAGCCGAGGCTATAACACACGCGGGAGGCACGATATGGCAGTCGATACGCACGTCGATACGATAGTCCGTGGCGGAAAGGTCGTAACTTCATCGCAGGTGATGGACGCCGCGGTGGCCATCAAGGGCGAGAAGATCGCCGCCGTTGGCCCGGAACATCTGCTTCCAAAGGCTGACCGGTACATCGACGCCGAGGGCAAGTTCGTGCTTCCTGGACTGATCGATTCCCACGTCCACCTGGACGGCCATGATGACTATGCCCTAGGCGCGTTGGCGGCGGCCCACGCCGGACTGACCACCCTGGTCCCCTTCGGCAACTACGCACTGGAGGGCGACGAGACGCTGGATCAAGCCGTCCGCCGCATCCAAGATGAGGTCGGGACGGGGGCGCTGGTGGACTTCGGGTTCCATTTCATCTTGCAGAACCGGCCCAGCATCCTGGAATCCCTGCCACGGGCCATGGAACTTGGTGTGAAATCCTTCAAGATGTTCATGACCTACAAGAAGCGTCCCGGCCGAATGTGCGACGACGATTACATCTGCAATGCCATGGAGATGGTGGCCAAGGGCGGGGGTGTGCTGCAACTCCATTGCGAGAGCGGCAACATCATCGAGTATCTGGAGAACAAGCTCATTGCCGAGGGCCACACCCACCCGACTGACTTCCCCACCGCCTGCCCCGACTGGGCAGAGGAAGAGGCGATCAACCGGGCCATCAAGATGGGCGCCGCCACCGACTGTCCCACCTATGTGGTGCACTTGAGCACTCAACTGGGTCTGGAGCGGATCAAACAGGCCCAAGCGCAAGGCCAGAAGATCTGGACCGAGACCTGCCCGCAGTATCTGCTGTTGTCGGATGCCGAGATGGCCAAATTTGGACCACTGGCCAAGATCGGGCCGCCGCTGCGCCCGGAAGACGGGCCTGACCGGGACGCCCTGTGGAACGGCCTGAGGCAAGGCCAGATCTCCCTGGTGGGCAGCGACCACTCCCCTCACCCGGAAGAACTGAAGAAGCCGGGTTGGGACAACATTTTCGTTGACTCCACGGGGGCCTCGGTGCCATTCGGCTCGCCGGGCATCGAGACCGTGGCGCCGCTGATGTACAGCGAAGGCGTGGTGAAGCGGGGCTTCCCCATCTGGTGGCTGGCGCGGGTGATGTCGGAGAACCCGGCGCGTATCTTTGGGCTCTATCCCCGAAAAGGGGTGATCCAGGCTGGCTCCGACGCCGACCTGCTGATCCTGGACCCCGGGGCAGACCGGGTGGTGACCGCCAAGGACCACCACAGCAACGCGGGCTACACGCTGTTCGAGGGGTGGAAGGTGAGCGGCCGGCCTTGGATGACCCTGCTGCGGGGCCAGGTCTTGTTGAATCAAGGCCAAATTGAACAGAAACCGGGCTACGGCAAGTTCCTACCCTGCGAGGGTCCGACCACGCCGTTAGGTGGGCCGGTGGACTAGGCGGGGTCGTCCGAGACTGCCGAAATGAACCGCCGTCATTCCAGCAAAAGCTGGCGAGACGGAATCCCGTAGGCGCGGGTTTTCAACCCACTGTTTCTTGAAGGGAATGTTGATGCCGGTACTAGCACATGAGGTCCAACGCTGCCTAGTGGGTCGTCCGTTTCGACGAGAAGGGTCGTCGCGATCAAGGGCGGGTTAAAAACCCGCGCCTACGGGTACGCTTCGGGGCGGCCAATAAATCGGTCTCCCTGGAGACTGGCCTTCGCCAGAATGACGGAAAAGGGCTCTGCCAAAACGATGGCAGAGCCCTTTTCCGTGGGTTTAAATGTGATGTCGAATATCCCGGCTAAGCCACCGGCGCTCCTTGAAATTCGGGCATCACCTCTTTGGCGAACATCTCTATGGACCGCAGGACTTTCTCGTGGGGTAGTCCGGGGAACCCGAAGTTGCCGAATACGTGGTTGATGCCGGCGGCTTGGGTTGCTTTCAGGCGCTCGGCGACCACCTCGGGCGTTCCCACCAGCGGCGGCAGTCCGGCGTGGCCCGGGTCGTCGCGGCGGTCCCGGTCGGTCTGGCGGTTGGCCCAATGCTCGTAGCCCGGAGGCACGTTTCCGTCCTTGTCGATGGGCATACCGATGGCGCCGTTGTTTCCCTCGGAGTTCAGGATGCGTGAGGAGAAATTCTGCAACTCCTCGGCGTCGCGCTCCGCTTCTTCCTGCGTGGGCGCGACGTAGATGCCCTTGGCCATGGGCGGGTCCAGATGCTTGTGGGGATGGCCATACTCGTCCATTTTGTCGCGCCAGGCTTGAATCACCTGAGGGGCCTGACCCAGGATGTCGGTGGGGCCGCCGGCGATGACCTGAATCTGATTTTTGGCCGCGAAATCGATGCTGGCCGGCGAGGTGCTCACCGCCTGGTATAGCGGCGGATGGGGCTGCTGCAATGGCTTGGGCAGTACCCACAGGTTTTCAACATTGGTGAACTTGCCGTGGTAGGTGAGTTTCTCTTCGGTCCAAGCCTTCTTGATGACATCGACAGCCTCATAGAACCGCTCGCGGCTTGTGTTGATGTCGATACCGATGCCGTCGAACTCCTGGCGTTGGTAGCCGGAGCCGATCCCCAGATTCAGGCGTCCACCGCTGATGACGTCGATCATCGCGGCTTCTTCCGCCACCAGGATGGGGTTGTGCAGGGGCAGCACCACCACGGCGGTGCCGATGCGTATGTTCTTGGTGCGGCCGGCGACCAGGCCGGCGAAGGACCAGATGCCCGACAGCAAACCATGGCGGGAGAAGCGGTGCTCGCCCAGCCAAACTTCGTCGATGCCCAGTTGGTCGGCCAGTTCGATCTGCTCTATGGCTTCGTCCAACGACTGCTGTTGGCCTTTGCTCTCGTGCCAGGGCACGATGGTGAAGATTCCAAACTTCATCTGTGGATCTCCTTTTGTTGGCGCGATTACGGTGGGTGAAAGTCCGAGTCCTTCCGCCAAGGGACTGGAGCAAGGATACACCCGCCTAGGAGCGAGGGACAAGAACCGGTCCGCTAGTCGGCTGCGTCTCCGCTCACTGGAACGCGGGCGTCGGAGGACCAGCCCAGCAGGCCGGCGACGAAGTGGAACACCGCGTAGGTTTCAAGGCCGAAGGGCAGGTAGCCGCCGTATCCGAGGAGCGGCATCTGGAAGATCCGGCCGAAATCCAGATACCCGATGTTGTATTCCCAACTGACAGAGGCATCCCTATTCCACATCTCCCAGAAGAACCCGCAGACCAGCGCGCCAAGCGCAAATGCGAGGACGGTCCGGTAATCACCGTTCCTCACCTGAGCTATTATGCTGGGTCTACCCGCTAGGTTATTTATGGGGTCGAAGATGAAGAAGAGGCACAACCAGGTCATGGGGAACAGGTAGGTCGGCCAGATGAGCATGGTAATCAGGGAAACCAGGCCAAAAACACCGGCCACGATGATCTGCGGCCGGCTTAAAACCAAGGCTGGCAGACGCGCGAACCGCTTGATGAAACCGAACGAACCGATCAACTCCGAGACTTCAAACACTGCGGGAATAACCGTTGAATAGGACAGAGAGGCCTCGATAACACCGACCAACCCACCGCCATCTCCCTCGATGGGGGTGACGTATACCCAATTCTGGGTGATCCCGTTGATGCCTTCGAAGGCCCACCAATACGGCGATGCGACGATGAACATCACGACCATGATCTTGGGGCTTCGGACAACGAGAGACGTTCCCGTGCGGCGGAGCACCAAACCATCGACCAAGAGGATGAAACCCAACCACAGTGGGAAGAAGAGGTTTTGGCTGATCTGCTGAGACAGCGGCCAGGCGATGGCGATCAAAAGCAGGCCCAGCAGTCCCCGATAGGGAAGGAAATAGCGCTGCAACGGCTTTTCCCGGAGAGGGATATGTCTTGCGGGCAGCCGGTCATCGCTGATGATGACCAGACTTTGTAGAGATGCTTTTACATCGAGGTTATTAAGCACCTGTTAAATCTCTCACAATGTCTAAGAAAGGGCAATCCACCGAGAAAGCCAATCGATGCGTGATCTGTAATCCTGGTCTAAAAGTCCGGCCGGCGCGAATGCCATTCCGTTTCCTGTTCATAACTATGGCCGGCTCGTAGTACGGTGGATTCGTCGAACGGCCTTCCCGCGATCTGTAAGCCGATGGGCAGACCGGTGGCGGTGAAACCGCAGGGCACGCTCAGCGCAGGGACATTGGCCAGACTGAAGGTCGTTGCCAGCAACCAACGGATCCGACCAGTGGCCGCCTTGCTGTCGATCACAGGGTCCGGCTCAAGAAGCTGGGCGGCAACCCCGGTGGTCGGTGACAATAGCAGGTCGATGCCGTCAAGGGCCGCCAAAACTTGGTCTCGGATCATTGTCCGTAGGCGTAGGCCTTTGTAGTAATAGGACGCAGGCATGATGGTGTTGGCCAAATATGCTATGCGATTATCATGGCCGAGATCCTGGGGCCGGTTGAACACCAAGTCCCGGTAGGTGACCGGGGCTTCGACCCTGATGGCGCCGGAGATGGTCCCGGCGTTGGCGGCTAACGGTATAGACAACTCTTCCACTTCAGCGCCCATCTCTTGCATCTTGGCGGCGGCGGCCAGCACCGACTGACGGACCTCCTCTTCCACCAAGTCGGAGTAGACCAACTCGCGGACGATCCCCACCTTGAGACCCTTGATGCGGCCGGTCAAAGCGGCCTGGTAGTCGGGTACCGGATCTTTGCTTGTAACCCGGTCATTGGGGTCGTGGCCCGCGATGGCCGCCAGTGTTATGGCGCAGTCTTCCACGGTCCTTCCCAGGGGGCCGATGGTGTCCATGGAACGGACGCCGGGCATCACCCCGTAGCGGCTGACCCGGCCCCAGGTCGGGCGAAGTCCAGCCAATCCGCACCAGGACGCCGGGAAGCGCACCGAACCGCCGGTGTCCTCTCCCAAGGAGGCGGCACAGAGAAACGCAGCCGTGGCCGCGCCGGAACCGCTGCTAGAGCCTCCCGTTGACCGTTCCAGGTCCCAGGGATTGCGAGGCGGGTCGAACTGATGCGACAGACCCGACGTGGCGAACTCGGTCATGTTGAGCTTGCCCAACAGCACCGCCCCAGCCGCTTTTAGATTGGCGATGACAGTTGCGTCGAAAGTGGGAATGTTGTCTTTGAACACCGGAGACCCGCCGGTGGTTAGTATCCCTTGGGTGTTTATCTGATCTTTGACCGCCACCGGGACGCCGTGCATCGGCCCCCGGTGATTGCCTTGGGCGATCTCTTGTTCCGCCTGTTTCGCGGCGGCCAGAGCCGCATCCGCGGTCACGGTCACGTAGGCGCGGTATTTGCCGTCCAGAGCCTCGATACGCTCCAGATAAGCCTCCGTGGCTTCCACCGGGGAGACTTCCTTGGCGGCCATGAGCTTGGACAGCTCAGTCGCGGTTAAAAAGGGCAGTTCGGACTTATTCATGGAGTTTCAAAATCCAGGGTCAAGAATGACAGCATAATATGCGGGCGATGTTGGCCGGTCAACAAGCATGCCGGACCCACCACGGTATAATACTGCGACTCTCAGCGTCAGTCGCGGCTAAGTCGAACGGTAACTAGGTAGAAAAATATGCCAGACACCACACTAAAGATCGAAGGCGCCCGCTTCATCATAACCATGGACCCACAGCGCCTGATAATCGCCGATGGGACGTTGATCGTCCAAGGGCAGCGAATCTTGCAGGTAGGCAAGAAAGATGAGCTGGCGGCGGTCCAGGCAGACCGGGTGTTCGATGCAACGGACATGGTGATCACTCCTGGGTTCTGCAACGGGCACATGCACATCAGCTACGCCCACGCCACCAGGGGCATCTTCCCCGACGACCTGGGCTCGGCGTACCTGCCCAACGTGTTCAAGCTGCAGGCGATCATGACCGAGGAAGATGAGTACTACACCAGCCTGCTGGCAATCACCGAGCTTCTGAAGTACGGCACCACCACATTCATGGACCCCGGCAGCACCAAGTATCTTGACCGCTGCCTGGACGCCTACCGGCTTTCTGGATGCCGGATCATCACCGGCGCCCATGTCACCGACAAACCCAACCCATTAGGCCTGCCGACCTACTCGACGGCAGAGGCCATCAACATCGTCGAAGCTACTATCAAGAGTTTCGATGGGCAGTTGGACGGCCGGGTCAGCGCCTGGGCCATGCCATTCGCCCCGAGCGTGTGCACCGACGAACTGTTACTCGCGTGCAAACGCCTGGCGGACGAGTACGGCACAGGTGTGACCCTGCATTACAACAACAGTCCGAATTACGTGGAAACCACTCTCAAAGAAACTGGGCTCCGCCCGACCCAATACCTGGACAAACTGGGTGTCTTGGGCGACAACGTGACTTTGGCCCACATGCTGGGTCAGGACCAGAGCGAGGTGGAAACGCTGGGCCGCACCGGCACTAGGGCCGTGGTAGTCCCCACAGCGGCGGTCAAGAGCGGCGCCGGCATGACCCAACACGGCACCCTGCCCGAGATGCTGGACGCCGGGATGGCCGTGGGCCTGGGTACCGACGCCGGGAACAACTCCAATCTTTTGGAGACCAACCGCGCCATGTACCTGATCGCGATCCTCTACAAAGATGCCCGCCAGGATTCCAAGGCCATCCCCGCCGAGACTGCGTTGGAGATGGCGACCATCCAAGGAGCTGAAGCGTTGGGTCTGGACGCCGACATCGGGTCGCTGGAAGCGGGAAAAAAGGCCGACCTGGTGCTGTACGATACCCGCAGGGCCGAGTGGCAGACACTGTTCAATCCGGTGAACAATCTGGTCTACAATGCCGACGGCCGCAGCGTGCACACGGTGATAGTGGACGGCAAGATAATTGTGGAAGACCACAAGCCGCTGTTCGTTGACGAATGGGAATTGGCCCAGAAGGTCCAGGGAATCGGGGAGGACATGCTGGCCAGGGCCGGCCTGTCGTTCCCGCCCCGCTGGCCGATAGTCTGAGCAACCAGAAAGCAAACAGAAGGAAGAATAGATGTCGCAGATTGTTTTCATACACGGTCCCGGAGCCGGGAGTTGCTCCGCCGGTTATAAGTATCAGTTGCAACACTTCCCCGGAGCTCTGGCGCCGGACCTGCCGGGCCACCCAGACGGCGAGTCCCTGGAAACCGTGGCAGAGTACACCGAGTGGCTGCGCGGCTGGCTGCACGATCAGGGACACAACAAGGACCTGGTCCTGTCCGGATTCACCCTGGGCGCCTGCGTGGCGTTGCAATACGCTCTCGACTACCCTGATGAGGTGGCCGGGCTGCTCTTGATGACCGTTGCCATGCGTCCGAAAGAACGCCCGCCTGGGACTCTGGAGTTTCGCTTGAACGCCGCCAAGGATGAGAAAGTCCACGAGGAATGGCTGGACGCCATGCGTCACAGCATGATGTTCATCGAGCCGGACCTGCGGGAAAAGCTGATCGAGTGTCACCGAGTTGTGGGGCCGATCTCTCAATACAACGACCTTGTGACCCTCGACAAATTCGATGTGCGGGACCGCATCGGCGACCTCAAGGTCCCCCTAACACTGGTCCGGGGTCTGGACGACCCTGGCAAGCCGCTGGAGTACGAGTTGGAGATTCACGAGGCCGTGCCCGGCTCCAAGTACATCAAGCTGGAGCAGGCCGGCCACTTTCCGATGGCCGAGCGTCCGGACGACATCAACCAGGCCATCGAGGAGTTGGTGGGTTAGGTTGGTTGCCCATCAAATCTGGGGGTAGATCATGAAAGTTGTGGTTTTGGGAGCCGGAGCCCTGGGATCAATAATGGCCGGGCATCTAGCGCGGGCCGGGGAAGACGTAACTTTGGTTGCGCGTGGGGAACGGGCCGCATACCTGACGGATCACGGGATCACGGTAACGGGCTTGGCCGAGTTCAATGTTCCTTGCGCTGTCGTAACCGATCCTTCCCAGATAAACCAGGCCGACGTACTTATAGTGGCCGTTAAGACCCACCAGATGGACGAGGCGATCTCCGGGCTTTCCCATATCAGATTCTCCGCTGTCACCACGGTGCAAAACGGGGTCCGGGCCAACGATCAACTGGCCGAGGTGTTCGGAGCTGGCAGTACGTTGGGCGGAGTTGCGTCGTTCAGCGGAGAGATGCTGCCTGAGGGCGATGTCCGTTTCACCGTCAACGCCGGATTCCAGATCGGAGAGTTGCCAGAAGGATCGTCGGACCGGGTCAAAGACCTGTGCGCGATGCTGCAAGATTCCGGAGTAAATTCCGAAGCCGTAGCGAACATACAAACGCACCAATGGTCGAAATTCGTGCTGTGGGTAGGGGCGACGTCGGTGGCTGTTCTCACCCGCCAGGCGAGTTACAGGTTCTTTTCGGATTCCGGCGGCTCCTTGATCTGCGCCCGGGTCATGCGCGAGGTCGCGGCTATCGCCGGTAGCAAGAAGATACCTCTGCAAGATAGTGGGCCGTTTCCCGTTGCAGCCGTAACGAATGGATCAGAAGAGGAGGCCGTCTCGGCGCTGCAAGAACTGGGCGCGGTGTTTGAAAAGAATTCTCCGGGCCACAGAATGTCCGCGCTCCAAGACCTGGAACGCGGGAGGCGGCTGGAGATCGACGAGACTTTGGGGTACGTAGTTGCCGAGGCGCGCCGGTTGGGTATTCCGGTCCCGACGTTGGAGACGTGCTATAGCTTGCTTGAAGGAATCAACCGGGAGTTGTAGATGGGGCGGGCCTCGGTTCTATCCACCACTGCCGTGGATCATGGTAGTCGGACGCCCTCACCCTAACCTTCTCCCTTGCGAGGGAGAAGGGATTTTGCGGCCCCTCCGGGGACTCTAGCTCTTGGCTGGCAGGTAGGCTTGGAACCAGGCCATGGTCTCTTTCATGACTTGGGAGAAGGCTGGTTCAGCGTAAACTTCGTAGTGGCCGACGCCTTTCAGGACGACCAGTTTCTTGGGTTCCCGGGCGTTGGCGTATAGCTGCTCCGACTCTTCTGACGGCACCAGGCGGTCGTCGCTGCTGGTGATGAACAGGATCGGCCTGGGAGATATCTTTCCGACGATCCACTCCGGGTTGAATCCAATGGTGTCGTCCACGTATTCGATGGGGATCGTGCCCACGGCGGCGGGGTTGTCCTTGCGGGCCGCGGCAGCCAGCTCGGCCGACTGGCGGTCCGGGAGCAGGATCTCAGCCCGCTCCACCATATCCGACTTTCCAGTCAAGGCTCGCTGCTCCCGGTCGGCCTTGGAGCGGTCCAGCAGGTCGAACCACTCGTCCATGCGCCTGACCCGGCTCATCCACCGGGCGCCGTTTCCGATGCCGACCACGCTGACGATGCACTTGGCCCGCTGGTCGACGGCCCCCACCCAGGAAACGGTGGCCCCGCCGTAGCTGGTGCCGTAGATGCCGATATTGTCCTCGTTAACCTCGGGTTGCAGGCCCAGGAACGTCATCGCGGCCTGCACGTCGGCCACCCGGCTGTAGGGGGCCAGGCGGTGGGGGCTCTTGCCCTCGCTGTCGCCCCAGCCTTTGTAGTCAAATGTCATCGCCACGTAGCCAGCCTCGTTCAAGACGCGGGCATTGTCCGGCAGGTACAGGTCTTTGACCCCGGTGTAGCCGTGGCAAAGGAGCACGGCTGAACGCCTCTCGCCGGCGACCAGCCCATCGGGAACATAGACATCGCCGCAAAGTTTGAAACCCTCGCTGTAGAACTCTATCTCGCGTTTCATCCGTCGTACTCCGTTTATTCGTCGACGTTAAGACCAGCGGTCTGAAAATCTGCATCGGTCATCCCGGCGAACCGCTCGGGCAAGAAAAGCTCGATGGATGCCGGTACTTGCTTACAGCCGCCCTGGATGTATTCGGTGACGGCCTTGGCGGTGCTGGGGCCCAGGTGAATGCCCTTGGTGGTGTGGCCGGTGGCCAGCACGACGCCCTCTTTTCCCGGCACCGGGCCGATGATGGGCATGCGGTCGGGGCTCAGGGGCCGGGACCCGGCAAGTTGTTGCACCAATGACGCATTCTCCAGGTCGGGGAAGACGTCGATGGCCCGCTGCATGATCTCCACCCGGGCCGTCTCGGTGGGTATCCGGTCCATGTCTTCGCCCTGGTATAGCTGGTCTTGGTCGTAGTCCCTCCCGCCGGTGCTGCCAACGCTCAAGAACCCGTCGAGGCGGCTGATCATGTGTCCGCGCTTGGGTGAACTAATCAACACTTGCAGCGGGTCGCCGTCGTACTTGAGCAGGAGGCGTTCTCCCTTCAATGCGCCCACGGGCACGGGGAAATCCAGGTCCCTTTGGAAAGGAGGACTCCAAAGGCCCGCCGCCACCACCACCGTGCCGCAGGAGATATCGCCTCCTTGGGTCCGCACGCCGGTGATCCGGTTGCCTTCGGATGTCAGACCGGTGACCTGCCGGAGGATGGTCTGGGCGCCTTTGGCCTCGGCGCCGGCGGCCAGCGCCAGGTTCAGGCGGTAGCTGTCCAATTGGGCCGACTCATCTTCGTAGACGGCGCCCCTCAGAGTAGGGGTCAGACGTGGTTCTATCTCATGCACTTCGGCGGCGCTGATCCAGCGCATTGCGACGTGCTCTTGCTGCCAGGACATAAGGTCCTTGATGAGGTCCTCTTCGCTTTCTTCCAAGGCCAATCGCAAGGAGGGACGGCGCTGGTAAAGCAGGTCCATGCCGGTGGCTTCTTCCAGTTCCTCAACCAAAGCCGGGAACTCGCGGTAGCTTTCCAGTCCGAATTGAAATGACGGGCCCGGTGTGAACTCGGTGCCCAGGAGGCTGATGAATCCGGTGGCATGGGCCGAAGAACCGCTGCCGATGGACTCACGTTCGAGGAGGGCGACCTTGATGCCCTCTCTTGCCAGGTAATAGGCGACGGAGCAGCCTATGACTCCCGCGCCGATGACGGCGACATCAACTTTTTCTGCCATATGAATCGAGACTCCGGAGGCGTGATGGCAGGAATTATGGGAGGGCTGCTGATAGCTGTCAACAGCTAGTGAAAACCGGCAGGCCGGCAGGGAGGCTAGCCGGCGGTTGGGGAGGGGATGCTAGTTTCCGCTGGGATGCCCGTTAGGCTGGCACTCAGTTCCCAGAGCGCAGCGGCTTGGGCTTCGTCAAAACTACGGGCGGATGAGCGGACGATCATCTTCTTGTCCAGGTATTTTCCAGAGACGCCGTCCATCTCAGGGGACGAGGCGGCGTAGACGGTCGTTAAGGCGCCGGCTTCGACGCTGATCCCTCTGATGCCAAGCAACATGTTGAGAAACCGGCCCAATATACCATTGTTGGTCATGATGTTGCTCGCCACCAATCCGGGATGTAGCGCGTTGGCCGTTACCCCAGTGCCCTCAAGCCGCCGCGCCAGCTCGTAGGTGAATAACAGGTTGCACAACTTGGAACGGGAGTAGGCCCGAAACCCCAAATAGTGGCGGGGCGCGTGGATGTCAAAAAGGTCGATCTTGGCTTTTTTGTGGACCGTGGAGGCCACATTGACCACGCGGGCCGGAGCGGAAGCGAACAGGACGTCCAACAGCAGGTTGGTGAGCAGGAAATACGAAAGGTGATTGACGGCGAAGGTCATCTCGATGCCGTCGATACTCTTTTGGCGGCTCATATGGATGGCGCCGGCGTTGTTCACCAGAACGTCCAACCGCTGATGCTGTTCCCTGAACTCATTGGCCAGGCGACGGACCTTCTCCTGAGATGAGAGGTCGGCCACCAGGAATTCCACATCGGGGTTGCCGCTTTCTTCCCGGATGTCACTGGCAATGAGCGCGCACTTGGCGGGGTCTCGCCCGGCGACGACGACGGTGGCGCCCATGTGGGCCAACTCGAGGGCTGTGACCCGGCCGATGCCGGCGGTGGCTCCGGTCACCAGGCACGTTTTACCGGACATCAATCTGGAGCGGCAAGTCGATTTTGAGGTCATTTTGGCCTCCAGAGCCCGTGGACGGCTCGCTACACTGCTATCGTCTCCGAATTCGCAGCTTATTTCAATGCCGTCACCGGTGCAGATCACCTCAATCACAAATTGATTCCCAGACGCCCAGGGAGTAATCTGATGCTCGGTAAAGTTGACCCCAAGACACGGCCGCAATGACGTGGCCGTGTGGAGACTCGAATTGGATTTTGAACTAAAAGCATCGACCGAGGCCGGCAAGCGGATGGTCGAGTTGGCTGAGAAGCACGCCGCGGATTTCGCGGTCACGGCCGCCGAACACGACCGTAACGGGACCTTCCCATTTGAGAACATATCCGCCCTGAAGAAGAGCGGTTTCGCCGGTGCTGCCGTTCCCAAAGAATTTGGCGGCATGGGCGTTACATCCATCCATGACTGCATCGTGGCCATGAACCGGCTGGGGCGTGCCGAGGGATCGACACCGCTGGCGTTCACCATGCATCTGTCCAGGACTCTCGGTACGGCGCGAGCCCTGCGAAACGCCATAGCCTCGGGTAACCATGCGCGGAAGAAGCGGGCTGAAAACATGCTGAAGAAGATCGGCGCCGGTGAGCTTTTTATCACCGTCGCCAATTCAGAACCGGGCGCCGATGTAAGAACATCGAAAACCCTGGCCACCAAGACTGACGGCGGTTGGCTATTCAACGGCATAAAGACCTTTGCCACCGGTTCACCCGCCGCCGATGTGCTGGCCGTGAGAGCGCGGTTCGAGAACGACGCTGGTGAGCAGCGAATGGGCGCTGCCATAGTGCCCATAGACCGGCCGGGGGTTGAGATCATGAACAACTGGGACGGACTTGGCATGCGGTCCTCCGGAAGCCATGACGTGGTCTTCACGGATTATTTCGTCGCCGATGACGAGTTCGACGACATTGGAGTTTATGGGCGGTTCAACGCTCCGTTCTTGGCTCTTGGTTCGGTATCGAGCATGGGGCTCTCTTCCATTTTTTTGGGCATAGCCGAGACTGCTCATGAGATTGCGGTATCCGCCATCAAAAGAAGGGAAGGCGGAACGAGATATCCCATGAACCAAGTAACGGTTGCGGAGAACGAGATCGACCTAGCCGCGGCCCGGGCGATACTGAGCCGGGGAGCTCAGTTCTACGATGATTTTTACCAAACAGACGCCGAGCACCCCGTCGGCTTACCCGATGATTCCACCTACTCCGACTTTCAAGTGATTAAGAACTCAGCCTGCACAAAAAAGTTTGTCATGGAGACCGCAGTGAATATCGTAGATAGGGCACTGACTCTGTACGGCGGTGGTTCATACCTCGCCAACAGCCCGCTGGCTAAGTTGTACCGGGACGTGAGGGCCGGACAGTTCATGCAACCCTGGGCCCGCAATCAGGCGATCGAATTGATCGGCAAAGTGGGCCTCGGCCTGGACCCCAACGACGAGTAAGAGGGTAGAAAATCATGGCAGATAAAAAGATCACATTCGGCGTCAATCTATCGTTGGACAATTATTGGAACGTCCCAGAGTTCGCACGCCGTGCCGAGGACCTGGGCTACGGCCGGGTCACCATGGGCGAGCACATCATGGACGGCAACCCGCCGCGGCCTACCCTGCTCAATCTGCCGGCGATGGCCGCCGCCGCCGGGGCTACCACCAACATCCGGGTGATGACTGGAATCGTGGTCGCGCCCTTGTACCACCCGGTGACGCTGGCCAAGATGGTGGCCAGCGTGGACCAGTTGTCGGGCGGCCGCCTGGACTTCGGCATCGGCATCAGCGGTCAGAGGGGCACCAAGATCGAGTTCGACGCTGTTGGCGTTGATGTCCATACCAGAGGCAAGCGCACCGACGAGATGCTCCAGGTGATGAAGCGGCTCTGGACTGAGCAGCACGTCTCCCATCACGGCGATTTCTTCGATTTCGACGATGTCACGCTACTGCCATTTCCGGCGCAGCAACCGTACCCGCCCATCTGGGTCTCGGGCCGCAGCGACGCAGCCATGCGGCGGGCGGGCGTGATGGGTGACGGCTGGTACCCATATCTGTTCACCGTGCGCCGCATCAAGGCCAGCAACGACATGGTCCGCCAGTTCGCCGCCGAAGCGGGGCGCGACCTGACCGGATTTCACTGGGGCCTGAACCAGCCAACCGCCATCTCTTCCGATGCCTCCAAGGCGCTGGAATGGGCGGTCTCTAATGTGGGGGAACGGTACGTCACTCCGGAACGCAGCGCCGAGAGTATCGCCCAGGCCCTGTGCATCGCCGGGACCCCCGAACAATGCATCAGGGCCATCCAAGACCGTATCGACGCGGGGGTGGAGCACATCAACCTGGGGTTCTTGGCCTCGGAGCCAGACCATTTCTTCCATCAGATGAAGCTGTTCGCCTCCCTCGTCATTCCACAATTCCAGAGCTAGGAGCACAGACATGCCGGACTCTATTTCGCTGAAGATCGAGAGCGATGTCGCCGTCACCATGAGAGACGGAGTCACTCTCTATGCCGACATCTACCGGCCCGAAGGCGATGGTTCGTTCCCGACCATCCTGCAGCGCACGCCATACGATAAGACCAACGCCTTGAGCGCCACCATGCTGGACCCCATCCGGTCGGCCAAGGCCGGGTTCGCTGTGGTGATCCAAGACACCCGGGGGCGTTTCGCCTCCGAGGGCGAGTTCTACGCCTTCCGGGATGACATCGACGACGGCTATGACACAGTGGAATGGGCCGCCGCCCAAGCATGGTCTAACGGCAACGTGGGTATGTACGGAGCGTCTTACGTGGGGGCGACCCAATGGCTGGCGGCCGCTTCCCGGCCTCCACACCTGAAGGCCATCGCACCCACCGTCACCGCCTCCAACTACCATAACGGCTGGACCTACCAGGGCGGGGCCTTTGAATTGGGGTTCAACATGTCCTGGACCTTGCTCCAGTTGACCCTGGCCAATTTCAAGAACGTCTCGGGCGTCCAAGGCGTGCCTCGGGAGCGGCGGGGACAGTTGATGCACGCCGTGGACAACATGACCGAAGGGTTCGACTTTCTGCCAACCAAAGACTTCCCTGAACTGGACTCCGGATTGGCCAAGTACTACTACGATTGGCTGGCCCATCCCGACTTCGATGAATATTGGCAGAAGCTGTGCATCGAAGACCGCCACTCGGAGATCGAGGTGCCCGCCATGCATACCGGCGGCTGGTACGACATCTTCCTGGGCGGCACCATCCGCAACTACCTGGGCATGAAAGAGTCCGGCGCCAACGAAACCGCCCGGAGCGGGCAGAGATTGGTCATCGGCCCCTGGGCCCACGGAGCCCGCGGCTCCACCATGGTTGGCAGGCATTATTTCGGGATCATGGCCGACCCGGCGGCCACCGACATCGACGGTATGCACCTGCGATGGTTCGACCACTGGTTGAATGACGGAAAGAATGGGATTACGGAAGAAGCACCGGTGCGCATCTTCGTCATGGGAGACGACGTCTGGCGAGAAGAGCAAGAATGGCCGCTGGCCAGGGCCCAGGAATCCAAGTATTACCTCCACAGCGGCGGCAAGGCCAACTCCACGAACGGCGACGGCAGCCTGGGAACAGATGGTCCGCAGGCCGAGCCGCCGGACGTGTTCCTATATAACCCGGCAGACCCGGTGCCCACCACGGGCGGCGCGCTGTGCTGCAACCCCTACTACGCCGCCAACGGCGCCTACGACCAGAACGAGGTGGAGGAACGGCAGGATGTGCTGGTCTATTCAACTCCGCCATTGGAACGAGACGTTGAAGTTACCGGGCCGGTGACCGTTACACTGTGGGCGTCCACGTCCGCGACGGACACCGACTTCACGGCGAAGCTGGTGGACGTTTGCGAGAACGGCTGCGCCAGGAACCTGACCGACGGGATAATTCGCGCCCGTTACCGCGATTCCATGTCTAACCCCACGCTGCTTGAGCCAGGACGGGCCTACTGCTACGAGATCGACCTCTGGGCCACCAGCAACGTCTTCAAGGCCGGACACCGGATACGCCTGGAGATATCCAGCAGCAATTTCCCCCGGTTCGACCGCAACACCAACACCGGAAACATCATCGCCGAAGACACTGAGCTGCGGCCGGCGCTCCAGACCGTGTTCCACGACGCACAGCAGGCGTCCTATGTGAGCCTGGCCATCGTACCCCGGTAAATTCAACGCAGAGGAAAAGAAATTGCCTGAAGAGACATCAGAAGAATGGGAATCCAAAGAGAGGGTGTCGGGCGACCCGCTCCGGGAGTGGTACTCCAAAGAGATCTGGGGCCAACGGGCCAACGGCGACGACGCCCTTTTCGAGGTGATGTGCCTGCAGGTGTTTCAGGCCGGCCTAACGTGGCAAATGGTGCTGTCCCGCCGGGACAGCTTCCGCGCCGCCTTCGCCGAATGGAATATCGACGCCGTGGCAGCCATGAGAGAGCCCGATGTGGCGCGATTAAGGGAGGACCCCGGTATCATTCGCAACCGGCAGAAGATTCAGGCCGTCATCGCCAACGCGGAGATCGTCTTGGAGATCCAGAAAGAACACGGCAGTTTCTGCCAATGGTTCTATGACCATCTGGCGGGCGATGATTATCCGTCCCTGCAAAAAGAGCTGCGGGCCACATTCAAGTTCATGGGACCGGAGATATCCCGCATGTGGCTGATGGCGTCAGGCCGCATCACCCGCGAAGAAGGCGACAAATACGACCCGACTGGCTAAGCCAGGTTTACTGGCTGCCGCCGGGGAAAGATAGCTGCTTATCCGGTATTTTTGGATGCCGCAGGGACACGGTTCACCAGGGAGCCGAGGAGGCGCCGGGAAATAACTGAGATGTCATCCACAGCTTTCTCGAACACTTCGGTGTTTGCCTGGGAGGGGTGGCGGTAGCCGCTGATCTTGCGTACGAATTGTTTAGCTGCCTCGCGCACTTCGGTGTCCGACGCTTGCGGTTCGATGTTTCGCAGTATCTTGATGCTTCGGCACATCTCATTTCCTCGCCAATGACGTATGTACGGGTATTGTATCCAATCCTGCACCTGAAGACGGAATGATTCTTGATTGACCGTTTCCGATGCCAACGCCGACGGTGTGCACTGGTATTCATGGCTCTGTTAGCCGGGCTAGTCGCCCTTGCCACTTGCGGCGGCGCCGACGATGTAGCGAAGATTCGGGAACAGGCCGAAGCCTCGACCGAAGAGATCCTCGTCGAGATTTCGATGTACGTCCTGGTGGATGACCTGGCGGACCCAGACACCGAGATCTCCAGCCGGCGGAGTGAAGAGGAATTGACGGTGATCCTGGATGGAATGAACGAGATCTGGGGCCAGGCGAATATACGCCTGGAATTGGAAACTCTGGACACCATCGAGGTTGACCCGGCTGTCCTCGCGAGGGTGGCGCGAGGTAACATCAGGGCCTTTTTCGACCGGTTGGGCGGGAGCATCCCTTCCACCGTTACCGGGCCCGGATCCAGCCTGATCAGCGGCTTCTACACGAAGCGCGCTGGCGGGGCCAACGGGATCAGCCCCTTAGGCACCGGCAGGTTCATGGTGATCGACGAGCCCACCGTTTTCGATCACCGTGTCAGCAATCACGAAGTGGGCCACATTTTGGGCCTAAAGCACATCGGCGCCGACCGAGGCCGGTTACTCTACTCCGGGACCAACGGCATGACCCTAACCCAGGAAGAGATCACGCTGAGCCGGTACATAGCGATGGAGTTGCTAAAGGCTAAGAGATGACCACGATCAATTGGGTATAACGCTGACATCAAGCAAGAAGAGGCCTGGCTCGTTGGTGTTGGAATTGCTCTGGAAAAAGGACGCCAAGTCCTGCTCCCCGTCTCGGTCGCCTGCCTGGTCTAACCGGACCCTGAACTGGACGTACTGGTAGGAATCGTCCAAAGACCGCTGCACGGCCCCCGCGACGCCGCATTCGAACGGTCCATTTGAGGATTCAGCCAATACGCAAACAGCGCCACCCACCAATGGGGCCTCGTCCCAGAGATCGGATGAGAAGTTTTCATACCTGAACTCTTCGGCCCGCAAAGGCCCTAGGTCTCCGAACGGCGTACCTATCACAGTGGCATGTTCTGAACTCAACACTGCCGAGGCTACGGTCCCCGAAGGTATCCCGCCCAGGTCGAAGGTCAGGAATAACTGTACTCCGTCGCCGTCGGGGAAATTTCGGTTCAGGTTGTCTCCGGCGAACAGGCCGGTCCCCATCCCCTTGAATCCCCTTGGCGTATGGCCCTCCATCGCGCCGCCATGGTTCTTCAAGGAAAAACTCAGCGCCGAGCCGTCACCACTGGAAACGGGAACGTTGACTGACGTAGGCCGCGCCGGTAGCTGAGAGGGCGAACTACTGCCGCAAGCCGCCAAAAACACCAGGCCGAAGACCGCCACGAAGGGAATGGACCGAAAGAAATTCTTCATATCGAGACATTTGATTCCCTGTCTCGACAGAAGGGTGCATTTGACCTATGGACTTGCCGCTAAATCACTCGGCTGGCACGAACTTCATAGAGATGGAGTTTATGCAGTGGCGGGCGTTGGTGGGAGTGAATCCCTCGCCCATGAAGACGTGGCCCAGATGGCCGCCGCAGTTGGCACACTCCACTTCGATCCGGTGGCCGTCGGGGTCTGGGAGATGTTTCACCGCTCCGGGCACCTCCTTATCAAAGGCCGGCCAACCGCAGTGGGCGTCGAACTTGTCGGCGGACGTGTAGAGCTCGGTATTGCACTTGCGGCAGATGTAAGAGCCGCTCTCATAAAAATCGTCGTATTCGCCGGTGAAGGGCCGCTCTGTCCCCTTGTGCTCGATGATGTACTTCTCTTCGACCGTGAGGGGGTTGTAGTTCTGGTTGGTCATATCATCTCTTCAACGCTCAGACTTGGACCTTTGGGCGTGTACAGGCTGTTCCTCCAAAGATTCTACGCCAATAATCCCAAAGACGGTCAAGTCTAACATTCTTGGAAATCATCTCCGACCCAAACCGATGCTGACCCTTGAGGGTCTACGCCATGGCCCGATCGGGCCAAAGATCGGGCCATGATGGTACTGGCTACAGGCCCAGCCCGGCGGAATACTGAGTCCATGCAGTTCACCATGCGAAACAAGCCCCCGCAAGTTCTTTTATTGTCAATTTTGGCCGGGGCTGGGACGGTGGCTCTCGCTCCCGTCTTCTTGCTCCGCTGGTGTCTGCGGGTCCCGTTTCTCAGTCTCGGGATCGTATTTCGGGTCGTGGGTGGACGTGCCATGGCGGTCTGGTGGTCCGCAGCGCTTTTCCTGATAAGCCGTGGGAACGCAGTTGCGTACCGCCAGGACCGAGACTCAGTTCGTCCCCCGGAGAGATAAGACCCGACCTTGCGGAACCGAGGTCAAACTGACCTCATAATCTTCACCATCGCCGTAGCCGTCGCCACCAACCCCTCGGTGGCGACGGCGTTTTATTGCCATCTGAATTCCCCAAGGCGTCAGTCGATTATCCGGCTTGAGACGGCGAAACTGGAATCTCGATCTGGAACGTTGTTCCTGGTTTATGGGCATCTGATTCGCCGGCGGTCCGGGTCTCAAAGCTTAGGCGGCCACCGTGGCCTTCGACGACTTCCTTGGCGATGGCCAGACCCAGTCCGGTCTGAGAATCCTTCCCCAGGGTGACGAAGGGTTCGAAGACCTGGGAACGCTGATCGAGAGGTATGCCAGGTCCCGTATCCGCCACCGATAAGCGCCAACGGCCCCCGGCCTCGTCAGTGGCGATGGCCAGTTCTCCGCCTTGGGGCATAGCATTCACGGCGTTGGCAATGATGTTAAGCACAGCCCTCCGACCGCGTGCTTCATCCATCAACACATCCCGGTCGAATTTAATGTCCTTGGTGAATCTGATGTTGGATTCTGCTAGGTCACCTTCCATGTGGCCCGTCAGCCGGTCTAGCCAGGTGCCCAGTTGTACCACCTTGAAGTTCAGCTTTATGTCGCCTTTGGAATAATCCAGCAATTCTTGCGCCAGACCTAGGTAGCGGTCCACGTCTTCGAAGATCATGTCTGAAAGCCAGCGCCGCCTCTCCGAATCGATCTCCAAATTGGCCAGCAGTTGGGCGAACCCTCGGATATCGGTCAACGGGCCTTTGAAATCAGACATGATGGACGCCGCCATATTCCCGATGGCCGAAAGCCGTTCGGAGTTAACCATCTGCTCCACCAACCGGCTGTTCTCCACGGCGATGGCAGCCTGATTGGCGACGATCTCCAACAGACGCTCGTCGGTATCGCTGAATCCATTGCCGTCCTTCTTATTGACCACTTCCAAGACGCCCAGCAATTTCCCGCGCCATTGGATCGGCGTTGCCAAAAGAGACCTGGTCACAAATCCGGATTTCCGGTCGACGGAGGCATCGAACCGAGTATCCTGAGTCACGTCGTCAACCCGAGCTGTCTTGCCGGTGGCCGCAACGGAGCCCAACACGCCTTGCCCTATGGCCAGAGATATGCGACGCACCTCTTCGCTTGCCTCACCGATGGCATATTCAATGTGCAACTGACCGTCCTTTGGGTCAAGCAAAGCGATGCAACTGGCTTCGGCGTTAACGGCCGACTCAGATTCTTGCATGATGAGAATCAGCAGTTGGTCCATATCGTGGATCGAACTGATGAACCGGTTAACCTGGTAAAAGGTCTGGATCTGCAGGTCCAGCAACGCCTCGTTGGACGCCCCTTCGATGCCGTCTGCCATACGTATCGGCCCCCGTGAAACCGCCCTGCCGGGAGGCCCGCGCTAACTGATTGGTACTACTATCTAAGCTCTATCTCGGTTCATTATCCTGATAAAAACGATAAAAACGACGGTCGATCTCAGCCGATTCAGTTGCCACCGGAAATGAGATGGTCCATGACTGATACACGGGCTTGTGATACTCTCCCGGCATAGGGTCGTTGCTTAGCCACACTAGCAACCGGAAGTTTCCCCGAGGGTCGAACGATGGTCACAGTTACAGACAGAGAAACTGAGCGGTCCCAGAGCACAGGCGGACGTTATTGTGAAGGATGCCCCAGGTGCACCGACGATGATGCCGGCTTTTGTAAACAGGGCCATCCCCAGCACAACAACCTGCATCCGGTCTGCCGAAAGTGCGGCCATTGCGTCCTAAGGGGCAGTCATTCTGACGACACTTCGGACCTCCAGTAGTTCTGCGGTAAGCCTTTGAACTGGACCGTTTATATCCTGCGATGTGGCGACGGGACCCTGTACACCGGCATCACAAATGACCTGGAGCGCCGCATGGCGGAGCACGATACCGGTACGGGCGCAAAGTACACGAAAGGGCGAGGCCCCTTTCAACTCCTTTACCAAGAGGCGTGCCAGGGCAGAGGGCCGGCCTCGAAACGCGAAATTGAGATCAAATCATTGGACAGGAAATCCAAGTTATCATTGGTTTCCCCAAATCGGCCTGCTTAAGATGGGCATCCCCGGTTGGAAGCATCGAGTAATAGCCGTGATTGTAATCGCGGCCGCTGCATCGACCATCGGCTGCTCCAGCGCTGACGCTCCGGAACGGGCGACGCGTATCCCCCAATCACCTGCTCCTCCGACCTCCGACCTCCGACCTCGGCGCTACCGTTGATGCGTTGGTCCAACAACGGTTATCCGATGCCAAGACGATAAGGCCGCGAACTCCGGTGACCATCGGGCCTACCATAGATCCTTCCGACGAACCGTCAGCCACTGCTACTGCCACGGCCACAGCCTCGCCGGAAGACCCTACTCCAGTGGGAAACACCGGCGCCACGGCAACGCCGGAACCAACTCCGTCGCCGGAGACAACTCCATCTCCGGAGCCCACCCCAACAAATGGGCCGACGGCCTCCCCGACCGCTACTCCGACGATAGTGCCGACCAGCACTCCAACTTTCGATGACGATCACGGGGATAGCCAGACTTACGCTACCGAGATTACCTTCGAGGAATCGCCGACGGTGCTCACCGGAGAGATCGACGTTTTGGACGACATCGACTTTTTTGCTATCTTGAATACCATGCCTGGAAAGACTTGGGTGTTCACTCCGGAATATCTGCCGCCCGAATCCGAAACGGGCCGATTTCCAACGATCGCCATCATCGGGTCGTCGGTGGTACCGGACATTTTTACGGGAGTGATTTCGTTCGAACACGGAGGGGGCACCATCTATTTCTCCGTCACCAGCGAACGATTTAAAAGATTAGGCGATTACCGGATATTCGTAGACCGGACGGGTAACTGAACCTCGAAATCAACGTTGCCGAGGTCGTCTTTGCGGGGACCGCGTGGGGAGCCGCTTGAACTTAGCACGGTGATTGGTACCCTGATCATATGGGAACAATTACCGCGGAGGTGCGAGCAAATGGTAAACGCACTGGTTGTTGAGGATGAGGAAGACATCCGGCACTTATTGATGGAACAGCTTAAGGACAAGGGTTGCAGCGTTCAGAAAGCCGGAAACGGAGCCGCCGCTCTGAGGCGCGTCCGCCAACAAAAACCCGACATTATCTTTGTGGACATCATGATGCCGGTGATGGACGAAATCGATCTGATTTCGCGGTTGCGGGAAGACTCTGAGACTCGGGATGTTCCGGTGGTCTTGGTAACCGCTGTCAGCACGCCTGACGTAACGCTGAAGGCGATCGACCTCGGAGTAAAGTACCGCCTGACCAAGCCTTGGGAGCAGAGTCAGTTGAACTTTGTGTTCGAGCAGGCGCTGAACCTAAAAAGTAGCAGACCGTAAAGCATGCCGACGTAGGTCAAGACTAAAATCCCCGGCCACTTTGATGTGGCCGGGGATTTTTGCCCTAGGAATTCGGATTCCAACCTTAGGTTAATTAGGCGACCATTTGTAGATCTTGGCCAGGCTCCCGCCCATGAGCGTGGAGCGTTCCGCATCGGAGAGTTGGTCTGTGACCCGGAAGGCTTCAACCCCTTGTTCGTAGGTCAACAGATCAACCGCGCGGGTCCAATCTGTTCCCCACAGGCAACGGTCAAAGCCGAACGCGTCGAATACCTTGTTCAGAGACTCCCAGATGTCCGGGTAGGGAAACGGCTGATGGGAGAGAGTGCAGGCCCCGGAAATCTTGATGGCCACGTTTTCGGCGGACGCTGCCGCAATCACGTTGGCCAGATCGGCGAAAGGTCCGGGCGGGGCCGGTGGCACGAACGGCTGCGCCAGACCCACGTGATCAATCACTATCTGGGTGTCGGGATTCCGCCGTGCCAGGTCAAGTAGCAGAGGCAGTTTTCCCGAAGCCATGATATTCACCGGGATTCCGGCTTTGGCGCTAGCGGCGAGTATCTGGTTGAGACCAGGGTCGCCAGCTTCAAATTCTCCGGCCGTAAGCATGATTCTGGCGCCGACCACTCCCGGCGTCGCCGCCCACCCAGCAACGTCGTCAGCGATGGTGTCCGACTGCCAATCGAACGGTCTGATCAGTCCGAATTTCCCCGGATGGGCCGCATAAACCAGCTGAGCGTAGCTGGCGTCGTAGCCGTACATGCTAAACGGAGAAACTAGCAACGCCCCATCGACGCCAACCGCGTCCATGGCTGCCACCATCTGGTCGCCGGTAACCTCGTCCGGGCCCTGCAGATGCCCTCTCCACGGGCGCGCCGGGCTGTTCCGCTCGTACGAATGTACTTGTGAGTCGATCGTCAGAGTCTGAGTTGCCATCGTACTTACCCCTTCATTGCCGGGCTTTCCGATTCAACCCGGTCTCTCTATCGATTCTGCCATGGCGAATGCCTGCAAGCAGTGTAGAAGTGCCCCTTGGCTCAGTCAACAACCTTTCCAAGCTTTAAGGGAGCTGCAGGAAGCGGCCGCTTCGATGCGGCGGGACCGATGTTCTCAGTTACGCCGGCTAGTCCTTGATCAATCGGTCTAACTCTTCGACTGCATCCGGAAGGTTTCCGGAATCGAGCAAACTATTGATGGTCCCGATCTGATCTGAGATCGTGCCGGCGCTTAATGTATCCAGTAAGTGGTCCAGATGGTGCATCGCCCCGTCAACGTCGCCGGATTGGACCGATGAGCGGGCCAGCCCACCGCTGATATCCACAGAGGTTAAGCCACGGCCTGTGTCGCCGGTTAACATCGTTTGAATTATATGAGTGCCGCCATGGATGTCCCCGGCTTCGATACTTTCGTTGACGTCGATCATCTGAGACCGGTGGTCGCCTTCCACGACATCGATGATGTGATCAACATGATGGACCGCATCTTCGGTAGATTCATTTTCCAACGCTAAAAGGGCCATCCAGTGATGTTGAAACGACGCTAGTTTAGGGTTTTCAATGCTAACGTGGCCGTGCTCAAAATTCAGAGAATCGATATACGTGGTTATCTGAACGAGTTCCGCGTTTGAGATCTTCGCCGGTGGGTAGATCGGCATTGATCCTAGACCCGCACGGACCTGGGGGTTATCTGGTTGGCGCTGTGCTCAAACAACCCCGGCGCGATGGCGCTGCCCTTTGCCATTGATCCGTGGCAGGCCGCGCACCCCTTCGTCACGAATAGCCGCTGTCCTTCCGAGGAACCGACGGGAGTTGGAGTGGGGACCGATGGGCCGTCATTGCCACCACAAGCTGCAACCAGCAACAACATACCAGTTGCTAAACCCAACACTCTCACCGGCGCAAATCTGAACATAAACTGATCTATTCACTCCCATCCCCAATTATACCGAGTGCCGAAACTTTTAGGACCTATATATAATCGGAATCACGCCCTAAATAAGTAGCAAAATCTACGCTACCAATCAGACTGCAGAGTGGCCGAGTCGGTGAAGTGGATACGGGTGCCGTGGGTATGGGCTGTGTCTAGATAGATCAAACGGTAACCCATGAAATTGGTGAATGGTTCTTCCGTATCGAACCGGTAACCCCGATTCTTGTAATCGGCCACCACTTGGTCCAGGTCTTCCACCACGTAGGCGACATGGTGCAGCACCGGCGCCGTCGCGCTGGCCAGATCGGCGGGGTCCTCCGGCTGGATAAATTCCACTTCAACCTTGCCTACCTGGACGAAACCGACCACTCCCAGTCCAGGCACTGTTCCTCGCCCGGTCTCCCGGCCTCCGAATGTTTCGGCATACGAGGCGATCGCCGCGTCTAGGTCGGGCACCAGGTAGCTGGCGTGGTGAAAATTCGTGAACATCCAACGCTCCAAATTTCGCTCTATATTATGCGGATGCCGCCAAATAGCGCATCGAAAACGCCTTATTCCTTACTCCAGTTGAATAACTTGGCCGCGCTGGCGCTGACTACTTTTTGCTGGTCTTCTTTCGTCATCGATTCCAACAAGTCGCCAAGCTCCGTGTGCACCTCCAGCCCCATGGACCTGGTATGCGGGAAATCGGACCCCCACATCACCTGATCTGCGCCGATGTATGGGATGCAAAAGGCAGCGGCGGTGTCGTCGATGAACCCGTGCCAGACGCGGGAGCGCATATATTCGCTGGCCTTCATCTTCAACGTTGGGACCTCCAAGCGGGGCGCGATCACTTCGATCTGGTCCAGCCGGGCCATGAACCCCGGCACCCACGAGACCTCGAATTCGCTGCAGCAGATCTTCAGCCCTGGGAATCGGTCCAAGATTCCCCCGAAGATGAAATCGTTGGCCAGAACATTCTGTATCTCGCTGGACAGGTCTATCCAGCTTCCCGGGTTCCCCTCCCGCTCTTCTTTACTCTGGTCAGTCCGTGCCAAGATCAACGTGTCCAGCACCCTACCGGTGAGGATGTGGAGAGTGATCGGTACTCCGGCTTCGCTGGCGGCGGCCCAGAACGGGTCGTAGATCCGGTCTCTGTAGGGCACGCATCCGTCGGGGGCCTGGCAGTTGATGGTGGGGTTATGCAGGCCCTTTTTCATGGTCCGGCCGAGCTCTTTAACCGCCCAGTCCACATCGTACAAAGGAATCACGCTCACGCCGATCAGCCGTTTCGGATTGTGTGAGACGAACTCCGATTCCCAGTCGTTGTAGACTTCGGAACACGCCATCAGCACCTCGGCGTCGGGGTTCCTCATGATGCCGTGCATGGTGGTCGGATTCAGTACTTCGGCGTCCAGACCCGCTTCTATCTGAAATGCAACGCGCACCGCCGGGTCATAGCCACAGGCGCCGAAGCCCTTTTCACTGGCCTGGATCCTCGCGGCGTTCGTGGAATCGTAGGTCGTGCCCTGCCGGACCATCGTTACCGGCAGTCCCTGATACCCGCTATAGAAGTAGGTCCCCTCTACTCCTTGGTAATCGTAGATCGTTCTCGGCGTTCTCTCACCGAATCTATCGCCCAACGCCTTCTCCCACAGGTCGGAAGGCTCGTACACGTGGGAGTCAGCCGATATGATGCTGTCAAAGTTTTTTACTGTGGCCATTGGTCCTCCTGCGGGGTCGGCATGAAGATGCACCGTAGTTTACGCCATGAAAGGTCTCGTGCGATGTCTCAATCTGGCCGCGGATACGGCACGAGGAACGTTGGTATACTCAGCAGGCTTGGCCGAAGATGTACGGCCTTTGGAGAAGGAGATTATCGATGCATTGTGGAGTGATGGTCACCGGGTATAACCAAGGTGACTGGGACCGCTTGATGAAGGGAGATTATGACCGCCCGCCAGACGTCCCGGACGCCGACAATATGGACGACACACTCTACATGGGAGAGCTTGTTGAACCTCTGGGCTTCGATTCGATCTGGGCCACCGAGCATTACGGGTCGGCATACTCGATGCAGCCGAACCCATTACAATACCTGTCTTATTGGGCGGGACGCACCAGCCGGGTCGACATGGGCACTGCGGTCATCGTCGCGCCTTGGTGGAACCCGGTACGGTTGGCCCATGAGATTTCCATGCTCGACATCTTGCTGAAGGGCAGGCGCCTCCATTTGGGCATCGGCCGGGGCATCGCGCCCCATGAGTATGCGTCGCTGGGTTACCCACTTGAGCAGTCGCACAAATATTTCTACGATGTGATCAATGCCATCAAGGCGGCCGACGGCGCGGAGCGCTTCGAGTTCCACGGCGAGGTGTACGACATCCCGCCGACCACCATCAGACCTCAAGCACGGCACAAGGGCGATCTAACCACGAACATCAAGGTCGCATTCACCACCAAGGCATCGGCGCAGATGGCCGCCGAGAACGGCCTGGGGCAGATGTTCGTCTCCGGCGCAGACCTGGACGAGATGACTGCTCAGGTACGGATGTTCAACAAGATTCGGGGCGAGCTGGGCCTCCCGCCCGACCAGCCCACCACCCTGTTGTGGATGTACTGCGCCGAGACCGCGTCGGAAGCCGAAGAAGGGTGGGACTACTTTCATAACCAGCTCACCGCGGCCCAGCACCACTACTTCGAATGGAACAACCCGGGCTTCGAAGGCATCCACGGCTACGAAGAATACCTGGAGCGGCAGACCGCCGATATCGGCACCGCGGACGCCAGCTTCGAGGCACGCCGCGCTACTCAGCCCATCGGCACCCCGGACGAGATCATCGAGAGGATCAGGATTCTGCAGGAATCACTAAGCCTGGAGAAGATCGTGGTCCACATGTTCTACGGCGGGATGCCCAGGGACAAGGCGGAAAAGAGCTTCCGGCTCTTCGCCGAGAAAGTTCTCCCCGCGGTTCAGGCCATGCCCACACCCATCAACCCCAGGTCGTCGGGGGACCCGGTTTCCTGAGGAGCGAGCCGCAAGCGGCTGATCATTCTTCGGTCAACGACGCCTCAGTCCACGGTCCAAGCTTTGAGGCTCCCAGATGGGAGAGAAAACATCGATAACAGCAATTGCCGCTGGCGTTCCCAAGGCTACCATGAGCAAGTTCTGAATTTACCGCCGCCATGCGCACCTCCTTACTGGATCGTGGCAAAATACCGGCAACTTTCTAGGCAGATACCGTTTGAACGATTAGAGGAAAACCAAGAAGCAGCTACTGGAAGAACTGGAGCGGGAGCGAGAGCGTTCAAACGCGCTTCGGGAAGTCTCGAAACAGGTGGCTGGCGCCCACGGTGCTTCAGAAGGAATGGACACCGGCATCACGGAAATAGCAAAGGCGGGGGCGCAAAGTTTTGCGTTATTTATTGGGTTTTCCATCTTATTCGGGCGTTTGTATTAAATACGCTAAACCGAGAAGCTTGGAATACCCGTGTCGTCAATAGATATCGGTTTAACTGACCACGCTATTTTCTCCCCTGACATGGTAATCATGAGCGTAGCCGTCGCAATCTCTATTACACTTCTCTTGGTGCTGGCGCCTACTAACCCACAGAACCGTAGCGCGATTTGGAAATGGTTTAATGACCGTCACCAAGTCATATGGTGGTTAATTTTATTGGGCATTGCAGAGATAACTTTCGGTGGATATCTCGTTGCCGTCAATCCTTCTGAATGGTTTTCTTGGACAAGTGGGCTTCCGGTCGGCGTTGCCGGTGCGGTACGTGCATCCGGAGGGATAGTAACAAGCATAGGACTGATCGTAATCACACTAGCGTTGAACGAAAAATATAAAACATGGCTGGCCATCGCTGCCCGGCGCGTTGGTTATGCGATTGTTCTGGTAATACTCATCTATTCATTGAGTGAATCCGTAGCGACTTTCGCTAGTGACGACGCGTTCACATCTGTTACGGAATCTCCGACAGCTTTGCTCGAAGTCGATCCTGTCTATTCACCTACTAACCTGATCAACATTGCTTCCGCCAAAAATGGCGTTTTGCTGCCGGTCAACATCGTCCACATAACCAAAAACTTTACATTTGTAATCAATCATCTCGAAGCGGAATGCGCCAAGAAACGATTTGTGTCGTTGAATCAAGCAAGGGGAGCCAAGGACTGTGATAAACGAAGAGGCACGGAGGGCGCGTTGGCAATATCCGCAATCCCAAATGAATCTATTCGTCGGCTACAGTACATCAATAACTCTCTTCTTGAGACTGAGCACTGCGAAAGGTACTTTGACCCGCCCAAGCAGTGACAGAAACCACGGGTGCCAGCGGGTAGGGCAGAGAACGTGACTCGAATTCCCCCCCTAAAAAAATTCTGGCGTTCACATTAGTTTGCCCTAATCAGAATTTCCTCGCCTGAGATGCGAACTTCGTAAGTTTGGACCGATTTCGTTGCTGGGCGAGTCAATGCTTCTCCCGTGACGACACTAAATCTAGAGCTGTGGAACGGGCATATAACTTCGACACCGTCGAGCCAGCCTTTTGCGAGTCTACCCTTCATGTGTGAGCACATGTTATTGATCGCATGGAAAGTTCCGCCAACGTTGGCCAATAAAATCTGGTCTCGGTCTAGTCTCACGACGGTGATTTCTCCAGGTGCAACCTCACCGACATCGGCTACCTTCACGAACTCCTGTTCGGCCATAAAAAATTCTCCGATCGATACTGGATGATTAGCATTGAAGATTATAGGGGATTTGATAGCCCTAGTTGGATTTCGATTTATGAGACGGCGATTACGGCGCGGATAGCCGACAAATCTCCCGCCCGACCCACACAACTTCTCTAGGAGGTAGCCGCATGCCAACGCGCCTTTTGTTGGCACCCAAACCCTCGAACCAGGCGTGGAGAATTCCTCAAGCGTTCTACGGTGACAGAAACCACGGGTGCTATCGGGTAGGGCCAGAGAGCGTGACTGAAATTCTCCAAAAATATTTGCAGCGATAACTATCCGGAAAGCGCGGATTCCTAAGCCCTGCCGGGGGTCTACCTGATGGCATCGGCACCGTAGTAACGCAATGGGCCTTTTGTTCAAAGAATGTCGGTAGGGTAACGATTGTGACGGGACGCACTGGAGCTAAGCCCTGCTGGGTGGTTACCTTGATGGTCCTGCAGCGGAAATCGATAGGGTGACTCGGCTCAGAGATTTGTGCCTGAGGAACAGCGGTCAGGAAATGTTCGTGAACAATCCGTGGACATTGGAACAAAAGGCCCGAACCGCATCAAAGTGGTCCGGGCCAATTTCATGCGTGATATGGCGGAGGGAGTGGGATTCGAACCCACGATGAGGTTGCCCCCATAACGGTTTTCAAGACCGTCGCTTTCGTCCACTCAGCCATCCCTCCAAGGAACAAGGACCGCCGATGTGGACGCCGGCAGCCTGTCCATCTATTGTAACGACTGGATGGCCGCCGTCAAAGGCGTTCCATCATACGAATCGGTTGCCGGTGATAGGCCAGCATCGCATCGTTGAATGGGTGGGTTTTCTGCGCCGCCGCCAGGCCGCCGCCACGCTTGTTTCAGCTTGACACCCCTATAGGCCGATGCTAGAATCAGGCACGAATCACGGGCGGGGTGTTATGTAATTCCGAACTCCGTTTCCTCCCGTTTTCTCCCCGGGAAACCCGCTGATGTTTTGCGGAGACGGCCCAGAATGTTATGGCCGCGTACCCTGAAGGAAGGTGGACCCATGCCCCCAGAGATCATCAAAGGACTCAAAGATGTCTATTTCGACACCACCGAGTCCAGCTTCATCGACGGCATCGAAGGCAAGCTCCTCTACCGCGGCTATAACATCCACGATCTGGCTGAGAAATCGACCTTCGAGGAAGTGGTCTACCTACTGCTCTATGGCGGCCTCCCCAACACGAAAGAACTGGCCGATTTCGACGCCTTGCTTCGTGCCAACCGAATAGTCCCAGATGACGTGATAAAGGTCATCGATCTGGTCAAGTCCGGCCATCCCATGGACGTGCTCAGGACCGCCATCTCTGCGCTAGGCTCATTCGACCCCGAAGTGACTGATAACTCGGTGGAAGCCACCATCCGCAAGGGCATCCGCCTCACGGCCATGGGGCCGACTATCGTAGCCGCTCACCACCGCTTAAGGCAGGACCTGGAGCCGGTGGCGCCCAACCCAGACCTGAACCACGCCGGCAACTTCCTGTACATGCTCTTCGGCGAACTCCCCAACCAGGAGACCACCGACCTGCTGGACGTAGACTTCATCCTGCACGCGGAGCACGGCCCCAATGCCTCTGCTTTCGCCGCCAGGGTGACTGCCTCCACGGTCTCAGACCTCCACTCCGCCGTCACCACGGGCGTGGGAACTCTTAAGGGTCCCGCCCACGGCGGGGCTGCCGAAGAAGTCATGAAGATGGCTTTGGAGATCGGGAACCCAGAGAACGCGGCCGATTACGCCAGCAACGTTTTGGACAACGGTGGACGCATCATGGGGTTCGGGCACCGGGTCTACCGCGCCGAAGACCCACGGGCAAGGCATCTGCGGGACCGCTCAAAGATACTTGGCGAGAAGAGGGGACACCCGGAATGGTTCCAGATACTGCAGCACCTGGAAGAGGAAACCATGCAGCCCTACCGCTCCAAGGGCATCTGCGTAAACGTAGATTTCTTCGCAGGGTCGATCTACTATCTCCTAGGCATTCCCGACGACTTGTTCATCTCCATCTTTGCCCTGGGGCGCATCCCCGGCTGGACGCTACAATGCGTGGAGCAGTACAAGGACAACATGTTGCTGCGGCCGCTCACCGAGTACGTCGGAGAGATGGACCTAGAGTACACACCCATCGAGTCCCGGTCCTAGACCGGCTATCTGACAGGCAATGAGCGAAAGGGGCCGGACCGGGCCCCTTTTGTTTTGGCATTACGCACGGGACTGAGCCGGTGTCATATGAGTGCAGAATCTGAAGTCAGGCGGCGCATCCAAGAACGCGGGAAGAACGGCAAGATAACCTTCTCCGAGTTCATGGAGATTGCCCTCTACTGGCCCCAGGGCGGTTATTACACCGGCCGGGAACCCGTGGGGGCGCACGGCGACTACTACACCAGTCCGGCGGTCCATCCGTCTTTCGGAGCGTTACTGGCAGTCCAGCTTCTCCAGATGTGGCGCCATATGGACCGTCCCACGTCATTTACGGTGCTGGAATTGGGCGCGGGGAACGGACTTCTATGCCGGGACATCGGCGCCTATGCGGCCGAACTTCCCGATGGGTTCGCCGAAGCCCTCCGCTACATCTGCTCGGACCGGCGGCCAACTATGGCTGTTGAATCAGGGACGCCTGGGACGAGCCGTGTGTTGGCCGACGGGTTGCCGTTTAACGGCTTGACCGGCTGCATCCTGTCCAACGAATACCTGGACGCATTTCCCGTACACCAAGTCGTCATGACCGCCGATGGGCTGAAAGAGGTCTATGTAGGTTTGGACGGCGAAGAACTGGTGGAGCTAACTGACAAGCCGTCGGACCCAGGCTTGGCCGGCCGGTTGGATAACCTTGAGATCGAGCTTGTCCAAGGGCAGACCGCCGAGATCAATCTTGCGTTGGATCGGTGGACACAAGACATCGCATCGACACTGGAACGGGGATTCGTGCTGACCATCGACTACGGCCGGACCGCGAAAGACCTCTATGACCTCGAATCGAGGCGTAGGGGAACACTGGTCACCTACCACCAGCACGTCCAGATCGACGCGCCGCTTACGCTGATCGGCCGGCAGGACATCACTGCCCAGGTGGATTTCACGTCGGTTGCCAGCGCGGGGGAGAAGACGGGATTGGAGACGTTGGGGATGGTCACTCAGCGGGAGTTCCTGACCAACCTGGGTCTAGAGCATCTACAGCAAAAGCTCTGGGACCAGAGACTCTCGCCACGGCTGATGCAGGCCAACCGCGCCGGGATCACAGACCTGGTCAGGCCGGGTGGACTGGGCGACTTCAAGGTGCTGGCTCAAGGGAAGAACGTCGGCAGACTGGCGTTGTGGGGGCTGAAGCTTTCTGAAGATTCTGCAGCCATCGTGGAGCGTCTGCCAGCCCCCGTGCTGACCGAACATCACCTGTCTTTGCCGGACGGCAGAAACCTGGGAGGTGAGACTGGGTTCGAGGATTTCTGGCCGACTTAATGCCCAGCTCACTTCCCTCCCGCTCGTCCTGAGCCTGTCGAAGGATGCGCGTAAGCCGTGTTTACGACGGATACCAGACTTAACCCAGGCAGTGGTTCGACCGGCTCACCATGAACGGGGGTGTGGATTCACCACGAACTGGTGTGTCCTCAACATGAGCGGCCGGGTGAACTCACAATAAACTGGACGGCAGATTTTAAAACCGTTCGTCCTGAGCGCGTCGAAGTATGCGCATAAGTCATGCTTGTGTTGAAGAACCGACTAAACCCAAGCGGTGGTTCGACGGGCTCACCACTAACGGGGGTGTGTCCTCTACATAAGCAGGTGCGTGGACTCACCACGAATGGTTATGGGCGGATTAAAACGATGGCCCTATCTTGCCCTAAACCGAAGGCGCCAACCCAATCTGCTCGGATATGGGCTTCATGCTCTCCACGATGAACGTGATGTGTTCGTCCAGGTCTATCCCCAGTTCGTCGGCGCCTTTCTGAATGTCGTCACGGCTGTCGTCCTTGGCGAAGTTTTTGTCCTTCAACTTGCGGCGCACTGACTTGGGCGTCACGTCTTCCAGGGACATTGACGGGCGGACCAAGCCTACCGCCCGGATGAAACCAGATAATTCGTCGACAGCAAAGAGCGTGTGTTCCATCTGGGACTCGCGGGGAATGCCGGTGTGCTCTCCCTGAGTCAGCACCGCCCGGACGATGTCTTCAGGGTAGCCCTGGTCGCGGAGGATCTGCGCGCCGTAGATTGGGTGGTCTTCAGGAATAGGGCAGATCTCCCAGTCAAAGTCGAGGAGCAGCCCGGCGATGGCCCACCGCTCTTCGTCGCCGCCGAACTTCCGGGCGTAACCACGCATGGAGGCCTCAACGGCGTAAAGATGCTTCATCAGCATCTCGGTCTTCACGTGGGCCTGCAGAAACTCCAAGGTCTGCTCCCTACTCATCACGTCGGTCATCCGCAGCCTCCACTTATGCTTCAGGTGACTCTTCTGACGAATCTTCCGCAGACTCGTCCACAGGGGGTTCTTCGGTCTCTACTTGGACCCTTCCCGATGGCTTTGGATCGCAGCGGACCGCCGTGGTGAGAAATCCGCTGTGGGCGATCATTCTATGGTCGGGGCGGACGCTCCGTTCCGTGACGTGCCAGGTGCGCAGCAGCGTCTCCAGCGACTCGATCATCTGGAACCGGCCGTCGTCTTCCAGCGCCAAGACCAGTTTCTGCACCTGCAAGATGGTGGGCACGAAGCTGAGCATTATCCCGCCCATCACCAGAGCGTCGCCGATGCCAGCGACCGCCTGCCACGGTTCGGGCACGTCCAACACCACCCGGTCGACCTCCCGTTCGTCGATGCCTTGGTAGATGTCGCTGATCTTGACCTCAAGATTTGAGGGGTCGGGGGTAACGCGCTCGATGTTGCGCATGGCCTTGGGCAGCACTGCTTCGTCAATCTCATAGTTGATGACCTTGCCGGTGTTGCCCACCGCCCGGAGCAGCGCTGAGGTCAGGGCGCCGGAGCCCAGTCCTCCCTCGATCACCGTGGCGCCGGGGAAGATATCGGCGAAGTTAACAATGTTGCCAAGGTCCTTGGGGTAGATGATCTGGGGACCGCGGGGCATCTGGCGCACGAAGTCGCCCAGACTGGGACGCACCGCCAACAAGGTGTGGCTTTTATCGGTCCGGTACCACCCGCCGACGTTGCCGCCGATCACATCGTCGTGGGACAGCCGGCCCAGATGGCAGTGATAGGTCTCGCCTTCGGCCAGGGTGATCATGTATCGGCGCGCCTTGCGGTCGATCAGGAGGGCCAGGTCGCCGGCTTGGAAATGGTTCTTATCGGTCTTAGTTTGGTTCAAATCTTGGGTCCGGCCCCGGTGGGTCTTATCAAACGGGACTTAGTCGTTAACTGAAGCCGGACGGCTGCCCTCCAGGTAGGTGGTATTCTCCGGTGAATAGGGGTCCATATCGGGGAAGAAGACGATCAACCGGGCGTTCTTCTCTCCCACGACTTTGAATCCATGCTCGGCGCCAGGCGGTATGACCACCGTGTGGTCTTTCTCCACTGTGTGGGTCTCCCCATTGATCCGTACCTCCAAGGTACCTTCCATGATCATGATCAGCTCGTCGATCTCATGGGTATGTAGCGGCGCGCCGGTGCCCGGCTCGGCGGTGTTCAGGCTCAGGGAACTGGAAACACCGTGCTCTTCGAGGGTGACATCCCACTTTCGATAGCCGGGCCGCCAGTGTACTTCCGGGACGTTGTTATGGTCGATGATAGGCATGATTTCTCCCGCGTAAGCCGGGTATTTCGGGTCTAGCCGAAGATCAGGGGGCGCATGAACCAATTCGGTCTTCTCGCCGGTGGCAGATATTGTACGCCATATTGAGTTGCGGGTGGACTCCCGAAGACTGAGCCAACTCGGACCGCACCGCGCCTGTCGAGAAGGGACCGCATGGGCTAGAGTAGGTTCAAGAAATGGAACGCCGCCAATTCACGTTAGAAGAAGCAAATGCCTTGGTGCCGTGGCTGGAAGAAACATTCCAGCGCTTAGCCGGCTTGCGTCAAGAACATATAGACACCCAATCGCGGCTAGACGAGTTACTCAAACACCGGGGCAGCAATGGGTCATCCAGTAGCAACGAAGCGATGCAGCAGGCCCAAGGGAACGTCGACCGCCTGGCCCGGCTCATGGAAGAAGGGTTTCAGGACATCTTAGCCGAGGGCATCATCGTTCGGGATGTGGCCAGCGGTTTGGTCGACTTCCCATCGCAGCGCGAGGACCGGGAGGTCTTCCTATGCTGGATCGGAGGAGAGGAACAGATCGGCTTCTGGCACGAGACCAACCGGGGGTTCACGCACCGGCAGCCGTTGTAGGGGTGGGGTTGGAAGCTCAGACCGCTCGTGGGGTTCTTTCGAGGAATTATGCCGATTCGACGATCGTTCTACCAGCCGGTCCATTGACTTGGAATCTCGAGAGTCAGATTTATTATATTTAATTGCTGTTTAGTATAATAAACTATCCTACATGACACTCTAAGTATAATAACGGTCGCTTAAAAGCAGTCAAAAAGCTAGCCGCAACATAAGCACGTACTAAATGTAATTATACTAAATGTCCGTTTAGTATAATTACATTTAAATAATCATACTTTAGTGTAATAACGAAGGCTCGTAGATGGACCCGTCAGAATTCACCGATAACGCACCAGGGGAGTTGGTAAAGACAATTGAGGGTCTTTGGGCATTCGTCCCTCATCCACTCCCGCCAACATTCGATATTGGACCCACAACCGTCAGCAGGTTGTCGGCTGCGGACTTTGCCCTTGGACAGTTGAGGGGAATCGGCCAAACGCTACCGAATGCTCAACTGTTGATTACCCCCTTTTTGCGCAGGGAGGCTGTCCTGTCCAGTCGGATAGAAGGCACGATCGCAAGTGTGGACCAATTGGTTTTGTTCGAGGTGGAGCCTTCCCGAGACCCCGAAAATCCCGATGTGGGCGAAGTGGCCAACTATGTCTCTGCAATGAAGTTCGGGCTTGCGCGTCTCGAAACTCTGCCAGTCTCTTTACGCCTAATAAGGGAACTACACGAAAAGCTGCTAACCGGGGTCAGGGACCAGGACAGGAGACCCGGAGAATTTCGCCAAGTCCAAAATGCCATAGGTGAACAGGGCCGCCCACCAGAGGAGGCGCGGTATGTGCCACCACCGGTAGCTCAAATGACCCAAGCGTTGTCTGACTTCGAGTTTTTCTTACATGAATCAACCGAACTCCCATTCTTGATCAAGTTGGCGTTGGTGCACTACCAATTTGAGGCAATCCATCCATTTTTGGATGGAAACGGGCGGATTGGCCGGCTCCTGCTTTCTCTTTTGATTTGCGACCAGAATTACTTGACTCAACCATTGCTCTATCTAAGTGGATTCTTTGAAAAACACCGAGACCGTTATATCGACGCCCTCCTGAGGGTCAGTCAGGTGGGAGATTGGGCCGGATGGGTCGAATTCTTTCTCGAAGGTGTAGCCGAACAATCCCAAGACGCGGTTGAAAGATCTGGATCGCTATTAGAGCTTCGTGAGCAATACCGCGAAAAGGCGCAAACAGCTCGAGCTTCAGCCTTACCACTACTTTTGATCGACGAATTATTTCAGGTTCCAGCATTGACAATTTCCATGGCGCGAGGTCTTCTTGACGTCACACCTGTAAGCGCACAGCGTAGCGTGGACCGCCTTGTTGACCTTGGTATCCTTGAAGAGGTGACCGGCCAGCAGAGAAACCGAATATACGTGGCCCGAGAAATATTGAGGACAGCGAACGCGGAATGAAGATGAATGCACAGCGTTCGTTTTAGGACCATAGCTCCACTTGGGAACGGTCCTTCGACAGGCTCAGGATGAGCGGGTAGCAACACCTGCGCTAAATAAACTTCGCCCGCTCGGTGGGTTCGGCGGCGTGGTCTATGTAGACGGTGATGACCTCGCTGAAAAAATCAACCATGGCCGTGCCTTGCTCCCGCTGGCCTACTCCTGAGGCGTTGAGCCCTCCGAAGGGCAGATGCACCTCTCCGCCCAGAGTGGGCGCGTTCACGTGGACCATGCCGGTCTCCACGGTGTTGATGTACTCGTAGGCCTTGGTGATGTCCTTGGTGTAGACCGATGACGACAACCCGAACTCCACGGAGTTGGAGATCTCTATGGCATCTGTCAGATCCTTGGCTTTGAAGACGGTCAGCACCGGGCCGAATATCTCTTCTTGGGCGATACGCATGTCCGGCGACACACCGGCGAAGATGGTGGGCTCCACGTAATATCCTTCGTCGTAGTCGCCACCACTCAGCGCCCGGCCGCCAAAGACCAGATCGGCCCCTTCTTCCGTGCCGATGCCGATGTACTCCATGACTTTGTCTTTCTGGCTCTGGCTGGCCAAAGGCGAAACGTCTATCGAAGGGTCGATGCCATCGCCGATGGTGAGCTTGCTTGTCCGGTCGATGAGTTCGGTCATGAATCGGTCGTAAACATCTTCTTCGATGATGAGCCGGCTGGTGGCTGTGCAGCGCTGTCCGGTGGAGCCGAAGGCCCCGGAAATGATCCCGCCCATCGCCTTGTCCATGTCGGCGTCGTTCAGGACGATCACGGCGTTCTTGCCGCCCATCTCGGCCTGTACTTTCTTCAGGCGCTTGGCGCTTTCGGCGTATAGCTCGGTGCCCACCTCGGTGGAGCCGGTGAAAGAGATGCCTTTGACATCGGGACTCTCCACCAGCGCGTTGCCCACCTGGCCGCCCGGTCCGGTGACCAGGTTCAGCACGCCCGCGGGTAGGCCGGCTTCCTCGAATATCTCGATCAGCTTCACCGCGCTGAGGGGCGTGGCAGAGGCCGGCTTGAAGACCAATGCGTTGCCGCAGATGAGCGCCGGGGCGATCTTCCAAGCCGGGATGGCCAGGGGGAAGTTCCACGGCGTGATGATCCCCACCACTCCCAGCGGGCGGCGCACGGTGTAGGCCACGGTGTTGGGAAGTTCTGAAGGGGTCGTATAGCCAAACATCCGGCGGCCCTCACCGGCCGCGTACTCCATGATGTTCATGGACCGCTTGACCTCACCCTGGGCGTCGCCGATGGGCTTGCCCTCTTCGATGGTGATTGTCTCGGCCATCTCGGCCGCCCGGCGGCCCAAAATCTCCAGGGCTTTGTAGATGATGGAGGCCCGCGCCGGGGCCGGGGTGTTGGCCCAGACGGTTAAGCCCTCTTTGGCCGCCGCCACGGCCCGCAGGGCGTCGACCGGGCCGGAGGTCTGGAACTCGCCGACTATCTGGTCGGTGTGGGCCGGGTTATGGACCTGATAGGACCGGCCGGTCACCGACTCAACCCACTGTCCACCGATGTAATTCTTATGTTTCGTGATCTGCGTAGCCGCCATGATTTCGTTCCTCCGATCGTGCCTGAGATATCGTGAATGCCGAACGCGCCGGGATGGCTATCAGCCGCCAGAATACTCCAAGCCAACGCCGATCACTTCGATCTGCATCGACCTTACGTCGGGCGCGGCTTCATCGAAGCGCACCCCTAGAACGACGTTGATGCCCCGCTGGATCTCCGGGTTGCCAGGCACATCGAACCGGTGCTCAAGATGGTCGCCCCGCAAGTTCAAGTCCATATGCTCGGCGATGCGGGACTCGCCATCGTAAACGACGACTTCGTGGACTGAGGCGTGGTCTCGTGTCCGGACACTGACGATAACCCCTTCGATCCGCATCTTGATGCCGTCAATAACTGCCGGAGTAGGCAAGGGGAAGTGGAGCCAGGTGTTTTGGCCTCGCGCGCCTTCGATACGGACGAACGGTCCGGTGGCGCGGACCGAGGTCAACCGGCCAGGGTATTCGACATGCATATTTACGCCGTGCATCCACAGAGTTCGTTGTGGCATGGGATTGCCCCCTTGGCTTTTGGCCTTGGTGTCAGTGTTGAATCTAGCGGCCGTCTTGAACGCGCACGGCACGCCTGACCCGGCCAAGCTGGCAGCGATTATAGCGGCAATTCCTGTGTGGGTACAGCGGTGATCTTCTTCCCGGCGGGCCAAGTCTAGCCCATGGTTTGCCGCCTGGATGCGGCCCTTGTAGAATGGCGGCCAACCGGCACAGGCGGAGTAGAGACTATGGGCAGATTGGAAGGCAAGGTGGCCATCATCACCGGGGGAGCTCGCGGTCAAGGAGCTCTGGAATCTGAACTGTTCGCCAAGGAAAGGGCCAAGGTTGTGATCTGCGACATCTTGGACCAGCAAGGCAAAGACGTCGAAGCGAAGGTCCTGGCCACGGGCGGCGACGCCGTTTACTCGCATCTGGACGTGACCCGGGACGACGACTGGCAACAGGCCGTGAACCTGGCAGAATCCCGCTACGGCAAGCTGGACATCTTGGTCAACAACGCCGGCATCGCCCGCGGCGCTTCCATCGAAGAGACCTCTGAGGAGTTGTGGGACGAGGTTTTAGCAGTCAATACCAAGGGAGTCTTTCTGGGGACCCGGCGGGCGATCCCGGCCATGCGGCGGGCTGGAGGGGGTTCGATCATCAACGTCTCGTCCATCGCCGGAATCCTGGGGCGTAAGCTGGCCCCGGCGGTCTACAGCGCGTCTAAGGGCGCCGTCCGTGTCTTCACGAAGAGCACGGCCATCCAACACGCCCACGAGCGGATACGCTGCAATTCCATCCATCCGGGCCCTATCGACACGCCCATGCTGGCGGGGATCACCGCCAACCCTGCCATGCTGCAAGAACGGACCGACGAAGTGCCGCTGGGCCGGTTGGGCAGCTCTGAAGACGTGGCATTTGGAGTTCTCTACCTGGCGTCAGACGAGTCTTCTTGGATCACCGGCATAGAGCTGATCATCGACGGCGGGATCACCGCGATGTAGGGCTGTCGCTTTTGGATTGAGGCGTGTCTTGCAAGCCGTAGGCGCGGGTTTTCAACCCGCCCGGTTACACGAAAAGAACGTCCAGCCTGAACGTCCTACCCGGCCACCATCATCTCGTCGGTGTTGATCAGGGGCGAGAGCAGCCGGGGCGCGCCGTCAGTGATCAGGACCATGTCCTGTAGGTGCCAGGGGCCGATATGGGGCTCCAGGGCGACGACCATCCCCTTCTCCAGGGTGTGCTTGCCAGAGGGCACCATGTAGGGCTCTTGCTGGTGCCACCAAGCTCCGACACCGTGTCCGGCCAGGGCGACATTCCCTTCAATGCCCGCGTCGCCAAAGGCGTTGTTGGCGAAGTGGTAGATGTCCGACGCCCTCACGCCGGGACGGCAATGGTCGATGGTCGCACGGTAGATGTCCCGGTTGATCTTGTAGGTCTCTATTAACTCGTTGGTGGGTTCGCCCACCACCACCGTTCGCGACTGGTGGCCGGGGTAGCCGTTCAGGTAGGAAACGTAGTCGTTCCGGATGATGTCGCCCGTTTGAAACGTCATGTCTCCTTCGCCGCCGTAGGCCACGTTGTTGCGGCTGGCGTTCAGGATGCCGTGGGCCCAGTTGGCCCCGCGCCTGATACAACCCTCGATGATGCGGGAATGTACTTCGCGTTCCGTGTCTCCAGGCCGGACCGTGGGAAATACCTCCAGGTAGACCTCATCCAGAAGGTTCGCGCCCTTCTCCAGCATCTCCACCTCCGGCGGGGTCTTGATCCAGCGCACCTGGTCCATCATGTCGGTGCAGTCCATTATCTTGGCCTTGGGCAGCAGCGAGGTCATCTCTTCCCACTGGCGGGCGCTCAAGTAGTCCTTCTCCAGGCCGATCCTTTTCCTTTCCAGACCCATCTCTTTGATCACGTCGGCCGTCCGGGCGTAAGGCGACTCGCCATAGCCGTCATAAACCTGAACATTCTCGATCCAGCCGTCGCGGCGGGCCAGGGGAGCCGCGATCTCATTGGCGATCAATACCGGGTCGCCGTGGCGCGGCCAGACCACCAGTACGCCTCTGGGCGAGTCCGGGAAGTCCAGATGCCGGGCCAGGGTTCCCGGATAAGCGAAACCGGCCAGGTAGGTGAAATTCTTCCCCGAACGCGCCACCACGGCCGAGCAGTTGTTTCTGTCCATCAACTGGTTCAAGCGTTCGATGTTGGCGATGATTTCGCGCTGATTATCAGCCATGAATGGCCTCCGGGCTCTGGATTGGGATGAGTCTAGCCCAATCGTACCCCGGCGGCAACGGCCTAAATCCGACTATCGATTGATTCGATCGGGCTCGGGCCGCTGCGACTGCCAGAGCGAGCCGCAGACGCCGCTCGATGCGCCTCTTGCTGCTGGTCCTAAGCCGGGGGACGGATGGCCATAGTTGAGGACCCTCCGATACGGCTTAGGTTACGCCAGGCAGACTGAGGTGAACGCCGGAAATGTTTTTGGGGAATTCCAAGTCGCGTTCTCTAGACCAAATGGCGGATGTATACCTCGAGCCGTCTATGGCTCGTCATATTTAACCGAAGGTGGTATGAGAGGTCCGATGCGACGAACAACGATATTTTGCTTGCCTATATTGTTGGCGTTGATGATTCTGGGATGCTCTGCAGAATCAACCGTCAGTTCGACCTCGGAAGGGAATCTCCCACCAGTCATCCATACTGTAGTTGTAACAGCAACTCCCGGACCAACCGTGGCTCCGGTCATTCATACCGTGGTGGTAACAGCAACTCCTCTACCTACTCGAACTCCCCGCCCACCTAGGGTCGGGCGGAAGATTAGTACCCACAGTTACCTGCTAAAATCGGCTGATGCGGTTGATGCTTAAGACCTATTGTGGCGGGATTTTGCTGACATTGTCATTGGTAGCATGTGGGGGAGAGTCGATTGCTACGCACGCACCCACTTTGATACCAGTCAACGAAGCCACGAACTCCCAAATACCACGGGTTGCTGAACTCGAAACGAAACCGTTGCGGTTTCTTGCACTGGGAGACTCCTACACCATCGGGCAGAGTGTAACGGTATCGGAACGATGGCCAATTCAACTTGTTCGTCGCATGAGAGATGCTGGAGTCGTGGTTTCGGACCCTGAAATCATTGCTCAGACCGGATGGACTACTGGCGATCTCTCATCTGCCATCGACCAAGTTAACCCCGAGGGGACTTACGATATCGTCTCGCTGTTGATCGGGGTTAACAACCAATTCCGTGGGTTGGACGTTGACCAATACCAAACGGAATTCTTAGCTCTACACCAACGCGCAGTTACACTTGCAGACGGCGATCCCTCCCATGTGATCGTCATATCGATCCCAGATTGGGGGGTTACGCCATTCGCCCAGGGTCGGAACCGCCGATTGATCGCCGAGGAAATCGACCTCTTCAATTCCGTTAATTTAACCGAAGCGACTCGAATTGGCGCTCCGTACGTGAGTGTTACCGGCATTTCTCGAAAGGCGCTCACCGAATCGAATCTTATTGCAGATGACGGTCTACACCCCTCCGGAGAAATGTATTCGCAATGGGTGGACATCGTTCTGCCGGTAGCCTTTGAGATATCACCGGTGCCAACTCCGAAATGGCCGCCGGAAAAGTGCGCCCGTAATCTTGCGGGCGAAGTAGTATTTAACTAATTTTCGTCCCAATGTCGCTGCCAAACTTCCAACTGCTATTATTCCGATGCTCGGCGGACTAGCCCGCAATTCATTCGTCTCACCGGATCACCTGATTGAGCTGAAGTGGGACGGGTTGCGTGCGCTGGGCGGCACAGCCGGCCCTGGATTAGGATGAGGCTTGCCCAATCGTACCCTGGCGGCAACGGTGAGAACGGTTGACCGCGCGCAAGTGCACTTTCCTGCGGCGGAAGATTAGGCCCGGCTGGGTTGACGCTCGCAAGGCAGTTGGACATGGGGCGGAAGGTGATGACCAGCCAACTCATGGACTTGGAGTTGCGCTGTCGGCAGGCGCGGGTGTTACCCGGCTGGAAGAACCTACGAACAGGCAGCCTTCTCCCACGACGGGGAACTGCAGCAGCATGCGCCACAGCCCGTCTTCCCGGATTATCGGATACGGTATGGCGGCAAGATAGGCGTCTCTCACGCCTTGTTCGCCGGGCTGTGGTTCACCGGCCAGTTCCATGGTCATGAAAGCTCTATCCGGGTCTCTCGCCGCCACAAACACATCTTTCACGCGCATTTCTGGGTAGGTAAAAGTGTTTCGACTCCTCTGAAAGAACTGTTCAAGATCCTCCACAGTGCAACCCTCTGTGATATTCGACGACAACAGCCCAAGCACATCGGCCGCGTCACGGCTCTCCGTGGCCTCAAGCCAATCGTCAAACAACTCCACAGCCGTTTTTTTCGACCTCAGCCGGGGACTGCGGGTTGATGGTGGGGGTTGGGCTGTTGCTGCCGCAAGCGACGACGAGGGAGAGTAGGACGACAAACAAAGGGATAACGGCTAAATATTTCGAACACATAAAACCTGTTTAGTCTTCGGAAAATCGGGCACCCGCTATCATAATGATAAAGGCCCAGCAGGGTTGGTCTGCTGGACCTTCGTTGTGCCTCGAATTTTGGAGCGGAAGACGAGATTCGAACTCGCGACATCCTCCTTGGCAAGGAGGTGCTCTACCACTGAGCCACTTCCGCTCTAAGCTGTTCCGGTCTATGGACCGGGTCCAAAGTTGTTAATGGTGCCGAGGGACAGACTCGAACTGTCGACACCGGCATTTTCAGTGCCGTGCTCTACCACCTGAGCTACCTCGGCAGTAGAGTCTATTATCAAATCTGCGCCCATCCACTGTCAAGATAAAAATCCAAGCTGCCGTACTTCTCCTCGATGAGCATGGCCGGTATAACCTCACGACTCCGGCGGCTGCAACATCGACCGCCACGCCTAGCCTCTGCTTGGGACCAGTTCTCTGATTCAATTGATAACCGACCCGCCAAAAGCGTATAATACAGTCGCAACTGAGGCTAATTTTCCCTCGAAATTACGAGAGATTGCCTCTTGCCGGATAACAGATCAATAGAGAATATGTAGATACCGGGAGGTCGGCGAAGATGGTCGAGGTACTAACAGGGACGTTTGCGGTAAAGGCCGGTCACGCTCAGATGCTCAAGGGCGGGGTCATCATGGACGTGGTGAACGCCGAGCAGGCGATTATTGCCGCGGAGTCAGGCGCGGTGGCCGTTATGGCCCTCGAACGCGTGCCTGCCGACATCCGGGCCGACGGGGGCGTGGCCCGCATGACCGACCCGCAGATCATCTGCGACATCATGGACGCAGTGAGCATCCCAGTGATGGCCAAGGTCCGTATCGGCCACTTCGTGGAGGCCCAGATATTGGAGTCCCTCGGTGTGGACTACATCGACGAGTCCGAGGTATTGACCCCCGCCGACGAACTGCACCACATCTGGAAACAGGACTACACGGTGCCCTTCGTTTGCGGCTGCCGCAACCTTGGCGAGGCTCTGCGTCGCGTCTCCGAAGGCGCCTCAATGATCCGCACCAAGGGAGAAGCTGGCACCGGCGACGTGGTTGAAGCAGTGCGCCACATGCGGGCCGTCCAAGACGCCATCCGCAAGCTCCAGACCATGCCCGAAGACGAACTGGTCGTCGAGGCCAGGGACATGCAGGTGAGCCTGGAATTATTGATTAAGACCAAGGAATTGGGCCGCATGCCCGTGGTCAACTTCGCCGCCGGCGGCGTGGCCACCCCGGCCGACGCAGCCCTGATGATGCAACTGGGCGCCGACGGCGTCTTCGTCGGTTCCGGCGTATTTAAGTCGGGCGACCCAGCCAGCCGCGCCTATGCCATCGTCCAGGCCGTGACCCATTACAACGACGCTGAGATCCTGGCCAACGTGTCCAAGGGTCTGGGAGAGGCCATGGTCGGCATCAGCGCCAAATCCCTCCCAGACGAAGAACTGCTCGCAGCCCGGAGCAGGTAGGGACCTATACCGGTTGGGGGAAGCGGACCGAACGTAGAAATCTAAGAAGAAGTATCGGCAGGGCGATTTGGAAGTAGGCGTCTTAGCGATACAAGGCGATTTCGCCGAACATATAGCCGTTCTCAGCAAGATAGGTGTTACAGCCCGGGAGGTTAGACTGCCGGAACACCTGGATTCGCTGGACGGGCTGATCATCCCAGGGGGCGAAAGCACAACGCTCAGCCGCTTGATGACCATCTATAACCTGAGAGAGCCCGTTGCTGAGATGGCCGCTCAAGGCCGTGCGGTCTGGGGCACCTGCGCCGGCATGATCATGCTCTCCCGGGAGATCACCGAGAATGACCCGGTCCCGCTGGGCGTGATGGACATCGGCGTACAGCGCAACGCCTTTGGCCGCCAGGTGGACAGTTTCGAACACACTCTTGATGTGAGCGCCCTGGGGCCAGACCCCTATCACGCCATCTTCATCCGTGCCCCATTGATAATTCGGGTCGGAGAAGGGGTCGACGTACTGTGCGCTCTGGACCCAGACCGGCCGGTGGCGGTGCAGCAGGGCAATCTGATGGCCACATCGTTCCACCCGGAACTGACCAACGACTACCGTTTCCACAGCTATTTTCTGGAACTGGCCGGCCGCAACGGCAAATCTGTTGGTTCCCAGAACGGCGCCTCGTGATAACGGCCTTTCGCATAAGGGATGCCCTGCGTTGCATGCTGGTTGATGCGCCTGGAGGAGACAACCTGGCGGCGCCAACCGAGTCGGTGGTGCGCTGCCGTCCGTTGCGCAACTCCACTTTCTGGCGGCAATCGCTGGCCCGCGGCTCAAACCGCGTGACCGTCGGCCACTGGGCCCGCATGGACCTGGCCAGCCTCGCATCGGCCCGGATGCGCAGCGGAGTCAGAGCGTGGGAAGTGGACCGGCTGCACATCAAAGAACCAGACTCCGGCCAAGCATTGGACCTCCTGGAACAGATTGTCTACAGCGCCGGGTCCCGTGGCGCGGAGAGGGTGTTCCTGCGAGTGCCATGCGGTAGCCAGATAGTGGATGTGGCAAGGCGGGTGGGTTTCTTCCCCTATTACGAAGAGATACACCTGACAGGCCGGGAATGGCTGCCCGAAGCCGATGTTTCCAGCGATGACCCCACGGACGGCTTCACCGTGGAAGAACCGTCGCCGCCGGACCAGTACGGGTTGTTCCAACTCTACTGCGCCGCGACACCACAGCGGGTCCGGGAAGGGACCGGAGTGACCGTCGATCAGTGGCGGGATTCTCAGGAGCCCGCGCGATCGGGCAGGAAAGAAACAGTATTGAAACATAACGGCAAGATCGTCGGTTGGCGGATGCGCGAACCCTTTGGCAAGACGGCCGCCGGGCAGATCGTGGGACATCCCGACCACCCGGGAACCGCGCCCTACTTGGTACGTGATTCCTGCCAGACCCAGAACTGGCTCGTCCCAAGCTATCGACCGAATATCGTTGAGTTGTTGGACCGTCAGGGCTTACACGAAACGGCGCGTTATACAATGTTGATCAAGACTGTTGCGGTACCGGTTAGAAGTCGCGAATTTTCCTACGTGGAGGCGTAATATTGGCAACGGTGCAGGAAGAGATTCAGGAAGAAGACGGCCAAAAAGAACAGCAGGAGCAACGGGAACAGCGGGAACAGCGAGAACTGGACCTGGTGTTGAATGTGCTGCCGCCTGGCGTCGCCGAGGTCCTGAGGGCCCGCGATGACCTGGACCAATTGCTGGAGATCGTGTTGGACCTGGGGCGTCTGCCCGAGGCCCGGTTCGTGGCGGGTGACGCCGAACTGGACCAGTCTCCCGTAACCACCGCCGACCTAGAAAACGTGATTGAGCGCATCGGCGATTTCGGAGAGGACAACCGCGCCGGGATCGAGCGCACGCTCCATCGCATCTCTGCTATCCGCAACCGGCGAGGACAGGTCATCGGCATCACCTGCCGGGTGGGCCGGGCGGTCTTCGGCACCATCAAGATCATCGAAGACCTGGCCTTCTCCGGAAAGAACATCCTGCTCTTGGGACGCCCCGGCGTGGGGAAGACGACCATGTTGCGGGAGATGGCCCGGGTGCTTTCCCAAGAAGCAAATAAACGGGTGATCATAGTCGACACGTCCAACGAGATCGCCGGCGACGGTGACGTACCTCACCCGGCCATCGGCCGTTCCAGGCGGATGCAGGTCGCGACACCGTTGCAACAGCACGGCGTGATGATCGAGGCCGTAGAGAACCATATGCCCGAGACCATCATCATCGATGAGATGGGCACCGAACAGGAGGCTGCCGCCGCCCGGACCATCGCCGAACGGGGCGTGCAACTGATCGCCACCGCCCACGGCAACACGCTGGACAACCTGATTATGAACCCCACACTTTCCGACCTGGTGGGCGGCATACAGACCGTTACTCTTGGAGACCAGGAAGCGCGGTACCGGGGAACCCAGAAGACCGTCCTGGAGCGCAAGGCCCCGCCGACTTTCGATGTGGTCGTCGAGATCCAAGGATGGGACCGCCTGGCCGTCCATGACAATGTCGCGGAGGTGGTCGACCAATGGCTGAGGGGCTACCCGATAGCGCCTGAGATCCGTTCGATGGGCGACGACGGCGAGGTGAAGCGCAGCCAAGAAGAGGCGAGGGTAAGTGAGGCCCAACCCGGTTCCTGGCAACCCACCTCTCGAAGGCAGGGCCGCCACACCGGACGCCACACGTCGGGCCAATCGCCACAAGGCCAGCCGATGCCCCAGCCCGAGACCGTGGCTCCGGTGGCGCGCATCGAACCGGCCGCGGCGCAAAAAGCCTCCGAGGTACGAGTGTTCTTGTTTGGCGTCGGCCGGGACAAGTTGGAAGCGGCCGCGGCTGAATCGGGGACCGCGGTGCAGATCGTCAATGAACTGAGGCGGGCCGATCTGGTACTGACGACCAAGACACATTACCGCCGGGGTTCCCAATTGGTGCGTATCGCGGAGTCCAGCGGCACGCCGGTATGCGTGCTCCGGAAAAACACTATGCCCCAACTGCATGAATTCCTCGGTACAGTGATAAAGGAATGGCACGGCGGAGGCGGCAACGGGGCGGGGTTAATGCCCGACCTGGGCAACGATGACGACGGCCCGCCATTCACCGGCGATAACAGTTCGCCCACCATGGAGAAGGCGATGGACGAAGCTGAAGATGCCGCCAACCGGGTCCTCTCTGGGGAGCAGACGGTACACCTGACTCCTCAGCGCTCTTATATCCGGCGGCTGCAGCACCTGCTGGGCCAGCGATATAACGTGGCCTCTGTTAGTCAGGGCCGGGAGCCGGAGCGTTCCGTTCTGTTCTACAGGGTCTAACGCCGCATGGCCTGCTTTATCGTATTTGAAGGCGGCGACGGTTCGGGCAAGAGTACCCAAGCTCGATCGTTATTCCGCCGTCTGCGCCGCAGACGTGTCAAGGTCCTCCGCACCCACGAGCCTGGAGGCACACCCCTGGGCCAAGCCCTGAGGCGTCTGCTTAAATCGGGCGAGACCATGACTCCCATCAGCGAATTGATGCTATTCGAGGCTGCCCGCGCCCAGTTGGTCCAACAGGTGATCAAGCCTTTCTTGGACCAAGGCGGGGTGGTGATAGCCGACCGTTTCACCAGCTCCACCGTGGCCTACCAAGGCTACGGGCGGGGCCTCGACCGGGAGTTGATCGAGCGGTTGGACCGGGAAGCCACCGGAGGACTGGAGCCCGACTTGACGGTATTTTTGGACCTGCCGGTCGAGGTAGCGCTGGCCCGCAAGGCCGGCGGCCCTGGAGATAACTTTGACGATGCTCCCTTGGACTTTCATCGCAGGATACACCGCGGCTACAGCGCGCTGGCCGCGTCCGACCCCGAGGGATGGTTGGTCCTAGACGGCCGGCGTCCGCCAGAAGAGATCAGCCGCCAGATATGGGCCAGGGTGGAGACGATCATCTAGTGCGAGCGGGTATCCGATTCCAATAAAAAAGGCCCTCCTGATTAGGAGGGCCTTTTTGCTTCTATCGGAAAGAGGGCTAATCGTCGGCCGGCGCCGGCTCGAGAGCCTCCAGCTTGGCATCGATGAACTGACGCATCTCCCGTACCCGTTTCAGATCGGGGTAGATGTTGCCTTCGCCCTTCTTGTCGAAGATCCGCTCACCATTGAAGAACACTTCCATGATGCCCTGGCCGCGGGGGGAAATCGCGATAGCAACGTCCGCGCCGTAGTGCCGGAAAAATTCATTCGCCATCCACGTGGCGACAGCGTGGTGCTGTCAACTAACGCAGTAGGTGATCTCTAGCTGGAACTTGCCTTCCATTGGGTTCCTCCGAGTAGTCCTGAATTTGGCTAACCTTAGTTTAGCGCATAACTTGTTTGTGTCAACCTAAATCTGTAGCTAACCCCATGGTTTTGGCCGAGATAGCCGAGCCTGATTAGCTTGGAGATCGAATGGCCGTTACGAAACCGGCCCTCTAAGTCCTCAGCAGGCACTATAGGCGGGCGATCACCTCTTGGCCGAAGCGGCGGATGATGTTATCCGAATCGGAGCTGATGGCCAGGATCAAGAGGTTGTCCACGCCTGCATCTCTGATGGTGCGCGCCTTTTCCAGACATTCTTCAGGCGTACCGGCTACGGCGAACCGGTCGGCCAAGAAATCGGTCAGTCCCAGTTCGTCGCTCAGGGCGGCATTACGGGTCTCGCCCAGTTGCTCGTGTTCCGCGAAGACGTACTCCCCCTGGAGCGCCATAACCGATTCCCGGAGCTCCTCAGGCACGTTCTTGCCTTCCAGGGTGAACCGGAAGGCGTGATGCCCAGATGCCACCAGCGCCATCTTTATCTCGTCGATGGCGTCCTCACGCCGGTCGGCGATGTTGCACTTGGCGAAAGCCCAGACCTCGGCTGATCCTTCCGGCCTCCCCGCGGCGCGTTCTTCGTCTCGAATCCTGGAAATGGTATCGGTCAAGACCTCCGTGGTCAGGCCCGAATGTATGATCACGGCGTCGGCGATAGCGCCGGCCAAGGCCAGAGTCTTAGGCCCTTCGGCCGACATAACTATGGGCACTGGGTTCTCCGACCACTGCACGTGGATGGACGGGCCCTTATAGTCGTAGGACTCCCCCGAGAGAATGGCCCGTAATGCTTCGATATATTCTTGTAGCTCGGCCAACCTCGCCGGGCGCAGGCCCAAGTTTAGGATAGCGCTGTCTCCACTACCGATGCCCAAGAACGCCCGCCCTCCGGACATCTCGTTCAGTGTAGCGATCGCTGATGCCGCCACGGCCGGGTGTCGTGTGAGGGCGCTGGTGACCGTGGGTCCGATACGCACTCTGCTGGTGGCGTTGGCGACCACGCTCAGGCTCAGATAAAGCTCCCGCCACAATGACTGCGAATCGGGAATGCCCACATAATCGAACCCCAGGTCCTCGGCCAACTTGGCGCTCACGGCCGTTTCCTTCAAGTCGTGAGGAACGATGGCAACTCCGAATTTCATGGTCTCTCCTTGGCTGCTTCTCTGTTGTTGGCGGAAGCGGCAGTCCTGGCCTCCCGGCGCAGGTACCGCGCTTTCTGTAGATTGGTGAAGGTGTAGACCATGATGCACAGGCCCAGCATCACCTCCGGAACTTCGGAACCCCGGGGCCCATGGTTGAAATAGTCCATGACCAGCCGGATGATGTTGGCGTTTTCCCAAAGGTCGCCGGTGCGCCAGGCCAGGATCATTAGCAGCGCCGGCGCCATAGTCAAAGACGGCAGGAATATCCTCATCCGATCGCTCAGTCCGCGCACGTTGGCCGTCAACCGCCACACCCCTCCGGCCAGACCAAGAGCGCTGCCCCAGAAGAGGGCCTCGAAGATGACGTTATTGGCAAAGTTCACGTTGTGGATGGTGGTCTCATCCTGGAAATTTATCTGTTCGATAGCTGATGGAGTGCCCCAACCAAACAACCGCTGTCCCCAACTGATCTCCTCCATGGCGCCCAGAAAGAACGCCACCGCCATGACTAGGAATAGGTACCGCAACTTGGTGTGTCGGGTAGCCCAGAGCGCCCAGGCAGTGGCTCCGGCCAGCACGGCACCCGCCAGGTATGTGGCTACCGACCACCACTCACTGAGGCCGTCTTCGCCCTCAAGCCAATCGGTGTCGAGGTGAGTGCGCAGCACCCAGTGGCTCAGGCCGGCAAAGACGAATACCGCAAGCAGGACCAGAAGAAAGACCCGGCCGTAACGGTCCGGCGGCAGTATATCGGCTTCTTGCCTGGCGGCCACGGGTCGAAGGGCATTCGTCAGAGCTGCCCGTACTCTCCCGTTGCCCAGTGGCAGGGCGACGGCCGCGACGGCGATTCCCGCCCAGGGCCAGATGTCGATCCCATTACGCACGGCAGCCGCGGTCTCAGGCGACAGGGTGTTGGGGCCGGAATGGGATATCTCAACGAGCCATTCCACGCCCGAGAAGACCGCTGCGTCGAAGACCAGCAAAAACAAGGCCATGACAACGCCGAGAATCCCAATGGCCGTCCAGATTGCGGACGCCTCGTAGATCGAAGGGATGAAGGGAGGGATGCGGTTGGCGGCCATCGTCAGCGAGGCAGCGGGACTACTGGTAGACCTTGCGGGGTCCCACTGTCTTTACGTAGCCCTCGAAATTATGCCTGGTCTCGGGGATCGAATCTCCGCCGAACTTCTGCATGAACGCATCGGCAAGCACCAGAGCGACCATGGCTTCGCCGACCACGCAGGCCGGGGGCGCTTGGCAGACGTCCGAGCGCTCGAAGTGCGCCAAGACCTCTTCGCCGGTGTCCAGGTCAACAGAGGGCAGAGGCGTGACCATGGTGGCGATGGGTTTGATTGCGAACTGGGCCACGAGGGGCATGCCGTTGGTCATCCCGCCCTCGGTGCCGCCCAGCTTGTTGGTGTTCCGCTGCCAAGGGTGATCCGGGTCCGTCACGGGCAGAATCACGTCTTGCACTTCGGAACCGCGTTGACCGGCAACCTCCCAACCGGGGCCGATGGAAACAGCCTTCACCGCGTTTATGGACATCAGTGCCTGGGCCACCAGCGCATCTATCTTGGTGTCCCAACTGACGTGGGAACCCAGGCCGATGGGCAGGTTTTCGGCGATGATCTCACAGGTCCCGCCGATTGTGTCGCCGGCCTCTTTGGCGGCGTCGATCTCGGTGGCCATCTTGAGGGCGGCGTCCGGGTCGGAGCAGCGCACCGGTGACTCCTCAACGGCGGCCCAGTCGATATTATCGGGCGGTTCAGCATGCACTGTTCCGATGGACAGAACGTGGCTGTGGATCTGGATGCCGAACTCTTCCAGCAGTCTTATCGCGATTGCCCCAGCAGCGACCCGTGCAGCCGTCTCCCTTGCACTGGCCCGTTCCAGCACGTTGCGGACATCATCGAAGCCGTACTTCATGGCGCCCGGCAGGTCGGCATGGCCAGGACGGAGACGGGTGATGCGTTGGGTGCGGGGGCTCTGGGGCGGGCCTTCCAGCGGGTCGATGGCCATGGCCTCTTCCCAGTTGGCCCAGTCCTTGTTCTCCACGGTCATGCCGATGGGGCTGCCAAGGGTGAGGCCGTGGCGCACACCGGAGATGATCTTGGCCCGGTCCTGCTCGATGAGCATGCGGCCACCGCGGCCGTACCCCTTCTGGCGGCGGGCCAGGTGGACACCGATATAGTCTTCGCTGATGGACAGTCCGGCAGGGACGCCCTCTAATATTATTACCAGGCCCTGTCCGTGGGACTCGCCTGCGGTGAAAAATCTGACCATAGAAATCCTGGATTAGTGTTCTGGGTAGAAATCAATAGGCGAAGAGACGTCGGCTTTAGGCGCCTCGGGAGGCCATCTCTGCCGTGGCCGCTTCCAGCATCACATCCACCGGTGCGTCCTGGCCCGTCCACATCTGGAAGGACAAAACTCCCTGATATACCAGCATATGGAGTCCGCCCAAAGTCGTGGCCCCAGCGGCGGCGGCCTCTTTGAGTATGGGCGTCAATAACGGAGTATACACCACGTCATTGACTATGGCCGTGGCTGGAATCTGGGCTGCCGACAGTGGAGAGCCGTGCTCATCCGGCCCGTGGGACATGCCCATGGTGGTGCAGTTCACGATGAGGTCTGCCGATGCAGCTGCTTCGGTGACCGACTCGTCGGATTTCCTTAATTGGACCGCTTCCGCCAGAACTCCATTGTCCTTGGCCAATTGGGCCAGGGTTTCGGCCCGCTCGAGGGTGCGGTTGGTGATTACCAGCGAGTCTACGCCGCCCCGGACAAGGGCCAGCAGGATGCCTCTGGCAGCTCCGCCGGCGCCCAAGATCAGCGCACGCGTTCCCTTGGGTGAGTAGCCGGTCTCAACCAACAGAGCTTGGAGAAACCCCGGGCCATCGGTGTTGTGGCCGCTTAGGCGTCCATCATGGTTCACGATGGTGTTCACCGCCCCGGCGGCGGTGGCCCACTCATCGACTTCGTCCAAAAAGGGAATCACCGCCTGCTTGTGAGGCACGGTGATGTTGATGCCCAACGAACCGGGGGCACGCAGCCCATTCACGAAATCTCCCACACCCTCCGGGGTAACTTCCCACTTCTCATAAGTGGCGTCGATGCCCAGATGGTCCAAGCCCGCCTGCTGAAAGATGGGCGAGATGGAGTGGCCGATGGGGTAACCGATTATGCCTAGTCTGGCAGTCAAAGTTAGTGATTACTGACCTTAAGCTTCAGGAATAATGCGAGATTCCATAGCTGGAATATACCCACGGTCCGAAGCCGTGTCAATTAACGGTCCCTAGTCCGGAGGTCCGCCCGGCTCGCCCGTCTGACGATTCGGCTGGAGGCTCGTCTGCGGCGCATCTAAAGCCAACTACGATGCTTCTGGTCAACTCGGGAGGAACGAATCTTTCCCGAAACCAAGTGAAGGCCACAGCCCATGGGACATCCCAAGCCCCACCCCTGAGCACCCTGATCGTACCGGTGGCCGGACCTTTGGGATTTGTTTGGGAAGCGGTGTCGTAGTACGCAGGGTCATACCAGTCGGCAACCCACTCCCAGACGTTCCCTGCCATGTCTAAAACCCCATATGGGCTTGCCCCATCGGGATATGAGCCCACTTCTGTTGGGCCGCCGGTACCGATCGACTCGCAAATCCAAAGCGTCCAATCGTCGTAATCTGACATGCGGCGGCCGCCGACACTTTCAGCGGAATGAAGGCGGTTGGGGTCCCAAACCTGGCCCCAGGGAAAGGCCAGGCCATCCGTGCCCCGGGCCGCTTTCTCCCACTCAGCCTCGGTTGGCAGCCTTTTCCCCGCCCAGCTACAGTAGACGCGGGCGTCAAACCAAGACACTCCGGTCACCGGTTGCGTGTCGCGATTCAAGGTCGCGTCGTTCCAGAATGACGGTAACCGATGCCCGGTGGCGTCCAGAAATACTCGGTATTGCTCGTTAGTGACTTCGACCTTGTCGATATAGTAGGCGTCCAATACCACTTGGCGGGACGGTCCGGCGCTTTGAATCAGACCGGCCATATGCGGGCGTAACTCCTCAGGCCAACCGAACTCCAACGCGGCAATCCGCTGCGGGAGAGACGCGCCCATCGTAAAATCTCCGGCTGGAATAAGGACCATGCCAGGAACGGCTGGGCTTTCAGTTGGCGCGGACGGAGCGGTGGGCTGGATCGTAGGACTAGCCAGCGGCCCGTCGGTTAAGGAAGATCCTCCGCAAGCTACAACGCCGGTTAGAGTCAGGCATAATAAAAAGATGGCCTGGGATAGTTGTAGCCGCATGTAGGCACCGCCACGTCGACTGGGGCCCGCTATTAGTGTTAACCCGCCAACTGGTCCAGGATCTCGTTCAGGTGTTTCTGGCGTTCTTTCAAGTCCTGCAGGCGGGCTTCCTCAGTCTCGACCACTTCGGGTTTGGCTTTCTCGCGGAAGTTGGGGTTGGAGACCAGTTTCTCGACCCGGTCCATGTTCTTGAGGCAGTCTTCCAGTTCGGAGCGCAGACGTTCTTGTTCGGCGGATAGATCGACCACGCCTTCCAACGGCAGGTGGACGATCAATGGGTTGACCACCAGTGTGACGCCCTTGGGCAGGTCGTTGTTTAAAGAGCCGCCGGCCACGATGTGCAGGGGCTCGATTCGCGATAGCGCTCGGATGACTTCCGCTTCTTCTTCTATCGGACCCTGCATGCCGTTCACTTCAATATGGGCTTCCAGGCGTTGCCCGGCGGGTATTCGGAGTTGGGCGCGGGTGTTCCGGACGGCGCGGATGGCCTGCATCACCAGACCGATCTCTTCTTCAGCCTGAGTGTCGTCCCGAGGCTGGTCGGCGGTGGGGTACTCGGCGACCATGATGGATTCGGCGTCGCCACCCTCCCTGGGAAGTTTGGAGCGCAGGTTCTGCCAGATCTCTTCGGTGATGAATGGCATGAAGGGATGCAGCAGACGCAGTGTGCGTTCCAGCACGTGGACCAGTGTGGGCAATGGCGACGGCCCTTCCCCGGAGCGCAGCCGGAGTTTGGCCATCTCGATGTACCAGTCGCAGTAATCGTTCCAGAAGAAGTCGTACAGCTTCTGCTGAGCGTCGCCAAGCTCGAAATTACGCAGGGACTCGTTGACCTCGGCGGTTACTCGGTCCAGGCGGCTGACGATCCACCGGTCCTCGCGGTGCTCCACAGAAGGCAGGTCATGCCAGCCGTCAAGTACCGACTTGCCTTCCAGCCCCGATATGACGAACCGGGAGGCGTTCCAGACCTTGTTGGCGAAATTGCGGGCCGCTTCCAGGCGGTTCTCGCCGAAGCGCATGTCGTTGCCCGGCGCAGTGCCAGTCGTAAGGGCAAAGCGGAGGGCGTCGGTGCCATATTTGTCGATAAGCTCCAGCGGGTCCAGGGTGTTACCTCTGGTCTTACTCATCTTGGCGCCGGTGGCGTCGCGGATGAGTCCGTGCAGGAACACCGTGCGGAATGGGACCTGGCCGGTGTTTTCGATGCCCAGCATGATCATGCGGGCCACCCAAAAGAACAGGATGTCGTAGCCTGTTTCCAGCACGGCCGTGGGGTAGAAATAGTCCAGGTCGTCGGTCTGTTCCGGCCAGCCCAAAGTCGAATGGGGCCAGAGACCGGAGCTGAACCAGGTGTCCAGAACGTCGGCGTCCTGCTCGATATCCGTCCCGCCGCAGCTTTCGCATTTGTCTGGATCTTCGACTGCCACCGTCATGTGTTGGCAAGAGGAGCAGTACCAGACCGGGATGCGGTGTCCCCACCACAGTTGGCGGCTGATGCACCAGTCCCGGATGTTCTCCAGCCAGTTGAGGTAAACGCGCCTGAAACGCTCTGGGACGACCTTGATGTCGCGGTTGAACACAGCCGCGTGGGCTTTGCCGGCGATGCTGTCCGGCTGGTCCGAGCCACCAAGGTTGACAAACCATTGGAGACTGACAAGGGGCTCGACGACCGAGTTGCAACGTTGGCAATGCCCGACCGAATGTCGGTGGTCCTCCACCTTTTCCAGCAGGCCCAGTCGGTCCAGTTCGTCGACCACTTTCTGGCGGGCTTCAGTGCGTTCGGTGCCCTCGTATTTTCCCGCGGCCGAGGTCAGGTTGCCGTCCAGACCGATGACGTTTACGACCTCCAGGCCGTGGCGTTCACCGATCTCAAAGTCGATCGGGTCGTGGGCGGGGGTGACCTTCAGGGCGCCGGTGCCGAACTCAGGGTCGATGGCCTCATCGCCTACCACCGGTATGGGCTTGTCCATGATTGGCAAGACCGCGTTCTTCCCGATGAGCTTGCTGTATCTTTCATCGTCGGGGTGAACGGCAACGCCGGAATCGCCCAGCATGGTTTCAGGTCGGGTGGTGGCGACGGTGATGAAAGACTTGGGGTCGTCCTCCAAGGGATAGCGGATGTGGTATAGCTTGCCGTCAACGTCTTGGTAGTCAACTTCCAGGTCGCTGAGCGCCGTGGCGCAGCGGATGCACCAGTTGATGATCCGCTCGTGACGGTAGATGCGTCCCTTGTTGTACAGGTTGACGAAGGTGGTGCGGACCGCCTTGGACGGGCCGGGGTCCAGGGTGAAACGGAGCCGGTCCCAGTCGGCGGAGATGCCTAAGCGGCGGGACTGCTCGTGGATGATGCCGCCGGTCTTACCGACGTGGTCCCAGACCCTTTCCAGGAACTTCTCGCGGCCCAGATCGTGGCGGCTGATGCCCTCGGTGGCGAGTTGCCGCTCAACCGCCCATTGGGTGGCGATGCCGGCGTGGTCGGTGCCGGGCAGCCAGAGTGTTGGAACACCGCTCATCCGGCGCCAGCGTATCAAGGCGTCTTCGATGGCTTTTTCCAAGGCGTGGCCCAGGTGCAGTTCCCCGGTGACGTTGGGCGGGGGCATGATGATCACATAAGGCTCTTTGCCATTTACGATCTTGGCGCTGAAGTAGCCTTTGGACTGCCAGTCCTGATAGATGCGTTGTTCAACGTCGGCGGGGTTGTAGGCACTGGGCATCTGGGCGGAAGTCATTGCCTGAATCGTTCTCCGTCGTTAATAGTGACCGGGAAGGAAATCACTCTAACCGTCTATCAGCAAATATATCATTCGCCGTCGTGGAGCGTCCATTGAAACAGCACGGGCCAACACCTTGATCCGAACCGGACACTGATGCGTCCCCACGCCTGAAAACACCTGAAACGCGTTCTAAGCCGATTTACGGGGGTTAACGAGTGAAAGATGGCAGGGAAGTGGTTACATGCGGGTTTCCGGTCGTGTTTTTAGCGGGATCTAGGGCTTTGGCGTCCGTTCTTGCTCTGTTCCAATAGTTCCAACCGCTTGATGGCTTTCCGGGTGTCGCTGGCGGCGCGGGCCGGGACCCAAAGGTTGATGCGAAGTTTGTGGAGCCAGTAGGTGAACTCTTTAAGGTCGGAGAGGGAGAGATTGCGGCGGCGGTCCTTCTTGGTCTCTTTCTGGAAAATCTTCAGAAGTTCGGACCGGGGCTTCTGGTAAAGGCGGATGTAGGACTCTTCGGTCAGTTCATCGGTGCCGGAGTAACTGCGGGATATGTGCAGCTTCCGGACCTCTTCTTCCGCGGTCAACTGCAGTGCCTCCTCCAGGACGACGCCGTACCGGTAGTTCATGTAGGCCCGGTACTTGCTGGGGCCCAGGTAATCCTTGAACTGGTCTTCACCGACAGTTTCAGGGATCGCCCCATCGAACAGAAACCGTTCCTTCTCTTCAAGCGGAATCGCCCCGTCTACGCCATCGCACAGCCGCTCTGCCAGCAGCATCCAGTCAAAGGCCTCGCCCATGAGGAGGTAACGGTACCGGCGGCCATCCAGGACCTCTTCTGGTATCGTCCAGCGGCCCATGGCTTCAAGCAGGGCACGCTGCCAGGGCGCTCCGGCGGCCAACGCGGTCCGGAAGTGAATCAAAGCTTCTGGGACAGCTTGGGCGATGGCAGTCTCGCTGGACGGCTCGATGACCTGTGCCCAATCGCCTGATTCTTGAATATCCGGCGCCTGGCTCAAGCCGGAGCCGTTCCGTTTCGCCGCTCGTCGAAGACGCTGATGCGTTGGGGTTTGGGTGTTCGGATGAACTTCAGGAAATCGTCTCTGGACAGGGTGTTTAGGATATCTTCCGGCCGGCACCAAGCCCGGCGGGCCACCGCGACGCCGAAGCGCCGTTGGTCCAGATGGGTGTGATGGTGGGAATCGGTGTTGATGACCAAAGGCACGCCCAGTTCACGGGCCCGGTAGGCGTGAGTGTCCCGGAGGTCCAGACGCTCCGGAGAGGCGTTGATCTCTAGGGCGGTTCCGGTGTCGCGGGCGGCCTGTAGGACTGCTTCCAGGTCAAATTCCACTGGGCCCCTCTGTCCCAGCAGCCGGGTGGTTAGGTGACCGATGATGGTCACGGAAGGGTGTTCCATGGCCTTGATCATGCGCGCGGTCATGGTGGCCTGGTCCTGGCCCATGGCCGAGTGGACCGAAGCTACAACCACATCCAACTGGGCCAAGATCTCGTCGGGATAGTCCATCTCGCCGCTGGCGCGGATATCGCATTCCGACCCACAAAGGATGGTGATGTCGTAGTTCTCTTGCATGGAGCGAAGGAGCGCAATCTGCGACTCTAATCGTTCGTTGGTGAGGCCGTTGGCGACACCCAAGCCCGCCGAGTGATCAGTGAGGGCCATGTACTCGTAGCCTTGCGCAGCTGCAGCTTCGATCATCAACTCGATGGGGTCGTTTCCGTCGCTCCATTCGCTATGGAGGTGCAGGTCGCCTTTCAGGTCGGCCGCCTCGACCAGGTGTGGCAGGCGGTCCTCCAAGCTTGCGTCCAGTTCGTACATCCCTGTCCGTATTTCCGGCGGCATCCACGGCAGTCCGAGCCGTGCGTAAAAACTCTCCTCGTCGGCGAACTCTTCCACCTGCCCGGTCTCGGTGTTGGTGATGCCGTATTCGTTGAGGGAGAGTCCTTGCCGGATGGCGAAGTCGCGGAGGCGGATGTTGTGCTGCTGACTGCCGGTGAAATACTGGAGCAATGCGCCGAACGACCCCGGCTCTCCGATGCGCAGGTCAATCTGCATACCCGATTCCACCACGACGCTGGTTTTCTTCGGGCCGTGGGCGAGAACGTCCTTGACCATGGGCAAAGCGGTCAACGCGTTTCCAACCGCTTCGGGGTCCGGAGCCGTCCCGATCAGGTCGATATCCCCGATGGTCTCTTCCCAACGTCTGATGCTGCCGGCGGGGAATAGCGGGCCAATCTCTGGGCACTTTTCCCGCAGGGCCGCAATCACCTCTTCGGCCAACGGCAACGCCTGTCCGATGGGTGTGCGGGCGCCCATGGACTGAAAGGCCTGGATGTGGCGCAGGATGCCTTCGGCGGCCTTCTTCCCCATGCGGGGCAATTCGGCCAGTCGGCCGGCCGCGGCGGCTTCGGCCACGCCTGCCACCGTGCTGATGCCCAATTCTCGTCCGATGGCCACGGCGGTCTTGGGGCCGATGCCAGGTATATTTTTGATGTCTAGGACGCCGGGAGGCAGTTCCCCCAGCAATCTTTGGTAGGCGGCCACTTCTCCAGTCTCGATGAACTCGGCGATCTTTTCGCTGATGGCTTTGCCGACGCCCGGAATCTTGGTGAGGTCTTCGCCCTTCTCCACGGCTTGGGCCAAGGGTGAGGACAGGTTTTCGATGGTGCGGGCGGCCCTCTGGTAGGCACGAATCTTGAAGATGGTGTCACCCTTCATCTCAAGAAGGGAGCCCATATTCTCAAAGAGCTCGGCAATCTGTTCGTTGGTAGCGGCCATATCCGGCTACTCGCCTGAGTTACCTTGTTTCCCTTGGATCCCGTGGACCATCTGGCTCATGAAGTCTGAGAGATGCCGGACGCCCCCGATGGCCGCCACATACCCCATACGTTTGGGGCCGATGACGCAGACGGTCCCGCTGACGCCTTGCGGCACGCCGTAATGACACAGGATGACACCGAAGGGGTTCAAGAACTCTTCTTGGTTTTCCGCCCCGATGAAGACGACCGGTTTCCCCGTCTCTTGCGAGACGCTGAGCACCCTCTGCAGCAGGACTCTTTCCTCCAACAGTTGGACCAACTGGCGCGCGAGCTCTCCGTGCGAAAATTCCGGCTGATTAAGAAGCAGGCGCAGGCCATCAGTGTAATGCTCCAAGTCGTTGGAGGTCTCCGCCTCTCGCATGAGATTCACCGAACCCTGTTTGACCTGTTCTTCCAGGGAGTTGAGTTCGAGCCGGTTCGATTGCATCTGAGACCGGTTTAAGCCGCCAAGGGAATCGTTCAACCTGCTGGCCGCCAAGTCCAATTGGACCTGGTCCACTCTCTTCCCAAAGGCCAGTATCTTTCGAAGCAATCGAGCTTCCTCCAAGACCAGCACCAAGAGCGCGGTGGACTCCTGAAGGAAGACCAGTTGGATGCGCTTGAGACGGGGGAACTGTGCTCGGGGCGCGGTGACGATGGCCAAGTTTTCGGTCAGCCGAGATAGGATCGCCGCGCACCGCTTGCTCCAGGCGCCGATGTCAGGTTCCGTCTCGGCGAGGTCGCGGTCGACGCTCTCCCGAAGTTCGGCAGGGAGTTGGGGAGTCTCAGGCAGGCTTTCAACGTAGAACCGGTAACCTCGGTCGGAAGGCACACCGCCGGAGGAGACATGGGGCCGGGAGATGTAACCGTCTTCGGTGAGCTGGGCCATGGTATTGCGCACCGTGGCCGGGCTTATCTTTTGCCCGAGGTTGCGGGCAATCTCATCCGACGCTACCGGAGTAGCGGACTGAAGATATTCGCCAACTAGGACGTTAAGTACTGTCGCAGCTCGTTCGCTGAGCATCAGTCTCCCGCCAGCACGCCCATCAGCTTCTCGATTTGAGGCTGAAGAGGCTATTTTGCGACGTTAACATAGCTTTCTGGGCAGTGTCAAACGTTGACCCGTTGGACCTATACAATTATACTCAGCCTGAGTTTTACCGGAGGATCTTCGGGGTTTGAATCATATGATAGGTGGGTTGGGATAGACGTGGTCTCTCAAACTGGAACTCGCTCCCTGATCGATGTTGTCATCCCGGTGGACGGGCGCAGCGCCCGAATCGCCCGGGATGTCGCTCTCATCCTCCTCTTCACCCTTCTAACTACTGGCCTCGCCCGTATCTCTGTTCATCTGCCATTCACGCCTGTGCCCATCACCGGGCAGACGTTGGCCGTGCTCCTGGCCGGGGCTGCGCTGGGTAGCCGAAGAGGCGCCGCGGCGATGGTGGTGTATGCGGTGGGCGGAAGCCAGCTAAATATGTTTGCCGGGGGCGGCGACGCCATATTCCATTGGCAAGCCGGCTCGGGTGGGTATATCTTTGGTATCACGTCCGGCTCTTCCGGGCTCGTTTGGGACCTGGCGTCCGGTGGGTACATCATCGGCTTCATACCGGCTGCGTTCGTCGTCGGTTTCCTCTGTGAGCGCGGCTGGGACCGTAAATCTTGGATAATGGTAGCCATGATGGCTGGAAACGTGGTCCTTTACGTGCCTGGCCTGCTGCAACTTTCCTTCTTCGTGCCCGATAGTAAAGTGATGGAATTCGGGCTGTATCCGTTCATAGCCGGGGATTTGATCAAGCTGTACATCGCGGCCATCTCCGTCCCCGTTGCCTGGAAACTACTAGATCTTAAACAACCTCGGGATGAACCATGGACATAACCTGGCTAGGACATTCTTGCTTCCGTCTCCACGACGCAGACATGACCGTAGTGATGGACCCTTATCCTGCGTCGGTGGGTCTACGGGTCGACAACCGGCCCGCGGAGATCATCACCATCAGTAACCCTCACCCAAATCACGCCAACTCTGAAGGTATAGACGGTGGCCCCAAAGTGTTCAGCAATCCCGGAGAATATGAATTTAATGGAGTGACTGCGCGCGGCGTGATGACTCCTTTAGCTGAAGGCCAGTCGCGAGATAAACGAAACGTTGCATTCACAGTAGAGATTGGCGGCATCAACATCTGCCACCTCGGCGATATCTCCGTTCCTCTAACCACTCGTATCGTCGATGACTTAAAACCCGTGGACGTCGTTTTGGTGCCCGTCGGCGGACACTGCACCATGGACATGGATCAGATCTATCAGACGCTTCAAGACTTGGATGCCAAAATCACCATTCCCATGCATTTCAAGACCGATGGGATCAACGTCGAAGTTGACCCGATCGACAATTTCGTCCGGCGAATGGGCCTGGACGATGTGCAACCGCAACCCCGACTTGTCGTAACCTCTACTAACCTAGGCACCGACATGCGTGTGGTGGTGATGACCAGCCAGGGAAGACCCAGATAAGACCCTCGGCCTTTCCAAGATCCTTACTCTCCATTCGCATCCGTCTGATGCGGTCTCGGAACTCCCTTTAGCCTAACGTAACCCGTCGTCAGCTTTTCTACTTGGAATCAGCTGCAGGGGCTTGGCTTCGCCAAAACAAGACGTGACTTGGGGGAAAATAGCCGGACAAAGAAAGCCTGAGGAAAGCGCGCCTGGTCAGGCTTCTTGACGCCTTGAGGCGAACAGAAGGCCTGCGCCCAGCACCACCGCCGCTGCGCCCGCCATAAGGGCTATCTTTGGCAACCGGGCCAAGGCAGGGTCTCCGGCTATAGGCAACGAAGCCGTTGGAGTCGGCCTAGGTGTCGGAGTCGGGGCAGGTGTTGGAGTCGGAGCAGGTGTCGGAGTCGGAGCAGGTGTCGGAGTCGGGGCAGGTGTTGGAGGCGGCACGGGCATGGGCTCCACGAAAGTAAGGTCCTGCACATAGAAATCGAATACGCCAATGTAGCGCCTGGTTTCAACAGCCCGGATCCTTCCGAACTCGTTGACCAGGTAGAAAGTTATGGGGCGTCCAACAAGGGTTTCGTCGTCAGGATTAACTTCCAGTTGAGCGAACGTGCCGTCCGCTTTGAGACCGTACGGGGCGCTTTCAAAGCCAGTGTCGCAACCGTCGATGCACGCAATGAGGAGCGTGCCCTCAGGCGGCGGTAATCCTTGCACTAGCACCGATCCAGACAAGAAATCCTGAAAAAATGGCTGAGGCGGACGTTCGATCTGTTTTGGGCCAACGCCCAATATCGCAAAGGCGACGAGAAGAAGGCCGGGTATAAAGAATACGATCGCCTGAAACCGCCTCACCACACACACCTCGAATTTTACTAAGATCACAACCGTACCGAACTCAAGACCATATTTGTTGGTCCAAATTCAATCAGTCTGCCTCTCTTCTTATCGTCGCCGATTAGGCGGCCCGTTGCAACACGATTGATCGATGGTTTGTTCTGATTTTCGGGATTAAGCAATAAAAAGAGGAAGCCCCGTCTAACTGAGGCTCCCTCTCAAAAATCCGCTTAAGGCTTCCTAAACAGGTTTAGGCGCGCCTACCCATCATGTAGGACCCACCAGCCGTCAACAAGGCGACCGCGGCTACGATGAGTGCAATGATGCCGATAATTCCGCCGCCATCGGCACCGGCTGCTCCAGCGGGCCCGGCAGGACCGCCAGGACCGCCAGGACCGCCAGGACCGCCAGAACCGTTAGAACCGGCAGAACCAGCAGCTCCGTCAGAACCGTCAAAACCAGCAGGGCCCAAAGGGCCAGGGGGGCCCGAAGCACCGGCAGGGCCGGCAGGACCGGCAGGACCGGCAACACCTGTCAAGCCTCTGAGGCCTGTAGTGCCTTTTTCGCCATCGGCTCCGGTTCCGCCGACGGCGGCGGAAGAGGAAGTGCTGGCAATTAGATTCACAATATCGCCACCGCCCTCTTCCCAAGCGATGGTCTGGGAAGCATCAGCGCCGCTAACTTTGAACGACACCGTCGCGCCGGCAAAACCGGTGTTGCTAACCACAAGTAAGTCATAATCTCCACCTTTCACGGTGGTGGCAGCAACCTGTTCGCCGTCTACCCACGCTGTGACGGCCGCGCCATCGGCGGCGGTCGCGCCGTCGAGGGTAACCGTCCCTACGAATACGTGGGGCCTAGCGTTCTGTGCGAACACGGTTGTAGGTATAGCTAATAGTAGTGCCAAGGCCGTTACCAAGGCCAGGAATCTAGTTTTGGTCATCCCTTCCTCCTTGTCTCAATATGGTTGGTGTTACTAGGCCGTCCCGATTTTGTCGGGACGGCCTAACTTTGCCCTTTCCTATCCTTAGTTAAGGACGATCAGGTTCCAACCTGAGCTCAAGTCACCGCCATCGGTGTCGGTACCCGAGAAGTTTTGGTCAACAGTGACATTCACCCAGACTATGTCGCCAGTTCCGGATTTCTCCAGAGTGTTAGCGCTAGCGAACGCAGCCCTCGGGTCGTAGAACTCCCAAGTCTGGTCTCCGTTGCTGAACCGCCATACACGAACCAGATTGTCGTCATTAGCGATCACGTCTGCGAATATGTCAGCAGGAGCAGTCGTAGCTGCCGCTGTCGTTGTTGCCGCCGCCACGGAGACGGATGTGGAAACCTCAGTGGCTCCGATTTTGACCGTCACGATGTTCGAACCGGTAACGCCCGGTACGATGAACGAGGTGGTCAGACCGCCCTCAGCGTCAGAGGTGACTGCAGTCGAGCCCGAGACATCCGCACCACCGATCGTGAGGATCGAAAGACCGGAAAGAGGCGGGAATCCGGCTGCGGTTACATCTACGACGTCACCGACCTTGGGGTCGCTAGTCGACAGTGAAACCGTGGGTTTAGGTACTTTCAGGGTCTGCGCGACTGAGCTGTTGTTATACGTGGCCTGGTCC
>Ga0208336_1000004_pt1 | contig 106930 bp, 72 predicted proteins | sample DeeseametaMP0372_FD_184212 | JGI IMG/M metagenome (GOLD analysis project Ga0208336, IMG submission 184212) | Marine microbial communities from the Deep Atlantic Ocean - MP0372 (SPAdes) | ecosystem: Environmental > Aquatic > Marine > Oceanic | place: East of Porto Seguro, South Atlantic Ocean...
AGGCTGCGATAGAAGCCTATCTTCCATTCTTGCACATTTTTATCAGGAAAAGATAAACTTGAAAAAGGAATCGCCATTTCCACCTGGTAGCCGTCATCTGTTATTCTTCCCTTGGAATCATAAACCAGGTCAAATGATGGATCATCGTTTCCCCCGCCATTATTTTTCGCATCCATCTGGATTCCATAGGGGTTTGATCCAATCATTGTTCCTGCGTTTGCATCGCCGTACGTATCTAGAAAAATGGCCACAAAATCATCTCCCCAGGCTCGGTCGCGATTCTGATATGAGGCCCTGATATCCTTGGGGTCGGCAAAGGCCCAGAATGCTACATACAGGTTTTGGTCATCATAGGCCACCTTCACCTCAGTTTTCTCTAGCGGTTTTAAATTGTCTCCCGGGTCAATTTCCAAAAAATAATCTGTGCCCCTGGCCTGACCCCATTCTAAATCTGTGAGATCACCATCAATTATTATTGCATTTTGAATACGAGTTATCTCTAGAACAGGATTTTTCAGGATAGCCATTGTTTCCGCTTGCAGGATAGTTCCTGAACATAAAAGTCCTAAACCAACTAAGCGTAAAATATTTCTATTAATGTACATTTATTAATTTTCCTTTTGTATTTTTTATTAAACCGCTTTGACAAAAAGTTGTCTTAAGAGTTATCAGTTTTTTGATTTGTCCGTCAATATTTTTATAAAGTTGTCAATATGCGTACTTTTCACTTTTTCATAATCAAATTTTTCGATTGACTTCGCATTAAACACCTCCATTTGTATATAGAACATGATCGGGGCATAATAGAACAGCCTCGCTTGTATTTTGCTATTAATTGATTTGAGGAAATTCCAGTGCTTCTTTCCATATTCAATTCTGTCTTCTAGAAAATTCCATACTTCATCCTTTAGACTCTTATAGTTCTCAAAGGAAAGGGGGTGTTGCTTCAAAGAAACTTGTAGCAGTAATGAAACATTTGTATTGCGTGAAACCGATGTTTCAAACGCAAAATCTAGTATTTTTCGAAGTGCTTTCTTGAAATCTTTAAGCGTTATTATTTCATCAGCTTGAAGATTGATTGGTCGCCCATGTATATAATCTCTTATTACTGTTTCCAAGATATCTGTCTTTGAGTCAAAATATTTGAACATCGTGGCTTCCGATGCACCGATTGCATTAGCAATATCCTTGGTCCTTAAGGAATCCATCGAACCGCTAATACCGATAAGATCAAAAGTTTTTTCTTTTATTTGTTCTATTCTTTTTTCTTTTTGCATTTTATTTATCCTAAAAACGGCCCGAAAGGTAAGTGTTTACTTACCACTAAACAATAACTATATACAGATGTCCAAATACATTTTTTACTCTTCAAGAAAAGAACGTTTTTAAGAAGGCCCTAAGTGAGTATTCACCTCTTTTAACCGGCGTTTTTTTGTTTTTACATGAGAAGATCCTGATAAGGATTAATTGTAACAGACTGTTGTTGATTCAGCTTTTTATTATATTAACTATCTTCGCGTGTTTTCTGTTTCTTTTTTCAGTGCTTTCCAAGATGGTAAAAATTGCCCTGTTTTTTCTATATAATCTCTATATGTCTTTCCAAATTTATCGAGCATATACTGTTCCTCTTTTTGTACCAGAAATGACCAAATAAGCGCTAAAACCACCACTGAAAACAATAAAAACCAGGATTCAAACCACAGGGCCAATAAGCCCGTCATTGAATAAATAAATGCGCTATAAAGAGGGTGGCGTATATATTTGTATGGACCGGTTGTAACCAGTGTTTTTCCCCTTTCTTTGATGGGTAAAGACAGTACGCCGCCAAACAACAAATATAAAGCATCAATCGCAAGTATAACCATGAGTATGGTGCGAAAAGTTGGGTTTATGTTCATTTTTGGGAAAGAAATTATTTTTTCTAAAGCACCCGTTCCTAGCCAAAGAATCAGTGTCATTAAACAACCAAGCGGTCCAATACAAAAAATACGTTTTAAGTCTGGTGATGTTTTCACAAACGATTCTAGTCTCTTAAACGGTAATAGGGCTGGGTTTGTTCGGGTCAATACCGTATTTTTTCATGACCTGCTTGGACAGGGCAGGGGCCACCGACCCCGCGTTCGCCAGGGCGCGTATCGCCGTTAATACAATATAATATCTATCTACTTCAAAGAAGTGACGTAGGTTTTCTCGCGTATCGCTGCGTCCAAAACCGTCAGTACCAAGGGCGTAGTAGTCCCCGGGAACATATGGGCTGATCTGCTCGGCAACCATTTTTACATAATCCGAAACGGCCACGGTTGGAACTTTGTGGTTACTCAACGATTTTTCCAAGTGCGGCTTTTTCTGCCTCTTGTCTGGATGAATTAAATTCCAGCGTTCGGATTCTTCTGCTTCGCGACGAAGTTCACTAAAACTAGTAACATTCCAAACGCCTGGTTCAATGTTCCAGTCCTGTTTTAATAGTTTTGCGGCCGCTAAAGTCTCACCCATCAACGGTCCGCTACCAAGCAATCGAATAACCGGGTTTTTGGTAGAATGTATTTTGTACATTCCTTTAATGATATCTTTTTCGACACCGCTTGGCATTTCTGGGTGTTTATAGTTTTCGTTTTCAAGCGTAATGTAATACACCACATCTTTTTGATAATGAAACATTTCTTTCATGCCTTCGTGTAGAATAATTGCTATTTCATATGCATACGCCAAGTCATACGCTTTTATATTAGGCGTTGCTGCTGCTGCCAAATGGCTGTGTCCGTCCTGATGCTGAAGGCCTTCTCCGTTCAAGGTCGTGCGGCCTGCGGTGGCGCCCAGCAGAAATCCTCTTGTTCGCATATCGCCTGCTGCCCAAATAAGATCCCAAACACGTTGAAATCCAAACATAGAATAATAAATATAAAATGGTATCATGTTTACACCGTAATTGCTATATGCCGTGCCGGCAGCAATAAAGGAAGACATGGCGCCTGCTTCATTAATGCCCTCTTCTAAAATCTGACCATCAACAGCTTCCTTATAATAAAGGAATTGTTCGGAGTCTACCGGCTCATATAGCTGTCCGCTATGGGAATAAATACCGAGCTGGCGGAATAGTGCTTCCATGCCAAATGTTCTAGCTTCGTCAGGTATGATGGGAACAATATATTTTCCAATATCTTTATCTTTGGTCAGTTTTGTTAATTGTCTTACAAAGGCCATCGTGGTTGAAAGCTCTCTATCGCCGTAGCCTGCGAATGCCTCATTAAATAAAGAGCGGTCGGGGATTTTTAATTTTTCTGATTTTTGATTTCTAAAGGGGAGCGGCCCGCCAAGTTCTTTACGCCTGGCACGTAAATAAACAGTTTCTTCGCTGTTGTCTGCAGGTTTATAAAAAGGTGCTGTCGTGGCTTCGCTATCAGTAAGCGGAATATTAAACCTGTCCCTGAAACTTAACAGCTCTTTTTCGTTTAGTTTCTTTTGCTGGTGTGTAATATTGCGGCCTTCCCCTGCTTCTCCCAGACCATAGCCTTTTATTGTTCTGGCTAAAACAACTGTTGGTTTACCTTTATATTCTACAGCTTCAGTATATGCCGCATAAACTTTTTCAGGATCGTGACCGCCTAAACGCAACCGTAATAATTCCTTGTCGCTGATATCTTTAACCATGTTTAATAGTTCGGGATATTTCCCAAAAAAGTGCTCTCTTAAATAGCTTCCGCCCGCAACTACATATTTCAATAATTCACCGTCTACAACCTCTTCAAGTCTTTTTGCCAGTGCCCCCGTTGCATCTTTTTCAAAGAGGGAATCCCAATCAGAGCCCCATATAACTTTAATTACATTCCATCCGGCTCCGCGAAAGGCTCCTTCAAGCTCTTGAATTATTTTACCATTACCGCGCACAGGACCGTCCAAGCGTTGAAGATTACAGTTTACAACGAATATAATGTTGTCTAATTTTTCTCTGGAAGCCAAGGTGATCGACCCCAAGGATTCTGGTTCATCCATTTCGCCATCTCCCAAAAAAGCCCATACTTTTCTTCCGCTTTTTTCTATTATTCCCCTGTCTTCCAAATAATGCATAAACCTTGCTTGATATAGGGCCATTAAAGATGTAAGGCCCATAGACACTGTGGGAAACTGCCAAAAGTCCGGCATCAGCCAGGGGTGAGGATAGGATGAAAGGCCGCCATCTTTGGACAGCTCCCGCCTGAAGTTTTCTAAGTGTGTTTCTGTTAACCTGCCTTCTAAATAGGCGCGGGCATAAAGCCCTGGTGAGGCGTGTCCCTGAAAAAACACCATGTCTGGCCCGTTTGGATGGGCCGCGCCCCTTATAAAATGATTATAGGCTACTTCCAACAGCGTTGCCGAGGAGGCATAGGTTGATATGTGGCCCCCAATCCCTTCTGTTTCTTTGTTTGCGCGTGAAACCATGGCCATGGCGTTCCAGCGCACCAAGGACTTTATTCTACGCTCTATTGCTCTGTTTCCTGGAAAGGGTTTTTGCTCAAAAGGGTGTATTGTGTTTATGAATGGCGTGTTGGTATTAAAGGGCATCCTGGCGCCTTGACGCTCGGCGAAATCAATCAGTTTTTCCAACAAAAACCGGGCTCTTTCGGGACCGTGTTCCTGCAGAGCTCCCTCAATAGATTCAATCCATTCTTGTGTTTCGTCGGGATCCGTGTCTTGGTGGGGGTTAAACATTTGTTTGAATAGACAAAATTACAATAAAACGGTTATACCTTTATATATTTCCAATCGCCTTGTTTTAGTTTCCAAAACAAAATCAACGCAAAGAGAATAAGGTAAATCGGAAAAACGAGCCATGGCCCATAAAACCCCAATCCCATTATTATACCTGTTAGATAACTGGCTGGTAGCAATAAGAACCAAACCAAAGAAGATTCCACTACCGCTGGAAAAAATGTGTTTCCTGCCCCAGAAAGGGCAAACCAAAGAGTAAACCCCACGGCATCAACAAATTGCAGAAAACCCACGACGCGCAAACCAAAGACTCCTAGTTGTATTACTTCCCGATCATCTGTAAAAAAAGACAAAATGATTTCCGGAAGCAAAATAAACACTAGACCCATTGTTCCCATAATGATTTCTGCCCAGCGGATAGATTCCCAAATGCTTGTTTCTGCTTTATGAATGTTTTCTTGACCCATATACTTTCCCACCAAAGTCGCACAGGCCTGACCAACGCCCAGAGCCGGCATAAACGATGCGTGCATTATGGTAAAAATAAGTTCTGTTGCTGCTAGCTCTAATAAACCAATCATACCCATTATTTTATAATACATCGACCAGCCAACCGTTATTGCTACTTCCTGTGTGCTTTGAGGAAGGGCCAATCGTATCTGCCGTTTCATCATAGCCTTGTCAATGGTCGGGGCCCATATTTTGTATTTTGATCTGTGTTCAGCGGTAAACAAATAATACACGTAGTGTAGGGTCATCCAGACAGAAGCAATAAGCGTCGCTATTGCTGCGCCCCGAACGCCTAGGGCCGGAAAATCATACCAGGCCCACAGATTGGCTATAATACCGAGATCTTTCCCCACAAAAAATTCTTTTACACCAACACTGCCATAGATCAACCCGGCATTAAGATACACATTAACAATATTGCTTGTAATGGAAACATTCATGTGAATTTTTGTTTGCTCAACTCCAGTAAAAAAACCCTGAAACACAAAACATATGCTGGAAAAGATGATACTTATATATACCAGGGATGTATAAGTAATACACAGGGAAAGAGTGCTTGGTTCAGATATAAAAAACGGCACGATTTCATCTGCCAGTTGGTAACCGGCCCACGACATTGGCAACCCATATAATGTTGCCAGGAACAATCCGTTGTGAAGCGCCGTACCGCATTCTTTATATTTTTTCTGTCCCAATCTCCTGGAAGCTAGTGTTTGGGTCGCAGTGCGTATACCAATAGTAAAGCTTAAAGCGCCCCAGAAGAGCATTGCTCCCATGCCGGTGGCCGCCAGCGCTGCGACTCCGAGCCGACCTACCATGGCCACATCCACCACGCTCATTAAAACACGACTTAAATTGCTAATTATAACAGGAAGGGCAAGCCGGATTACATTTTGTGAAATTTCTCGGTCTTTGGGTAAAAAGAATTTTTTAATTGATGATAACATTACTCTGTCAATTCAATGGTAATGACATTTTTCTCAAGGAATGTTTTTGTTTTGCTGCACATTGGCGCATTCGTTTGCAGGGTAATTTTAACCGATTTCTCTATTTTCCTTATCTTCCTTGCAGTTTCAAGTATCTTATAGCCATCCTTCATAATAATGCGGCTTTTTCTATTTTTCATAATGACTACGTCCCCTCTTTCTATTTTAAAAATAGTGGTTTGATAGCTTAAGCCGTATTTTTTAGGATTTATTTTTTGCATATTTTAATACACGTTCTTAAAGGTTCGGAAATTAATGCTATTTATTACATCCGCCTCTGATAACTTTATCTATGGCTAAAGTTAGCTTTACAATGCGTCCCGATGTAAAAAAAGCCTTGGAAAACAAGTGTGCTGTGCTGGCGCTTGAATCGACAATTTTGGCTCACGGTATGCCTTTCCCAGACAACTATGAATTTGCAAAAAGGGCCGAAAAGATTGCTTTAGAGCTTGACGTTGTGCCCGCAACTATCGCTATTATCAATGGAGAAATAAAAATTGGATTACATAAAGAAGACCTTGAGTTTATTTGTAAAGAACCGGGCATTATTAAAACGTCACTTAGCGATTTAAGCGTTACAGTTGCCGGGGGGAAGTCTGGGGCAACCACGGTATCCGCAACGATGCACCTGGCTTATTTGTCGGGCGTTCGTGTTTTTTCCACAGGAGGCATTGGGGGTGTCCACCACGACTATGAAACAAACATGGACCTGTCACAAGACCTAATAGCGCTGAGCAATATTCCCATGATTGTTGTCTCGGCGGGCGCAAAAGCAATTCTTGATCTGCCAAAAACACTTGAAGCGCTTGAGTCTTTAAGTGTTTCAGTAATAGGATATAAAACCAACGAATTCCCTGCCTTTTATTCCAGATCTTCAGGTTTAATGCTCAACAATTTTGTTGCTTCTGTTGATGAAATAATAAAACAGTTTGGTGCCCGGCAGGCTCTACAAATTAATTCATCTATACTGATCGTTAACCCCATAAAAGAAAAAGCTGAGGTTTCGGCAGAAAAAATCGAGACCTATTTAGAATACGCTTTAAATCTGGCTCGAGAAAAGAAAATGTCTGGTAAAAACCTAACGCCCTTTTTATTAAAAACCATTGTAGAGCAATCTAATGGTGAATGTCTTAAAGCTAATATTGCGCTAGCCCTGAATAATATAAAACTAGGGTCCGAAATAGCGCTTGGACTGGCTAATAAATAGTCTTAATTCAGCCAACAACAGTATAGCGTGTTTCATATATGTGTTCCCCTGGGCCCAAAAATTGCCGTCCCAATTCTCACCATCGTGCTTCCTTCTTTTACTCCAATCAAATAGTCGTTGCTCATGCCCATGGAAAGCGTCTTCAGTTTCGTATGTCCATCAGGGAGCTGTCCATTAATGTTTTTAAGCAATAAGCGCAACCGTGAAAACGATATACTACTATCTTGTTGGTTTTCCGTTAATGGACCAATGGTCATTAGTCCTTCAATTTTTAGATTCTCTTTTTCTAAACATGATAAAATATCATCTATTTCTTCCGGCGGGAAACCATACTTTTGTTTTTCTCCACTTATATTTATTTCAAGTAGGGCTGGTATTGTTTTATTTAATTGGACTGCCCTCTTGTTGATTTTGTTGGCGAGTTTTTTAGAATCAATTGTATCTATTCTATCAAATGTTTCTACTGCTTTATTTATCTTATTTGATTGCAAATGACCAATCATGTGTTTTGTAATACGATTAACAACTTGAAGTTTATTGAATTTATCAAGCGCTTCTTGAACTCTGTTTTCACCTATGTTTGTTAATCCAGCATTAATTGCGGCTGTTATAATTTCGGGTGGGTGTGTTTTTGTAACACCTACGATTGTTATCGGGTGGCTGAACTCGGAAGTTTCTTGGGCGGAGAGAATTTTTTCTTGAATACGTAGAAGATTATTACGAATCCCTTGTTCAGGATTCATTTTCGCTAGCCTTCTCTTCGTTCTTTTCTGTTTCTGTTTCTACTTTTTCTTGTGTTATTTCTTCGTCTTCGTTTTCTTCGTGGATTACTCTACTAATTGATGATATTTTTGTCCCCTTATCGAGCTTTACAAGTTTAACGCCCTGGGTAACGCGGCCAATGGTTCTGATTGCTGAAACAGGCTGCCGCATCAAAACCCCCTTGTCTGTTATAATCACCAGGTCGTCTGTATCTACCACTTCCATGATGGTTGTCATTTTGCCCGTTTTATCAGTGATGCGCATTGTCATCACACCTTTGCCGCCCCTGATTTGTGTTCGGTATTGAATTACGTCGGTCCGCTTACCAAGCCCCTTTTCTGTTCCAACAAGAATTGTGCCCTCTCTTTTTACTACGAGCATACCGACAACTTCATCGTCTTTTGCGCTCAGGTTTATTCCTTTTACACCCATTGTTTTTCTTCCTGTTGGTCGAACGTTTTTTTCAGAAAAACGAATGGATTTACCTTCTTTTGTGCCAAGAAGAATATCGTTTTCTCCGTCGGATATTTTCGCCTCGATTAGTCTGTCCCCATCTCTTATTTCTATGGCATATATTCCTCCTTTTCTTGGTTTGCTGTATGCAGATAGGGTCGTTTTTTTAACAATGCCTTTCTTGGTTGCCATGATAATATAGTGGTTTTCGTCAAAGTTTCTAACGCTCACGAAAGCTTCCACATTTTCTCCCGGCTCACAGCCAATTAAGTTTATAACTGCCCTTCCCAGCGTGGCTCGTCCTCCTTGGGGAATATCATAAACTTTAAGCCAATAACATTTTCCGCGATCGGTAAAAAAGAGTATGTAGTTATGGGTATTGGCAATAAACAGGTGTTCAACAAAGTCTGTGTCTTTTGATAGGGCGCCCTGTATGCCTCTGCCTCCGCGCCGTTGGGTTCTGTATGTCGTAAGAGGTGTGCGTTTTATGTAGCCGCTGTGTGTTATGGTTAATACCATGTCTTCCTCAGCTATCATATCTTCTATTGACACATCTGCGCCGAAGGGCAGTATTTCTGTTCTTCTTTCATCCCCAAAACGCTCTCGAATTTCTTCCATTTCCTGTTTTATAATACTCATTCTCCGAGGTTTACTGTCCAAAATCCCTTTTAGTTTTGAAATTAGCTTAATTATTTCTTTATATTCTTCTACAACCTTGTTCACCTCCAATCCTGTAAGTTTTTGAAGTCGCATTTCAAGAATGGCTTGGGCTTGTTTTTCAGATAAATCAAAATTGTTCATTAATCCTTCTTTTGCAGATGCCGGGTCTTTGCTTGCTTTTATTAGCTCTATTACCGCATCTATATTATCAAGTGCGATTTTTAAGCCTTCTAGAATGTGAGCCTTTGCGTCTGCTTGGGATAAATCAAATTCTGTTCGTCTAACAACAATTTCATGCCTGAAATCAATAAAATGCTGCAGGGCGTCCTTTAGTCTCAATAGTTTTGGCACTTCTCCAACCAGCGCAAGCATGATAATTCCAAACGTGTCTTGTAGTTGAGTATATTTGAATAATTGGTTTAGAATTATCTCAGGAACAGCGTCCTTTTTTGTTTCTATTACAACTCTTATTCCATCTTTATCTGATTCGTCTCTTAAGTCCCTTATTCCTTCAATTTTTTTACTTCTTACCAAATCAGCTATTTTTTCTATTAGGTTTGATTTGTTTACTTGATATGGCAGTTCATTAATAATGATGCTTGACCTTCCCCTGTTGTCGCTTTCTATGGCGGCCCGGGCTCGTACAACAACTTTGCCTCTTCCGGTTTCATAGGCGTTTTTAATTCCCTCTGTCCCCATAATTATACCTCCTGTAGGAAAATCGGGACCTGTAACAATTTTTAGCAAATCTTCTGTTGTTGTGTCGGGGTTTTCAATCATTGAAATTAGCGCGTTAATTATTTCCGTAAGGTTGTGGGGCGGTATTTTTGTTGCCATTCCCACGGCAATGCCTTCGGAGCCATTAACCAGAAGAGTTGGAAAGGTTGTTGGTAAAACGGTGGGCTCTTCAAGAGATTCATCAAAGTTAAGTTTCCAGTTAACCGTCCCTTTATCGAGGTCGTTCATTGTTTCACCGCCAAGTTTAGTCATGCGCGCCTCTGTGTATCTCATTGCCGCTGCCCTGTCTCCATCAACAGACCCGAAGTTTCCTTGACCGTCTACTAATTCATATCTCATGGCAAAATATTGTGCCATTCTAACAAGCGCATCATATACTGAGGAGTCGCCGTGAGGATGGTATTTTCCTAAAACATCTCCAACAATTCTTGCACATTTTTTATGGGAACGGTTCCAGTGCAGCCCCAGCTCTTTCATTCCATAAAGTATTCTTCTGTGTACCGGCTTAAGCCCGTCTCGTACGTCGGGCAGTGCCCGGGATACAATGACAGACATTGAATAGTTGAGGTAGCTCTCGCGCATTTCGTCGACAATGTCTATTTTGAAAATATTGTCTCTTTTTAAGTCCATTTTGTTTTTTCTACTGCGGTTTAAGCATCAAGGTTGACGACAAATTTAGCATTTGTTTCTATAAACGTTCTGCGGGCCTCTACATCGCTACCCATTAAGTCGGTAAATGTTTTTGTTGCCACTGCCTCATCGTTTATTGCTACGTTTTGTAGTGTTCTTTTTTCGGGGTCCATTGTAGTAGACCACAATTGATCTGGGTTCATTTCTCCAAGCCCCTTATATCTTTGAATATCAATCTTTGTTGCCTTATTTGCCTTTTTCATGCGTTTAACCTGGACGTCTCTTTCTTCGTCAGAATATGCATATATTTCTTTTTTTCCTTGTTTTATTCTATATAGTGGGGGTTGGGCAATATATACGTTTCCGTTGGTAATGAGCTGGGGCATTTTCCTATATAAAAATGTCAGCAGTAATGTTCTTATGTGACTGCCGTCTACGTCAGCATCCGTCATTATAATCACTTTATGATAACGAAGTTTTTCAATATTAAAATCTGCTGCATTTTTTTTTGCTTCGCCATTTTCGTCTTCATCGTCTCCACCGAAACCCGTTCCTAGTGCCGTAATTATAGATTGAATTTCATTGTTGGACAGCAGCCTGTCCACACGTGCTTTTTCTGCATTAATAACTTTCCCCCTTAAGGGTAAAATAGCCTGGAAACGTCTATCTCTTCCTTGTTTTGCGGATCCCCCGGCGGAGTCTCCTTCAACAAGGTATATTTCACACATTGAGGGGTCGCTGTTTGAACAGTCTGCTAATTTCCCCGGCAAGGAACCTCCTTCAAGTGCGCTTTTTCTACGAATAAGGTCTCTTGCTTTCCTAGCAGCTTCCCGGCTTCTGTGGGCTAAAAGAGCTTTGCCGATAATGCGCTTCGAAATTGAGGGGTTTTGCTCTAAAAAATCACTCAAACCTTCATAAACAATTGCGTCCACAATTCCTTTAACCTCTCCGTTTCCCAGTTTTGTTTTTGTTTGTCCCTCAAACTGCGGCTCTGCTACTTTTATTGAAAGAATGGCTGTTAGGCCTTCACGAAAATCTTCTCCACTCAGAGTAATTTTTTCGCCTTTACTGCCTTTCAGAAGGTTGTTTTTAGCACCATAAGAATTCATTCCGCGGGTCAGGGCAGACCGAAACCCGGAAAGGTGAGTACCGCCCTCAATAGTGTTAATATTGTTTACAAAAGAAAGAATATTATCTGAAAAACCTTCTCCATATCGCATTGCTACGTCTACGGGGGTCGACCCTTTTTCCCTGCTGATCGTAATTATTTTGTTGTGTAGGGGGTTGTTTGAACCGTCAAGAAATTTTACAAAATCTGATAAACCACCACTATATTTAAACCTTTCTCTTTTTTCTTCATCTGTTCTCTTGTCTATTAAAACTATGTCCAAACCTTTGTTTAGGTAAGCAAGTTCCCGTAGCCTTTCGGCAATTACATCAAAGCTCCAGCCCATTGTCTGGAAAATTTCATCATCCGGCATAAAGGTGATTTTTGTCCCTGTCTTTTGGGATGTTCCTTTCTTTTCAACATTAGTTACGGCCTTTCCTCTTTCATACCTTTGCTTGTATATAAACCCATGCCTATGAACTTCGGCTTCTAACCACACAGATAGCGCATTAACCACTGATACGCCAACTCCGTGTAATCCCCCGGAAACTTTATAAGATCCCTTATCAAACTTTCCGCCGGCGTGAAGTATTGTCATTACAACTTCAAGCGCAGGTTTTTTTTCTGTTTTATGAATATCTATGGGTATTCCGCGCCCATTATCTTCAACCGAGACACTTCCGTTTGCTTCAATAATTACTTTAATTGCTGTACAGTAACCCACTAGCGCTTCGTCAACGCTGTTATCTACGACTTCATAAACAAGGTGATGAAGACCACGCTTTCCCACGTCACCAATGAACATGGCGGGTCTTTTTCGAACGGCCTCAAGCCCTTTTAATACTTGAATTTTTTCTGCGCTATACTCTGTAGTCTGCTGTGTTTCCATTATAAAAATTGAATATCCTTAATTGTGTTTTTCCCAACCCGGCTGTTCAGCTTTTTTAAAATTTCTTCTTTTTTAAACTGGAGTTCCTGCCGCCACGTCGGCGTTGATGTTCTAACGATTAAAACGCCGTGTTCTGCGCTTTCTGCTTTGGCGTTCTCGGCTACAGCTTTGCCCACCACCTCCGGCCACACATGGATTGCTTTGTTTTGGGCAACGCCTTTTGCCAGGCCTGTTTTGTGCAGATATATATTTAAAACCTGTTTTAGGCTTTGCATGTTTTCTCTAATTGGAGTATAGCGCTCTTTGAAAACTTCAAATAAATGGTTTCAATGGGCGGCATTGAACCTTTGTTTTCTCAAATTGGTTGTGGATTTTATAGTTAACCTGTTAGTCGTTAAGCCTAATTGGCATTAGCAACATTGTAATGTCGCTGTTTGGTTCTTGCAAATCAGGAAATATTAGCCCTGCGCTTATCGAGGATTTTAAACGAAAAACGATGTTTTGTGATTTAAGATGCATTAATACGTCTTTCAAGTATGCCGCATTATAGCCAATTGTTATATTTTCTCCATTAAGCTTTGTGGGAATTTCTTCTTTTGCTTTCGACGCTTTTTCCGGGTCCTCTGTACGAATAATTGCTTTGTCGCCTGAAATTTCCAGTGCAATCTGATGTGTTGAGCGATTAGAAAAAATAGAGACTCTTTTTACTGCTGACAATAGGGCTTTTCTTTCCACCAATAATTCTTTGTCGTTATCGGTTGGAATTACGCTTTCAAAATCCGGAAATCGTTCGTCAATAATTCTTGTGATAATTGAATCGCTACCCACAATTGCTGTTAAGTTGTTATCCCCCATCCAAATTTGAACGTTTTCATCGGTGATAAGCATTGAATTCATCAAGTTTAAGAATTTTCTTGGTATAATTACATCGCCAGAAAATTCTTTGCTTTCAAAGTCGTTTCTTATATAGCGCACCAACCGGTGGCCATCTGTTGCAACTACAGTAAGCGTTTTTTCTTCAAAACGAAACAACACCCCTGTTAATGCAGGTTTCAGTTCATCTTTGCTTATTGCAAAAGCGGTCGTATGGATTATTTCCTTAAGTACGCTAGCTTCTATTCCGCTGGCTTTACGGTTGTCTACTTCCGGAATGGGTGGGAATTCTTCCACAGGTTTACCCATTAAATCGTATGTGCCTGTGTTTGTTATCAGTTCAACATGATGACTATCGTCAACTGATACGGTTATGCGCGTGTCCGACATTTCGCTGGTTATATCCATTAACGTTTGTAGCGGAATAGCCACAGAGCCCGGTTGTTCAATACTTGCTTCCAGCTTACAGATTATTGTGATTTCAAGATCCGTTGTGCGCAATGAAACATTATCCCCGTCAACCTCAAATAATACGCAGCTCAGAATTGGTAGCGTGGATCGTGTCGGCGTTCCCTTGGAAAGTTTTTGAAGCGTTTTTAACAGTTTTTCAGAAGAAGTTGAAATCCGCATTTAATAGTCCGTTTAATGTTTTATAAACTCAAGAATTTGTGCTGCGAACCAGCTAAAGACGTTACCGAATATGACCCCGCCAGACAAGAGATTTTGACTCAATTATGCTATAAAAATATATAAGACTTAGTATAACATTAATATATAATTATAATTAGCATTGTGGACAATGTGTATAAGTTTAAAGACAGGGTTTGTAGGTGCTCTAAAAACAAATAATTTAAAGCAAGCTTTAAAGCAAAGGGTGATGTGGAAAAGTTGTAAATATTGTGGAAAACGCCGACCAAGTCACAGCGAAATATTTTATATTAGCATTTCTGATAACAACAAAATAACTGTGATAAAAAAGTGCAAAAAAATGGGGATATCTACCAGGCGTTGATCTGGATAAAGAATCTTTCTCGGGCCGCTACAATCCAATCGCCATACCACTTAGCACGTTTATGATTTAAAGCCATATTTTCAATTTCCGGCCAATGTACACCCAGGTCAGGTCGACCGCCCTGGCGAAACGAATCTACCCAAAATAAATGATATCCTTGTTCTGTGCGCACGGGCAAGCTGCATACACCGACATCCAATAAACTGATAATTTGTGATATTTCTGGAATGGGAGAGTTATTTGGATTTATCCAACCAAGATCGCCCCCAATGTCTTTGGTTTGGATATCCTTGGAATGATCGGCCGCAAGACGCTTAAAAGCCTCTAAGGAAGAAGCAGAGTCCTTTAACGTTAATGCAAATCGATAGTACAAAGACTCGTCTTCTTCCGTTATCTCTGGAACAAGAAGTATATGGCGCACCTTGATTTTCTCTCCACGTTTTTCTTCAGTTTCAATAAGGTGATAACCGAACGGAGTTTCAACTATCTCACTAACAACGCCAACGTCTTGTGAAAAAGCAACAGATTCAAATTCAGGAACGAGAGAACCACGGCGCACATATCCTAAAGAACCCCCTTTTTGACGGCTGCCGGGATCTTGAGAAGAAAGGGTTGCTAATTCGCTAAAAGATTCACCGTAAATTATTTTTTTTCTAATTTCAGAGATCTTATTGTAAGACAAATTGCGGCTCTCGGCGCCAGCTTTGATTAAAACGAGAAGGTGTCTCATTTTAACCATAAAAGGAAAAACCGGCAAGCTGTCTTTATAAGTTGTAAAAAAACGCTCAACATCCCCACGGGTAACGCTGATTTTGTTGATTAGCGTTTGTTGATATCTTTCAGTCGTAAGACGGTCTTTCATTTCATACCAGAATTCTCGTCGAAAAGATTTCAGAGACTGTCCCAGGAGCTCTTCGGCTCGTTCTTCACTGCCCGACTGAGCAACAAACATTTCAATTTGTTGTTCTAGCGCCTGCTCTATCTCTTTATCGTCAACCTCAATGGAGTCTACTGCCGCCATTTCTAACATAATTTTTTGGTCAACAATTGAGCGCAAAACCTCGTTCTGCAAAAACAATAATTTTTCCACGTCAACAGCAGGGTTTAGGCGCTGTTGTACGGCGGCAATGTTTACAAGCTGAGCAACGTCGCTTTTTAATATAACATGCTCTCCAACAATAGCTGCAACGCCATCAACAAAAACCGAACTATCTTTGTCTTCACAAACAACAAAAGAAAAAATTATTAACACACAAGTAAGGAGTTTTTTCATGAGATTAATTAATTAAATATGGTGTATGACTTCTTAGGCTGTCAAGAATATGTAGAGATTTTAAGGAAAGTTTTTGCTGAAATATGCGTTGATAAATCTCATCGTAAACTTCTTCAAAAGGAACGGCAGAACCGGCATTAAATCTTTCCAAAATAAACAGCACATGGTAGCCGCGACTGCTTTTTATGGGGCCAAGGAGCTGCTTTTTAGATTTTTTAGAAAACATAGCTTCTTCTAATTCAGGAATAAGCGAACCGCTATTAACGCTAACAGGATGAAGACCGTATTGTAAAAAAAGCTTGTTTTTGTTTGTCTTTTTACCCGCACCGCTTAAAGCATGTACGATTTCATTGGCCGCCACCCTACTTTCTACGAACAAATGGTATATTTTCGTCCCTTTTTTTGTTCTTTTAAAACCGTCAATTTCTTTATTATAATACGATAAAACCTCCTCGTTGGATACTGTTATATTTTGGCTGGCGAGAGACTGTAAGAAGCGTTGCCCCACAAGCCGGCGTTGAAACCGTTCAGACGAAGATTTCAGCATAGCGTCCTTAGTAAAACCAGCATTAGAGGCGTTTTCAAAAAGTATTTCTTCTGCAACCCACTGGCTAATTAACGCAGGCGTTTTTGATAAATTCCCAGCAAAAGAGCTAGGAATATCTTTGGTTAAAAGTGTGGACTTTCCAACTTTTGCCAGAAAGGCCCCGTTTTTTGAGCCCCCCCCACAATTTTGGAAAACGAAGAATGAAATAAGTAATATTGTTCGTACAGTAATCATCAAATTTAAGCTGAAAGATCCGCGTGCATCAATTCGGCAAAATGCGCAGCAAAAGATAAAGCATCATTAAGAGAGTTCATATCAATAAAAGCAGCAAAGCCCCCATTGTTATTAAATCGAAAAGCTCTTTTTGTAGAAGATAATAATTTTTGTAAGCTGGTAAGATTAAACGGGTCATTTTCCTTAGTTTCAGAAAAGTAAATGACGGCAGATTTGTTTTTTAATGATATTTTTTTTACACTACAGCCAACAAAAAGTTCGCGTATTTTTGCGACAGAAACCACATTTTCAGACTCAGCCGGCAAACGCCCAAAGCGGTCTAAAATTTCATTCTGGACAGTAACCACCCCAGGAAGCCCTTGAGCAACAGAGAGACGCTGATAGTAATATACTCTGTCCTGAGCCAACGGCATATATGAAGCGGGAAAATATGCAGCGCCTTGAAGACTTATTAAGGGCCGCATAGGCCGCGCACGGCCTTTTGCTGCGCCCAGGCGCTCGTCCACACCGTCTTTAAGTATTTTGCAATACATATCATAGCCGATGCGATTGATGTGGCCGCTTTGTTCATACCCGAAAAGACTGCCGGCGCCCCTTATTTCTAAATCTTTTAAAGCTATTTGATATCCGGAACCCAAGGCCGAATAATGTTCAATAGCCTTCAACCGTCGGTATGCGCCATCATTAAGCGTTTTCTTTGGTATTAACAGCCAACAGTAGGCCTGAACGCTTCCTCGACCAACCCGACCGCGAACCTGGTAGAGTTGAGCAAGGCCAAAACGGTGCGCGTTGTTTATAATAACAGTATTGGCGTTTGTTATATCTAAACCAGATTCGATGATTGTCGTGCAGACAAGAACATCAACGCCGCCACTGAAAAAGGATAAAATTGTATCTTCTAGCTTTTTACTGGACATAGAACCATGGGCTCCGGCGACCACAAAGTCAGGAAAAAGCTTTTTAATTTTTTCTACCATAAAAGGTAAAGACTGAATATCATTATGTAAAAAATAAACCTGACCGCCCCGGCTAACCTCACGGTGAATTTGGTGTTTGAGGGTCTTCCAGGAAAAATATTGAACAGTCGTTTTTATAGGCAATCTTTCTTTGGGAGGAGTATCGATCCGGCTTATATCTCGAACGCCCACAAGAGACTGCTGCAAAGTCCGTGGTATAGGCGTTGCTGTGAGCGTTAAAACATCAACGTCTTTTTTCAAAAGTCGAATACGCTCCTTATCTTTAACACCAAAACGATGCTCTTCGTCTATGATAAGCAAACCTAGACCTTCAGTAACAACATCCTCCGACAACAGCCGGTGTGTGCCAATAACAAGGTCAGCGTGCTTATGTTTTATTTTGTCAAGGACAGACAACTGTTCCTTTTTGGACCTAAAGCGTGAGAGCAATTCTACTTTAACCCCAAGGTCACCAAATCTGTTTTTTGCCGTAATAAAATGCTGATCAGTTAAAATAGTTGTTGGGGCAAGAAAAAACACCTGTTTTCCCCCAGCAATTACTTTCATTGCGCCCCGGAGGGCAACCTCTGTCTTGCCAAAGCCAACATCGCCCAAGACAACACGATCCATTGGTGATATTTTATCCAAATCGCACAAAACATCTTTAATGGCCGCTCGCTGATCTGGCGTTTCATCAAAAGGAAAAGAGGCGGCCAACATATCCAAAAATTCGTTATCACCCACATATGAATAACCTCGCGGTTGCTGACGAGACGAATAAATCTTAATAAGGTTTTCAACAATGCTTTCAATTGATTTTTTTGTGCGCGCCAGCTGGTTTTGCCAAGCCGCGGAGCCAAGCCGAGAAAGATTAACAGAACCGCGCCCCAACGAAACATGTTTGTGGATTTTATCAAAACGGTCAAGAGCAACATTAACAGTGCCGCCATTAGCAAATTCGATTGCAATACTGTCTTGACGATTGGTAGTGCCGCCAACGAAAGAAAGGCCGCGATATATACCAACCCCATAGTCCTCATGAACCACATAATCTCCCCACTCAATATTTGCAAGGCTGAACCGGGCTGACGGACCAGGAACAGTTGTTAAAGCATCAGAAAAAACAGGCTTCAAAAGGTTTAGGTCGCCATAACCAAACACAGCAACGCCTAAGCGTTTAGAGATAAAACCGCTCCGCAGCGGCTTTTTTACAACAGAAAAATCGATTAGTTTTTTCTTTAATTTTTTTTGATAAAAACGATTAAACCCAAAAACAATAACCTTTTGGTTCGAACCATTAACAAATCCCTCAAGATTTCCAGGCACACAATCAACGCATAACGCGGCCCCCCCACAATCAGCGTTGTTTGCTATTGTATAGGATGTGGCGTTTTTCTTTAAATAATAAAATTGAGAAAGCGAACTTTTCAGCAGTTCTACAAACAAAATTTTATCTTCCGCCCCACATCCAGAAGGCGCCAAGAGCTCAACCTCCGTTATGTTGGATATAGACAACTGAGATATGGGATTAAACTGGCGGATTGATTCAATTTCATTACCATAAAGCTCAATTCTTACAGGACAGGAGGAGTACAAAGGGAATATATCCAAGATACCTCCACGAACAGAAAAAGACCTTGGCGTGGTCGTAGAATCAACAGATTCGTAGCCCCAGCGTACTAACGTATTAACAACCCCCGCCAACGACATAACGCCCGTCTTTTTCAACAGTACGCCGCCGCTATTGTCTTCAGGCTTGCGCACAAAGCGAAGTAAAGCGTTTAAGGAAGTAATGATTATAGGGCGTTCATTAGATACAACTGCGGCATAAGCAGACTCAAAGCTTTTTTCTTCTTCTGAATCAAAAAGTGCCGGCCTATGTTCGCCCTGGTTTGTGCCGGGAGCAAAAAACACTGTACCCGACACAAGGTCATTAATGTCCATATAGATTTTTTCTGCATCAGAATCTCGTTCGGCTATTATTACAAAACCTTGTTTGTCCTGAAATATTTTTGCAGAAAAAAGCAATGATACAAACCCAGGCACACAACCTTTTAGAATAGAAGGTTTGTTATTATTAAAAATATGCTCGTAATAGGAGGAACCGCTAAGGCGTCCACAGATAGAGCCCCACGATGAAACTGTTTCACGTGAAACAGACATATTATCTAAATAAATAGACCGATAAAACAGAAGCATCTGCCGGAGAGACTCCGGACACCCGATAAGCCTGTCCCAAAGTTTCGGGCCGTACAAAATCCAGTTTTTCTCGAGCTTCTTGTGACAGGCTTGAGACCTGTAAATAGTCAAAATCGGCTGGAATGACCCGGTGCTCTTGTTTCTGCAGATTTTCTATTTGTTTAAGCTGGCGCTTTATATAGCCCTCATATTTTATGATAGCCTCTGCCTCCATTAGCATTTCCTCAAAGAAAAAAGCAGGACAATCGTTTGCATCGGCCAACGACAGAAAGTTATAGGGAATATGATGAATATTAACAGCCGGGCGTTTTAGGATCTCTTTGGCTGGGCAGCTTTGTTTTATGGGGCGCTCCCCAAGGGAAACCAGGGTCGGGTTAATATCCTCGGGGCGTAGAGAAGAGTTCAGGGCTCGGACAGTTTTTTTGGAAATATTAAAATAATTAGAGATTGTTTCAAACAATTCTGCTGAAATTAAATTGTGTTGTAGTGCTGTTTCCGCTAATCGCTCACCCGCATTGGAATAGCGAATTAAAATTCTATATTCTGCCCTAGAGGTGAACATACGATAAGGCTCTAAAGTGTCTTTAGTTACTAGATCATCAATTAGTACACCAATATAGGCTTCATCGCGGCCCAGCAACAGCGGGTCTCTATTCATTGTGTAATTTGCGGCATTGGCGCCGGCAATTAGCCCCTGTGCGGCAGCCTCTTCATAGCCGGAGGTGCCGTTTATTTGACCGGCAAAGAAAAGGCCTGCAATATATTTTGTTTCTAAGGAGGCTTTTAGTTGTGACGATGGAAAAAAATCATATTCTATGGCATACCCGGGCCGGTAAAACTCAACCCGCTCAAGACCGCGCACACACCGCAGTGCTTTAATTTGCGTTTTCTCAGGAAGACTGGTTGAAAACCCGTTCGTATAAATTTGATTTGAATCACGCCACTCAGGCTCAAGAAACAGAGTATGTGCTTCACGATGGGCAAAACGGTGAATTTTATCCTCAATAGAAGGACAGTAACGTGGACCAACACCAGAGACGTCACCAGAAAACATTGGCGAGAGACTCAAGCTGCCCCGTATTAATTTATGGCACGAAGGATTCGTTTGTGTTGTGAAACAGGGAACGTTGGGAGGATAAAACTCCGTGGTGCGGTATGAAAAAGGTGTTGGATTTTTATCGCCCACTGAAATGTCAAGCTGATCCCAATTGATGGAGCCGGCCACAAGGCGGGGCGGAGTACCTGTTTTTAGACGTCCGCCAGCGAAGCCCAGGGAAACCAAATATTCGGTGATGCCCTCAGCGCCCTGCTCGCCCATGCGCCCAGCGCGAACTTTCCTTTCGCCAATGTGCACAAGACCATTTAAAAAAGTACCACAGGTTAAAACAACGGTGCGGGCTAGAATTTTCTCTCCGCCACGCAAAGCAACTCCCGTTACAGTATTGTTTTTTAACAAAAGGCGCACAACCTCACCCTCAACGATTGTTATTCCGCTCTGCTCGTTTATATAATCGTTAATGTATTGCTCATACATGCGCTTATCTACCTGCGCCCGCGGCGACCAAACAGACTTGCCCTTGGATCGGTTAAGCATTTTGAATTGTAAACCGGTATTATCTGCGGCAAGGCCCATTATACCTCCGAGGACATCAATTTCGCGGACCATTTGACCCTTTGCCAAACCACCAATAGCCGGATTGCAGGACATTCTTCCAACCGCTTTCTTGTCCATTGTTATCAAGCAACACTTTTTGCCTATACGCGCCACGGCAAGAGCCGCTTCAATGCCGGCATGACCCCCGCCTACAACCAAAACGTCAGCCTTGTTTTGTATATGTTTCACGTGAAACCTATTTACCCACACAAAAATTACTAAAGATATTGTTTAAGATATCCTCGCTTGTTGTTTTTCCAAGAATTCTATCAACAGCATCGAGCGCCTCGCGGATCTCAATGGATAATAGTTCAAAACCCACCGGGTCTTTTTCCAAAAGTTTTAATGTTTGATTAAGGGCATTAATACAACTATTTGTAACGTCATACTGTCTTTGTGTAATTAAAAAAACGGTATCGGATATATTTTCGGTCACACACAAATTTTTATTGATGGCGCTTTTTAGATTTTCTATACCGTCGCCTGTTTTAGCCGAAACGCAAACACAACCATCAATTTCACCCTGGGCTTTATTTATTTGCTGCTGATTGTATAAATCACATTTGTTTAAAACAGGCAGAAGCGAACCGTTTAACCCCTTTGTTGTAAAAAGCTCGCGTTCGTTTACATCAAACAAGCTTAGTACAACATCAGCGTTTTTAATTTTTTCTGTTGCGCGCCGAATTCCTTCTGACTCAATTTCTTCATCGGAATTACGAATTCCAGCAGTGTCGGTAAGCATGATGCTAATGCCCCCATAGACAACTGATGCGTCTACGACATCTCTCGTGGTTCCTGGTACGGCACTCACAATGGCCCTGTTTTCGTTCAGCAGAGCATTGAACAATGTAGACTTACCAATGTTTGGAGGACCGGTTATGACCACGGAGGCACCCCGATTTAATAGACGCCCCTCTCTAAAAGATTTTGCAAGGAGCGACATCTCGCTCAGCGCCAAGGAAATTATTTGTTTAACACGCCGGACAGCATCGGGCACTAAATCATCTTCAGAAACATCAAGCTCAAACTCTACATAAGACAAAGCATCAATTATAGATTTTTTAATAGCAGTTATTTTTTTTGATAACTCTCCCGATAAAACACGATGGTTTAGCTGAATACTTTTTTCCCCCTGTCCGCTAATTACAGCCGCCACCGATTCGGCCTGAACTAGATCAAGCTTGCCATTAATAAACGCCCTGTGAGTGAACTCGCCCGGCTCTGCCGTGCGCGCCCCAAGATTCATAGCCAACTCGATTATTTTTTCCACTATTGTAGGACTGCCGTGACATGAAAACTCAACAATGTCTTCCCCGGTGTAGGAATTGGGGTGTTTATAAAAAGTGACCACAGCATCGTCAAAAGGTTCTTTGTTAGAACCATAAAGGGTCACCACGGTTGCGTGTCGATCTTTAAACTTAGCCGTGCGCCGACAAATGTTTTGTGTAATGCTCTCCGCCGCTCCGCCGCTTAAACGCACAACGGCAATTCCACCATAACCATACGGAGTTGCCGCAGCAACGATCGTATCGTCTAAAATCATTTTCTTTTAACAGGCGTCACGGATACGGGAGCAGTGGCAGGCGTAAGGAATTTTTGCTGTAGAATTGTTAGGACGTTAAACAAAGTATAATACAAATTTAATCCAGAAGGAAAATTGTTAAATAACAATGTAAAAAATATAGTCATAAAATAAGACATATACTTTTGCTGCCCGGAGGCCTGGGTGGGCATCATTCTTTGCTGTAGAAACATAGTGATACCCATTAAAATCGGCAGGATGGCAATGTGATCACCATAGATAGGCAATGAGAAAGGAAGATCGATAACAGAGTCCGGACTGGAAAGATCCTTGATCCAGAGTACAAAAGGCGCACCCCTTAGCTCAATTGTGGAACGAAACACCTGGAAAAGAGATATGAGCAACGGCATTTGAAGTAGAATAGGAAAACAGCCGCCCAAAGGATTAACACCGTGTTCTTTAAAAAGCGCCATCTGTGCCTGGCTCATTTTTTTTTGATCGTTTTTGTATTTTTCCTTAAGGGCATTTAACTGTGGCTGCACAGCCTGCATTCTTTGAGTAGATTCATAGCTCTTTTTAGTAAGCGGGTAAACAAGAATTTTTATTAAAAGGGAAAAAATAATTAACACAACACCGTAATTTGGAATAACGGTATTCATTTTTATAAGCAGATAATGAACCCCTTTTGAAATTGGGCGAATAAAGGACCACCCAAAATTCATGATGGAATCCAGATCAACGCCCAGCGCTTTAATTCGGCGATATTCCAAAGGGCCCAGGTAAAGCCGGATGTTTTTATGCTGGTGAGCAGAAAGGGACAAAGCAACGCTATAAACCTTCTCAAGATCACCGCTTTTGTAACCAGAAGTTTTTCCTCCCAGCCCCGGCACGTCTGGAATAAGAGCGCTTACAAAATATTTAGTTCGGACAGCGGCCCAGGCAGTTTCGCCAATTATATTGTCTTCTTTAGGCTCTTCTTTTTCTGTCAGTTTCGGGCTGTGCAATTCACCGCCTTGGTATATGTAAGCGTCGAAATAAGTAATATCGTCACTTACATTTTTTTCGGTAATGGGCAGACCGCCAACCCAGGACAAACTATAAATACCCTGGGATATAAACGGTTCTGCTGAAGACAGATCTGTTTCGATATTTATAATATAATTATCTGGATAAAACGTCACTGTTTTATATACCCAAGAGTTACCAAGGGCCTTTCTGAAACGGAGCGAAAACTCTGAGCTTATAAAACCGGGCGACACATTGTTCACCGGCTCCCAAGGCCCGGAGAGTTTAACGTACTCACCATCAACGCTGCGGAAGGAAAGCAGCAGGTTTTGTTGATTGCGATCATTAATTAATTGAACAGGCCCAATGTTTAAATAAGAGTAGTTATTTAATGTAAACGATATTAGAGACCCGCCGTTTGTTGAGCTAACGGTCGCGGAATACAGTTCCGTATTTACGGAATAAGTTTCTTCATGGATGGACTTCTGCTCAAGGGGAAGAGCCTCTTTATCCGAGGGCGGCGTATATGGTGTTTGTACGTAAGTTGCTTTTTGGGCCGTCACCGCTACGCTGTCTGTGGCAACAGGCTCAACGAAAGGAGCAATAATATTAAAATATGCCGGCGTAAGCAGTATTATAACAGCGATAATCAGAAAGGCAAAAAGTGTTTTTTTATCCATGCAATGAAAAAATTATTTGACTGGATCAAAACCACCATCATTGAGCGGGTGGCACTTAGACAATCGTTTTACAATTAGTATGCATGCCCGTAAGACAGTTTTTGTTTTTAGGGCCTGGAGGGCGTAAGTGGAGCAGGTAGGATGGAAACGACACTGACTTCCAATAATTGGAGATAAAGAGTATTTGTATAAATAAATACAAATGATTAAAGGAAAGGCCACGGCTCTATTAAGTGCAGTAATTATAGAATTCAATAAATACATATTTTATGCTGAGAGTGTTTTGCGGCCTTTTTTGCGACGGTTGCTTAAAACACGTTTTCCACCCGGACTTTTCATGCGGGCTCGAAAACCATGTTTGTTTTTGCGCTTCCGTCTACTGGGCTGATAAGTGCGTTTCATCGATTAACTCCTAAATTTTAGCCGGGGAAAGTACATAAGCTCCGAGGGGAAGTCCAAAAGAAATACCCGTAAAGCATGTTTGTGCATTTTTTATATAAAAAGTGGAAAACAGAATTGTTATGAGGGAAGATAATTACATAAATTTAGGATATAATCGAATGTGGAAAACTTGTGGATAACTTTTGGATAGATATTAAAGAACAATTAAAAGCGACCCTGCCTGATCACGCATATAATACTTGGTTTGAGCCCATCAGCCTTATAGGTCATACAGATAACGAATTAATTCTAGAGGTTCCCAACCAGTTTTTTTACGAATGGATAGAAAGCCACTATAAAAATCAAATTAACAATACGGCACAAACACTTGCCGGAAACAACATTAATATTAAATATACCGTTGCGCTGGAAAAACAGCCAACAATAGAAACAACGAGTATTGTATATAGTAATAAAAAATCAAACAGCTATAAAGCGAATCTAAACAAGAGATATTCTTTTTCAAATTTTATTGAAGGTCCAAATAATCAATTTGCAAGAGCGGCAGCCCTGGCGGTTGCTTCTTCTCCGGGGCAACAAACATTTAACCCGTTATTAATATACGGAGGAGTTGGACTGGGGAAAACACACCTGCTCCATGCTATTGGTAACCACATTATAGATGAAAAGGAATCGGCGAGAATTATAATAGCGTCAAGCGAAAAATTTACGTTGGACTTTATTTCGTCTATTCAAAAAAATAAAACAATAGATTTTTCTAGAACATATCGCAAGACAGATGTGCTATTGATTGACGACATCCAGTTCTTCCAAAAAAAAGAGCAGACCCAAGAACAGTTCTTTCACACATTTAACGATCTATATCAGCACGGCAAACAAATTGTAATGACATCAGATCGCCTACCAAGTGAAATGAAAGGTCTTACGGACAGGTTGCTGTCGCGTTTTGAATCCGGGCTGGTTGTAGATGTTCAACCCCCCGATTTTGAGACGCGAGTGGCCATACTAATGGAAAAGGCAGAACAGAACGGATTAGACATGCCGTATGATATGGTGGAATTCATGGCCACACATATAAAAAGCAGTGTGCGGGAATTGGAAAGTACAATAATCCGATTGCTGGCTTATTCATCCTTGTCTAATTGTGAAATAGATTTTGAACTTGTTAAAAAAGTTGTCCGCGAAAGGATTGGCAATGGAGCGCCGATTGATATATCAGCAACGGATATTGTAAAACGTGTAGCCGAAGCAACAAAGATTAATGAAAAAGACATTGTCGGCAGCAGCCGCAGAAGACCCATTGCTGAAGCCCGACAGATATCTGTTTACCTTTGTAGAGAAATTATGGGCACATCATTGATGGATATCGGCATGCATTTTGGCGGCCGGGACCATACGACAATATTGCACGCCTGCCGGAACATTGAAAAGAAAATAAAAACAGACAAGCGTATTGGCTACCTGGTCCGGTCTCTACAACAGGACCTGACCTTTTCCTTGATTTAATCCTCCGAATGATGTACAATTTTTGTACGCCATGGCAATAACACCAAAGCAGAAAGCAGTTTTTGACTATATCAAAAATTATATAGACGAAAATGGTTTTTCGCCAACCTTCGGAGAAATTGCCCAGCATTTCAAATACAAATCCAAGGGAACGGTATACAAACACATTAAAGCGTTGAAGCTAAAGGGGCTAATCCGCCAAGAGTGGAACCGTGTGCGATCAATTCAGTTGGCCAGTAAACGAAAGAAGACAGCCAGCCTGCTGCCAGTTAGGGGGGAATGGTTGTCCGACGGGCTGCGCTGGTACAGCCCACCCTATATTCTAACGGGCATTCCGCCAGACATTGTCCACAATAATAATTCATACTTGCTGTTGGTAAAAACGAGCCTACTTAATAAACATCATATATTAAAAGGAGATATGGTTGTAGTACAGCCCAACACATCTGAACACTGTTCCGGCCAGCAAATTGTTGAACACAAAAGGGGCGGCACTGCCCTGCGCACCCTCTCATGGAAAGGAAACCCGGACCAAATTGTTGGTCAAATTTCAGGCGTTGTCAGAAAATATTGAAAACAAGTGAATAAAACCAAAACACCCAAAAAACAGCAAATAATTTCACATCCACCAAATTCTTGCCTAAAAAGCCCTCTTGTACTATATTGTACCAGATTTGAACCGAGGTAGGACGGAAAAACAGACAGCTTTTCGCCCTAAAATATATAATAAACAACCGCAAGGAGACGATCTATGCGTCGTACAGTTACTATATTAACCACTTTTTTAATTCTTTGGACCAGCGCTGTTTATGCTGTAAACCCAAACGAAACGTCAGCAACCCAAGGACTCTATGAAAATGAGAACGGTCCAGGAGGGAACGGCCCAGGGCGATCCCCTGCGATAAAGGGGCCGGACATCTCACCCGCGATGATACAAGAGGATAAAAACATACAACAAGATCAAATGGTTCCAGATATAAGTAAAACAAACACGATCGTGTTTGATGAAAACGAAATACAACAACTTTTATCCAAACACCAAAACAAAGAAGATCTAACAGAACAAGAGTGGGAACAGCTGAACGCTTATTGGGCTCAGCAGCTGCCCCCCAGACAGCCGGACTTACAAAGCAGAAACAACAACCGCGCTGCGCTAATCGAAGGCTTTGAAGACGCAACTTTTCCGCCACTTAGTTGGTTGGCGGTTTCAAACAACACATCTAACAGCATAACACAATCTAGCTCACAAGCACACAGCGGAGTTTATTCAGCGAGGTTCTCTTCCTACAGCTCCGCAACAGATTATAATCAATATCTAATCACACCCACGCTGACAGTAGCAACGGGTGATTCTATAACTTTCTGGCACTATAAACATTATAGCTGGGCATCCGACCAAATTTCTGTGGGTATTTCCACGACAGACACAGAAATTGCTTCCTTTACGTTTGGCTCGGCGCTCACATCGACAAACGCTTGGGCAAGGCACGCAGAAGACCTGTCGGCCTATGTTGGCCAGGAGATCTATGTAGCCATTAATTATTACGGCGCTTACCAGTATTATTTGTACGTTGATGATTTTGCAGGACCAGAAGCCACAATTAGTTCCCCAGGCCTTTTCTTTTCTGAATGGATTGAAGGCACTAGTTACAACAAGGCGCTAGAGCTCTACAATCCGACATCCGATACAATTTGGCTTGATAATTATGCTTTTCCAAATGTAAGTAATGCGCCGACAACGCCAGGAGAGTATGAATATTGGAACACATTTGATGCCGGCGCTTATGTCTTGCCGGGAGAGGTGTTTGTTTTAGCGCACCCCAGCGCAGATGCCGCCATGTTGCAAGCCGCTAACATGACATCATTTAGTTACTTTAGTAATGGTGATGACGGGTTTGGTCTTGTTACGGGGGGCGTTTGGGTCGACGCAGATGCCGACGGTAGTGTTGATGCAGGTGAAATGACAGGTTTTACTGTTTTAGATTGGATTGGCGACTGGGAGGGAGACCCGGGTACCGGTTGGGACGTGGCCGGCGTTTCTGCAGCCACAGCCAATCACACCATTTTGAGAGATGCGGGTACATTGTGGGGCAATACAGACTGGACCTCTTCAGCTGGAGACGCAAGCGCATCCGAATGGACAGTTTATGATCAGAATTATTTTGATAATTTAGGCGGCTATCCAGACGATCCTTGTTTTGACAGCTTAACAACCGTAACGGTTGTTGCTCAATCCTATGGGTCAGAAAAGAATTTCATGGTCCAAGACGCTAGCGGGGACACGCTGCTATCATGTTTTGGATGTATGGGCAGTTATACCACATTCACGGAAGATATTTGTCTGACAGACGGCCTTTATTCTTTCTTAGCTAAAGACGGCTGGGGCGACGGCTGGGATGGCGCAACGTTTACAATCACCGACGCCGCAGGCAACGTCCTGGCTGCTGGTACTGGGCCCACAAGCGCAGATGGAACCAGTTGGATAGAATATCCTTTTGCCATTGGTATTATGCTGCCGATAGTGTCAGGCCTTGGCGATCTTGATTTTGCAGGAAACATTTTAGGGGCTGCCGCAGAGGAAAGCATGCAAATAATTAACACCGGAATGGGAGACTTTGAAGTAACCGGTATTACAGTGGCAGGAGACGCGTTTGCGTCAACCACCACCGCCTTAACTGTGGTTCCGGGCGATACGGGTTATATTGATTTTACTTATACCCCGTCAGACGAAGATGGCGATGAAGGATCTGTTGTTATTGCTCACAATGCCAGCTCCGACGGAAGCGCAGTTACAGACACCTTCGCACTGTCAGGTTACGGTGTGGATGCTTTGTTCTATGAAGATTTTGGTCCTTGGACAGGATCAAACACCGTCTTGCCCATGAGCGGCTGGACGATTTTGGACAACAATGGCGATGCGACGACAATACCAGAAAAATACAAAACCTTTTATCACGATCAATATGGATTAGATCACGACACAGAACTATATACTTATGGCAATGGAGCAATGACAGCATACATTGGCAGTGGTAACTCTTACCATGCAAATGAAACCCTGATTACGCCCCAGATTGATGTGTCTGTGGCATCTAAGGTGACTTTCTGGATGTATAACAACTATGACCGTGGATATGAATTAGACGTTTCCTATTCAACCGATGGTGTTACATATACCGCACTGGGATCATATCATATTACGAATGTATACACGCAGCATTCAGCCATTCTTCCTGAGACAGGTAATCAGTATATTGCCTTTACCTTTGCTCCGGACAGCGGCGGACTCTATACCTATTTTAATTTTGATGAGGTTGCGATTTCTGCTTTGCCGAACACGCATGTTACAGGTTTTGTGACAGACAGTGAAACTGGGGATGATATCGCCGGAGCAACTGTTGAGTTTGGCGGAGCAACGGACGTAAGCGATTTTGACGGTTACTATTGGGTCAACGGCGCAGAACCGGGCATGTATCCGCTAACCGTTTCAGCCGACGGCTATCTCGACTCGTATTTTACACTGGAAATTGACATAGGCGACACCCTTTATCAAAACGTAGGCCTTGTTTCCGAAAGCTCAGCCGGTTCAGAAGTGTATGCTACAAGTTTTGATTCAGGTGACGATATGGGCTGGACCTTTACGGGCGGCACAAACCCCTTTGAATTAAGCGCAGGGTTCTGGTTTGATGAAGATTATTATTATTATGATGATAGCATCACAGTTACTCCTTTTAACGGTGACAGCATGATGGTCTGTTCACCAACGGGATATGATAATAATGAATTTTCCTGGTGGATGAACCTAACGGCCACGGACATGGACCTCTCTGGTTACAGCAGCGCCGAGCTTACCCTGCAGATGAATTATTGGACAGAAGAAGGCTGGGACTTTGTTTACCTGCTCGCCACAATGCCTGAGCTTTATGGCGGCTCTTATTTTTACCTGGACGTAAACGGCGACGGTGTTGGTAATGCTGCTGATGGTATCAGCGGCTTTTCAGATGGTTGGGTAGAGGTGAATGCAGACCTTTCCGGCTGGACAGGCACAGAATACGGCGTAGAAATAGCGGTATTGTTCGTAGCAGACGCCAGTGTTCCTTATGGTTTTGGCGTAGCGATTGATGATGTTGTTGTAAATGGTTTTTCAGAACCAAGACCGTGGGTTGAAGACCTTACGGCAGAAAGCTTTGTAAACGACCAGATTCATTTAATGTGGAGCGATCCTACTGGCGGTCAGCGGACCATGGCGACAAGCACAATTACCATGAACCGCACCCCCATTGAGGTGGACCCCCGCAACCCGCGCAAGGCGTTTGAGTATGAAACAGGTGAGGAAGAAATCACCATAAACATACCTGAAGGCTACTCTCGCGATCTGGTCAGCTATAATGTCTTTCGGACTGATGACTTTTACTTTGCAGGCTATGACGGTTTTGATTTCATCGCCAACATAGCTATCGACTCATATACCGATACAAACGTGGACAACGACAAGTTGTACTATTATTTTGTTACAGCGGTATATGACGAAGGTGAAAGCCTAGGCTCTGGGTGGGCCGCGGCCGGCGCCGGAGAAGTTACTGATGTGGCCATGGAAGATCTTGCAGTAGATTTTAATGATTCCACTTTTGGGCTCTGGTCAACAATAGTCGGAGCAGACAACGGCTGGGACGTCGGTACGACAAACACAGGCACTTATGGTGTTCCAACGCCCTCCGATAGCAGCTACTATGCCTATATTAACGACGATGCTGTTGGTTCTGCGTACACATCAGAAGGATGGTTGACTTCCCCGTTCTTTAACCTGGGTGATGCAGATCATGCCGCGATAACCTTTAACTACTTTAATGGGTATTCTACTCAAACCTTGAACCTTTGGGCCTGGATAGGCTGGGATACATGGATATATGTTGGAGAGCTACCGGTAAACAGCGCCAGTGGCTGGCAAACAGTGTCAATGGATCTTGCTGATCTTGCTGGAATAGACCATGTCCGGCTATATGCTTACTATACCGACAACGGTACATGGGCCGGAAGCGTTGCTATAGATAATATTTCTGTGTCAACGTGGGACGGACCAACAAACCTAACGCTAGCGGAAACTACAGAATCAGTTACCCTGCATTGGACAGGTTTGGGCGGACGAGCCGCCGGCTCCAGAGTTAATGAATATCCAGATGGTGTTTCAGAAGCAGAAAAGCTCCTGGCGAGCGACCTTAATGATATTCGCAACCCTGGCCAAAGTGGCCAACATGGTGAAGACAATTTCTCCAGGGTTCAGGGAGACAGCATTGGCAACCCCTTTGTGATTGACGCCTTGCCGTTCTCAATAACGGGATCTACGGTTGGCTTCACAGATGATTATAACGAAGTGTGTCCTTATTCAACATCCGCAGCAGATGTTGTTTATCAGTTAACGCTTGGAACGCTGGAAAATCCACTCATCGTTGATTTGTGTGAATCCTATTATGACACAAAGGTATATATATATTCAGAAAGCGACACAACGAACCCAATTGCCTGTAGCGATGATTACTGTACAGCCTCACATGGTCAGGCATGGACATCATATATGGAAATAAGCCCAGAGTTGCTCCCGCCCGGCATATATTATATTGTGGTTGACGGTTATAACGCTGCCTCTGAAGGCGATTATGTCATGGATGTTTATGAATCAGACCCGCCACCGCCGGCAATGGATGTTATGTACAACGTCTATCGTGATGGTAATTTGCTTGCTGCTGGATTAGCTGATTCCGTCACATCCTATTTGGATGAGACGGCCACACTGAACGATGCCTGTTATGAGGTAACGTCTTTAGTGCGAACGCTCGGCGTAGATGGCGATACGCTATACTATGTTGAAACGGGCGCATCCAACGAAGCATGCGGGTCGGTAGTTAACCAGCCCCCGGGCGAGTTTATTCTCTTGACCCCGGCGGATGGCGACACGGTCATGATCACGCCAGACAATATAGGCTCCTCTCAGATCTTTGCTTGGAATGCTTCGGTTGATCCCAATGGAACACCAGTTGAATATGAAATCTGTTTTGCTATACAAGCACCCTTTGACCAGTTTTGTGAAGATAACGGGAACTCAACGGCGCATTTTGTGCCTTTTGCAGACGTCGCTTACTATATTGATTCACTGTATCAAGCAGGCGGGAATGTCGTGTTAGACATTAATTGGACAGTATATGCAAACGATGGCATGGATGAAACAGAAGCGATTAACGGACCGCGTTCCATTACCTTTGATGCCGGCTGGGCCCTGGGTATAGATGATGATCTACTCCCAGAGGTCTTTGCCTTGCACCAGAACTACCCGAACCCGTTCAACCCGGTAACGACCATCCGTTTTGATGTGCCTGAGGAAAGCCACATCCGCCTGGATGTGTATAATATCTTAGGTCAACGGGTACAGACGCTGGTGAACGGCAATATGCAACCCGGTTTTCATGTCATTCGCTGGAACGGCACAAACGATACAGGTACGCCTCTGGCGTCGGGCATGTATATCTACCGCATACACTCTAGCAAGTTCACAGCGGTGAAGAAGCTGGTGTTAATGAAGTAGAACAAACTTCACCCCATAAAAAAGGCCCCGTTTCTAGCATTAGGAGTGGGGCTTTTTTATTTTAAGTCTTGTGCTTTAATGCTCCTCATATTTAATATTGACAAATTGAAACAAAGGGATACTTATTATGAGTAAAACAATTAAAATTCTAGCTCTTTTTTTATTTTCCTTTACGGCAGGCACTGCCCAAACATTGTGCCCCCCCGCTTTTCTTGTTGCCAGCTCAGGCAATACTGAGGTTAATTTGTTCTGGTCCCCGCCGGACACAGCTTATTATGGTGATATTCTGGTTGCAGAATGCTTTTCCGACTGTGACAGTGCCGCATATGCTTTCACAATAGAGCATACTGTTGATAACAACAGCGGCGGCTGGTTTCGTTCTTCCGACGGATCTCCCTATGATTGTGGTTCGGGCATGCCGGCCTGCGCAGATGGCGGAGATGATAATTATAGTGCCGTGGCACCCTATACAGATGCAGCAGGAGTAACTATAGATAGCCGCCTGATTACGCCCGCCATAGATCTGACAAGCTATACAACCGCAACGCTGGAATATACTGAGGGCTATACCTGGTCTATAGACGCCAATGATTCCAATATGGTGGAAATATCGACAGACAGCGGCGCAACGTGGACTCAAATTGCCGTATCCAGGCCAGGAGACCTATATACGGAAACAGGAGCATTGAGCGACATTGTTACAAGAACAGTAGATTGTTCCAGCTATGCTGGTCAAGTGGTACATATCGCATTCCGCTATTTTGACTCGGTTGGATACGGCGAAGCGTGGTTTGTAGACAATGTCCGCGTTTGGGGCGGAACGGGCGGTCGTTCAGTTCCAGCAACTCTTGACCGCGTCGTAGGCAGAATAATGACTACAGGTAAAAAAGAAAAGGGGATGCATTATAAAACAGAGTTTTTTGCTGCCCCGTTACATACAGCGCACAATAGTTCAGCCCGCACAAGCCCCTGCGGCACCTTCCAGAGCTATAATGTTTATCAAGATGGCGCCTTTATAGATAATATAACAACCAATGAATACACTGTTACAGGATTAACCAATTTCCAGGAATATTGTTATACAGTTACAGCTGTTTATGCAGAAGGTGAATCAGATACGTGCTTTAATGCGTGTACATCGCCATCGGATCCCTTTATTGTAACACCAGTTGATATAGACGTTACTGTAGGGGTCGGTGAACTAGTAACAGAAACCATTTCTGTTACGAATAATGAAGAAGAAAGTCTGGACTATTCTATTTTCAGTATGGAGGTAGCCAACCTGGAAGTTGCCACAGCACTAATGAGCGAAAACTTTGACATTGGTCTCTGGGGAGAGATGTATGATCCCGACGTTTTATGGGCTATCAGCGACTCTACGGGCGCCAGCTCCATATATTTGATCTATCCCGAGTCAGAAGGCCTGTTTGCCTATTATAATGATGACGTAGCGGGGCCAGATAGTATTCCTATAAACTCGTATCTTACCTCAAACCTGATTTTCATTAATGGTGACGAAAAAATATACTTTATGCTGGATATCTTTTACCCCCAGTTGGGCGGCCCCTGCGGCACATTTGATATTGATGATGGTTTTTATGTTGACCATTCTTCCTTATGGATTTCCACAGACGGCGGGAACGCATGGATGATGTTAGACAGCAGTTATGCAAATATGTACGCCGGCTGGCAAAAGCTGTTATATAATGTGACACCATACACAACAGGAAACCAGATCTTGCAGGTTGCTGTCCGCTACAATGACTGCGGCGGTCATTGGGGGTATGGTATTGGAGTGGATAATGTTGCCGTGAAGGTTGGCGATAATTATTCATGGCTGACTTTAACTCCAGTTGAAAGCACCATTGGGTCTGGTGAAACAATTGATATAACCGTGGGGATGTATGGCGTGAGCGACGGTTTTAGCGCTTCAGAAACAGCCGTGATGACGGCAACACAGGCTGACGGAAGCCCCGCATATGAGGTGAACATAGATCTCAGCATACAAGTTGGGGAATCGGGTGTTGACCTGCCAGATGGAATACCCGGCGTGTTTGCATTACACCAGAACTATCCAAACCCCTTCAACCCCGTAACTAACATACGGTTTGATATTCCGGAATTGAGTTTTGCCCGGATGGATATATATAATATACTGGGCCAGCGCGTACGGACGCTTTTTCACGGTGCCGTAGAACCCGGTTATCACATAGCACAATGGGATGGCAGAAGCGATTTAGGAGAAGAACTGCCGACAGGCATGTATATGTATAAACTGCATGCCGGCAGCTATATTGCCATGGAAAAACTGGTGCTGCTCAAATAAATCCTGAAAAAAGTACAAAATTATAGGGGCCCCGGGGCCCCTATTTTTTTTTATGTCTAGCTAATGATAAAAAAATTCTTGACACATAATAAAATCCGGTTGTACAATAATAATGCGCGAGTAAAAAAGCGCGGATAAGAGTATCGCTTTAAAGTATAACAGAACACGAAAGGAGAGTGGTTATGCAAAAAGGTAGCGTAAACAAAGTAGTATTAGTTGGTCATCTGGGCGCAGACCCGGAAAGCCGTTTTACGCCATCGGGCGTGGCGGTAACAACCTTCAACATGGCAACCAACGAATCCTGGAAAAACAAAGACGGTGAATATGAAGACCGCACCGAATGGCACCGCATAGTGCTTTATGGTAAAGCCGCAGAAACCGCTAGTGAGTACATGAAAAAGGGACAGCTGACGTATGTGGAAGGACGTATCCGTACCCGTTCATGGGAAGATAAGGATGGCATGACCCGCTATACGACAGAAGTTCTGGGCGACAGATTTACCATGCTGGGCCGTAAAGGTGAAAACAAGAGCGCAGCTCCGGTGGATGCTGGCGGAGACGATGACGATCTTCCCTTCTAGCTCCACGTTTATCAGCAAAGGTTAAAACAGAAATAAAAGGGGGTCTCTTTTGACCCCCTTTTGTTTTATTTTCGTATTCTGTATCTACCCAATTTTAACTATGAGCGCACGCACAGAACTGGATTTATATATTCCCCGCCCTGAGTGGATGCGTTATTTGTTGACGTATGGCGCACTCTTTCTTGGCATAGTTTTGGCTAAAACAAAAGTAAAGGGTAAGCACAATATTCCAAATAAAGGACCGTATATCATAGCCGCAAATCATTTTAGTTTGGTTGATGGATTCTTTGTTGTATACGCGTTACAGCGCCCAATTACATTCTTGGCTGCAAGCGATCAAGTAATAAGCTGGTATTTTAAATGGGCTGCATGGTTGTATGGTTTCATTCCGGTGAACAGAGTCAAACTGTCCCCTTCTACTATTAAAAAAGCCAAAGCAGTGTTACAATCCAACAACATACTTGGAATTATGCCTGAAGGAACATCCACAGACAGGAAATTACGAGCCGCAAAAAGAGGTATTGTTTATTTATCTACGCTTGAAAATACACGCGTTTTACCTGTAAGTATATATGGTCTTAAGCATGTGTGGTCGAATTGGTTGAGAGGAATGCGCCCAAATGTAAAAGTTCAGATTGGAAAACCATTTTTACCTTATGAAGGTATTGTGGGCAATATAGACAGAGAGGAGAAAATAAAAATCATCGGTGAAAATATAATATGCAGATTAGCAGCGCTATTGCCAGAAAAAACTCACGGCATAGTCAAAGGAGATAAGCGGATTGAACAATATGCCAGGAAAAATGAGTTATAAAATAATTATAGGCTCATTCATAATGAGCTTATTGGCGGCCGAGGAGGGGCTTATATATAAAGGAGAAACACATTTTAACCAAATGCGTCAATTGACCTTTGCGGGTGAAAATGCTGAAGCATATTTCAGCGCAGATGGAACAAAATTAATTTACCAGTCCCACGATGGAGAAAAACTGTGTGACCAGATATATATAATGGATATTGCCAGCGGCCAAACAGAGCGCGTATCAACGGGAGAAGGAGTGACAACATGTAGCTATTTTCAATACCCTGATGATAACAAAATAATCTATGCCTCAACTCATTTGGGAGGCAAAGAATGCCCACCAAAGCCAGATCATAGCTCGGGCTATATTTGGAAACTGTATCCGGATTATGATGTGTTTCGCACGAATATCAATGGCACAGGACTGGAAAGGCTTACCTATGCCTATGGCTATGACGCTGAAGCAACCTATGCATTTGACGGCAGAAAAATAGTGTATACTTCTCAATCCAGCGGAGATTTAGAAGTATGGACCATGAACCCAAATGGTTCTGGAAAAACACAACTGACGGACAGGTTAGGCTATGACGGCGGACCGTTTTTTAGTCACGATGGAACTAAAATTGTCTGGCGGGCTTATTATCCTGAAACAGATGAAGAAATAGCCGATTACAAGTATTTGTTGAAAACAAATACCATCAGACCCATGGCGCTGCAGATACGGATAATGAATGCAGACGGGAGCAACAAACAGCAAATAACAAATAACAGTGCAGCAAATTTTGGGCCCTTCTTTTTTTCTGATGATAAACGCATTATTTTCTCATCTAACATGAATGATCCAAAAATGCGAAACTTTGACCTTTACGCCATTGATGAAAAAGGGAATAATCTTGAGCGCATTACATATTTTGACGGCTTTGACGGTTTTCCCATGTTTAGTCACGATGGTAAGTATTTAGTTTTTGCCTCAAACCGTAATCAGGCCAAGCACGGCGACACGAACATTTTTATATGCGAATGGGTAGACTGATGAAACGAGCAATCATTTTATATATTCTGCTTGCTTTTGTATATGCCACGGATTCGTCTTCTGCTGTCAAAGTGGATCCTGTTTATGAAGAAATAAAATTAGCCGCTATTGAAAGCGGTATTCCGGATTATTTTCTAAGGAAAGCATTCTCAAACGACAGCATTCAAATTCATACTGATATCCCTGAACGTTTTGCCCGGCCGTATGAAGAAAAAACCTGGGCAGAATACAAAAAGCTCTTTGTAACAGGAGCGCGCATAAAAAAGGGCACTGTTTTTTATAATGAACACCAGGAGGACCTCCAAAAAGCTGCCAGCCATTATGGCGTGGAGCCCTATTTAATATTGAGCATCATCGGCGTGGAAAGCAATTACGGCAGCCACCATAAAGAATTTACTGTATTTAATTCCCTTTATACGCAGATTGCTGTCATGCCTCGGCGGGCCAGCTGGGCCCGAAAGGAAATGGTAGAATTCCTGACATATTGTTATAAAGACAATGTGCCGCCCCACAGTGTGTATGGTTCCTATGCCGGCGCGTTTGGATATGGACAGTTCATTCCCTCCAGTTTTAATAATTTTGCCGTTGATTTTGATAAAGATGGTGTGCGACAAGCATATGCCTGGCCGGATGTTATGGCCAGCATTGCTAATTATTTGGTGGCGAATGGTTATCCCGTTACACAGGATACGGATATGGATTTAGAAAAGAAAGATCAGGAAAAAATTTACAAAGCGGTGTTTGCCTATAATCATGCGGACAATTATGTAAAGGCAATTTTAGAATTAAGGAATGAACTGCGAAATAGTATCAGTAATATGAAAATAAATTCTTCTCACCAAGAGTAGCAATTGGAGGTTAAAATAGGTGATATTAAGAGAACGCACGCAATCTGAAATATCTAGCGTTAAATTTTTTATTTTAGGAGATTAGAACAGGCAACCAATTATTATATTCAAGGGGAAACAATTAACTTTAGTGCGTCCTCCCCACGCTTAACTATTACAGCCACCTCCTGGCCTTTTTTAAGTTCCTCCAGGCGGTGCATATAATCATAAATGTCTTGAACGTCTTTACCATCAATTTCTATTATAATATCACCCGCTTGCACTCCCGCGGCATCGGCCGGCCCCCCGGGCCGCACACCGTCGATCGTCAACCCCGGCCCACCGCTGGCATATGATGGAATAATTCCAAAAGTAACATTAAACCTCCTGCGGCCCTGAGGCCGCTCCCGGGGCCCGGCGGTTGTAAAAACAGGTTTTTTATCGTGGGCTCCGATATAGACAATAACATCGTAAATAAGTTCAAGAATTTTCTGTTCCCCGACGGAGTTAATTTTTTCCCAGTCGTCGCTGGGCCTGTGATAGTCTTCATGGGGACCAGTGAAAAAGAATAATACTGGAATATCCATAATGTAGAAACTGCTGTGATCACTGGGGCCAAAACCTTCCTTGCTATAGGAAATTTTTAATTTATGGACGTTTTGTAGTGAATCCAGCAACGGTTCAAACAGGGGAGAGGTTCCTGTTCCACCAACAGTAAGCGATGAATCTTTTAGGCGTCCGATCATATCCATGTTAAGCATTGCTGCCACGTTTTCTAAATTGATAACACTGTTATTGACAAAGTGTTTTGATCCCAGTAGCCCTTTTTCTTCAGCATCGAAAGCAACGAAAAGCACATCTCTTTTTAGAGGCCTTGGGTTGTTTGCCAGTTTTTCGGCCAGTTCAATCAAACCCGCTATCCCAGAAGCGTTGTCATCGGCTCCATTATGGATTGCGTTTTCATTCGGCCGCAGGGAACCGCTGCCTTTCCCACCGTAGCCTAAATGGTCCATGTGCGCGCCAATAATGATAATTTCATCCGAAGATCCATCTCCAGGGATAAAACCCAAGATATTTGTCCCCCTTGATTTTTTTGTTCTTAAACCAATAGTTGCTGAAATACTGACATTTAAATCAAAAGATATACTCGATCGATTATTGTCCAACTTCTCCTGCAGATCTTTGAGTGTTGTATTTTGAGGAAGCAATTGCTGAGCGATCTCCTGTGAAATATGGATGGCCGGTATTGTTCCTGCACTTGCGGATGGCCTAAAACGTAAAGGAAGCAATTCTTCCAAGTCATTATCATCGTAAGGGTTAACAAAGAGCACACCGGCAGCATTATGATCTCTTGCTGTCATATATTTTTTACGGAGAGGCATGTGATCAGCGAATGGGGAGTGGGGCAGGCTACCATCGGGGCTGCCGCGAAAAATCAGTACCCATTTACCAGCCACATCGATATCATCATAATCATTCCAAGCAACACTGTCCTCTGCACCAAAGCCATACCCGGCAAACACAACAGAAGCGTTAAACAAACCGGTTCCTGAAAACCCAAGGGGCATAAAATTCTGTTTTACCCGAAACGTTTTTCGTGTTTCATTAATTTTAAAACGATTATAACCGGATAGAGAAATGCCGCTGGTAAATTCAAAAGATTGTTGATAGCCCTTTTCACCCGCGGGAATTACACCGGAGGCTTTCCATTCTTTTTCTATGTAGCGGATTGCTTTTTTTGAACCGGGGGTTCCCGGAACCCGCCCCTTAAGATGATCGGAGGACAAGTAACGAATATGATCTATTATTTCAGCGGCCGTTATACCATCAGAACCGCCGGAAGAGAAACAAAAGTTTATTAAAAATGAAATGATTAAAATAAGTCTGTAAAAAGGATTTCGCATTGGCGCTAAATTATAACCTAAAACATATAAGTCATATTACGGAAATCTCCCATGTCTAATACAGAAACAAAGGGCATACGGATAAATGTTGAACCCGAATATTTACCCCAGCGCTCTGATCCCACAAAACCCATCTATTTTTTTGCATATCATATTACCATCACGAATGAATCAGATGATAAAATCCAGCTTGTGAGCCGCTACTGGCATATTACAGATTCAAACGGTAACGTAGAAGAAATCCGTGGGCCGGGAGTGGTTGGAAAGCAGCCAAACTTGAAAGCGGGTGAATCTTTTAAATATACGAGCTTTTGCCCCTTGCCTACAGAATTTGGAGTTATGCACGGTGCATTCCAGATGGTTCGCAGTGATGGCGCTGCCTTTGATGCCCGCATAAAACCATTTAAGCTTGCTGTGCCGTTTTCGGTGAATTAAAGAAGCCCCTTTATTTTGAAAAAAAGTTAGTTTCAATATGTTAATTCTCAATAGAACTAAGATTATTGCAACGGTTGGTCCCGCCTGTTTAAAGAGGTCTATCTTGAAAAAAATGGTCACGAACGGCACCAATGCCTTTCGAGTGAATATGTCGCACGGCAGTCAAGAAGATAAAAAAGAAATCATCCAGCAGCTTAAACGACTGGAAATGCCCAACGGTGAGCGGCCCTGCATTATTGCCGACTTGGCCGGTCCAAAGATTCGTGTACGCAAAGTAGTTCCTGGATTTGAAACTAAAAAAGGAGAAACTGTACTGATTAGTAGCAGTGGACAGGCAAATAAAAATACAATTGTTGTTTCCAAGGGAATAAAATTTTCAAGAGTAAAAAAAGGTGCCAGCATCAAGATAAATGATGGTCGCATACAATTAAAAGTTGATCAAAGGGGATCACAGACACTTTTACAATGTATTACTACAATCGGCGGAAAGATCGAAACGGGGAAGGGTGTCAATTTTCCCGGAATTACGCTTAAACTTCCAGCCCTTACGGCTCAGGATCGAAAAGATTTAAAACTGGCAATTGCTGAAGAGGTAGATTGGATTGCCCTGTCTTTTGTTCGTTCTGCTAAAGATAAAGTTGATATAGACAGAATATTAAAAAGGGCAAAAGTAAATATCCCGATCATAGCTAAGATTGAAAAATGGGAAGCACTGCAAGACCTTGAAGCGATAATAAATCAATTTGATGCTGTAATGGTTGCCAGGGGGGATCTGGGGGTAGAAACGCCCCCTGAGCAGGTTCCCCTGGCACAAAAGAAAATTATTAAACAAGCCAACAAAATGGGAAAACCGGTGATTATCGCCACACAAATGCTGGAATCTATGGTCAATGAGCCTGTTCCCACGCGAGCAGAAGTGAGTGATATAGCTAATGCTATTTTTGATGGCGCCGATGCGTTAATGGTTACCGGAGAGACGGCCATTGGTATCTACCCCATTGAAGTCGTTAGGGTTCTTAAAAAAGTCATCCTGGAAACCGAACACACAATTGATTTTGACACGGTGCGCCAACCCATAGGCCGTCAAAGTACAGCTGATGCCATCAGCCATGCCACATGTCAGGTTGCTCAAGATCTTTCGGCTGATTGTATTGTTACCATGACCCACAGCGGCAGCACGGCTCTAATGATATCGCGGTATCGTCCCAATGGTCGAGTGGTTGCGTTAACACCGGTGGAACGCACATGTCGGCAATTGGCAATGGTGTGGGGCATTTCTCCCTTTAGAATAAAAGAATACAAACGCACGGAGGATATTCCTGCAATTGTTGAGCAGAAACTACTTGCCAAAAGAGTTATCAGAAGAGGACGAAAGTATATTATTACGGGTGGTGTTCCTGTAGGCGTTCCCGGCACTACAAATTATCTTTCAATACAAACCGTTTAATTAAATGAAATACGTTTATTCCTTTATGTTGGATAACGCAGAGGGATCTACCGCTATGAAAAATGAACTGGGCGGTAAAGGCGCCAACCTGGCTGAAATGTGCAATATGGGGTTACCTGTTCCGCCGGGATTCACAATCAGCACTGCAGTATGTTCACATTATTATGATAACGATCAAAATCTCCCGAAGGATCTTGCCGATCAGGTTTTAGAAGCTCTACAAAAAGTTGCGGGCGATATGGGCAAAATATTTGGTGATGAAAATGATCCTCTACTTGTTTCTATCCGTTCCGGCGCCCGGGTATCCATGCCCGGCATGATGGAAACAGTATTGAATATAGGGCTTACCACCAAAACTATTCCCGGCCTGGTTACTAAAACCAATAACGAACGCTTTGTCTATGACGCCTACCGGCGTCTCATTATGATGTATGCTGACGTGGTCATGGAAAAAGCAGCAGGGATCGAGCCGGAAGAAGGGCACGGTATACGCCAAAAACTGGAATCTATGTTGGAGGATTTTAAGAAAAAAAATGGGTATTCAAAAGATACGGACCTTGCCGCAGGCGATTGGAAAACATTATCAGTGTCCTTCAAAACAGAAATAAAAAGGACTTTAGGTAGTGAATTTCCTGACGACCCAATGGATCAGCTTTGGGGTGGGATTAAAGCCGTATTGCGCAGCTGGAAGGGCAAACGTGCCGTGAATTATCGCCGCATAGAAAAACTGCCGGATAAATGGGGTACAGCAGTCAACGTTCAAGCCATGGTGTTTGGTAATACAGGAGAAAATTCAGCGACGGGTGTGGCGTTTACCCGGAACCCCGCCACTGGAGAAAACATGTTTTTTGGCGAATGGCTCGCTAATGCCCAAGGAGAAGATGTGGTAGCAGGAATTCGAACCCCCAACCCCCTGAACGAAGATACGAGAACACCTGATGCGAAAGATGTGCCATCTCTGGAAACATCCATGCCTGAGCTGTACCAACAACTGGCTGGTATCAGGACCAATCTTGAAACCCATTACAAAGACATGCAGGATATTGAATTTACCATTGAAGATGGCCGCCTGTGGATGCTGCAAACCCGTATTGGCAAGCGTAATGGAGCCGCTGCTATTAAAATGGCTGTGGATATGGCTAATGAGGGCATGATAGATAAGAAAACAGCATTGATGCGCGTCAAACCGAACCAATTGGATGAACTCCTGCACCCCATGTTGGATGCGGACAGTGAAAAAGGGGCCACCTTTTTAGCCAAGGGTTTACCGGCTGGTCCCGGCGCTGCAGTTGGAAGGCTTGTGTTTACAGCTGATGATGCCGAAGCGTGGCATAAGCGCGGTGAAAAAGTTATTCTATTACGCAAAGAAACATCTCCGGAAGATATTCATGGCATGCACGCCGCGGAAGCAATTCTCACCGCTAAAGGAGGAATGACCTCCCATGCGGCACTGGTAGCCCGGGGTTGGGGGAAATGCTGTATTGTTGGCTGTAGAGAGCTTCATGTTGATGTACAAAAGCGAGAAGTTCATATAGGTAATAATATATTAAAAGAAGGCAACTGGATCACCTTGAACGGTACACTGGGAAATGTTTATAAGGGAGTATTGGAATTAATACCAACGGATCCGGACACGCATCCGGAATACATACAATTGATGGAATGGGCTGATGAAGTGCGCACGTTGGAGATCAGGACTAATGCCGAAAGCCCCGCGGATGCACAGCAAGCTATTAAATTTGGAGCCCAAGGAATTGGTTTGTGCCGAACCGAGCACATGTTTTTTGATGAAACGCGAATTCTGGCCATGCGCAAAATGATATTAGCAAACAACGAAATTGATCGCCGCGCGGCTGTAATGGAATTGCTTCCTTTCCAGAAAAACGATTTCAAGGGCATTCTGAAGGCCATGGAAGGTCTGCCGGTAACTATCCGTTTGCTGGATCCGCCCCTGCACGAATTTTTGACTCTTACCGATGAACAAATACAGGAACTGGCTGAACATGTTGGTTTGGACAAATCACACGTTGAAAAACGTATAGCCGGCCTTCATGAACTTAATCCTATGCTTGGCCATCGCGGTTGCCGGCTGGGAATTGCCTATCCGGAGATTACGGAAATGCAGGCACGAGCAATCTTGGAAGCAGCGGCTGAACTAACTAATGAAGGCGTAACTGTTTTCCCGGAGATCATGATTCCATTAGTAAGCACGGTCTCTGAATTCACCGACCAGGAAGCGATTGTCAGAGCAGTTGCTGAAAAAGTGTTAAAGGAAACAGGAGCCTCTTTTAATTTTATGGTAGGCACAATGATTGAGCTTCCGCGGGCATGTCTGACAGCTGATGAAATTGCAGAACATGCAGAATTTTTCAGCTTTGGGACCAACGATTTAACGCAAACAACGTTCGGATTCAGCAGGGACGATATAGGCACATTCCTACCGGATTATTTAGAAAGAAATATACTTCCCGAGGATCCATTTCAGAGTTTAGATGTGAAGGGTGTTGGTAAACTAGTGTCCATGGCTGTTAAACTTGGCCGGGGGGTGAAAGCAAATTTGAAGATTGGCCTTTGTGGTGAACACGGCGGCGATCCGGCCTCCATTCAATTTTGCAAGGAAAATGACCTAGACTATGTAAGCTGTTCGCCGTTCCGTGTGCCGGTGGCCCGACTGGCGGCAGCACAGGCTGAATTATAAGAAATATACCTAATAATATTGTTATACCGTAAATTGTCAGAAACACAATATTAATGACACCCGTTCATACACTGATCATTGGCGCTGGAGACCGCGGCAATACCCACGCCAGCTATAGCAAGGCGTTCCCGGATGAAATGAATATTGTTGCCGTTGCTGAACCAGACCCGGTTAAAAGAGCCGCTTTTGCAAAAGGATATCAGCTTAAGATAGATCGCTGTTTTCAATCTTGGGAGCAAGCCCTGGCTGTGGAAAAACAAGCCGACGCTGTTATTATTTGTACCCAGGATCAAATGCACGCAGCTCCTGCAAAGAAAGCACTGAAAAAAGGCTATCATGTGCTCTTGGAAAAACCCATGGGCACAACAGAAAAAGAATGCCGGGAATTAGCTGTTGCCGCTGAACAATCAAATAAAATATTTGGTATCTGCTATGTGCTTCGCTACACAGCTCATTATCAAAAAATGAAGGAAATTATTGATTCTGGGCTGATTGGTGAGGTGGTCACTATAGAACATTTGGAAGCGGTGAATTACGCACACATGGCTCATTCATATGTTCGTGGAAGTTGGGCTCGATCCGAAACGTCATCCCCCATGATCTTGGCGAAATCCTGTCATGATACTGATCTAATGCGCTGGCTTGTTGGCAAGCGCTGCAAACGTATTGCGTCTTTTGGGGCACTTACCCATTTCAAAAAAGAAAATGCGCCTATTGGTAGCACTAAAAGATGCATAGATGGATGTGAAGTGGAACAGGATTGTCCCTATTCTGCCTTAAAACTCTATTTGGATATGGATCAAAGCGGCTGGCCGGTTAATACAATTACAAACGATTTATCTAGAACAGGTCGGGAAAAAGCACTAAAAGAAGGACCTTTCGGTCGCTGTGTTTATCACAGCGACAACAATGTCGTTGATCACCAAGTGGTTGCAATGGAATTCGAGGGCCAGATCACAGCTTCCTTCACCATGTCTGCCTTTACCCAGGGCTCTCGCAGGACGCGCATTATGGGTACCATGGGGGAGACGACTGGGGATATGGACACTATTACAGTTACCAACTTCCGAAACAACAATTCAGAAACTGTGTGGAAAGAAAACAACAACGATGAACGAGGCCACGGCGGCGGGGATTTCGGTCTGTTAAAACAATTTTTAAAAGCTGTCCGAACCAATAATACTACCCTGTTTGAACCGTCTATTGAAATATCTTTAGAGAGTCATTTGATAGCCCTTGCTGCAGAACACAGTCGGCTGACAAATGCAGTAGTGGAATTATAAGGGTTGTATGACCGGATCAGTAAAATCTATACTCTTATCACCGTCAGATAGAACTGGGCAAGAAGAAAGATGAATAAACAATGGTGGAAAGAAGCGGTAATCTATCAGATTTACCCAAGAAGTTTCAATGATACCAGCGGAGACGGGATCGGCGATATTTCCGGTATCATAGATAAACTGGATTATATAAAAAGCCTCGGCGTTGATGTTGTCTGGCTTTGCCCTATATATGAGTCACCAAATGATGATAATGGTTATGATATCAGTGATTATTATAATATTATGACGGAATTTGGTACCATGGCAGATTTTGATCGAATGCTGGCAGAAATGAAAAAGCGGGATTTGAAGTTGTTAATGGATCTAGTTGCTAATCATACATCGGATGAACATCCCTGGTTTGTTGAATCTCGGTCCTCTAAAGACAACCCCAAGCGGGATTACTATATATGGCGGCAAGGGAAGAACGGGGATCCCCCAAATAACTGGCAGAGTTATTTTAGCGGCAACGCTTGGACGCATGATCCCACCACAGATGAGTATTATTTACACCTGTTCACCAAAAAACAACCAGACCTGAACTGGGACAATAAAAAGGTACGCCAGGAAATCTACGACATTATGCGTTTCTGGCTTGATAAGGGCATTAACGGTTTTCGCATGGATGTTATTTCTGTGATTTCCAAGCGGAACTATAATGATACACCTTACAAAGATTTTTGGGAAACAGTTAATAAAGTATATGCCAACGGACCCCGGGTTCATGAATTTTTGAAAGAAATGTATGAAAATGTTTTATCACACTATAATGTAATGAGCGTTGGTGAAGGATCTGGGATTGATATTGAGAACGCTATAAAATATGTGGGCGAGGAAAGAAAGGAACTAAATATGGTTTTCCATTTTGATATCATGACTATGGATCATGGACCTGAAGGAAAATTTGATTACAGGAAATACGATTTTGTCCAATTTAAAAAAATCTACAGGAAATGGGATGAACGGTTAAAAAACAATGGTTGGAATAGCATATTTTTAGGCAACCACGATTTTCCAAGAATGATTTCCCGCTTTGGAAATGATGAAGAATATTGGGTAGAATCAGCTAAGGCTCTTGCAATGTTACTAATGACAATGCGGGGAACGCCCTATATATATCAGGGAGACGAAATTGGAATGACCAATGTGGCGTTTCCTTCCATAACAGACTACCGAGACGTAGAGACCCTAAATGCCTATCGCGTAATTGAAAAAGAAAATAGCAACATTGAAAAGATGCTAAAGGCTATACATGTCCAAGGCCGGGATAACGCCCGCACACCTGTGCACTGGAACAATGAACCAATGGCAGGATTTACATCGGGAGAACCATGGATTAACGTGAACCCCAACTATAAAAAGATCAACGTAGCTAAACAGGAAAAAGACCCAGATTCAATTCTGAATTTTTACCGTGAGATGGTCGCCTTTCGCAAACATCACCCAACATTGGTGTATGGGGACTTTGAAATGATTCAGGAAGAAAACAATCGCGTATTTGCTTACTTGCGAGAGGATGAGGAAAATCAATATTTAGTGATAATTAATTTCAGCGACGAAGAAAATACTTTTGAATTAGATGACCAGCTAGACATGTCAAAAGCTGTGTTGGCGGTGAGTAACTACCCAGAGCCCAAACCATCGTTTTTTGATTTATATCCGTGGCAAGCTAATTTGTATGAATTGCAACCAAAACGTTAAATTCTGTTCTTTAAAATGGAAAGTTCATGTTTATTACTTAATTGAGAACATAATTTGAGAAAACATAAAACTAGTTGTAATATAAACTAGTGGAATATTACAATTCCAAGGAGCTTAATTAGAAAGACAGGAGGTCTCTCGTGAATAGAAGTGCACTATTTATTACTATAAGTTTGTTTCTTGTTGGTCAAATGTTTGCCCAGGGAGAAACTACAGTAAGCGGAACAGTGACAGATGCTGCAACCGGTGATGCATTAGTTGGAGCAAACGTCGTTGTGGAAGGAACTGACCTCGGCGATGCTGCAGATGCTAATGGTAACTATTCCATTGTAAATGTACCTGCAGGTGCAACGATAACAGCGTCTATGATTGGTTATACCGGCGCGAACGCAACCGCAGCTGCAACGGTTAACTTTGCCCTATCATCGGAAGCCATTGCGGTGGAAGATATTGTTGTTATAGGCTATGGAACACAATCCCGAAGGGATGTAACTGGCGCCATTTCCTCATTAAAAGAGGGCAGCTTTACCAAAGGTGCAACCACCGATCTTCAGTCTTTGCTGCAGGCCAGGGTCCCAGGTGTGGTCGTCACCGCGAACAATGGTGATATTGGCAGTGAGCCGCGTATCCGCATTCGCGGAGGCACATCAATAAACGCCAGCAATAACCCGATAATAGTAATTGACGGTGTACCAATAGACAATTCTTCTGCGCTTCCCACAGGTTTTACCACCGGTGCCGGTGCCGGGGCTGATGGTACCCGGGATAATCCGCTGGGCATGCTGAATCCTGGCGATATTGCTTCTATAGATATACTAAAAGATGCCTCATCCTCCGCTATTTATGGAGCTCGAGGCGGTAATGGAGTAATCCTGATAACCACCAAGCAAGGTCGCCCCGGCGAAGTATCCGTTTCTTATAATGCTTACACCAGTACTTCAGAAGTTTCAAAAAAACTTGATCTGATGAGTGCCTCTGAATATAAGAGCTATGCAAGCGACATTGGTGCAAGCATCGAAGATGGTGGCGCCAACACGGACTGGCAAGATGAGATCTATAGGACAGCGCTTTCCCAAAGTCATTATATTTCATTCAGCGCTGGTACTCCGCAAACACAGTACCGGGCCTCACTCAGCTATTTGAATCAACAGGGCGTTGTAATAAATTCAGAACTAGAGCGTTATTCAGCCCGCTTAAATGTCAGCCACAGCATGCTAGATGGCAAATTACGTTTAGGATTAAGACTCAACCCATCCTCCCAAACGCGTAATAATACACCCTATAATCAACAGGCCGGTTATTTCGGTGGTGTATTCACCAATGTATTAAAATTCAACCCTACGTATCCTGTGAAAAATGCTGATGGATCGTATTATGAATACGCTACTACGACTATCCGTAACCCCGTTGCCCTGCTTAATGAAATTGCGGATGTTGGTGAAAACATGCGCGTTTTAAGCAGTGCAACTGCAGAATATGAGATTATGTCAGGGCTGAACGCTAAGGTAATTTTGGGTTCGGACCGTGAATCATACACGCGCAGTATTTATGAACCCAATTCACTGCCCTATGCCGCAGCAACCGGCGGTAATGCAAGCGTCCAAAACAATCAACGGCAAAATATCTCCTTTAGTTCAACGCTGAATTACAAAACGTCGAACCTGGAATTGCTGGCGGGATATGCATCCCAAGAGTTTACTAACAGCGGTTTTACAGCAGTGAGCCAAAGTTTTGTTTCCGATGCCTGGTTATATAATAATCTGGGCGGTGCAGCGAATTTTACAACAGCTCCTTCTTCCTATAAAGAACAAAACAGTTTGGCTTCTTTCTTTGGGCGTGCCGTTTATAGAATGGGTGAAAAAATCAATTTTATGGCCACCCTCCGCCGAGAAGGATCTTCACGCTTTGGCGAAGATAACAAATGGGGTGTTTTCCCATCTGCATCTGTAGGTTTCCGCGCAACAGATGATATTAGAGTAAGGGCAAGTTTTGGTGTTACAGGAAACCAGGAGATCGGGAACTACCGCTCATTGGTAACCCTTGGTCCCGGAGCGAATGCCGTTATCGGTGGTGTGTTGCTGACCGGCGTTTCTGCAAACCAGCTGGCCAATCCCGACCTGAAGTGGGAAAACACCAGCGACATGAATTTAGGTGTTGATTTTGTTTTGATGGACGGCAAGATAACCGGCACTGTGGATATGTATTCCAAAACAACCGAGGATATGCTGGTTGAAGTAAATGTTCCCCAACCAGCGGTGGTTACGACAAAATTGGACAATGTAGGCAGTGTGGAAAACAAGGGGTTTGAACTATCATTGAATTCTGAGATTATGTCCACGAGCGAAATGACATGGTCAGTTGGTTTCAACTTTGCCAGCAACAATAATGAAGTGATCAGCTTAGGGAAAGATGTAGAATACATTATTACTGGTCAAGTTGGCGGTGCTGGGTTAAGCGGCGTTCAGTCAGCGATTATCAAGCCTGGCTTAGCCTTTGCATCATTCTTTGGATATGAATTCGAGGGTTATGACTCAGACGGACAGGAAATATTATCATCCACAGGCGGTCCTCTTGATGATGGTAGGAAAATCTTGGGCTCACCCCACCCGGATTATACGTTCGGCATTACGAGTGTGATCAGTTTTGGGGCCTTTGACGCCAGTTTCAATGTCCAAGGTGTTCAGGGGAACGAGATTCTGAATAATACACGTTTGGAATATCAGCGGCCATCCAACCCTTTTAATAACATTAATCTCTTCGCTGAGACAGCAGATGATGTTTCGGCTGGCCTGGGCGCTGAAGCGGCAGTGGCCTTTACGGATCGTTTTATTGAAGACGGGTCGTTTATACGATTGCAGAATATAACAGTCGGGTACACACTGAATACCGCTCATTTTAAGAATCTACGTTTGTACGTGAGCGCCGATAACCTGCTTACGCTAACTAATTACTCGGGTTATGATCCGGAAGTAAGCACCATTTCTGGTTTAGCTGAGGGAATTGACTACACTAACTATCCCAGAGCTCGAACTTTTTCTTTTGGTATAAACGTTGGATTATGAAAGGAGTCTTAGAATGTTAAACAATAATAATAAAATTAGATTTTCAGTTCCGCTACTCTTCAGCTTATTACTGGTTTGGAGCTGCACGGATCTGGAAGAGTCACCCTATAGTGTCGTTACACCAGACAACTTCTATAATACTGAAGCAGAATTAACTGCTGCAGTAGTACCTGTTTATAGCAGTCTCGGCGCAGCACAGTGGGGAGACTATATGTTTTTGCAGGAAGTTTCCTCTGATGCCATTGTTGTCCCCACCCGGGGTGGAGACTGGGACGATGGCGGAACCTGGCGAGCGCTGCAGTTACATGACTGGGATGCCAGTCTCGGTTTTGTTGGCGGCGGTTGGTCCGGCGCCTATGGCGGTATAGCGAGAGCTAATTCTACGCTGGATGCTCTTTCAAGAGCGGAACAAACCAATCTTGTTTTGACCTATACTGCAGAAACAAGGGTGCTCAGAGCATTCTATTACTGGTGGCTGATCGATCTGTATGGCGACGTACCTCTTGTCACTGATGCAGAAACCGATCCAGATAATCCACCCGCACAAACATCCAGAGCAGAGGTGATGGATTGGATAGTAGGTGAAATCAATGCATCAATGCCTGACCTGGAGGAATCACACGGTTCTGCCGGTTATGGCCGATTAACCCAGGGCGCTGCCAACACACTGTTGGCGACCATATACTTGAATGCGCAAGTCTATATGGGTATGCCAATGTGGAGCGAATGTAAAGCTGCCTGTGACGCCGTCATTAATTCCGGGTTGTATGCTCTAATGCCTACCGTTACTGACGTCTTTGCGATTGAAAATGAAGGACCCGCAAACACGGAAAACATTTTCGTTCAAGCTACTTTACCATTGGATGGAGTCTCGTTTTTCCGCCACATGGCAACACTGCATTATAATAATATACCCGCCAGTCCGTGGAATGGATTTTCTGTTCTCACCGACTTCTATAATAGTTTCGAAGAAGGAGATGATAGACTAAACCAAATACTGGTAGGGCAAACGTATGTATTGCACGGGGCGGCAACCGGAGATTCGGCGTTTGATCGTCAAGGCGCTCCGTTAAGTTTTACGGTAGATTATCCTCTTGTGGATGCTGACGAACATGCTGGACCCCGTATGCTCAAATGGCCAATTGATCCTGATATGACCGGATGGTTTTCTGGGACTGATTTCCAATTATTCCGTTACTCGCACGTGTTGTTAATGAAAGCAGAAGCTGAATTCAATTTAGGTGGAGATGCAGATACATATCTTAACATGGTACGGGAACGCGCCGGTCTCGATCCTATATCAGGTGTTACTGCCGATGATATTTACTGGGAGCGCGGCCATGAACTGCTTTGGGAAGGCTTTCGTCGCCAGGATCAGATCAGACACGGAACATTTCTTGACGCTTGGACACACAAAGAGGTCAGTGGTGCCCATAGAGTGCTCTATCCTATTCCACAAAGCCAGTTAGATGCAAATCCGAACCTAGTGCAGAACCCAGGGTATTAATTGTAAGGAACCTGAATTTGTAGCTTTTTCTTGGTTAGAGTAGTGGCTTCCCCCAAAGGGAGTAAAGTATTAGCTAAAAAGAGCGGCATTATTTAATTACTGCCGCTCTTTTTTTGTTCAAAATAATTCACAGGTTAATTTATTTTCGCAACATGAGCGTTCCCAAAATCATTCTTTCTTCTCTATGGATTCTTATTGCTTTTTTCTTCTCCTGCACAAAGGAAATTCCCACCGTTGAGGTAAAAGGCTTGTTCACATTGTTGCCCAGCGAGATAACGGGTATAAAATTTGAAAACAGGCTGGCGAATGAAACAAAATTCAATGTGTTCAAATACCGTAATTATTACAATGGTGGCGGTGTTGCTATAGGTGATGTGAATAATGATGGCTTGCCAGATATTTATTTAACTGCAAACCATTTGCCTAATAGACTTTTTATAAATAAAGGCAATTTTCAATTTCGTGATATTACACAAGAAGCAGGTGTCTCCGGTCAGCACAAATGGTCCACCGGTGTTGCCATCGTTGATATTAATGGTGATCAGTTATTAGATATATATGTATGCAATTCAGGCAACCTGGAAGGTGATAACAAAGCCAATGAACTGTTTATCAATCAAGGTGCTAACTATAACAACATTCCTGTATTCAAAGAAGAAGCAGCCGCATACGGCTTAAACAATACAGGATTTTCAACCCATGCAGCTTTTTTTGATTACGACCGCGATGGGGATTTGGATATGTACCTCTTGAATAATGCATTCCGCCCATTAAGCACATTTGATCTTTCAAGAAACCTGCGTAATGAACGGGATCCATATGGTGGCGATTGCTTGTATCGCAACGATGATGGACTATTCACCGATGTGAGTGTAGACGCCGGTATATACGGAAGCGTAATTGGTTTTGGGCTGGGGCTGACAGTGAGCGATATCAACAATGACGGTTGGCTGGATATTTATGTAGCAAACGATTTCTTTGAACGCGACTATCTATACATGAACAATCAAGACGGAACGTTTGTAGAAAACCTGGAAGGAATTCTTCAGCACACCAGCCTATCCTCGATGGGGTCCGACATCGCTGATATCAATAACGATGGCTTTATGGATATTTTTACCACAGATATGTTGCCTGAGGACGATATACGCCTGAAAACAACGTTTACGTTTGAAACATTTACATTTAATGAAAAAAAAGTGAGCTGGGATTATTACCACCAACTTTCCCAGAATACATTTCAGATCAATAACGGATATATAGACGCCAACCAGCAAGTGACCTTTAGCGATATTGGCTTGCTGGCGGGGGTGGCCGCAACTGATTGGACTTGGGGAGTCAATATCATTGATCTCGATAACGACGGTTTCAAGGATCTGTTTATGTGTAATGGCATTTTTCGGGACGTTACCAATCAGGATTATCTGGATTACTTGTCAAGCGATGAAAATATCCATCGTTTGATTAGTGGCGAAAAAATTAATTTGCCTGAATTGATACAGAAAATACCATCAACTCCCCTTTCTAATTATATTTTCAAAAACGGAGGGGATCTAAAGTTTAAAAATATGGCAAGGGAATGGGGTTTAGACATTCCCGGCTTTTCCAACAGCTTGGCCTATGGCGATCTGGATGGTGACGGGGATAATGACTTGGTGATCAATAACGTAAACCAGCAGGTGTTTGTTTATAGAAACGAGACAGATACACAGACGAAAAATCATTACCTAAAAATACAATTAAACGGAAGCGGATTAAATAGCTTTGCTATAGGAGCAAGAATTAAGGTGCATTGTGCAGAAAGACAGCTTTTTGTTCAGGAACAATCGCCCATGAAAGCATTCCAGTCCTCAAATGATTATACCCTTACATTCGGCTTGGGGCAAAACACCCACGTTGACTCCGTGATAGTTATATGGCCCGATGGGAAAAAAAGTAAATTAGAAGATATTCCCGTGGATACAATGATTACCCTGTTGCAATCTAAGAGTATACTCATCACCACTAAAAAGACAGAAGAATCTCTTCCGCTCTTTCAGGATGTCACGGATAAATTTCCCCTTATGCATAGACATAAAGAAAACGATTTTATTGATTTTCAACGGGAGCCGCTGATGCCCCATAAACTGTCTACAGATGGCCCTAAAATGACGGTTGGTGATGTTAATGGTGATGGATTGGAGGATATATTTATCGGTGGTGCAAAAGGATATCCTGGACGACTTTATATTCAACAGGCAGGGGGACAATTTATGAGCACCCATGAACCACTGTTTGAGCAGAACAAAATATCAGAGGATATGGGCGCAGTCTTCTTTGATGCAGATTCGGACGGCGACCAAGACCTTTATGTCGTTAGCGGGGGAAATGAATTTTCCCGGAGGGCTCCCGCACTCCAAGACCGTTTGTATATAAATGATGGTTTGGGCGTTTTGTCTCTTGCTGGTGAATCATTACCAGCGTTTTATGAGAGCGGGTCATGTGTACAACCAGGGGATTTTGATGGCGACGGTGATCTGGACTTATTTGTGGGTACCCGCAGTATTCCGTGGAGATATGGGCAAACGCCCGTGAACTATTTATTGCAAAATGATGGCCAAGGACACTTCTCAATTGTTACCGAACAATTTGCCCCCAGTTTAACCAACCTCGGGATGGTAACGGATGCAGCGTGGGTAGATTACGATAATGATAATGATTTGGACCTGGTTGTTGTTGGCGAATGGATGCCGGTAACCATTTTGAAAAACAATGAATCAAACTTGATTAATGTAACCGAAGTTTCCGGGCTGGGTCAAACACACGGATGGTGGAACTGTATTCTTACTGAGGATATAAATGGCGATGGTTTTATCGATATTGTTGCGGGGAATTTAGGTCACAACACAAAACTTAAGGCCTCTTCCCGGGAACCGGTTACAATGTATATATCGGATTTCGACGGCAACGGGACACTAGAACAGGTTTTGTGTAATTTTCAATTAAATAAAAATTATCCGGTGTTGCTCAGGTCTGATTTGATAACTGCAATGCCAAAGTTCAAAGAAAAATTTCCAACGCACGCTGATTATGCCGGCAAAGAAATAACAGAGGTGTTTACTTCAGAACAACTGCAAAATGCGACGACTAAAAAAGTAAACACCTTTAGCTCTACCATTTTTTACGGCGCTGCCGGGGGAACCTTTAGAGAAGAACCGCTTCCGCTGGAAGCACAATTGTCGCCAGTCTATGCTATCATAGCTGAAGATTTTGATAAAGATGGATCAAAAGATCTACTTATGGCAGGGAATCTCTACGGTGTTACCCCGCAACTGGGTCGATATGATGCCAGCTATGGCACACTATTGTACGGAGATGCCTTAGGCCGTCTTATATTTGCCCCTATGGCCGAGAGCGGATTGCGAGTGTCAGGGCAGGTAAGGGATATATCCGTAGTGAAATATCAAAATAAACAGGACGTAATTGTTTTTGCTAAAAATGACAGCCACATTCAAGTATACAAAACAAAAAATTAATTGTACCAAGTTATCAATACAATAGTAATCATCAGACAAAGCAAAAAAATACTGACTTTGTTAATTGTTTTTTTAGTCATCAACAGCTGTGAACGAAAAGTAAAGATAAGTCAAGAAACATTTAAACAAGTTGTATCGCACCGCAACCTGGGGTTGGCCTATTTGGAAGAAAACAGGCTTCTTGACGCAGTTGATGAATTTCGAAAACTGGTTGAAATCACACCAAAGGAACCTCTGGGGTATGCCAATCTTGGCTATGCATATCTGAATATGAGCGGGGGGTTGGAGCAATCCGAAGCCTGGCTTTTTAAAGCGTTAAAGTTGGCTCCGGCACAGTCAGATATCCGTTTTATACTGGCAAAAGTGTATGAATTAACGGCTAGAGAGCAAGATGCCATAACCACCCTTGAAAACACAATCAAAAAAGAACCTGAACACGTACTATCACTTTATCAGCTGGCATTATACTATGCTGGTAACCAAACATCTGAAAGCCAGGAAAAGGCAATCGATTATCTGGCCTTAGTAGTGAATATTCACCCGGGAAATATAGTAGCCCGTTTACGGCTTGTAGAATTGCTCTTAAGCAATGAAAAACCCACTGAAGCAGTACACCACATGGAGACCATCCGCCAGGTTTTGCCGCGGTTAGCAGATGGATCCCAGAAAATATTTTCCCAAGTGTTAGACCTGATGCGCCTGGGAAAAGGCAAACAAGCCATCGCCCCCGCAATTATGTTTCATAACATTATGAAGCCAACATCCTTTTATGGGGCCTCGCTTAACCGTTTGAGAGGCACAAGCGGTCCCATTTCAGGATCGCCAATCTATCGTTTTAGTCGTTTGGCGCCCCCATCTAGAAAAGAACAAAATGAACTGCCCACAGCCCTCATCTTTATCGATGTAACCGCTACCAGCGGGTTAAACATTGTTTCATCAACAGACAACACAATGAACAGTGATAATACACCACAGACAATAATGGCGCATGGAGACTATGATGGCGATGGAGATCAAGATCTGTTTGTATCTCAATGGCTGATCGAACAGCAAACAAATAAGCTATACCTGTTTAGGAATAACAATGGTACGTTTTCAGATATTGCCGCAGATGCGGGAATTATGCATCCGGGCAGGGACCTGTCGGCAATTTTTGCTGATTACGACAACGACGGCTATTTAGATTTATTTATTACCAACAGTCAGGCCAACAGGCTTTATCGAAACGCCGGCAATGGATCATTTGTAGATGTTGGGGTTTCTGCTGGTGTTGATACTGCATCAGGTGCGATGAGTGCCAAATTTGCTGATTTTGATATGGAAGGTGATTTAGATCTCTATCTTGCAACTTCCTCTAATAACAAGTTATACAGAAACAACCTGGATGGAACATTCATTGATATTGGTGAAGAAGCAGGTGTTAATGGCCAACAAGTCACAAGCAGGGATATTAGTTTCGGCGATTTTGATGATGATGGGGACATGGATCTTTTTATATTAAATCACCGCGCCCCTAATCGATATTATGATAACTTGCGCCAAGGCTATTTCAGGGATATTTCTGAACACACAGGATTAACCAACACAGGTTCCGGGTCTGTTGTCGCAGGCGATTACAATAATGACGGTCACCTGGATTTATTCATTACCGGCCTTACCGGTGAAAACCATTCCTTAATGCGCAATCAGGGCGATGGAACGTTTCAACGGGATGATGAGTCTGATAAGGCGTTCAGCCAAATGGGGGATTTTTCCGGCCTAGATGCCACTTTTTTTGATGCCGACAATGATGGTTTTTTGGATCTGGTTATTGCAGGCGCAGCCCAAAATGGAGGAAATAGATATTCAGGTTTATGGTTGCTGTATAATAATGGTGAGGGGAAATACAGAAACGCCACTGAACTTCTTCCAAATAATATAACCGCCACTACCCAAGTAGAAGCGGTTGATTATGATAATGATGGAGACCTCGACCTTGTGTTGGTTGGGCTTCAGGGCAAGCTGCGTTTATTACGCAATGATGGCGGAAATGTGAACAACTATTTAATTGTACAATTATCCGGTTTACGTACAGGTAGTTCTAAAAATAACTTTTTTGGCATAGGCTCGAAGGTAGAGGTAAAATCAGGAGACCTGTATCAAATGCGGGTTATGACCGACCCCGTGGCCCATTTCGGCCTTGGCAATCGCGATAAGGCCGATGTGGTGCGCGTGCTGTGGACCAACGGTGTACCGCAGAATCGCTTCCACCCGGAAAGAAACCAAACCATCGTAGAAACACAGATTCTGAAGGGTTCTTGTCCATGGCTTTTTGTATGGAATGGGGATGAATATGAATTTGCTACGGACGTTCTATGGGCCAGTGCATTGGGCATGCCCCTTGGAATCATGTCCGGGGAACCCGTTTATGCCTTTCCGAATTCTGCAAGCGAGTATTTCAAGATCCCCGGAGAAAAACTTATCCCACAAAATGAACAATATTTACTGCAATTCACCACCGAACTTTGGGAAACCCCGTATTTAGACCGGGTAAAACTGCTGGTTGTTGATCATCCTGACAGTATAGATATCGTTGTAGATGGAACATTTATACCACCGCCTTTTCCACCGTTTCGTATTTATACTGTTGCAGAAAAACGCCAGCCGCTATCAGCGCATGATGATTGGGGAAATAACGTATTAGGAAAAATTTTGCATGCAGATGGTAACTATGTTTCCAACCTTACTCCTTCAACGTATCAAGGAGTCACGGAAACACACGATCTTATTCTTGACTTGGGGGAGATGTCTTCAGTTGACAGCGTGCATCTTTTTCTGTATGGATGGCTATTCCCAACAGATGCAAGTATAAACGTAAACATGTCCCAGTCGTCCGCTGCCGGATCTATTTTCCCCTATCTGCAGGTTCCAGATAAAGATGGCAAATGGAAAACAGTGATTGAAAACATCAGTTTTCCTAAAGGCAAGAACAAAACAATGGTGGTTGACCTAACTGGGTGTTTTCTGACTAATGATTATCGGCTTCGCATCCGGACGAATATGCAAATATATTGGGATCAAATATACTATGCTATCAATGTTTCCAGCGGCTCTCTTAGCATAGCGGAGCTTTACCCGCTTTCTGCTGATTTGCACTATAGAGGCTTTTCCAAGTTGACCAAGGCAACACCGTACAGCCCGAGCATTCCCGATTATCATAGCGTTTATACAGGCCCCAAATGGAGAGATCTTACCGGGGCATATACCCGTTACGGGGATGTTTTGTCATTACTCAAGGAATCAGACAGTAAATATGTAATCATGAATGCCGGCGAAGAAATATCCATAACCTTTGATGCAACCAGCACTAAAAAATTACAGAAAGGATGGAGCAGAGACTTTATTTTTTATAATGATGGCTGGCTGAAAGACGGTGATTTAAACACTGCCCGAGGGCAGACGGTGCACCCGCTACCGTTTCACGGAATGAGATCCTATCCATATAGCCCTGGCGAAACCTATCCAGAAGACGAAGAACTCATTACATATATAAAGACCTATAATACCCGATTCGTCACAACAGATTCTTTTCGGGCGCTGCTGCGTACTCCTGTCAAGTAATCACTATGTACATTCGTTCTCGCCACGCCTTATGTATTGTATTCATGTATATCCTGTTAATTGTTTCGGGGTGCGGTAAAACCAAAACGGAGGATCATTTGTTTATTAAACTTTCAAGTTCAGAAACAAATATCAACTTTGAAAACATTCTGATTGAAGAGGAATTATTCAACTCCATCAACTACCTCTATTTTTATGATGGCGGCGGTGTAGCAGTCGGGGATATTAACAATGATGGGTTAGCCGATATATATTTTACCGCCAACATGTATCCCAACCGCCTGTATTTGAATGAAGGTGATTTTCATTTTGTGGATATTACTAAAAAAGCCGGTGTCTTTGGCAGTATAGAGGGCTGGACCACCGGGGTGACAATGGCAGATGTCAATGGGGACGGGTTTCTTGATATCTATGTATGCAGCTCCAATTTATTAGATAAAAGAGGAGCGAATTTGTTATTCATCAATAACGGGGATCTTACCTTTACAGAAAGCGGTGCCGAATATGGTCTGAATTTTAAAGGTCTTTCCAGGCAGGCCACTTTCTTTGACTATGACTTGGATAATGACCTGGATATGTTTCTGTTAAATCACTCCATTCATTCAAAAGGTACCTATGGACACATAGAACTACGGAATAAAAGAGACGTTGAGGTTGGCGATAAGCTTTATAGAAATGACAATGGCCGCTTTATTGATGTAACCACAGAATCAGGAATTTATGAAAGTATACTGGGATATGGATTAGGCGTGGCCGTGGGAGATATTAATTGGGATGGATACCCCGACATCTATATTTCAAACGATTTCCATGAAGATGATTACCTGTATTATAACAATGGAAATGGTACCTTTACAGAGGCATTAAGATCATCCGTTGGGCATACAAGCAGAGCCTCTATGGGAAATGACTTGGCTGACGTGAATAATGACGGTCTATTGGATGTTGTTGTTGTGGATATGATGCCAGCACGAGAGGATATTAGAAAATCATCAGTGTTTGCCGATCCATTTAATATTGATTATGTAAAACAACGCTTTGGTTATCATTACCAATATCGTCGCAATACATTGCTTCTGAATCGGGGTAACGCATTGAAACCTATTCCCGGGACAAACACCGCCTTTAATCTGTTCAGCGAAATTGGTCAACTTGCCGGCATTCATGCAACAGACTGGAGCTGGGCGCCACTTTTTGTAGACTTGGATAATGACGGTCATAAAGATCTGTTTGTCAGTAATGGGATTTATAGACGGCCAAACGATTTAGATTACCTGGACCATTTAAAAAAGAACGAGGTTCGATTGGAATTAAATTCACGAACGTTTCAATCTAAGCCTGCACCAATAGATAGTGATAAGCTCGCGGAAATTCTTCAATATGCTCCAAGTGTTCCGATACCGAATTATGTGTTTCAGTCACAGGGCGACCTAACCTATATAAATCGCGCTAGAGAATGGGGACTAGGAGAGCCGGGATTTTCCAGCGGTGCGGCATATGCAGATTTTAATAATGATGGCGGGATGGATCTGGTAGTAAATAATACCAACAGTCCTGCAACTATCTATAAAAACCTACTTTATTTTGGAAAAGCCGATTCTTTGTATAACAACAATTATATTAAAATCCAATTGGTAGGCAAAGGTCTAAACACCAACGGAATGGGTTCCAAGGTGTTGATATATGCAAATGAAAATATATTTTTTCAGGAGTTAATGGTAACAAGGGGATTTCAATCTGCTGTTGAACCGGTTCTTAATTTTGGACTGGGAAACACAGAAATCATTGATTCCTTGAGGGTGATTTGGCCTACGGGCGAACACCAGGTATTATTCAATTTAAAAGTAAATCAAAGAATACGATTAGATCAAATTAACGCTGCGGATCACTATATATATGAAAACAAAATACAGACCGATATGATATTTCAGGATGTTTCAGAAATAACGCAAATTGATTATAAACACCAGGAAAACACATTCATTGAGTTCAATCGTGAGCCATTTATCCCCCATTTTCTATCCATGGAGGGCCCGGCTTTTGATGTTGCAGATGTTAATAATGACGGTTTAATTGATTTATATCTTGGCGGCGGGAAACATCAACCAGGCGCAATTTATTTACAAAATGACCGGGGCGAGTTTAAGATGGTTGTTGATTCAGTGTTTATTCGGGACAGCCACGGAGAGGGCGTAGATGCTGTCTTTTTTAATGCCAACAATGATGAATTTCCTGATCTTTATGTTGCCAAGGGCGGCAATGAGTTTTTTGCCAAAATGGAACCGTTAAAAGATTGCCTATACTTTGGGGTTGGTAACGGCAGGTTTGTTAAATCAAAATCAGCTTTACCAGACATATATGCCAACAGCGCATGCGTTAGGCCTGCTGACATTGACAACGACGGCGATATGGATTTATTCATCGGAAGCCGCTCTGTACCCCGTGAATATGGTATTATTCCAAAAAGTTATCTGTTGATCAATGATGGTGCTGGAAACTTTACAGATGAAACGTCAAAATATGCACCGGCAGTATCTAAGGTCGGCATGGTTACGGATGCAATCTGGATTGATCTGAATGATGATTCTTATGAGGATCTCGTTTTGGTTGGCGAATGGATGCCAATTAGAATTTTTTATAATAGCACTGACGGATTCACTGAAGTAACAGATCAATACGGTCTGCAAAACACAACAGGCTGGTGGAATACAATTGCAGCCGGCGACTTTAACAATGATGGACATATCGATCTTGTTGTAGGAAATCTGGGTTTGAACTCTTTCCTAAAGGCGTCAAACACACAACCTGTACAGTTATATATCAATGATTTTTCCGGTAATAATAAACTGGAACAAATACTGACTTATTATAACGGTTCTCAAGTTTATCCTTTAGCATCCCGGGACATGATGATTGAAAACATTCCTTTTTTAGCGGAAAAGTATCCTAAATATGCTGATTTTGCAGGTGCAGCGATTGATGACATTTTTAACGAGGATCTGCTGCAATCTGCACAAGTAAGAAAAGCAGTAGAGTTTGCTTCGGTTGTATTGATGAATAATGGTGATGAAACATTCACAAAAATAAACCTTCCTATTGAAGTCCAGTTTTCCCCAGTCTATGCAATTTTAGTAGACGATTTTGATAAAGACGGATTTCAAGACATGCTCACAGGGGGCAATTTCAGCGGCGTGCCGCCAGAGCTAGGGCGGTATGATGCGAGTTATGGGAATGTGTTGCTCGGCGAAGGAACAGGATCCTTCAAATCGGCCAGTCTGCAAAGCAGTGGATTTATAGTTACCGAAGAAATTCGTCAGATGAAAAAAATAAAAACCCCTAATAACCAAAACCAGATTTTAGTTGTACGAAACAACAACACTACGGTGATATTTAACCAGTTACAGAACAAATGACGGGCTCAATTCAACAAGAACAATGCAGGTCCTTAATTGAAAAGACTAACAATATAGGATAGAATTAATCTATGCCGGTTTTCAAACTTCATCCCATCGATATAGCCATTATCGTCATTTACATTGTATTTGTAGTATGGTTCGGGTTTCGAATAGGTAAAAAACACAAATCTGCTGAAGACTATTTCCTTGCCGGTCGCTCAATGATATGGCCGTTTATTGGTATTTCATTATTTGCCTCAAACATTTCCAGCACAACCCTGATCGGGTTAGCGGGGGATGCGTATAGTACAGGTATTTCAGTGTTCAATTATGAGTGGTTTGCAGCCGTTATTCTGGTGTTCTTTGTCATATTTATTTTACCGTTTGTTTTAAAGTCACAAGTCTACACCATCCCGGAATTTCTAGAGCGTCGTTATGATGGCCGCGCCAGAACGTATTTTTCGATCCTTAATTTATTTTTGAATATTATCGTTGATACGGCAGCCAGTTTATACGTGGGCGGAATGATGATGAAACTCATCTTCCCGGATATACCCATGTGGCAAACCATTGGTGCGCTTGCGGTGGTTGCGGGCATCTATACTATTGCGGGGGGCTTGGCTGCTGTTATTTATACAGATGCCATCCAGACTGCTATGCTGCTCCTTGGTTCTGTCATTATGTCAATTTCTGCTTTTTTAAAAGTTGGCGGATGGGAAACTATTACCGCTCAAGTTTCGCCAGCTATGCTTAGTCTTATCCGACCTTTGGATGACCCCGGCGTTCCTTGGCTGGGTCTGTTCACCGGCCTACCATTGTTAGGGGTATATTTCTGGTGCAACAACCAGTTTATGGTGCAGCGCGTATTAAGCGCCAAAAACCTGTGGCACGGTCGCATGGGTAGCCTTTTTGCCGGCCTGCTTAAATTGCCGGTTCTGTTTATAATGGTGCTGCCCGGGACGGCAGCCATCTTGCTATACCCGGAATTGGAGCGAGCAGACTTGGTCTATCCCACCCTCATGTTTGATTTGCTGCCCGTCGGTTTACTGGGATTGGTCATGGCTGGGTTTATCGCCGCATTAATGTCACAAATAGACTCTACATTGAATTCCGCATCTACATTGGTTACAGTGGATTTTGTTGCCAAGGCAAAACCGGATCTTACACAGCGCCAGCTGATGATTGTGGGCCGGTGGGTAACGCTGATCTTTATGGTGTTGGCGGCGCTCTGGGCCCCGCAGATTGAGAAAGTTGGTTCCATCTGGAAATATCTGCAAAGTGTATTATCTTACACTATACCTCCCGTTGTTGCGATGTTTTTGATTGGAATTTTCTGGAAGCGGGCAAATGCCCAGGGTGCATTTTTGTCGTTGGTTGTCGGTGTACTGTTAGGCGGGTTTTTCTTTTACATGAATGAAATCGCCGGGATTATAAATATTCATTTTCTTTACATTGCCCCCATCTTATTTGTGGTCTGTACCCTGCTCATTATTGTTGGCAGCTTAGCTACGTCGCCGCCTGATCAGGAAAAAGTAAATCAATTGACCTGGAGTAAAGCATTTTATCGTTCAGAAACTGCTGAACTGCAAAGTTTACCTTGGTATAAAAATTATCGTATACTATCAGTGGTTCTTATCATTATCACTATTGTATTGGTGGCTACATTCAAGTGATGAAGAAAATATTTATTTCCATACTATCCATAGGGATTTTATTCTGCAGTAATCAAGGCCATGTAAAGAGAAATTACGAGCAAGACAAATGGCACAAAAATGCAACTATTTATGAAGTAAATGTACGTCAATACACTGCAGAAGGTACGTTTCAGGCATTTTTACCACACATTGAAAGAATTCATGACATGGGCATAGATATCCTATGGTTCATGCCGATTCACCCTATTGGAGAAAAAAACAGAAAAGGAGGTTTGGGAAGTTATTATTCAGTAAAAGATTATAAGGGAATTAATCCTGAGTTTGGAAATGAAGAAGATTTTAAAGCAATTGTTGACAAAGCTCATTCTTTAGATATGAAGGTACTCATGGATTGGGTAGCAAATCACACTGCCTTTGATCATGATTGGGCTAATCAGCATAAAGAATGGTATACTCTCGATTCATTAAATAATTTGCAGCCCCCACTTGGTACAGATTGGTGGGATGTAACAGATTTGAACTATAATAATGCGGCAATGCGTTTGGCTATGATCGATGCTATGAAATATTGGCTGGGGAGGTTTGATATTGATGGTTTCCGATGCGATGCCGCTTCTTGGGTACCTATTGATTTTTGGAGCCAGGCCATTGATTCCTTAAATAAGATAAAACCTGTTTTTATGCTAGCGGAAGCGGAAGATCCAGAACTGCATAAAGCAGGATTTGATATGACTTATGCGTGGGAGTATATGCATGTTATTAACGGGATTGCAGATGGAAGTATGTATTTTGAAGATTTGGATAAGCTAATGACTAAAGAGGATTCAGCTTATGCTAAAGAAGCATATCGCCTTTATTTTACTACGAACCACGATGAAAACTCATGGAACGGGAGTGTATTTGAACGCTATGGCGCCAAGCATTTATTACAAGCTATTCTGGCTTTTACAATTGATGGTATGCCATTATTATATAGTGGCCAGGAAGCGGGCCTTAACAAAAGACTAAAATTCTTTGAAAAGGATGAAATTGAGTGGGGAGATTATATTTATTTTGATTTTTTTTCTGCCTTATTGAAACTGAACCAAACGCATCCTGCCTTATGGAATGGCAAATATGGTGGAACTTTTGAAAAGTTTGATTTTGCAGATAAAGATTTGTACTGTTATCAAAGAGTAAGCGGAAAAGACAAGGTGTTAGTTTTCTTGAATTTTTCAGATACCGCAAAATCCATTGAATTAAAAGTGGCTAATAACCAAACGTATATAGACTTGTTTTCCGGGGGAAAAACAAATTTTTTAAAAACAGTAACACTAGGCCCTTTAGGCTACAAAGTATTTTATACAAATTGATAATGGTATAAAATTATTGTATTCTATCTGCCATATTGATGTTTATAACCGTGGTCCGGATTGTAATGTTTCGGTAATGTTGATGCGTAGGCGTTTCTTTCATTAAATGAGCCCTAAATATGTATTAGCTCTAGATCAGGGCACCACGAGTTCCCGGGCAATCCTGTTTGATCAAGCCGGCCAAATCAAGGACATGGCGCAAAAAGAGTTTCAGCAACTATTTCCCAGAGCCGGTTGGGTAGAACACGACCCTGAAGATATATGGTTATCACAGTTACAGGTAGCACAAGAACTTTTGGATCATGTCGATAAAAAGGATATTGCCGCCATTGGCATTACAAACCAGCGGGAAACCACGGTGATATGGGATAAAACAACCGGTAAGCCTATCTATAATGCTATTGTTTGGCAAGATCGGCGCACTGCCGATATAACGGATCAGTTAAAAAAAGACGGACTAGAACAGGTTTTCCAAACAAAAACCGGGTTAGTTCTCGACCCATATTTTTCTGGTACAAAAATCAAATGGATTCTGGATCATATTAAGGGCAGCCGGGTGAAAGCAGAACAGGATAAACTAGCCTTTGGTACTGTTGATTCTTGGCTCGTATGGAACCTTACTAATGGACAACACCATATAACTGATATAACCAATGCCTCCAGAACGCTTTTATATAACATTCATGAACTGGACTGGGATGCCGAACTATTAGATCTTCTTGATATACCGGAATCCATCTTACCGGACGTACATTCCAGCAGTGAATTGTATGGATTAACTGTGAGAAATTTATTTGGTTCTGAAATATCAATCAGCGGTATAGCCGGTGATCAGCAGGCCGCTCTCTTCGGGCAAAACTGCATTCAAACAGGAATGGCTAAAAATACGTATGGCACCGGATGTTTCATGCTCATGAATACCGGCACAGAACCGATACATTCAAGGAATAATCTTCTTACCACCATTGCTTGGAAACTGAATGGCAAAGTGGAATACGCCCTGGAAGGCAGCGTTTTCACTGGCGGAGCAGTTGTTCAGTGGCTTCGAGATGGTCTGGGAATTATAGAATCTTCATCAGAGGTTGAAAGAATAGCTTCTCAGGTGGATGAGACGGATGGTGTATACTTTGTACCTGCCTTTTCAGGCTTGGGCGCTCCCCACTGGGACCCTCATGCACGGGGAACTATTGTCGGCATGACCCGCGGTACAACCCATGCGCATATTGCCCGTGCAGCACTTGAAGCCATAGCCTACCAAAGTTTTGATCTTTTAAAAGCCATGGAAGCTGACTCCGGGATCCAGTTGAAGCAATTACGTGTGGATGGCGGTGCTGCAGTCAATAACCTGCTAATGCAATTCCAGGCTGATTTGCTGGGAGTACCGGTAATCAGACCGAAAATAACAGAGACTACGGCTTTGGGTGCCGCATATCTGGCCGGTCTGGCTGTTGGTTTTTGGGGAGACCTGGATGCAATATCTGGTCAGTGGGAAATTGAAAGGAAGTTTGAACCGACCATGTCTGAAAACAAAGCTAAATTGCTGTATTCCGGCTGGCTGAATGCCGTAGAAAAGGCCAAAGAAAAAACAGACTATGATTGATCTATTTATTGTTTTGGCTTTTATCGCTTATTCGATTACCGTCGGTTTCCGTGCGAAGTCGAGAGCGTCAAAGAATCTTGAAGAATACTTCCTAGCAGGCCGGACAATCCCGGGCTGGAAGGCCGGGTTCAGTATGGCCGCTTCCCAATACGCAGCAGATACGCCAATGCTGGTCATGGGCCTTATGGCCACAGGGGGTATCTTTATGCTGTGGCGGTTGTGGATATACGGTCTAGCCTTTTTGATGATGGGCTTTATTTTGGGAAAAGCTTGGCGCAGATCCATGGTTTTGACAGATGCAGAGCTTACAGAAATCCGTTACAGCGGCCGTGGCGTTGTAGCCCTGCGAGGAATCAAGGCGATTTACTATGGTACGGTGATAAACTGTACGGTTATGGCCATGGTACTGGTAGCGGCTATCCGTATTTCGGAAATATTTCTGCTGTGGCATGAATGGCTGCCTGCCGTAGCCTATAATGCGATTCTAATCTGGATTCAAGCCGTGGGCGTAGAACTTTCATCTGGATCTACAGGACTGGATATATGGGTTGCCACCACCAACAATATTATCAGTATTGTGATGATACTTATTTTTATCGCACTCTATTCAACCACTGGTGGTTTGAGAAGCGTCATTGCCACAGACATAGTCCAATTTTCAGTTGCAATGGTTGCCACTCTAATTTATGCTATCGTTGCTGTAAGCAAAGCTGGTGGACTGGACGGAATGATCGATAAAATGGTAGCACTTTACGGAGAAGTTCGCACCAGCGAAATTCTTTCCTTCAGCCCCAACGCCTGGGATGCGGTTCTTCCGTTCTTGGTGCTGATCGGACTGCAGTGGTTTTTCCAAATGAATAGTGATGGAACCGGTTACTTGGCCCAACGAACAATGGCATGCCGTACGGACAAAGGTGCCCAGCGGGCAGGATTTATCTTCACTGTAGCCCAAGTTCTCGTTCGATCTCTCTTCTGGTTACCCATCGGCGTGGCCCTGCTGGTGATCTATCCGTATGATCCAGCAACTGCCAGTGGAGAGACATTTGTAGCCAGCCGCGAAATCCTCTTTGCTACCGGTATCAAGGATTTGTTGCCGGTTGGAATAAAGGGACTGATGTTGACGGGACTGCTGGCAGCACTGGCTTCCACCATTGATACCCATCTCACCTGGGGAGCCAGCTACTGGAGCAACGACATCTACAAGCGGATCATAAATGAAGTCTGGCTAAAGCGGGAACCTTCATCAAAAGAACTGGTAATCATTGGCCGTTTATCAAATGTGTTGATTCTTGCTATTGCCCTTACAATCATGGCAAATCTTGGTTCTATTCAAACGGCGTGGTATATCTCACTCCTCTTTGGAGCAGGGGTAGGGTCTGTGCTGGTTCTCCGTTGGGTTTGGGAACGGATAAACCTCTATTCAGAATTGACGGCCATGGCGACATCGCTGATAGTTGCACCCATTATTCTGTTTACCGTGAATGATGAGTGGTTGCGTTTGCTGATTATGTCCGCAACTTCCACAGTTGCTGTCGTAGTCGTGACGCTGGTAACATCCGAGACCGAACACAGTATCCTGGACCGCTTTTTTCAGCAGGTAAAACCGCCGGGCTTTTGGAGAAAAACAGCTCAACGCTGCGGCGTTGCACCAGAGCAGCCAATCCACCAATTAAAGGACGGTGTATATCTGGTACTAACAACAGCCCTGACGATTTTCCTGTTGTTGGTTGGCATTGGAAAATTGATTGTACCCAGTCCGACAGCATCCCCCCTGCTGGCATTGGTTCTGATAACGCTAGGATTGGCCAGTATAAAGCTATGGTGGAAAAAATTTAAGGCAATATAATTGCGATATAAATACTAATTAATCACTGATAACTCAATCCGAAACCATATTCGAATAAAGGATCGTAATGACTTTTCTATCCGAAAAACAAGTTTCTACCTTTAAGGAAGATGGCTACCTGATCGTGTGTGACCTGTTTGATGCTGAAGAGGCCAAAATTCTCCGTGGCGCTGCACGAGCCGATCACGCCTTCAAGCAACACGCTCACGATCTTAAGGACGAAGAAGGCGGTAAAGCACAGCTTGTGTTGTGGAATACAGCTGGGGAAGATCTCTGGGGAACCATTGCCCGCATTGAGCGCATTGTCAATACAATGGAGCAGCTACTCGGGGATGAAGTGTATCACTATCATAGCAAGATGAGCATCAAGCAGCCAAACGGCGGCGGGGCGTGGAGTTGGCATCAGGATTATGGATACTGGTACCAAAACGGCTGCCTCTTTCCCGACATGGCATCGGTCTTCATTGCAGTAGATCCCAATACACGCAAAAATGGCTGCCTGCAAGTACTCAAGGGCTCGCACAAGATGGGTCGTATCGAGCACGGACGATACGGTGAACAGACCAGCGCTGACCCTGAACGTGTGGGTGAAGTCATTAAAGTAATGAAATTAGTACATGTGGAATTAGAGCAAGGTGACGCGTTATTTTTTCACAGCAACCTCCTTCATCGCTCTGACAAGAACACATCTGATCAGCCGCGTTGGTCGCTCATCTGTTGCTATAATACCAAGCACAACAATCCCTATAAGGATTCACACCACCCACGTTATGAGCCCTTGGAGAAGTTGCCCGATAACGCCATAAAGGAAATGAGCGGCAAACTTTTTTCTGAAAATACAGATTTTTGGACCCCCGCGGATGAAGACACCACTGGTGTTGGCAAATATCCAGTGCAGGACTGATTTGGTGGAACGAATGGGGTTTTACTTAAATTGTTGTATGAATAAAGATTTTTACTTTATAACAACAACAGATGTTGTTATAAAGCGCCTTTAGTATTGCAAACCAAAACCGTATTCAAATAATGGATCATACTCCTCATCACTGATATTTATAGGTATTTGTGACATGTTGCGCGGCCAGGACACCGATAATCTCCCTGTGGGATTATAATCCCCAAACAAAACATCCGCAACTCCCTGCCCTTCGGTTCCTGGAAGCCACGCCGCCAGCAAAGCATTCCAAGAAGTAACTTCCTGCTCAATAATCAATGGTCGTCCAGATATAATAACTACAATAACCGGAATCTCTGATTTTTGTATTCTTCCTATTGTTTCTAGGTCTTTCTTATCCAGTTTTAAAAATTCCTGATCTCCTTCCCATTCCGCATAGGGCTTCTCTCCAATCACCACTACAGCTATATCAGACCCCACTGCACCCGAACCATCCTTGGTGTATGTTACCTTAGTTCCGTTTGACACTGTGTTCTGAATTGCTTCCAAGATGGTTGTTCCTTTGGTAATGGGGCCACTATTCCCTTGCCATGTAATGGTCCATCCTCCACACTGGAGGCCTATGTCATTTGCACTTTTACCACTGACATGAATGCGTGGTATATCTTTTTTAAGAGGAAGTATACCATTGTTTCTTAATAGAACCACAGATTCCCGCACAGCCCGGCGTGCCAACTCACGGTGAGTTGTTGAACCCACATGAGATAATAAATTGGGATTACTTAAAGGATGTTCAAATAAACCCAATCGGAATTTGATGTTTAAAATTCGGGAAACAGCGTCATCAATTCGGGTTGTGGGAATGGATCCTTCTTTAACAGCCTCAATCATGAGATGAATAAAATAATCAAAACGTTCACCGCCCCATTTAGCGCTTCCGGGAACCATCACCATGTCTATCCCCGCATTGATAGCAGTAATTATATTGGTCTTGTAATCACCGGGCATCTGGTCAACGCCTTCCCAATCTGAAACAACAAAGCCTTCAAACCCCAACTCATCCTTGAGCAGATTGGTAAGAAGATATTTGTTACCATGGCAGTAGTCACCATTCCATTTGTTAAAAGAAGCCATGATACTTCCTACGCCTGCTTTTATGGCTTCTAGATAACCGGGTAAATGAATTCTCCTTAATTCATTTTCGGTAATACGTGTATCTCCGCGGTCCAGCATACCTGTTTTTCCTGTGCCCCACTGCGTACCACCATCCCCGACAAAATGTTTAGCGCAGGCCAGAATTCCATGAGAAAGGTTCAACGTTTTTCCCTGAATTCCTTGAACAGCAGGCGCTGACAGACTGGACACCAGTTCAACAGATTCACCAAAACTTTCATATGTGCGTCCCCAGCGATAATCAAGAGCAACCGCCAGGCAGGGGGCAAAGGTCCAATGAATTCCGGTTGCAGCCACTTCCAATGCGGTAACCCTGCCAATCTCTGCCACTAAGTCCGGATTGTTGCTGCAACCCAAACCAATATTGTGAGGAAATATGGTGGCACCGACCACATTATTGTGCCCGTGTACAGCATCAATGCCGTAAATGATTGGAATCCCAAGACGTGTAGTAAGTGCAACCTTCTGGTATCGATTAACCATGTCGGCCCAGGCAGAAGGGGTATTTTGTTTGGGCACCGAACCACCGCCACTAAGTAAAGATCCTAAAAAATATTTGGCGATATCTGAATTGGATTCAAGGAACTGCTGATCAACTTGCGTCATTTGACCAATTTTTTCTTTTAATGTCATTTGTTTTAAAAGATTTATTACTCGCTGATCATTTTTTATTCCTGTATCCATATAGGATAATTTATCAATGATTGAAGTAATTTTATTTTCCGATGTTTCCATTGACAGATAAACAGATAATTGATTTGAATTTTGTTTTATTTTTTCTGTTGATTTTGTTATTTGAAAACTGAAAACCATAATGATGAAAATAGCGCCTATAATTGATTTTTGTTGCAATTTTAGTGTCTAATTCTTTACTTGTACATCTGATAATAATTGTTTTGCCTAAACAATAAAGCAAATTTATTGCACACAAGAACTATATTTGACATAATTAATATTTTTTTTAATTAATAGATAAGGAAGCACGTTATGAACTATTCTCAATATCAACTTGTTAGTTTAACAGTTTTGAGAGTATTAATTGGATGGCATTTTTTATATGAAGGTATATCAAAATTAATTAGCCCATATTGGTCTTCTGCAGCGTACCTGCTTGATTCTAAATGGCTTTTATCGGGTGTCGCCACAACAATTGTTTCTAATCCTACGTTATTGAGTTTTTCAGATTATATAAATATGTGGGGACTAACTGCAGTAGGGGCATTGCTCATGCTGGGTCTTTTTTCCAGATATGCAACAGTTGCCGGGCTAGTGCTTGTTTTGCTCTATTATTTTTTCGCTCCACCTTTTACAGGTTTGGAATATTCCAAACCTGCCGAAGGCAGTTATTTAATTGTAAATAAAAATTTGATTGAAGCATGCGCCTTGTGGGTTCTTTTCATGTTTCCCAGCAGCGATATTATTGGATTGGATCGTTTTTTCAAGGAGCAAATAAATAAAGGTGATGAACATGAATAATAAAGAAAATGAATCAAACAATACTTCCTCAGAACGACGAGAGCTATTAAAGAGTCTTGCTACAGTACCTGCATTAGCTGCTTTTCTAATAGCGTTCTGGCAAAAATGGCGCAGGGATGCACTAAAAAAAACAAATTTATTGTCCAACCTCGTCCAAGAAAAAGTGGCTCCGGCGGTTGTTTCTGATGTATCTAATTCAAAGCACTTGAATCTAGGGATTATCGGCTATGGGGGCCGTGGTCACCACCTCGTCCGCGGCGCTGGTTTTGCACATCTAGGCTGGACAGAAAGTGCAGCAGAAAACGCCCGAAAAAATAAATTGGATAAGGCTTTTGCAACGTATATGTCCCAGGAAGATTTAAATTGTTCTTTGGTAGGTGTATGTGATCTTTTTGATGTTCGTGCAGAGGAAGGAATAGAAGCCTCCAAGAACGAAACACGGCCTGGGAGCAAACCTGTGCAAACGGCCACTCGCTATCATCATTATAAAGAACTGTTAGCTAATGACGATATTGATGCTGTTATCATAGCCACCCCGGATCACTGGCATGCCCAAATTGTGATCGACGCTGCCAAAGCAGGTAAACATGTGTATTGTGAAAAGGGGTTGACTCGTACGTTTGATGAAGCAATCAATGTATATGACGCTGTCAAAAAAACGGGTATAACGTTTCAACTCGGTCATCAGAACCGTCAGGTAGAAGCCAATGAAAAAGCCAAACAGATTATTGATCAGGGGCTCCTTGGCCCGATTAACTTGGTTGAATTAACGACCAATCGTAATTCTCCATGGGGCGCATGGGTATGGGATATTCATCCTGAGGGGAATGCCAGAACCATAGATTGGGATACTTTTCAGGAACAGGCGCCTAATAAAATTCCATTTGGTGAAGAAGCATTAAAGCGATTTTTTCGTTGGCGGTGCTGGTTTGATTATGGAACCGGTCTTTCAGGCGATTTATTCTCCCACGATTTTGACGCGCTAAACCAAATAATGGAAATTGGAATACCCAAATATGCCTCTTCAACAGGAGGTATTTATTTCTTCAAGGACGGACGTGATGTCCCGGATGTTTGGAATGCCACTCTGGAATACCCTGATAAGGATTTGACCGTTCTATACAGTGCGACTCTATCCAGCAACAATTCGCGGGGCAACCGCATTATGGGCCATGATGCGACCATGCAGATGGGCGGCCAATCCAATGCCGGTTCCGTCAGCGGTTTTGTTGTTACTGCAGATTCAGAATCCACTCAATATAAGGATCGCCTGGAAAGCGGTATCATAAATCCACAGTATCCGATTTACACCTATACACCGGGATCCAAACAAATTGATGGTGTAACGTCAGCAACCTCTCGCTATTTTGCAAATAAAGGCCTCCTCTATACTTACCGTGAAGGAAAACGGGTGGATCCAACTCATCTACACATAAAAGATTGGCTCGAGGCGATCCGCAGTAATGGTCAGCCTAAATGCAACATTGAAATGGCTATTCATGAAGCGGTTTCATGTCATATGGCAACAGAGTCCTATCTGCAGGGGCGCCGGATCGAGTGGGATCCTGTAAACCGTAAATTGATCTAACACAACTGCAGGGAAAATATATGAAAAACAAATCTCAATTTGGGATTATGATGTTTCTCCAATATGCCATTTGGGGATCTTGGACAACAGCATTGGGTGCCCACCTTGATAAAATTGGATTTGAAGGAAGTGAAATAGCAGCGATATACGGATGCATGTGGCTCGGGTGTGTTATTGCACCTTTTGTGGGCGGCCAGATCGCCGACCGACTCATGCAGACTCAAACATTTCTTGGCATCGCTCACCTTGCTGGTGGTGTTTTTCTGTATTTGACCGCGGTTCAGCAGGACTTCAGTTCCATGTGGACTTGGATGTTTATCTATTGCCTGTTTTATGCCCCAACACTAGCCCTGACCAATTCTATTTGCTTTCGTAATTTGAGAAATGCAAAAGAAGAATTTGGTAAGGTTCGCATGTGGGGCACAGTCGGCTGGATTGCAGTTGGCTGGATGGTGACTTTCATGCGTAGTCAGTGGCACACAGAAAGTTGGGCCGGTGGTAGCGACCTGCTCGTCTTTGCCGCTGGGACCTCTGCCATCATGGGCCTTTTTTGTTTTACTTTGCCCAAAACACCACCAATTGCCAGTCAGCAGCACCCCCTGGCGTTTCTTAAAGCTTTATCCCTGCTTAAGGACAGGAATTTCCTGATCTTTATGTTGGCTTCATTTGTGGTTACAACAGAACTGCAGTTTTATTATATACCCACAGCACCGTTTTTGCTGGATATGGGCGCTGAAGAAACATGGCTAACAGCGATCAAAACAGTAGCCCAAATTGCCGAAGTGATTGTATTGTTGTTTTTGCTGCACCTGTCCATTAAAAAACTGGGCATAAGAATTACAATGGTGATAGGAATCATGGCGTGGCCAATAAGGTATTTCCTCTTTATGGTTCCCAATTTGTCCGTCATTATTGCATCACTTACTCTGCATGGTTTCGGATACGCCTTTTTCTTTGTCACCTCACAGATATATGTGAACATGAAAGCCACCGATGATATGCGTGCCTCGGCCCAAGCCATGCTTACTTTCTTTACTTTAGGGGTGGGCAATTACTTAGGGACATTACTTACAGGTTATATTTGGGACACCTTTAAGCTGGCCGATGGCTCAACGGTTTGGTGGAAATTCTTTTTAGTACCAGCTGTATTATGTACAGTAATGGCGTTTGTTTTTCTTCTTCTTTTTAAGGATGAACCAAAAACCAGTGATGCTGAAGTAAAAGTGATTTGATCAACCGATGGGAAAAAACAGACTAGGTATTGGTTTTATTGGCGGCGGTTTTATATCCCGTTTTCATATTCAATCATTAGTAGCTGTTCGGGATGTAGATGTAGTGGGCGTCATGTCTCGTACCAAATCTTCTGCTGAGGAAACAGCAGCATTAGCGCGGTCTATCGGCGTGGGCAGGGATGCCAAGGCCTATGATTCCATTGCAGATATGATCTCCAATCCTGACATTGACGCTCTGTGGGTCTGTTCACCGAACTTCGCCCGTCTGGAGGCCTTCGAGGAAATTTCTCATTTGATATCTTCAAACAAAGGTGAACTCATTGGCGTAACCTGTGAAAAACCCCTTGGGCGCAACGTTGCGGAAGCACAAAAAGTGCTGGATCTTACCAAAGGGGCAGGTCTGCTGGATGGTTATTTGGAGAATCAGGTATTTTCTCCTTCGGTAACACGGGGAAAAGAAATATTATGGGCACGAGGTGCAGCAACGACAGGACGTCCTTATTTGGCTAGGGCAGCTGAAGAACATAGCGGACCGCATATGCCCTGGTTTTGGGACGGTACACTTCAAGGCGGCGGGGTGCTTAATGATATGATGTGCCATTCTGTTGAGGAAGCACGATTTATGTTAACTGATCCAAAAAAACCCAGGGAATCACTTACTCCAATTGGCATTTCGGCGCATATCGATTGTCTAAAGTGGCAGCGCCCTGAATATGCCAAAATCCTTTCCGATAACAGTGGGGGGGGAACAGATTATTTAAAACGTCCTTCAGAAGATTTTGCCCGGTCTCTCATTGAATATTTGGATGAGGGTGGGAATAAATTGATTGTAGAGACCACCACATCCTGGTGTTTTGTAGGCGAAGGATTACGCCTCAGCCTGGAATTGTTTGGTCCGGAATATTCCATGTTTATCAATACATTAGATCCAGACTTGAAAGTATTCTTCAGCCGCAATGTGCAAGGAGCAGAGGGAGAAGATCTGGTTGAAAAACAAAATGCTGAGTCAGGCAGCATGCCTGTGGTCAGCAATGAGGCAGAAGTATATGGATATACGGCGGAAAATCGGCATATGGTTGAATCTTTTCTGGCCGGAAAACGTCCGGAAGAAAATTTTGACGATGGTCTGGATGTTACACGTCTTCTTATGGCAGCGTATATGAGCGCAGAACAGGAAAAAACAATTAAACTGCCCAACCCGGAAATAGATACATTCATTCCCGCCGTCTCCCGTGGTGAATGGAATCCAAAAGGAAACTAAATGCAAAAACTAATTTATGTGTGGATACTGCTTATGATTACTGGTTATTCAAGCAATGGTAATGAATGGACCATTCTTTTTGATGGACAGAAAGTAAACGGTTTGCGCGGCTATAAACAGCAAAGCTTTCCCAAAGATAATTGGTCAATTGAGAATGGAACCCTAAAAACAATTCCACCAACAGGCATCGATTTGATCTCGGAAGAAATCTATAAGGATTTTGAACTGGAGCTAGAATGGAAGGTATCTCCAGCCGGGAATAGTGGAATTTTTTATTTTGCCACAGAAGATGGTGATTGGATTTGGCAATCAGCGCTGGAAATGCAGGTATTAGATGATGAAGGCCATCCTGACCGAAACAATAATTTCCCAAAGCGCACCGCTGGTTCACTCTATGACTTAATTGGTAAAGGCATAAAAGAAAAGAAATATAACCCAGCCGGTGAATGGAACCATGTACGGATCGTATGCAAAAATTATGTGGTACAGCATTGGCTCAATGGCGGAAAAGTATTAGAATATGTATACGGAAGCGATGAATTCAAAAATCTCATTGCAAATAGTAAATTTGCTACAATGCCCTATTTTGCCAAAGCCAGAGCAGGACATATAGGCCTGCAACATCACGGCGAAGAGGTCTGGTATCGCAATGTGCGCATAAGGAAATTATAGATGAGTTATAAAACAGATATAAAAAGAAGCAATCATTAGAGTTCAGCAATCTGCATTCCTGAACTTTTTTTCAATATATAATCACCTTTCCCATCGTGAATAATCAAGCACGCTTCAACAGTGTTCAGCGATTCAATTAATTGCAACCCATCTTCTACAGTCAAAACCATCAAAGCTGTAGCCAGAGCATCTGCATCCATACAATAAGAGGCAATAACCGTTGCAGAGGCAATACCTGTTTTTGTAGGATACCCGGATCTGGGATCAATTATATGAGAGTAGATTTCATCATCAATTTCAAAAAAATTTCGATAGTTACCGGAAGTCGCCATTGCACTGTTTTCCAATTCTACCACCCAATCAACTTCTTTTTTGTTTAAGCTACTCACTTGGGGCCGTTCAACGGCAATGATCCAGGGCTTATTTTTTCGGTTTGTTCCCTTGGTGCGAACCTCACCACCAATTTCAACCATCATATTATCAATATTGCGGGATTCGATATACGCAAACACCGCATCCACACCATGCCCCTTGGCAATGGAGTTCAGGTCTAGTTTGACAAACGGGTCGGATTTTGTAATTACATTTTCTGCAACGGAGATTTTATTGAAACCTACATGTGTTAACCGATTTAAGACTGTTTGAGTATCCGGGAAATCATCCAATATGAGTTTGTCTTGTCCTGGCCCAAAACCCCATAAGTACAACAACGGCACCAGGGTTATGTCAAAAGCCCCACCAGTTTGACTGGACCAGAAAAGGGCCCGATCAACCACCATTGCAAATCCTGAAGAAACAGGAAACTGTTCAGTGGATTCATGATTATTGAATGCTGATATTTCACTGTTGTACATGTATGTGGACATTTGTTGATTGATACTGATTAATACCGAATCAATACCCCTTTTGATTTGATCAAGAGTCCGAATAGCCAATTTATCTGAAATGATCTTTACATTGTATATGGTTCCCATTGTGGAACCGTTAAAATGAAACTCTTGGTGTTGAACACCACAGGAGCAACACCACAAAAGAATCAGAAATAATAAAATGGTCCTGATTAACATTCTAACCCACCGTCAAAGAATTCTGATTGTGTCAGTTTCTTACTTTGAACTTAATGATAGCGTGTTTTGATGTATAGCACCACCCTCCACAATGTATACGGTCTGGTTTGCCGGTATATTTTCGTATGTTTGTGTAGTGCTATTTGGCCAGTTGACTGTAAGCGTTTCCATAATTTTGTTTTCACCCAGCCCAAAATACAGTTCTTTTGCATTTGCTGAAAAATAGCCTTGACCGGAGACCAAAGCTTGTTTTTGAACCATATTATTAGCTTGAACGGTGACTGAAGCGCCAAAACCGTCGCGATTGGACTTGGTCCCCTCTAATCGTACTTTAATCCAATTGTTATCGGTTTTGGATTCATTGTGGTATAAAATACCCCGGCCTTGATTTTCATCATAGACAGTATTGCCGGTTCCATCTTCAACCTGCTGACCATTCACAGTAACATAAATATCCACTTTGCCGTCATTATCATAATCAGCAAATATTGCTGCCCGATGTATTCGTTTGCCAGTGGCGACCACACCCGAACTTTCAGATATATCATCGAAATGTCCCCGACCGTCATTTTTAAATAAAAGATTTGATTGTCTATTATCGCCACTGACAGAATTTAAATGGCCATTTGAAAAGAAAAGATCGAGATCACCATCATTATCAAGATCGAAGAGACCCGGCCCCCAGCTTACATTTGGCCAAGAAAGCTTATGGAGCATTGGAGATTCAAAATCATGAACAAAAACGGCATTTCGCAATTTACCATCATTGCTGCTTTTGTTATCCACAAGCAATGCCACAATGTTTACCTCAACAGCAAAGTTGGAATACACAAGATCAGTGAGGCCATCCAGATTCACATCTCCTAAAGCAATCCCCATGCTTCCGTCAGTTGTGCTTAAACCACTGGGTCCGGAAAAAACCTTAAACGTTCCATCTCCACGATTCAAATACAATCCATTGGCGTCCGTATCGTTGGCAACAAATATATCTGGATAACCATCCTCATTAAAATCATGGAATAATACTTGCATGGATTTCCGAGACGCATCATCCAAAGTACCGCTACGATTGGTGACATTAGTGAATGTTTCGTCACCATTATTTCGGTAAAGAGTATTTGGTCGTCCTCCAAAATCCATTGGGAATCTTAAGTTTGTGTAGTGCGGTCTGCGCGAAAAGTCAACATACCCGGCGACATAAAGATCCAAGTCCCCGTCAAGATCATAATCTCCCCAGGTAGACCCACCGTACCACCAGTCATTTATTCCTTCAGGAAAAGCAGTTAAGGTGATATCGGTAAATGATCTATCACCATTGTTCTTTAAAAGTTTAAAATTGCCATAATTTGTAAGAAAAAGGTCGGGAAACCCATCGTTATTAAAATCAGCCACAGAGACACTCATGCCCTCACCATCATCCTCTGCACCGGTTTTCTCGATCAGAGTAAATGTACCATCCCCTGAATTTTCATAAAGAACGTTCGTAATTTCTGCCGTTCCTTGGCAATTCACGAGGTATAAGTCCCAATCGCCATCACCATCATAGTCCAACCAAGCGCCTCCTGAACCATTCATTTTGATCAGGTGTATGTTGGCAAATTCATCAAGTGTTAATAAACGGTCGTTTGATTTCCAAAACTCTTTTTCTTCATCAAAGACCAGAATCAACCCCTCATTTGTTGCCGCTCCAACAACAGATGGTCCGATTTTACACCATCGTGGACGAGGAGCATAATGCACAAAATCTATCCCCGCTTGATCACGCATGTTGCGTAGAAATATTTCAGATGTTGATTGACTATAAAGATTACTGCTGTTGAAGCATAATAGAATTGTCATTGCAGCTGAATAACTGAATATTATTTTTTCTTTTTTCATGTGGATTTACGCTGTGAAAAACAGGGTAATAATCTACAAATTATGCGTGTGTGCTATATATTAATTTGATTTGATTGAGTTATTACTAGGCATAATGACCGGTAAGATCATCCCGGGTTTTTTCCAGCAATTTTTTCGTCGCCAGGATACCATCCATCTCGCTTAGCTCTGATCCTTCGTATTCAATTCCTACATATCCCCGATATCCGGCATCCAACACGATTTTCATCATTTTCATATAATCTGTCTCTTTTTCAGTGCCATCAGGGTTGAAGCTATGGCTTTTGGCGCTGACTGCCTTTGCATATGGCATAAGTTCTTCAACTCCCAGATAACGATCATACCATTCATTGCCCTTGTTTGCCCACGTGCCAAGATAAAAATTGCCAAAGTCAGGCAAAGTACCGCAACGGGGATGGTTTACCATTTTCATAACGCTAGATAACCATTTGCCGTTGCTGGATAAGCCGCCATGATTTTCAACTATAATATTAATATCATTTTTTGCACCGTATTCAGTTAATCGTCTCAGACCATCAGCAGCCATCTTGATTTGTTCATCAAACGTTCCTTCGCTTTGTGCATTGACCCGAATGGAATGACACCCAAGATATTTTGCCGCGTCGACCCACTTGTAATGATTTTCCACAGCTTTTATTCGGGCAGCTTTATCGGGGTCACCCAGGGCCCCCTCCAGATCGCACATGATCAATAGACTTTTCACGCCCTCACCATCAGCAACCGTTTTCATCTCATTCAAATAATTTGTATCTGCTGCCTTATCAAAAAAGAAAGTGTTCACATATTCCACGGCATCCAGCCCAAAATTTCGCCGGGCAATCTTTGCAAAGTCCAAATGTTTTACATTCCCTTGCAGCAAGGAGGAAGGATCATTGGCTAATAATTTTGACCACTCGTCACCTGTAAGTTCTCGCGATTTTCCGTAAAGAGCCCGGTTTAATGACCATTCTGCCAGAGAAATCTTGAACAAAAGTTGCTTCTTGCTGCAACCAGCCAGTGAGGAAAAACCAAATCCAACCATACTGAACCCTCCAGCAATTATAGCCGATTTTTTTAAAAATTCTCTTCTGTTATCCACAGTTATTCATTCAAGGTTAACTAAATATAAACAATATTTACATTAATAACTTATTCATCAAAAACATTTTCATATGTCAATCCATAACCAAAAGGGAATAACGGATTATTCGAATCATAGGGAACATCTTCTAATTGGTTTTCCACCGCAGCGGAGGAAATAGGCATTTCAAAAGGTAATTTTCCCACAGGATTAAACCGCCCAAATACAATATCCAGAAACACATCATCTTCCGTACCAAAATCAGCTATAAGCGCCTCACTCTCTTCAGCAATATCAGGGATGATTGCAGGACGCTCAAGCGTTATGCCCACGACGGCAGGCTTTTGCTGAATTAAGTCAAGAATCTTCTGTTTTTCTTCGAGAGTAAAATATAATCTGCCTTGGTGAAAAAATTGTTCCAGCATATACTCATTACGTTTATCATACGGGGTATTTAAACGAGTTATAATTACATCTGCATCGGCAATTGACTTAACGACAGTACCATATCGCGCTGCAATCGTAGTATTGATGTTTTCCACATATATTTTAATGCCATCTTTTAAGGGTAAAAGCTGTTCATTTTTTAAGAGAATGGTCGATTTCTTTTGAGCTAGTTTACCTTTTTGCACAAATTTATTGTTGCCCACCAAGGTCACGGCTTTTTTAACATCCACATAGGGATTATCGAAGAGACCTAATCGAAACTTATCACGTAGTAGTCGACGTACACTTTCATCTATGCGAACTTCAGAAATTTGTCCGGTTCTGACAAGTTCCACGATCAATTCAGGTACCGTCTCCCCGCCGAATTGATCACATCCGGCGTCCAATACTTTTTCCACACGTTGCAAAGGGGTAAGGTGTTCAACACCCCACGCCCGGCCTGCACCCATTCCTGAATCAGTAATGATGTTCCAGTCTGTGCATATAACACCATCAAATTTGTAATACTTGCGGAGCAACCCCGTGATTATATCTTTATTAAATGCAAAACCAACGTCTTCTTTTGTTTGCCCCATTGGAATACCATAATACGGCATAATCTGAGCTGTGTTAGCTGAGAAAGCTCCTTGTTCAAAAGGAATGAGATGATATTTAAAATTATTACCAGGATACACCTGTTTTTTGCCATATGGGAAATGGGGATCTTCACCGTCCTTTTGTGGACCACCGCCGGCAAAATGTTTGGTCATACACAATACACTTTCATGGCCAATTACGTCTCCCTGAAAACCAAGCACATACGCTTTTGTCATTTTTGCTGAGAGAGTAGCATCTTCTCCAAAAGTTCCTGCGATGCGTCCCCATCTAGGCTCGGTGGCCAAGTCTGCCATTGGGCTCAGAGCCAATCGAATACCTACTGCGAGATACTCTTGTCGGGCAATATCCCCAAATTCACGAACAAGCAGTGTATCCCTAGTGGCTGCAAGCCCGAGAGCTGTGGGCCAGTGTGAAAAATCTTCTGTATAAACATTTGCACCCGGATTTTCACCAGGACCGTGTCGGGGATCTGTGGCAATCGTTACAGGAATTCCTAACCGAGTCCGTTCGGCCATTTTCTGAATATTATTATTCCAGGTTGCCATAATTTCTGCCGGCAGGTTTTGGATTGTGTTGAAGTGATTCATTTTGAGACTTGCCACCATCTCAGCATTTTTTTTGAGGAGAAATGAAAAGAACATTGTCATTCTATCTGCAGATAGAATCGGTTTTTCCATCGTTGTACCGTCTTTATTCATCGCAATCATGGTAATAAACATTAGGCCTGCTTTTTCCTTAATATTCATTTGTTGTAACAGGTCTTCTACTCGTATTTCAATGGAAGCCTGTGGATTTTCGTAAGGATCTAAAACACCATTTTTATTCAAATCGCGGCATGTAATGGTTCCTTGAACCAATAGTGGTGCCTCTTTTCCTAATAGAGCAATATGTTCTTTTGCTTGACGGTTCCACTGGTATTGCATATAAAAAAATGCAACTGTACTGATGGCCAGCAATACGATTAACAGCCATCCAAGTATTTTAATAAACGTCTTCAACTCATGTTAATATTTTCAGGCTAAATAAAATTCCGTTATATATTCTCATTTGTCCAGTAATCCATTATGGTAGTCTTCAAAAGCCTGCATTACTTCCCCACGGGTATTCATGACAAAGGGGCCGCCGCGAGCTACAGGTTCATTTAATGGCTCGCCGGCCACCACGACAAACCGTGTGTTTTCTGTTCCTGCCTGAAATTTGAGGTCCCCGGATGTATCAAACACTGCCAGCATACCTTTTGAGACAGCTTGATCCAGTACAACACTGCCTTCGTAAACATATATGAAAATGTTCCAGCCGTCATCAACAGGCATTTCAAAATGAGCATTTGGATCTAGATAAATATCATGATACAGCATACCTGTATGCGGTTTTCCCGGACCTGTAACGCCCATGAATTGACCAGCGATGATTTTGGCTTGACCGCTCCCAAAGTCCACCTGTGGGATTTTCTCCATTGGAATATCATTGTAGGCAGGATCGATCATTTTCTTGTCTCTGGGCAAATTCAGCCAGAGCTGAAAGCCCCGCACCAGTCCTTCGGTTTGTTCCGGCATTTCACTATGGACCACCCCACGTCCGGCAGTCATCCACTGCACAGAACCATCAGTAAGATAACCTTCATTACCAGCAGAGTCCTTATGACGAAATTTACCATTCAGCATATAGGTGATCGTTTCAAATCCTCTGTGTGGATGAGGCGGGAAACCGGCAATATAATCATCGGGATCATCACTGCCAAACTCATCGAATAATAAAAACGGATCCAGCATGTCCAATTCCGGACCCCCAATGATGCGGGTCAGGTTCACTCCGGCACCATCGGAAGTTTTAATTCCCTTAACAATTTGTTTTATTTGCCGAACCGACACGCTAGGATTAAAGTATTATTAGAAAATGAAAAGAGATTAGCCGTAAATCCAGCGCGTCAATATCTTGAACAGCTTTTGTATTCCGGGACCTACCGGATACCACCACGGTTCTTTCTTCATTCCAAAACGATCAACCATAATGGCCTGTATTTGGCTGAATCCGTGTAGTCCTTCAGGGCCGTGAACCCGACCAATACCGCTAATTCCCACACCACCAAACGGGAGATCGGCCACCAAATAATTTGTCATTATATCATTAACACACACCGAGCCGGCATTAATCCTTCTGGCAACTTTCTGTCCTCTTTTCTTTTTTGAAAACACAGCGGCGCTTAAACCATAACTGGAACTATTCGCTTTTTCTATTGCCTCATCTTCGTCTTTAACGCGCATGATGGCAATTTCAGGACCAAAGGTTTCCCTTGTCATTATTTCTGATTCATGATTTGTTACTTCCAGTACAGTGGGGGCGATAAAATATCCTCCCAGGTCCGACAGATCATCTCCGCCATAAAGAACATCAGCGCCGTTGGCTACAGCTTCTTTAATATGGCCCATAACTTTCTCGTGCTGACGATTATTGATTAAAGCACCCACATCACCGTTTGTTTTATCAGGACCCGTCTTCAGATCGGATGTTTTGGATTTGACCAACTCTATAAATTGATCTGCAATACTTTCGACAACATAGATGCGTTCTGCGGAAATACACGTTTGACCACAATTACTAAAACCGCCCCACACAGCAGCACCTGCCGCACGTTCAAGATTTGCATCTTCCAGAACAATTATGGGATCTTTTCCACCTAGCTCTAAAATAAGAGGTTTTAATTTTTCAGCACAGGCCACGGCAATTTTGCGTCCTACCTCTACACTGCCTGTAAAACAAATCATGTCTGTTAGGGGACTGTCAACAATCGCTGCCCCCACATCTCCATAGCCTTGAACCACTTGTAAAACATCTTCGGGAATACCACCTTCATGGAAAAGCTCTGCCATGCGCTGGCCGGTTAATGGTGTCACTTCAGAGGGTTTTAACACAACAGTATTGCCAGCCATTAATGCCTCAACAACCGGAGTAGCCGTAAGAATAAGTGGATAATTCCAAGGACATATAATTCCAACAACGCCATGTGGAACATAGTTTATATATGAACGCTTATTTTGGAACAAACCAGAAGATCGAAGCTCAGTGCGTAAATATTCCGGACCGTGTCGTCCAACATGACGCATATGTTCAACAGTGGTAAATACTTCCAGAAAACCCTCCCAATTGGTTTTCCCTGTTTCGGCGGCAATGAGTTCAGATAATTCATCCATATGCGCGACAAGTGTTTTACGCACAAAGCGAATTCTTCGGGCTCGTTGGTTTAACCGCAACCCGGCCCAGGATTCTTTAGCTTTTTGGGCCCGTTCAAATACCGGTGTTAATGTGTCAATCGAGTCTGATGTAACAGATCCGATCTCTTCTTTTGTTGCAGGATTAATAGAAACGATTTTTTGATTAGCCATTTTAATGAAAATATAGTTGTTTGACCCAATTTACATCTTCTGAGGACATTGCTACACCAAGGGTTTGTGCCGTCTCTACCTGTGCAATGTTCCGCTGGCCCAGCAATACACAGCTGTTTTCAGAATCGGAAATGAGTGTATCAATTACACCATGAATAACAGGGTAAGGTTGATCACTGAATTGTTCTTTTAACATGTCTGCATTAGCTTTCATTTTGTCAATGATATCTTGATCTTTAAAAGCATCAACCTGTTCCCTGAAATCTCCTTTTTCAAATGAGGCTGGCTCTGAATATTTACCCGTAAGTAAGCCATGCATCAGTGGAGAAAAAAAACATACACCTAAATTGTTATTCTCAACGTGTTTCTGTAGTCCACTTGAAGCATAATTATCATCCCAAACGTTGCGATAGGGCTGGACCACATCTGGATCGGCTTGTTTTATATAGCGCATGATCTTATTTAGGTCCCAGTCAGACAAACCGACGAATTTTGTTTTACCTTCTTCTTGAAAGCGCTTTATGACCTCCAAAGCATCTTCAAAATATTCACTGTTTTTTCCGAAGTTGCAATGATGGAGATAGATAAGATCTACACACTCGGTTTGCAGGTTTTTTAAAGAATGCTCCATGTTCTGTCGCATTGTACTTACATCATACCAATGATTTTGATAACCTTGATCCCAACCTACTTTTGTAGCTAGAAAGATCTCATCACGTGGCACCGTATCCCATACAGCCCCAATGACTTCTTCCGAACGCCCGTCACCATATACATCGGCGGTATCCCAGTGGTTAATGCCAACTTCCCAACATTTTAGCAATGCTTTTTGTGAATCGTCGTTGGTTTGTCCGGCCCAGCCGACAGGTATGGAGCCAGTGGTGTTTTCACCACCATAGGACCATGTGCCCAGACTGATGGCTGACACAATGGCACCTGTTCTTCCTAATGTAATCTGCCGCATCTACAACCTTTGAATTAAGGGTAAAATTAGGATGAACCAGCGTAAACTTGATGGAAAATATTATGTTAAAAACAATCGATATCGGCCATCAGAATTATCCGCTGGATAAAGCGCTTTCTATTTTGGAAACAGAGGTAAGTACGGCACTGCATGGCGGTGAAGTTCGAGCGTTAAAAATTGTTCACGGACATGGCGAAGGCACATTGCGCAATGCCGTCCGCCGCTGGTGTGAGGAACAGGAAGGACGTTTCCGTGCATTAATATCTGGAGAAGAATATGATATGTTTCATAAAGACAGCGTTGATATGCGTTCAGCCTGTAACATGCCAAAAGACCCGCATTTTGGAACTCGGAACCGGTCTGTAACATATATATGGCTCTGGTAGATTGAACCATTACAGGAGTAAAGCGTAAATTGTAATGCTTTAAGCCAAGTTATGACTGAAGATTACACAAAATACGATTATTTATTTAAAAACATTATCCCCAACGCCATCGGCGGGATACGCATTTTTGGCAAGGCTGACCCCTATGAAAAACCCCAAAAATATGGCGCAGTGACCAATCTGGAAAATAAGATATGGGAAGATCTCTTTGTTAGATTAGAACCGCTGCTGGATCAATATGCATCCAGGGAATATTTAATAGGCATGCGTACACTACCTATCCCCCACGACCGTTTTCCGGAATTTGAAACTATTTCACCGTTAATTGAAAACTCAACAGGTTGGGTGCTTATACCAGTAGCGGGGTTTTTAGATGAGGAACTGTTTTTTGACTTGAATGCCCAGCGCAGGTTTCCTGTCACAGATATTATTCGTCAATCACCACGGTTTGACAAAAAATATGAAGGGATAGATATTCAAAACGATGAAGGCTATACGCCTGAGCCGGATATTTTTCACGATATTCAAGCTCATACCCCCTTTTTAATGAATAAAGATTACGCTGACTTTATGTATAATATGGGTCAGCTAGGTGATGAAATAATAAAAGATAAGCGCGGCTTGGGACCAGAGTTGGTCTCTCATAACCTGAAACGGCTGCAGAATTTTGCCTGGTGGACATATGAATTTGGAGTGCTGAAAAACAATAAAGAAACAGACAGATTCCGCCGCTGGGTAAATGATATTGATTATGAAATTTACGGGTCTGGTATCGTTTCATCTTATGACGAAACAAGAAATATTATTGAATGTGCAAAAGGAACCTCAGACCACTCAAGGTTTATTCAATTTGATATTGAAGAAGTTGTTATGACACGTTTTGACTACAGTGATATTCAGGACAGATATTATGTGGTGGACTCGATGCAGGATTTGTACAACAGTTTTTATGATAACAAAGACCTGTTCTGGTTCGCAGGCTAAAAATTTAGCCCCTATTGAATAAATATATCTCCTATATAATAGTATTATATTTTTTAGTCTCTAGCTGTGTGCCACCAGTGGCAGAATTAGCAAAATCTGATCCTGAATCTATCATTACTAGAAAAAGCGAGTTATTAAAAGGAGAAAATATTCCAGAGGAAATAGTACTAGCTGTTATTAATGCCCATAATAATATTGGCAACAATGCTTTAGATAAAGGCGATAATATCACTGCCGAAACACAATTTAATGAAGCGCTGAAACTTAATAATAACAATAAACAGGCAAGATATGGCTTGGCAATGATTTCCGGACACCGTTTTTTTAAAAAAGGTAGTGAAGCAGCGCTTTGGAACGCGTTGGAACAATACAGCAAAGCAGCATTCTACGAGCCCACAAAGGGAGAAGCTCATTATTGGATAGGGCGCACTTATGAGAAAAAAGATGAGGGTGATTTTGAGCTCATCATTGAAGCATATCAAAATACACTAAAAGGAAATCTACCAACAGATCGGTTAACAGATGCAGAACAAAGATTAAACGCAGTCTTAAAAAGACAAAAAACATATAAAGATTTTTGGGAATAGGAGGTTTAAATGAATCCAGTGGAAGCACTTAAAAATGAATTAAGGGAAATCACCGATTTAAAAGGTGCTGTCGCATTAATGCATTGGGACATGGAAACATATATGCCGCCTGGCGGAGCAAAAGCACGCGCCCGTCAAGTTGCAATGTTGGAAGCGCTGGCTCATGAACGTTTTATTGGTGAAGGTGTATCCAAACCCCTGGGTGAAATGGTTGATTTGGATTCCGGCGAACTGCTCAATGGTGCGGACGATGAAACCTCCCGACTGGTAAAAGAAATATGGAAGGATTATCATAGAGCAGCCGCACTTCCAACAGAATTTGTGGAAAAAATGTCACAAACCACGTCACTTGCGCAACCGGTTTGGGTGGAAGCAAGAAAAAAAAATGATTTCAATATGTTTGCACCCCATCTGGAAAAGATTATTTCCTTAAAATACAAAGAAATTGAGTATCTGGGAATTAAAGGAACACCCTATGATACATTATTGGATGAGTATGAACCAGGCGTTACAACAGCAGATATAGATGTTTTGTTTGGCGCGCTCAAAAAAGAATTAGTTCCCATGGTAAAGGCAATCTCTGATTCCGGCATAGAAACAAAGCAGGAAATTCTATTGCAATATTATGACCCCCGGAAACAGTGGGAATTTTCAGAACTTATATTAAAAGAAATGCACTACGATTTTAATTGTGGACGACAGGATAAAGCTGCACATCCTTTTTCAACCTCTTTTCACCCAACCGATGCTCGCATCACAACCCGTGTAAACGATAATAATTTAATGTATTGTTTATCCAGTTCAATTCATGAGGGCGGCCATGCCTTATATGAACAGGGGCTTGACCAGGAATGGTACGGGACACCTTTTTGTGAGGCAATATCCTACGGTATACACGAAAGCCAATCACGATTGTGGGAAAACCTGGTTGGTTTGAGTAAACCGTTTTGGGAATATTATTTTCCAAAATTGCAAAAAGTCTTTCCAGAAAATCTGTCTGATGTATCATTGGATGATTTTTATATAGCTGTGAACACCGTTAAGCCGGATTTGATTCGCACAGAAGCCGATGAGATAACATATAATCTGCACATTATGTTAAGATATGAAATCGAACAAATGATTATTAATGATAGTGTTGAAGTAAGCGCTCTTCCGGAAATCTGGAATAATAAAATGGAAGAGTACCTTGGTATTACACCACCAAGTGATGCAGATGGTGTTTTGCAGGATGTGCATTGGTCGCATGGCAGTTTTGGGTATTTTCCTACCTACGCGCTGGGTAATCTCTATAATATAATAATGTTTAATAAAGCCAAAGAAGAATTACCAAACATGGCAAAAGATTGTCGTGAAGGGAATTTTTTACCTTTGCGCAATTGGCTTAAAGATAATATTCACATTGTTGGCCGCAGGCAAACCGCTAAAGAAATGATCAAATACATGTATGGTCAAGATTTATCTTCACAGCCGTTCATTGATTATTTAAAAAAGAAGTACAGTGAAATTTATCCTATTTAAAATTGGAAATAATTCAATCAGATTTGAATTGATTCCTCCTCGACAAAATGACAAAACACCGCCTATTTCTACTTGACACTTGGTCAGAGTTGTAAGTAAACTCATCATGAGAAGGCATGAGTTCGTCTTGATTCTTGCATACCCGAGGTAAATTTATGAACATAAACTCGCTGTTTAAATACACACTTATTGTACTTAGTGTTTTTGTATATAATTCCACCCTCTTTGCAGAAGATTTCACAATAAAAGGCACTGTGCTGGATGCCGATGGCGATAAAGTTGGCGGAACGACAGTATTACTTCTTACATCAGATGGGTTAGAATCCGCTCGTACGGAAACATCCAAACGAAAGCTTATGGGTAGAGGCTCATTCAAATTTAAAGATGTCCTCCCCGGCGATTATGTTCTGGAAGCGGATGCCGGGATAAAAGGAAAAGCCAATAAGCCAATTACAGTTGCTGCTAAAAATATAAAAGATGTGAAGTTGGTGTTATCAATAAAAACAAAAGCAAAAAAGGGAATCGTCATTGCAGGCGATGAAGGTGATCCAGATAAAGTTGTAAAGATTCCTGAAAATGCCACTGAGGCTGGCAGCGATGTAGACTATGTAACAACAGAATTAAGTTTTGAGCTAAAAAAGCTCGCCGCCGAGATCAAGTATCTTAATTCCGAACTGGAAGACTTGAAGGCTTTAAGCAAAATGTGGGTAAACCCGCTGGCTATTTATTCCAAAGAAATCATTTTACAAAACGGTAGTACACTATTTGGGAAGATCGTCTATCAAGATGAAGAAACGCTAAAGGTAGAAACCCTGATAGGTTATCTTATTATTGAACGAAAAAATATTGTCAGAGTTATTGATAACGTGGTGACAGAGGAAACACAGGAATATGTACCAGAACAGATTCGCGATAGTTACTCTCCACCGCCCATGCCCAAACTGGCAGAACCCAAATATACGTCCGCTGATCCATTTAGTCGTTCAGCGGGTAAAAGATATTCTGCGAATTGTGTCCTAGTTGGCAATATCAGTGAGCGCAAGGATAATCAGGGTGCAATTATCTTTACAGGAGAGGTTAAAAACATTGGCGGCCGCCGAGCAGATTTTGTGAAAGTTGATTTTGTATTTCGTAAAAACTGGAGTGGTGAGACCAAGACACTCACTACGTTTATACGCGGAACATACCACACCTTCGACTCCGGCATCACCACTGATGCCACTTTACTCCCGGGGGCGTTAGGGGCGTTTGAATTATTCGTGCCCAATGACTTTGGATCCTTTATCGGATACTCATATGTCATTGATTGGGAGGAATACGAATAATGACAGCGGTGTCTTTTTACCGCCGGGGTTTACTCATCCTTGGAATAACCATATTACTGGTTTTTCCTCTGAACGGACAACAACAAACAACATCAGCGCTATCTGAAATTTTCCTGTTAGACTTAGGCATTGTCATTGAGCCGTCTACGGGGGAAGAATCTTACAACCGGCGGGTCGAGAGCCCTTCAAAAGAAGTTAATATCAGGATTAAACAGATAAAAAGCGGAACGGTATATAGCGTTGCTACACAGGAATTATTGACCGCAATTGAACGGATCAATATGCGGATTTCTGCTCTGGAAAAATCGTTTCACAGTGAATTAATAGCCTTAAAATATGAGAACAAAGAATTGCAACAATTGCTTGCTGCTGCCCGCCCTGTTTTAGAAAAACCTGATCTCCCGTATATTTCTTTAACTACAGTAGAACCACAGATTATAGATAACGCGCATCCTGTAGACCTTCCAGTTGTAAAAAGTATTGTCGTAATTCCGCCAGACCCTTATGATGGTTTCGACAATAAAAAATATCTAAAGGGCATGTATGCGTACCAATGTGAAAATTTTTCAAAAGCATTAAAATGTTTTGATGATCTTGATTTAAAAACAGCTGATATGAAAACAATAGAAAATGTTCTTTATTGGACAGCAGATGCTTATCTACATGTTCACAATTACGATCAAGCATTGGCCACATTAGATGAATTATTAGAATATCCAAAATCAGATATGGCTGATGATGCTTTAGTAAAAAAAGGCTTACTGTACAAGAAACTCGGCAATATGGATTTAGCCATGAATTCTTTTAAAAAGGTGGTTGTTGGGCATCCTGACAGTGAATACTCACGATTAGCGGCGCTGGAAATAAAACGAGGGGAACTGGCGTTACAGTGAAAAAAATCATAAACAACTTATTAATATTTTATCTGGTATTGATGTCAGTATCATGGGGAGCTTCTCGCGTGGCTTACACCCGACCGGGGTTTATGATGAAAATACCGACATCCAGTGTGAAGAAAGCACCTTATTTATTCCGCACAGGATTTGGTGTTGAATTACACCGCTTTGATCCCTTTAATTCCGCCCAAGGTATCTATTTTGATATGGAACTGGGGAAGAATTTTACATTCGGTTTTTCTTCTGTGCAAACTGCAGACAGCACCGCTCCTGCGTTTTTGGGTAAAACAGGGTATACTCCTCCCGTTGAATTTGGCTTTCATCTGCAACAGCGTGTGTACACCTATAATAATGTTTCAATTTCACTGGGCTTACAGGATATCGTTTTTCAAAATGCAGAAAGCAGCGGTGGGAGCGGATTAAGTCTGGATCCGGAACAGCTGTCATTCTTTGCTGTGGTCAGTAGTGAAAAAGATTTGGGTAAATATCGTTTAAATACATTTATGGGTTTTGGATCGGGAGGTTTTGCTCCTGCGGATACAATGACCGCTACGAGCGCATTGGGAGACGCCACATCATCTGATACAGAAGCAACAACCAATGAAGGTACTAAATCAGGTGTATTTATGGGCGTCATTATGAACACACCGTATCTTTATAAATGGGGTGGAATAGATATTGTGGGTGAATTCGATGGAACAGGCATCAATGTGGGACTCCGCATCCCCCTTACCTCGGATTATCGCTTGAACCTAGGGTTCACCCACATAGAAAAATTGCCGGATTGGGAATCCAGATACTGGGAGGGTCATCCGGGTGTCACATTAGGGTTTGACATGGCTGTCCCTCGCGGATTTAAAACAGTGCCCAGCGGTCTTGGTGGACCTTCCCCCATGATCATCGGGGGCCAGCTGAAACTGCCGGCTACAGGTCAATTTGAAACATTATCATCATCTATAGATTCGACTCTGGCTATGGCCGATTTTGCTGTGCTCACAGTCCGCGATTCTATGAGTATGCTAAGAAATGAAATGCGCAACCTGATGGTTCAATTGGCTGCCATCAATCAGCAATCTCAATTTCTGGAAGATTCCCTGCTTTCTATGAAATTGAGTCGCAACGTTGATGAAAAAAACATGAATGAATCCATGCGCCATCTGTCCAAGTCTCTCCGCTATTTTTATGCTGGCGATTATCGAACGGCATTGCAGGAAGTGGAATCCGCACTGGATTTGAATCCAAACATGGCCTTGGCTTACGCCCGACGCGGTTCAATTTATTATAAACTGGGGGACATTCAACGGGCATCGATTAACTGGAATTTGGCCTTGCGCATGGATCCTGAATATGATGATGTCCGCAACATATTAAAAGCACTGCACGAAAACCGTTTAAAATCCACGAGCATTGTGGAGGAGTAGAGAATTATGGATATTGCAACCTTAGTAGGCATACTTCTTGGATTAGGATCAATTTTTGGCGGGATATTTCTGGCTGCCTCAGCTGCTAATGCAGGAATGGGTGGATTTATTTCACCATCAAGCTTTGCAATTGTTTTTGGCGGTATGATGGCTTCCATATCGGTTGCCTTTCCCCTGTCAGATGTTCTCAAGTTGGGAGCCGCCATAGGTGCGGTATTTAAAGGAGGAAAACTTAAGCTTGGTGATGCGGTAGATGATGCTGTGGAGGCAGCGGAAGTGGGCCGTAAAGGTGCAGCTGACCTTGAAAAAGTGGTTGAAGGCATTAAAAATCCATTTTTTAGGGATGGCATACAAATGGTTGTTGATGGTTACAACCTAGAGGAATTAACTGAAATTTTAGAAACACGCATTGAATATCGGGAAGTTCGTGAAAAAACACAAGCAGGATTGTTTAAATCTATGGGGACCATGGCTCCCGCCTGGGGTATGATCGGAACATTAATTGGTTTGGTCATTATGCTTTCAGGTTTTGGTGGAGAAGGCGGAGCAGATTCATTAGGTCCAGGTATGTCCGCTGCGTTGATTACAACATTTTATGGTGCTGTATTCGCGAACCTGTTTTTTCTACCTATGGGTGAAAAATTAAATACAAGAATGAGTTTTACCAGTACACTGCAGGCCATGCTGGTTGAGGCAGCCCGGCTGATTCATCAAAAAAAACACCCTTTGATCGTTAGGGAAAAATTGAACTCCTTTATACCGCCAAAGGAATGGAAAAAAGAAGAATAATTAAATGCCAAAGTCTCCTGGAGAAAAAAAAGCGTATAAAGCTGGAATTATAAAGGGCAAAAGCCTGGTTGATGAAGGACTGCCCGGCTGGTTTGGCACGTTTGCGGATATGATGACGCTGCTTTTTGCATTTTTTGTATTGTTAGCTGCTCTTTCAACAATGGATCCAGTAAAGATTATGGAAATGGCAAACTCCACTGGAAAATCATTAGGAAGTAAGATTAAAATAGAGGGCAGAGCGGAGCTAGAAGGTAAATTTGAAAAAAAAGCTACAAAGCTTGCTGAAGTAAAAGCATCCTTAGACGAAATGGTAAAAGACATAACAGCAGAAATGAAAGAGAGCAAAGGCGACCCGCCGGTTGAAGTCACCACCAGCCCTAAAGGTGTAACATTGGAAATTAGTGGCGATTTCAGTTTTGGATCTGGAAGTGCTGCAATAAGTTCAGGCTTAAAGAAATTGTTAGAAGAAAAAATAGTTCCTGAGATCAAGAATTCAATATTTCAAATTGAGGTAGCGGGTCATACTGATAGTGATCAATTACCAAAAGCGTTTCAAAAACAATTTCCATCAAACTGGGAGTTATCTACGGCACGAGGTTCTTCAGTGGTAAGAAACATTATTAGTCATGGGGTTGACCCTACACGACTGGTTGCTGCCGGATTTGCCGATTGGGTTCCAAGGGATAGAGGAGATGCAGGAATCGCATTAAAGACTCTTGATAAGCAAACTATTTTGCAATTCAATGATACATCAGAAAAAAAAGGTAGAAATAGACGTATAGAAATAACATTCTTGAAACCAGCGCATCACTCCACCAGCTATGTAGGGAGTGATGGTTAAAAAATTAATTAAAAAGAAATTTATATTTGATAAGCAAAGGAGCTATCATGAGTAAGTATAAAGTATTTTATAAACAATTGTTATTGGCAGTGTTCTGTATGAGTATGGCTTGGGGACAAGGTAGTGGTTACCTGGCGCAGAAATTGATGGTAGAAAATGACCTGCGGCAACGCATAACAGATGCCCTGTCAAAAATAATTGATGACCGTAAATATGTCATTGATGTTAATGCAGACATTGAAATCAGCGGCGGCACGGAAGAGCAAATCACTATTCTGGGTGAAGGCCAACAAAGCCCCAGACAGGCATTGGAAGATGTATATGGTGCTGTAGATCAGACACTGGACCGTTCTAGAGGAAGCCAAGGGAGCAGTGTTTCTATGCCGTGGCTTCCCGGTTATCCCGGTTACAATGACGACCAAAAGGCAGAGGCCATTCCTAATGTCGATACTGAACCCTCTAATGATGCATCTCTTCCAATCCCAGTCACATTGAGCCCCGGACAAAGCAAGGTGCTTTCAAGGACGGTTACAAGTAAACACCCCGCCACAGCATATATTAAAAAACTGGAAATCAGTATTATTCTGCAGGAAGGCGCTGCACCGGAACTCATCGAAAATATCAGACAAGTTGTAATGGTTGCCTCGCGTTTCAATCGTGCCCGGGGCGATGCATTAAGCATCATGACAGCTACATTTAAAGAACGGCGCGATGAAAAAACCGCCGAACAAATTTTGCTAAAAAACATTGCAGAAAAACTTGAGTCACTGGAACAACAGCAACCAGATGAAGGTTCTATGAACTGGAAAGAGGAACTTGAAGACTACAAAGCACAGGAAGCAGATCGCCGTGAGCAAGATAAAACGTATTTCCAGCAGCAGTTAACCAGCTTGGAATCAGCAGCCCGAGAAAGGGCGTATCAGTTGGAAAAAAGAGATATATTGCGACGTGATTCATTGAAAATGCAGGCGCTAAATAATGAAATCACCAGCCTCAAGTCCATGATAACTTCTGAGGATGTTTCAGGAGATGAAGCCGCCCAGGCAGAAAAAGCCATGGGTGAAAAGATGAGTGAAAAAGAAGCTCTGGATGCCCAGATAGCTGAAAAACTGGCCATGCTGGACGCGGTGCAATCAGACTTAGACCGTAGCATGAATAAAGGCGGATCTTCAACCGTGATGATTGTATTTGTATCCCTGCTTGGGGCGCTGGTCATTGTGCTTGTAGTTGTATTGGTTATCGTGATTATGGGGAATCGTCAGCGCCAGCAATTGCCACCACCCTGGATGTATCCACCCCGGTCACGGAAAAAAAAAAGTGAAAACAAAGCTGTGACAACTCCTCAAACAACACCCCCGGCCCCAGAATCTATTCCAGCGGAAGACACCAGTGTTTTACAAAGCGAAATTTCTGATATGCGGCAGGCGGTTGTATCCATGAGCGTCAGCCAGCCGAGTGCAGCGACACGAATTGTAAAGGAATGGATGGAAGATGATACTCCGCCGCCAGAACCTGTTGCTGCTCCTGTCGAACTTGAGGAAAAAGATAGCGATAAAAAGAAGAAAAAGAAGAAAAAATAAGGCAGGACCATGATTACAGATATTAACAGACTTTCAGGCCTTCAAAAAGCAGCAATACTGTTCTCAGTGTTGGGAGAAGGCCTTGCTCTTACATTGGTAAAAGATTTATCTAAGACAGATATCCGTAAAGTCCGGGCGGCCATGCGCGAACTTAACAATGTATCTTTTGCAGTTAAGAAAAGGGTAATGGAAGAGTTTTACTTCAGTTTTGTGAGTGAAAAATTCTACGATGAAGAATCTGATGAACCTAAAAAACCCTTCGATTTCCTGGAGGATCTAAACGATGAACAGCTTATCGCACTTATTAAACCTGAATCTGATTCCGTAGCAGCTATAGTACTGGCACAAGTCGCTGGTGAACGACGCAACAAAGTAATGGGGAACTTGTCTGTGGAATCAAAAGGAAATATCATTATGGAAATGGGTAATTTGAACGACATCCCTTTAGAAGCCATAGTGAATGTAGCGAACGATCTTCATAAAAAATCGAAATTTCTACCCAAAACAATTGCCTTTTCCAGAGGAGGCGGTAAAGAAGTTGCGGAAATTTTGAGCGGTTTGAGTTCCGCAGAAGAAACCCAATTTCTGGAAAACATTACTAGGGAAAACCCTGATCTGGCAGCAGAAGTAAAAAAATATCACCTGACATGGGATGCATTATTTGATTTATTGACTGACAGCATTCTAAGGGATCTCATGAATTCTGTTGAGCTGGACACCATCGCCTTGGCTCTTAAAGGGATGCCGGAAGATATTGTTAATCGTGTGATTGAAAACCTGCCCAAGAAAAAACAGGCCATGTACGAACCGGTGGAAGGAGCTGTTTCAAAGCGGGAAGTGGATAAGGCAAGAAAGGATATCGTTACCGCAGCAAAGCAGATGGAAAAAAATGGTGCCTTCAACTTGGAGGACTTAGTCGGCGGCGGAGAAATGGTGGAATAACCGCAGTATAAAAAGCCAGTTATTATTATAAACAGCCTTCGCCATTCGATGAAGGCTGTTTTATTTTCAAGGCTATGTTTCGTCCCATTCAACTGTTCATTCTGCTATTATTATTCCTTGGATGTGCCAGGGAGGTGGATTATAAAACGTTGACCATCGCCTATTCTGCAGACATCCGCGGCTTTGATCCGGCTTTTGCCACCGACCTAAGGACGGGAAAAATCATCTCTTTAGTGTACGATAATCTAGTACGCTTTGACGCCGACATGAACCTGGCCCCAGCCATTGCCCATAGCTGGTCGGTTAACAATACCGGCAGGATATATACCTTTAATATTAGAAACAATGTCCGCTTTCATGATGGCACATCATTAACCATAAATGATATTACCAAATCATTCCATAGAATTTTAGACCCGCAGACCTCCTCACCCCAGACGTGGTTATTGGAACGTATCACTGGGGCAAAAGATTTTATGACTGGAAAGGCGGATCATGTACGGGGACTGCAAATTACCAATGATTCATCACTGGTGGTTGAGCTGGATGAGGCCTTTGCACCCTTTATTCAATACCTGGCTATGCCCGCTGCGGCGATTATTAATTCAAACGGTATCGAGTCGTTGTCAACAGTTCCCGCCGGTTCAGGGCCCTGGCGATTGGAAACATGGGCCAGAGATGGGGAATTACTTTTTAGCCGAAACAAGGATTATTGGGACACTCCGCCAATAACCGACAATTTGAGGATTAGAATCCTTTCTGAAGTCATGACGCAATCAGCGGAATTTGAAACCGGCTCACTGGACATATTGGAAGTACCACAAGGAGAAATAGAATACTGGCGTCAATACAACTATGACCAGATTGAAGTGGAGGAGCTGAATATCTGGTATATCGGCATGAATTGTTCCCGGCCACCCTTTGATGACCTACGACTGCGTCAGGCCATGAATTACTCCATTGACAGGGAAAAAATAATTCATATACTTTTAAACGGCTCAGCTGCCCTTGCCAATGGGCCAGTTCCACCCCAGCTGTTATCAGAGGTCACCGAGCTGCGCTATGAATACAATCCCTCTCGAGCAATTCAATTACTGCAAGAAGCCGGGTTTGGCAACAGCTTGCAAACAGAAATTTACGTGGCCGGCGGTTCGGGCATGTTTCATGTTTTGGAAGCGCTGCAGTCTGATTGGGCGGCGGTGGGCATTACAGTGGAAATTAAGCGCAGTGACTGGAATGTATTTAAGACAGCCGTGCGGGAAGGAAAACCGGATCTTTATTATCTGGATTGGTTTGCGGATTATCCCGATGGTGAAAATTTTTTATACCCATTATTCTACAGCACAGAATCCATGAAAAATCGTAACCGTTTTTCTGATCCAGACATTGATGCAATCATAATTAAGATTCAGCGTTTACCCAACAATGCTGAACGGCAACGTTTGATAGCAGATGCAAATAAGTTGATTGTGGATGCAGCGCCTTGGGTTTTTTTATGGCACAGTAAAACAATCTATTTAACCCAACAATGGATAAAGGGTTTTCAACCCTCACCGATTTTTAATGCCAATCGCTATATGAATATCAGTAAAATGGCACAGGAATGATTCAGTATTTTTTAAACAGGCTCCTTCAAGCCATCCCGGTTCTATTGGGTGTTATCATTATAACATTTGTGTTGATGTACATCATTCCCGGCGATCCGGTGGTCTCCATGGTGGGGGAACGTTACAGCGAAGAAACCGTTCAGCGGTTGCGCCAGGAATTGCATTTGGACGATCCTCTGCCCCTGCAGTTTCTGCGCTATGTTGGAAATGTATTGCAGGGCAATTTTGGTAATTCATTCATTACAGGGGAGCCTGTAGCAGCACTGATTATAGAAAAATTTCCCAACACAATGATGCTGGCTATTACTGCCATGTTCTTTGCTATACTGATTGGCCTCACCGCCGGAATTATGTCATCTGTACGCCCGGGAAGTTTCATGGATCGGGGAATAATGGTTCTGGCCCTGGCAGGCATTTCTGCACCTGTATTCTGGGTAGGACTGATTCTTGTCCTAGTAGTGGGTGTAATGCTGCAATGGTTGCCGCCTACAGGTTTTGGCGGTATAGAATATCTCATTTTACCGGCGCTGACGCTGGGCCTGCGCTCGGCAGCCTACCTGGCACGCTTAACCAGAGCCACCATGCTGGACGTATTGAGCCATGACTATATCCGCACTGCACGCTCCAAAGGGCTGCCGGAATGGAAGGTGTTTATAAAGCACGCCTTTCCCAACACGCTGATTCCTGTGATAACGATTATCGGAACGGACTTCGGTAGCTATTTATCCGGGGCGGTATTGACGGAATCAATTTTCGGTTGGCCAGGGATAGGGCGACTGGCGCTGGAAGCCATTATGAAAAGAGATTTCCCTGTCATTCAAGGGACGGTACTGTTCATGGCCATAATGTTTGTATTGATGAATGTATTGGTGGACTTGCTATATGGGGTTGTTGATCCGAGGATTCGGTTGGAACGGTCAGGGAAGTGATAATAAATAAGGTGTTGAAAGATCCCGGTATTATTTTTGGTCTGGCATGTGTGTTGCTTATTGCAGTACTAGGAATTTTTGCGCCTTTGCTTGCACCGCAGAATCCCAATAGCCAAATACTGGAGTTTCGGCATAAACCACCAGGTTTTAAGGGGGAAATTATTCGCTACCGGCTGGCACCAGAGCTACCGGAAATTTCCATGGCTTTGCAAAGTGCATATGTTGAAGATGAAACAATTGTTATAACAGATTTATTGAATAGGCAGCAACATATTGCATTGAAAAATGTTTTAGGAGGAAGTCTCTCCACAGGAAAAGAAACAATAACCTTTTGGCTAGGGACAGATCAATTCGGCCGGGATATATTGTCGCGGATCATCCACGGGGCGCGGATTTCACTCGCAGTCGGTTTTATCGCCAGTGTCATTGCCCTGGTGATTGGTGTATTGCTGGGCGCCCTGTCTGGGATATCCGGTGGTAGAATAGATACAATCATTATGCGCTGTACTGATATAATGTTCGGTTTTCCCACGCTGCTTTTTCTCATAGGGATTACAGCGGCACTGGAACCCAGTTTGAATGTTGTATTTCTTGCTGTAGGTCTCGTAACATGGCCGGGTATGGCGCGGTTAGTCCGGGGACAGGTATTACAATTGAAAGAACAAGAGTATGTACAATCAGCAAAAGCATTGGGTTTCAGCAAAAGAACAATACTATGGCGGCATATTTTACCCAACAGTTTAGCTCCCATTATTGTTACCTTTACCCTGGGCATTGCCGGAGCCATCATGGCCGAAGCCAGTTTATCTTTTCTAGGGTTAGGCGCTCAGCCCCCAACGCCAAGCTGGGGCGCTATGATTAACAGCAGTAAAGATTTTTTACGTATTGCCCCGTGGTCTTCCTTGGCACCGGGGACAGCAATTGCAATTGCTGTGTTGGGTTTTAATTTGCTAGGCGATAGTATCAGGGATTTATTAGACCCTACAATGAATAAAGAAAGATAACCATTGAGCAATATTGTTGAACAGGTAGAAGCGCATATACTTTCCGGCTGTACATATACCGCCGAGCGTGCCATCGGCGTAGAAATTGAGACAATAATATATAACAGCAATGGTGAACGCATTCCCGCAAATCCCGGAACGAAATATTCAGCAGCTGATTTCATCCAAGCCATCGATTTAGGGTGTAAAGACATGGGTACATTTGTTACCTGTTCCTTGGAGCCTGGCGGGCAGGTGGAATGGGCCTCGCTACCCGCGTTTAATATTCATGACATTCAGAATGAATTGAGTAATTTGCAAAAGCTGATAGATAACGTATGTATTGAAAATGATCTAACAATTGTTGATTTAGCCCTGGACCCGATTTACAGTCCCAACGATATTAGGCTCATTGATCAGCGCAAGTACCGTTTAATGCACGACCACTTCACCAACACTGGAAAACACGGTCCATGGATGATGCGCAATACAGCCAGCGTGCAGGTGAATATTGACTTGCTGGACAGGCAGGATGCGGAAGAATGCGGATACATCGCTGATAGTATCAGCCCTCTGGCGGCTGTTCTGTTTTCCAATACCCCATTTATGAATAGCCAGCCCCTTGGTTATAAAAATATGCGTTATAGTATCTGGGAAGATACAGATCCCGCTCGCTGCGGACATTTACTGGATCATGGTATACACAACAGCGAAGGATTATTAACCCAATATTGCCGGTATATTTTGGGAGTGCCTGTTATTTTTACGACGCCTAATAAAGCAGGAGAAGTGGGTTTTTTTAATGGTACCATTAAGCAATGGTTGCAAAGTATTTCTGAGAAAAATGAAATTGCACCGGAGGATATAAAAACAGCCCTCCATCAGATTTTTACTCATGAGCGTTATAAAACAGTCCTAGAGCTACGTTCTACCGACCGTCCTCCAAATGGTTTTGAACTGGCACCTCTTGCTTTTTGGCAGGCCCTAATGGAACAGGGAAAAACTCGTGATATATTATTGGAGGAAGTCAGCCGATGGCTCCCATCAGAACGCAAGGAGTTAAATTTAAAGGCAGCGACCCTGGATTTAAACCAGTCTGCCCCGGGCAATAAAACGATTCTTCAATGGCTTGAATGGTTAGCGGACCTGGTGTACAATAGCCTAGATGAGCGGGCTGCGCGATTGAACATTGCATCAGAAAGGAAATACATTGAACCCTTTATAGATAGTGTATTATCTAAGGGAGTATTTACATTACAAAGCCAAGAAAAGTTTACAAAAGATGAAATATCAGTCAAAGAATTCATCATGACAAAAGTACACCATGTTTAGCCTAGATTATTTACATCATCAAGTTATCCATTTTCCTATTGCATTATTATCAATAAGCATCTTATTTGATTTACTGGGTTATTACTTAAAAAATGATAAACTTTTTTTTTCAAGTTGGTGCACATTATTAATAGGAGCCGGGTTATCGATAGTTGCAGTGGCAACAGGCTTTATAGCTGATGTAAACTATGGACACATGTCAGAACCATTGCCTATACTTGAAACGCACGGCTCGACACAAATTCTGGCAGCCACATGTTTTATAAGTTTATGTTTATGGCGCTACATACAAAACCAAACTCACACCAAACCGCCGGGGTGGTACATTATTGTGGGGATTAGTTCTGTCTGTATTTTGTTTTATGGGAGCCATTTAGGTGCAGGGCTGGCTGGTCATTATTGAAATTCATAATAATTAGGGATGATTTTTCCCATCCATGTTTTGTAATTTTTCCGGCGGTTTAGCCATGATCTCCCGCATTATTACTTTTCTGGCATATATTATATGATTACAGATCACGACATTGTCATGGTAGGCGGCGGAGGCGCAGGACTCCGAGCAGCCATTGCCATCGCCGAAACGAACCCAAGCTTGAGTGTCGCGGTTGTGAGCAAGGTCTATCCCATGCGGAGTCACACTGTGGCGGCAGAGGGCGGCGCGGCGGCTGTTATCAAAGATAACGATTCTCTAGAAAACCATATTAACGATACCATAGCCGGCGGGGACTGGTTGTGTGATCAGGACGCGGTGGAACTTTTTGTGAACGAAGCTCCCAGAGAATTGATCCAGATGGAGCACTGGGGCTGTCCGTGGAGTCGGGAAACTGATGGGACAGTGGCGACTCGGCCGTTCGGGGGCATGAATATTGAGCGGACATGGTTTGCTGCCGATAAAACCGGTTTCCACATGCTCCACACCCTTTTTCAGACCTCCCTCAAGTACAACAACATTACCCGCTACGATGAATGGTTCGCCACAAAGATTCTGGTGGAGAATGGCCGGTGCCAAGGTGTAATTGCCATCGAACTTCGCTCTGGCAAGGTGGAGGCGATTGCCGGCAGGTCGGTGATAATGTGCACCGGCGGAGCAGGACGGGTTTTTCCGTTCACGACTAACGGTGCCATCAAAACTGGCGACGGGATGTCCATGGCGTACCGAGCCGGCGTACCGCTAAAAGATATGGAATTTATCCAGTACCATCCCACCGGACTCCCCGGCACGGGTATTCTCATCACGGAAGCAGCCCGAGGGGAAGGCGGAATCATGGTGAACAAAGACGGCTATAGGTATCTTCAGGATTATGACTTGGGCACGCCGCTGGATATTAATGATTCGAAGCATCCAGTAAAAAAGAGCATGGAACTGGGTCCCCGGGATCGCCTGAGTCAAGCTTTCGTGGCGGAAAGGGAAAAAGGAAGAACTGTTTCCGGTCCATATGGCCATGTAGTCCATCTCGACATCCGTCACCTGGGTGAAAAGAAAATTGATAAAAAGATTCCCTTCGTCAGGGAGTTATCTAAAAATTATGCCGGAATTGATCCCGTATACGAACCAATCCCTGTGAGGCCTGTCGTTCACTACATGATGGGAGGGATTGATACTGACATCACAGGGGCTACTGCCCTTCCCGGTTTTTACGCCGCTGGGGAGTGTGCCTGCGTTTCAATCAACGGGGCCAACCGCCTGGGATCGAACTCCCTAACGGAACTTCTAGTGTTTGGGAGTCGCGCAGGAAAGGCAGCTGCCCAGTTTGCATTGGAGCGCCCCCGTCTTAACACGGCCTCGCTGGAACTGCAAGCTGCGGACGAACAGAAGCGTATCGCTAGGGACTTTATCCAGAAGGAAGGAGGCACAGAACGAATTGTCACCCTTCGGAAGGAGATGAACGAAACCATGGAAACGAGTAATGGCATCTATCGATCAGAGAAAAGTTTGAAGGAAACATGCGATAAAATTAAAGAGCTAAAGGATCGTTTTTCCAATGTTATCATGGAAGACAGAAGTGTCAATTTTAACACGGAACTGACCTCAGCGTTGGAACTCGAGTTCATGCTGGATGTGGCGGAAGCAATCGCCTACAGTGCCCTGGAAAGAACAGAAAGCAGGGGCTCTCACCAGCGAACTGACTTTCCGAAAAGGGATGATGAAAAATTCTTAAAGCATTCTTTGGCATACCGAAACGATACTAAACCCCGCATCGACTATAAAGATGTGGTAATTACTAAATGGCCGCCTGGAGAGAGGGTTTATGGGAAAGAAGAATAAGGTATAAGCAATGGCAGAAACCATGAAACTGGAAATCTTTCGCTACCGGCCTGAAAAAGAAAGCGAGCCCACTTTTCAGATATACGAGGTTCCGTTCCGTGAAGACTGGGTGGTGCTGGACGCCATCAATCACATTAAAGAAGAGATCGATGGAACGCTTTCCTACCGCTGGTCGTGCCAGATGGGTGTCTGCGGCAGTTGCGGCATGATGATCAACAATGTTCCGAAGTTGTCCTGCGCCGTATTCCTCAAGGATTATTACCCTGATAAAATCCGTATAGAACCATTAACGGGCTTTCCTGTAGAGCGGGATCTCATCTTCGAAATGGATGACTTTATGACAAAACTGACAGAGATGCAGCCATACATTATACGAGAGGAAGGAGAGGAAAAGCCTCTAGAGGAAGGTGAATACCTTCAGTCCCCTGCCGAGCTGGCTCACTACAAGCAGTACTCTATGTGTATTAATTGCATGCTCTGTTATGCTGCCTGTCCCGTATATGCCCTCGATTCCAACTTTATCGGCCCCGCCATCATTGCCCTCGGCCAACGGTACAACATGGACTCCCGGGACCAAGGAAGAGATTCTCGACAGGAACTCATCGCCAGCCACGATGGAATATGGGAGTGCACTTTTGTAGGTGAGTGCAGTGCTGTCTGTCCTAAGCATGTGGATCCGGCAGCTGCAATACAGCGGGCAAAAGTTTCCAGTACTATTGACTGGTTTAAGGATGTTTTGATTCCGTGGGGAAAAAAGAAATGAGTACCTACCTCAGACCTGTACCCAACACATGGTGGCTTAAGCGCAAACCGTACATTTTATTCATGATTAGGGAGCTAACCAGTGTCTTCGTTGCGGGGTATTGTATTTTTCTACTGGTCTTGGTTTACAAACTGACACAAGGGGCAGACGCCTACGGCAATCTCATGGTCGCTTTGAAGTCGCCCAGTAGCATTGCGCTTCATCTCATCACACTCGTTTTTGTGCTCTACCACACCATTACTTGGTTTAACCTGACACCAAAAATCCTCGTGCTCTACAAAGGAGAGGAGCGAATTCCCCAAGGACTGGTGGCGGGGGCGTTCTACGCCGGGTGGGTAGTGGTTTCCGTTATTGTTGCTTGGCTGGTATTGGGGGTGTAGGGATGGC
>Ga0208336_1000005_pt1 | contig 104194 bp, 102 predicted proteins | sample DeeseametaMP0372_FD_184212 | JGI IMG/M metagenome (GOLD analysis project Ga0208336, IMG submission 184212) | Marine microbial communities from the Deep Atlantic Ocean - MP0372 (SPAdes) | ecosystem: Environmental > Aquatic > Marine > Oceanic | place: East of Porto Seguro, South Atlantic Ocean...
TGCCTTTATAGCTGCTTCATCCAACCCAGTGTTTGGGATACCTTTTAAAATAATTGTTTCTTTTACTCGTCCTTTTTTATCTACAAAGACCTGAACAATGACTGTGCCTTCGATCCCAGCCTCTTGAGCAATTTCAGGATATTTTGGTTTTATAGGCGTGAGCGGTTTGGGAGGATCGTCATAAGGTATAAATTTTACTCGAGGTCCATCAGGCGGCGGCGGCGGTGCGTCCCACGCCTCAAAACTCCCCAGGTCTGTTTCTTCAATGGTTAAATCGTCTGCTAAATCTTCATCTTCTGATTCAATCGGAACAGAGGGACGTGCTGGCGGCGGCGGCAAATCTAACTGCTGGGTTTGCGGAATATCTATCTGTTCAATAATAATTTGATTGGCTTCATCTAATATAAAAACATTAAAACTTCGGGGAATAAATAAAAACCCAAATGTTATTAACAATACACCAGCCAGCCCTGCAATACGTATTGTAACCGGATAATTGAATCTTAATGCTGGTAAATATTTGTCCATACTTTATTCAACTGCTGTTTTGGTTGAATAGTTCAATTTTAAAGCGTCTGCTTTTCTAAGTTCATTATGAATATTTGATATCAACCCCATTTTTGCAGATTTATCAGCTTTTAACGAAACAGTTAACAAAGGGTCCGCAGCACGTATATCATACATCACATGGCGTACATTCTCAACAGTGTGTAGTTTATCCTGAATCGAAATCAAGCCTTCTTTTGAAACCCAGATATGAGATGTATGCCGTTTTGATTTAAGCTTTTCAATCCGCTTCGCCCTAGGGAGTTCCACAGGAAGACCGGAGTATTCTCGGAGGACAGTTGTGACCATGAAAAAGATCAGCAACATAAAAATGATATCAGGCATGGACGCAGTTGGAATGTCGCTTGAGACCTTCGTTTTTCGCTGGATCTTCATTAATCAATTTCCGCTATGGAAATACGCTTGGCATTAGCCATTTTGAGCTGATCAATTACTGCTATGTAATCACTGTACTTTGTTTTTTCATGGGCTTTTACAGAAATGATCAGCTTGTCGTTTTCGGCTATCTTGCGCCGAATTTCTTTGCTGATATCTTTTGTTTTGATCGGTTCACCGCCTAGCAGAACATTACCACTGGAATTAATTAGACAATTAAGAATATTGTCTTTTTTAATCTCTATTTCTTCCCCTTCAGCAGGCAGAATAATACCCAACCCTTTGTCCATATCAATCGTAGTGGTTACTAGAAAAAATATTAGCAGTAGAAAAGCAATATCTGCCATGGAGGCTGTGGGGATTTCCCCGCGTTTAAAGCGGCGCTTCTTTTTCATCGTGGCGGTGTATTATTTTTTATTTGTTTCCATCTCATAGAGATGGTCAACTAGTTGTATGGACTGTTCTTCCATTTCCAAAACCAGTTTGTCAATACGTGATATAAAGATATTCTGGAAAATTTGAATGATCATCGCCACGATCAATCCAAAGGCAGTCGTTAATAGCGCTTGCGAAATACCACCCGCTACAACAGCCGGTGAAATATCATCAGCTGCCGCAATAGCATCAAAAGCATTGACCATACCAGCAACAGTACCGGTAAATCCGAGCATGGGTGCAATGGTAATCACTGCGTTCAGCCAGATCATGTTTTTTTCCAGAAAGGACATTTCTAACGATCCCGCGTTTTGGATAGCCTTTTCCACTTCATTGATACCACGGTGGACCCGGGAAAGCCCAGCGTGAAAAATTTCAGCAACTGGACCGTTTGTTTTTTCACATAATTCGAGCGTTTCTTTTACACCCTTGTTGTCCAATGTACTGTTTACATCTTCAAAAAACTTTTGGGCGTTTATTGATGACATGATCAGGGCATAAAAGCGTTCCCCTACAAATGCAAGACCAAAAACAAGTGACAGAAGAATGGGCCACATGAAAGGTCCGCCGTTTACGAAATATTCGACTAGCATCTAGTCCTCCGTTGTTCTATTTATTGTTTATTTTTCTTGGAAAAATTGACGCTGAAATTATTAATTTTGATAAGGAATGTCAATAAATCCAATTTTTTAAATTTACTGTGAATTATTGATAAATTTAGCGGCTTCATTAAAATAATTTAAAGCGCTTATAACCTGATTATCATAGTGTAAACGAATGCCAATTGCTTCATCTTTACCCCAATGAGCGCTGGCAATTTCAGATTTTAACATATTTAAAATATAATCTTTATCCGTTTCCAATTCGTCCGGATTCAGTTCAATTTCTTCATTTGCTGCATAATCTAAAAACATGTGAAAGTCACTTTCATCAAGTTTCCAGTAGGACTTAAAATTTTCATATGTATTAAACTCATCGCGGTGGTTACTGGCATAATTCGATCCCCAATTGAAAAAAGGACGTTTCATATGGGTAAGCAATCTTTGCGTATTTTTTTGAAGTTTTAAGTCATAGGCAATGTATTGATCAGGCGTGATTCCGCCTCCACCATAAACAATCCTGCCTGATCGTGTTTTATATTTTGGTCTTAGTTCCTTTAAAGAATCCAAGACAGTTTCACGATTTTCAATATATAGGTCTTTATAATAATCCCTTGTATCGCCATTAGAATATGGCCGTTGAATAAGACGACCGCTGGGTGTGTAATAACGGGCAATGGTTACTCGGATAGCTGAGCCATCATTTAATGGTAATTGTCGTTGGACCAGGCCTTTACCAAAACTGGTTTCGCCCACTACGAGACCCCTGTCAAGATCTTGAATGGCACCAGCAACAATTTCACTGGCACTGGCAGAACCCCGGTTTATCAAAACAATGAGCGGGTAGTCCTCGCGTCCCTGCGCGGGATCTGCAATAAACACTTGTTCCATTTTTTGACTTTTTCCCTTTGTAAAAACAAGAGTGTCTTCCCGAGCGATAAACAAGTTACTGATAGCTGCGGCCTGTTCCAGGAAACCACCGCTGTTATTGCGTAGATCCAAAACAAGCTTTTTCATGCCTTGGGCTTCAAGCTGATTGAATGACGTGCGGACTTCTTCATCTGTTGCTGCAGAAAACCGTGTTAGCCAGATATAACCTGTTTCATTGTCCAGCATTAAAGTTGCTCGTACGCTATAAATAGGAATATCATCCCGTATAATTATTACGTCGAACTTATCACCTCCCAATCGTCTTATGGTGATCTCAACACTTGTTCCTTTAGGGCCGCGTAACTTTTTGAAAACATCTTTTTTGGTGATTTCATAGGCATCTTCACCATTGATAGCAATAATCTGATCGCCCGGCATTAGCCCTGCCCGTTCGGAGGGACTGTCGGCAACAGGAGATATAACGGTAATATAGCCGTTCAAAATGTCGAATTCAATTCCAATCCCCTGGAAAGAACCTCGAAAAAGCTCATCAATTTCTTCCTGCTGTTTAGCAGGGATATAAATTGAATGAGGGTCCAATTGTTTAAATATACCCTGAAATGCTCCTTCCATCAGTTCATCCATATCCACATCTTCGAAATAAAATTGATTGATGTAATATAGAATCTGGTTCATAATCTTGAATTTACCTTCAATAGCGCTGTATGGATTTTTGGAATACAGGATTTGTGAAAGGGGAATAATAGCAAACAGCGCAACACTAATTATAGTAAGCGCGAAAGGAATCCGTTGAAATTTTTTCTTATTTTTCATTGATTTAATTTATAGAAAAAAGGGACGAAAATAGCCTGAAATTATAGGCCAAAATAAAACATGGTACGTATAGTTAATCCCTGTAATGACGATTTTGGTGAGTCTGCAATCTGTTTACGATCATTTAAATACCATTCTCCAGGTCCGATTGTTCCCTGATTATATCCAAGACTCAAGCGTAATCCCACACGATCCATGATTTGCCATTTGACCGCAATATATGGTTGAAAATTGAAGAATGTACCACTAAGGTCCGTCAGACCACCATAACCGGTTACAGGCGCAAGCGCTGTCCCCTGCAGAGCAGAAATAATGGAATCTGCTTCAGTGCTTGTATAAGAAGAATCAACACTGTAATAAAGAACGCCGTTTGCAACCGTACCGAACATGTTTGAAAACAAATTATTCCACTGAGCTTCGCCAGTGTGCTGGTCAATGCTGACATTGATTCTTCCAACTCCCATCAAAGCGCCACCAGAGATTTCCAGATCCCTGAAAATAGGTACAACGTACTCTAATATGACCGCCCCAAGTGTAAATGAAAACTTGGCGGAAACAGTTGGTCTAAAACTGCCTTCATACTGCACAATTTTATCACTATTTGGATCAAGAATGGATGTTGGCAGCTGAATTCCTACAGAATCATTTGTCTCCTGATAAAAATAAACGTCCATGATATTGCTGATCCTAGATGAGCCAAGCCCGGCGTAACCGCCGAGTCGCCAGCGCCCGGCAATTTGGGTAAACCCTTCACCTCCGTGAACAATAAAAGGATCATCAAAATTACTCGTGTTTAATCCAAGTGAGGACATCATTGAGGCTCCAGGAATTGAATCTAAAGTGATATACATTGGGCTGTACCCAATGCCGCCGCCGTAATAGTCCTGAATGGGATATAGATCGCTCTGGGCTTTTAATAATAATGGAAGTAATTGCAGTATGAAAAATGCTTTGTTCAGCATTGTTATCCCATGGTTCTTATGCAATACATTATTCAATTTATGTTTTCCAACTTCAATTGGAGAAGGAAAATATTGCGGCGAATTTAGACAATTCTTTGGGTAAAACGGGCTCTTTTCCTTGTATTTTTCGAGAGGGGAAGACTATATTCCTTTTCAGTAAAAGTAAGGGAACTTCAATTAAATGGCGTTTTGTTTTACGTTGTAATTTACTCCCTGTCCAATAGTTGATTCGAGTTATAAATAAACGGTTACTTAATGAGACCAAAAAAATGGTGTATTTATGCAGTATTCCTGCACTTATCAGCCCACGCGGGACAGATGAATGTTAACGGACCATTCGATCTCAACGGTAATGGACTGGATGAAGTGCTTCTATTTACAGAAAACCAGCTGCGATTTGTAGAAATTCAAAGCAACGGTTCACATGCAGTGCTATGGGAGGCAACGCCTGAAAACTATGCAATAAAAGATGCTATCATTTACGATTTAGCCAGCGATGGTATAGCTGAACTAATCATACTGGCTGACTTCTTACCTGGAGAGCGCAGCGATGGGAATAAATGGCTGCATCTTTACACTTGGACAGATTCAATTTTTGTTCCACAAACAATCTCTATTGATAATGGGGAGGTATTGCATCCAAACAATTGTGACGTAGATCAACAATCGGGAATTTTATCTATAGCTGTCGGGAGTCCTTTTCGGGCGGCAGTTTTATTGCAGGCAGTTAAACAAGAGAAAAATCTGATGGCCAATATTGTAAATATTGAATTACCAGATATATTGCATAATGGATTCGGTCAGGTGTTTTCCAGTTTCATGAATTTAGCGGGAGAACAACACTTGGCAGTTTTTAGTCCCGAAAATGAAATATTAAAAGTAGTATTGTTTCGCGCTGACAAAGTGCCAGTAGTTGTAGTTGAAAATTTGTTGCCTCTAAATGGGGCGCGTAATTTAATTGGTTCAGCAATCCAAAAAACAGATTTGGATGATGATCAACGAGAAGAACTGCAATTGCCTTTTGCCAATGGGAAAGTATTGACATTGGCATTTGTTGACAGCGTACTTGTACTTACTGAAAGTAAATTCAGCGGGCAGAATATTTTTGTTCTTCCGGATAATGCCAGCGAAGAATCAATTAATTCGGTTATTTCATCTCGAGCCGAATCCGGACTTTATGATCTATTTGATCCAAAGAAACCAGACTCTTTAATCGTGATAGTTCCGGATGACACTTTGAGATTGGGCGATACGCTCAATTATAGAGCAGCCATGGATACAGCCACGGGTTTTTATAGTTTTCACTGGTTGTCGCAACCTGCAGACAGTGCCTATTTTGATCCAACCACAGGAAATATTACCTGGATTCCAAGACGAGAAGATCTAGGTGAACATGAATTCAGATTTTATGCAGAAAAACGATTGAAGGAACAGCTGATTTCAGATGTAGACGATCTTGGAGATCGTCATAGAATACTACCTGTATTGGAGGAAGCAGAGCAGACATATGTTGTAATTGTAATTGATACTGTAAAGCCGCCCGTTATCTATATACCACCACCGTATAAACCATACATAGTTTCTGTTTATACACCAAGTAAAACAGAAGGGAATGAACGTTTTATTTTTGATGGCGTCCCTTCGTTTGATGTAAATATCAATGAACTTGATATTCCTAATAATCCTTCAACTTTTCATATTATTTCCGCAAATCTTGGCAGTATTAAAAAAGATAAACGTGTCGATTTTTCATATTCATTAAACACGGACAGTATTGCAAAAATTACACTTACTATAGATCATGATCTGGCAGAAAATGTTATTCACGCAAGTGTTGAACCACCTGTGGATACAGATACCCTATTTTTAAACCCAACAGATTGGCGATCTGAATTACATCACTATCCAACATATCGTTTTAATGGATTCCCCGAATCTCTGCGTCTTGGAGAAACTGAAAATGGCATTTCATTATTTGACCGTGATAATGAGCGTAAACCCAAAAAATATGCCCATATTTCTATATCTACTCCATTGGCGGACAACAGGCACAGGTTGTCTATAAACATGACAGAGATTGAATTATGGACTATTAAAGTAAATATAACCATTGATAGCACCGGTAATAAAAAAGCCAGCACCACCATTATCTTTTCCGGGGAATTTGATCCCCAAAATATAACCGCTGAAATGTATACTGCTGAAAATATGGCCAAGCGAGCAATGGAATTGCAATATAAAATTTTGGAATTTATGGGTGTTGATAGTACTGCAGTAGCAGAAACTCCAGTTGTAGAAGAAAAAAAGACTTTTTTTCAAAGATTATTTAGTAGAAAGACAGAAGTAGCAACTCCTGCAGCAGCACCAGAGGTAGAAGCGCCAGTAACAGAATCAGTTCCTACAGATACTGTTACAACAGAAGTTCCTCCAGTAACAGAACCAGAAAATTGATGAAACGGATCATCATATTGCTATCATTGATTTTCAGTGTTCTGCTTGGGAAAGACCTACAGATCATTCACATGGAAGGAACATTTGATCTGGACAATGATGGGCTTATTGAGTTTGCCTCTATAGAAGTAGGCAGAGAAAACGGTAACTACATTTCAATGATCCGTTATTATGAGATTGATGGTGACGGCTATCAACAGTTGAACTGGGAATTGGCTGCTCCGGATGGTTTATTGGGAAATTTTGTGAATTTAAAAATAGGCGACCTAGACGGTAATGGTACTCCTGAGCTTATTACAATCATGAACCTCACCGATGAAAATGAAGAACGCATTTTGCATCCTATTGTTTATTATTATCCTTGGGATGGTACAGGCTTTAGCGAAACTCCAGCCAGTACGCTAAATTTATCTGAACGAAACACATTCCTGCGTTGCCACAATTTTGAATTATTAGATCGGGACAATGATGGTGATCAGGAATTATTAGTTTCATTGGGTAGTCCAGTCCGGGGACTTGCTGTTGTGGATGTCAATAGTGATGGTGAATTAGAAATAACCACACGATTGGAACCAGAATCCATGCGTTTTGGTTCTGGATTTGTTTATGCTGGAGTTGTTGACTGGAATCGTGACGGCTATGATGATATCATAAGTTTCAGTCCTGAAGGCAATGTGATGAAAGCACAGCCTTTTATGAATATCAATGGCTCTTTTCAACAAGGGACAGCAACCCACACAACAATTGCAGGAATGAATGGGTTTATCAATCGTGCAGTAACAATAACGGACTGGGACTCGGATGGATTTTTAGATGTAATAACCCCTTTCCAAAGCGGTCATTTAATTGCTTTAACTCTATCGGAAGCCGGTATCGATATTGATAATATACCAAATGAAGCAGGTCCTTTATCTGATGTTCAGATAGGAGATTTTGACCACGATACCTATAAAGATTTATTACTTGTCTCTGGTGAAATGAACATGATAACCATTTCATTTGGCGCTGCAACTCCCGCAGAAAAAAGTGAAAATTATTTTACACTAATAGTTGATACAGTCGATATTCAGATTTTTTCAGCTATTCCAATTATACAACAGGGTAAATATATTGGCACGACAATTGCTGCCGGCTGGAATGGTGATGAAACATCTGTCTTTCTTACAGACTTGGGCTTACCGCCACCTATTGATAAACCGGCCATTCAGGATACGTTAGCCGAACGCATAGATTTATTGGATATATTTCCGGAAATCGCCGGTCTTGATATTGGCACCTTGGCCGCTGGCACCAAACCGATGAAATCACTCGGCCAGCCCTTGCCAAAAGGTGTACTACCACGCCACGTACTGCCCGTTGATCAATTATTTGTGTATTCAATCCCGGAAGATGAGGCGCGCCAGTTTTACAGTTTTCGCTGGTTGCTGCCGCCACCAAAAGGTATGTTTTTTCATTACGAAACACGTTCTATTCAATGGGTCCCGGACGGTACACAACTAGGCGCGTATAAATTAGCGTATCATGTAGAAATGAAAGCTGGGGAAACCGTTGAGCTTGAATCTGAAGAAGAAGCTCTACTCACGTATAAAGTAATACCACATCTGGAAGGGTACGATGAACGTCTCTGGATTTATGTAAATGATGTACCGGAATTCATTTCTGAACTGGCAGGCACTGAATTTGTGGCCAATTCCTTGTTCACATATCAACCGGTAGTGGTTGATAAAAATCACGACGCAAAGCTGCAGTTCATTTTGGAAACAGCTCCCAATGGAATGGAGATGGACTCCAGCGGAGCCTTATACTGGCAAACGGACAGCAGTCATGTAAATATTTATGATGTACGTATTGTAGTATCGGACGGCTTCGATCGTGCTGTGCAGGAATTCCGACTTTTTGCCCGTGCGGGTGTAATAATCCTGTCTGAACCGGATTCCATCATTCGCGTGGATGAATTATTCAAATACCAAGTAGATGTATGGCGCCCGGATTTAGATCAGGAATTGACGTATAAAATGCTGTATAAACCTTTAGGCATGACCCTTTCAGAAAATGGTCTTGTGGAGTGGACGCCTGTAGTAACTCAAATTGATTCTCAAAATTTTGCAATTGTTGCCAACCACGGAGTTGCAGCTGATACACAAGAAGTTATTTTATTTGTCAACCATCCGCCGGTTATTGATCGCGCTCCGCCGCCCATGAACAAAGTTAATTTGGGTTATGTATGGGATTTTCAATTGGAAGTAACAGATCCCAATGTGAATGACGTCCTAACCTATACGGCTGTGGAAATGCCTGATGGAATGCGCATGGATCCTTTTACCGGGCGTTTGCGCTGGGAACCCACCCGAGATGAAATGGACTTTGGTCATTTGAAGATCGAAGTCGATGACGGAAATGATGTTCGGACAATTGTAGCAGATTTCTTTATCAACTCCCCTATTAAATTGGTATCGATTCCGGTCATGCAGGCCACAGTAGGGCAGCAGTACAAATATAAGATTATGACAACAGATCTGAACAAAGGTTCGCTTTTACCTTTTAGTCATGTTGTAAAACTGGAAGACACAGAAAAAGCCCGAGTGTATGCTGTCAATATTGCCGACGATATTTATCGTGAAAATGTGGATCGATACATCGGAGACTGGAACGCGGCAGATGTTGTTTATATGACCAGCCAAGGGGAGATGGAGTCAGATGAATTCAACCGCCTGAATTTGAAGCGTTATGTGCACTCTATTTTTTGGGAGGACGATCGGCTGATTATCATCATCGAAGAAAAAGATGATCGGTCCGTAAGTGTTAAAGATGCTCTATGGGAATTTTTCCAAGGATCAAAAGGTAAGCCGCCCAAAGTTATCGTGGAACGCAGGAGCGCCATTCGTTATACATTAGAAGAATTCCCCGATGGCATGGAAGTGGATGAATTTACCGGAACATTGTTATGGACGCCGGGCAAGGATCAATACGATACCTATCCTATCAAATTGGTGGTCTCTGATGGCTATACCAAAGATGAACAATCATTTGATTTGTATGTTAATCATCCTGCGACGATTGTTTCTCAGGCGCCAAAAGCTGCGCTCGTTGAAGAAATGTATAAATATCAAGTACAGGTGGAGGATAAAAACGCCGATGCTGAACTCCATTATGAACTTGTCAAAGGGCCCCAGGGCATGCAGCTTTCTAATACAGGAAAACTTGTTTGGATTCCGAAAGCATCCCAGGTGAATAAGCATACATTTTCCATAAAAGTATCAGACGGTTATCATGAAGATAACCAAACAGGACGCATCTTTGTCAATATTCCACCCTCGATCATTTCCAGGCCTAAACCCGTCGGCTTAACGGGTTATGAATACCGTTATCGCGTCGTCGCTGAAGATTTGAACAATGATCGCGTGACATTTCGTTCTATACGATTACCTAAATATGCTTCCTTTAATAAAAAGACAGGCCAGTTTAAATGGCGTCCCCGCAACAGCCAGCTAGGGCCCCAAGATGTGATCATTACGGCCATTGATGAACGGGGCGCCACCACGACCCACCAGTTCCAGATCCATGTATTTGATAACCCCGATGCTCGCCGTTTTGTGAACACCGGCTGGCCGCTTATGCTTACCTTTGTGGGCGTTATGTTCGCTTGGGGCGTGGCGCAGTTCTAATTTTTAAGAAATAACTTTATTTTTATATTTAAAAAAACCTGTTGGGGGGGTATTTGTTTGTAACTTTTGTCTACATGGAGATTTAAGATGAAGATCTTAAAAAATGTACCTTTAATAATAACCGGTATTTTGCTGGTACCAAGTTTGACATTTGCCAATCTGCCGGGTCATTTACCACGGATGACCACTGTAACCGACACGTTCAACTTTCAGATCTGGGATGGTAATAATATTGCCACATGGATGAGCAATGACGGTGCCTATTCAACGTATAGAGCAACAGGAAATTCCGGATTAGAGGCCGGCCGGAAGTGAGATTGGAGCTGTATTTGATGGTGGTTTATGGATAGCCAGCGGCGTGTATTTTGTGCGCCTTCAGAGTGGTGATCTTGTGGAGAATCAGAAAGTTGTTTTGTTGAAATAATTAGAAACTTATGTAAAAAGAACGCCGTCGCCTACGGCACATTAACACACTAAATTTATTAACTGCTCCTCGTCTTTTGTATTAAGCGAAACACCCACTGGCAAAGCATACACTGGCAAGTCTTTTAGATCCTCTAGTTTTGCTAAATCTTTTTCTGTCGTAATAATTGCCTGTGCTTCAGCCGCTAAAAATACTTCCCGTAGGACTTCCAAATCCAATGCGGAGTACTCTGCGTGATCATCATGACGGAAATGATGGACATAATCCAAGCCAGCTTCTTCCATTATCACTTCAAAACTATCCGGATCACCCACACCGGAAACGGCCACCACAGGGCCATTGAAATCGCTTACAGGTTTTGTTGAACCATCTAATCCAATCACTTGCGTATTTGGTATTAAATCAGACTCCATAGTAAAACTGCAATAGTTGGATACTGCATTGACTAGTTTTTCATCGGGAGGCGTCAAATTAGCTTTGGTGAAAATGACTGCATCAGCACGTTTAATATTTCTCAATGGTTCCCGGAGCAGTCCGTAAGGCAGCAGTTTTGGACGGCGGTGATTGCTGTTGATTAAAACAATATCCACATCCCGAAAGACTCGCCTGTGTTGAAAGGCATCATCCATAATGATTACATCCGGGTTATATTCATTGCAAATAAATTGTCCTCCACGATAGCGGTTTTCATCCACAACTACGGGAATGTCCTGCAATTTATTAGCCAGCATAAACGGTTCGTCACCGCTATTGTTTAAATCAGATTTAAGCGTATTTCCATCACTGACGACATGTGTTCCGGTTGACTTGCGTTTATAGCCTCTGCTCAATACAGCTACATTCATTCCTCCAGTTTTTAATGTATTGGCCAAAAATAAAACAAAGGGTGTTTTTCCTGTTCCGCCCACAGAAAGATTGCCAATACTTATCACCTTGCAGGGCAATTTTCGGGAAATAAAAAAACCCAAATTATAAAAGAAGTTCCGCCAGAAGATCAGCAGCCAATAGAAAAATCCCAGGGGCCAGAGAAAAATTCGGTATTTTTTTATAGATTGAGGATCAAACTGCGGCACGGTTCCTAGCTTCCTCTTCCAATCTATCTAGTTCATTTTTTAATATTTTTGAGCATTCATCAAAATCGTCATTTTCAGAAAACTCTAAAGGCTCCCCAATCAACAAGTGGATTTTACCAAAAGGTTTGGCTACATAAAACGTATCCCAGTTTGTAGACGCCCAGTGTTTTGTAGCATAACTCCCGGTTGGTAAAATAACAGCACCCGTACGCATAGCCGCTTTTACGGCACCGGGTTTTAATTTTTTAGCTGGACCCTTTGGACCATCCGGTGTAATAAATACAAGCGCACCTTTTTCATTTAACACATTGACGATCTGTTTATAGGCTTCCCGACCGCCATCCGAACTGGAACCTCGAATGGTTTTATAACCAAGCTTTACGGCAATGCGGGATATGATTTCTGCATCGCCGTGTTTTCCCGCCACGCCATAGGGCTGCTTGTCCGCCACGTATAAATAACCGGGCAATAGATTGCCATGCCAGGTCGTAAAAATAATGGACTTCCCCTCCGACCGCAATTTTTCAATTATGCCATCACCTTCGATATTCCAACGGTTGGTGCCATAAAGAAATTTCAAGGCCCATTTGCCAAAAAATACACCTAGGAAAAAAAGTAGTTTTTTCTTCACGTGAACGTCCTGCTTAAAATAGCATCTGCCGCTCTTTCGTAGACCCCGGGCATGCCCAAGGTCCTGCGCACCTGTTCATAACCGATTAGCATTTTTTTTCGTTCGGCTGTGTTTGATAACAGAGGCTGAATTGCATTTGCAAGATTTTTAGGTGTCATGTCTGCCTGCAGGAACTCCGGGACGATTTGTTTACCGGCAATAAGATTGGTCATGGCCGCAAAAGGTACCTTGGACATGTTCTTGGCCAGTAGCCAGCTTCCAGATGACATCTTATAACTGACAACAGCCGGAATATCCTGAACAGCTGATTGGAGGGTGGCAGTACCGGATGCAGTTAGAACGGCTGTCCCATATTCCAGGCAAAGGCTTGTATCCTCCTCCTCTACTTTCCAATTGTTTGGAATTTCTCCCAGAGTTACTTGGGGTACTTTACCTACGATTATTTGAACATCATCATTGTTTAACAAAGACACTACTTTTATAAATATGGGTAGATGACGATCTACTTCCTGTTGCCGGCTGCCGGGGAAAAGCACAAGCACAGGCCGTCCTTTATCCAAGCTATACTTGTTGAAGAATGCAGCTTTATCCATGGAGGGCTTGTGAAATTCTGTAAACGGGTGGCCCACAAAATGGGCGTTCACACCTCGCTGCTCGAACCATTCCTGCTCAAAGGGGAAAATGCACAAGGCTTGGTCCACGCACTTGCGGATAATATTTACGCGCTTTTCTTTCCAGGCCCAGACCTGGGGTAGAATAAAATAGGTTATGGGCAATCCCAAAGGGTGAATATTTTTTGCAAGGCGCAGATTAAAACCGGGATAATCAATAAGAATCAAGCGCTGAGGCTTCACCTCTTGGATTTTCCCTAAAGTCTGTCCCATCACAGTGACCATATACGGCAGGTGTTTCAGCACTTCTGTAAAGCCCATCATTGCCAAGTTATCTATATGTTCGATGATTTCCATGCCTTCTGTTTTCATCGCTTCACCGCCGTGGCCTACAAATGAAGCATTTGGGTATTTTACTTTTATGGCGGCGATAAGATGCGCGCCGTGCAAATCACCGGATTCTTCACCGGCAACGAGGAAAAAGACGGGATTTCGGGCAGATGTCATGGGAAGATGTTACGTATGATTTCTGAAATGAGCCAGAATCAGACGAATTGTTGTCTGATGATCACTAAAAGTAATATAAGGACAATATTCTGCAGCGTGCGCTGTTCTGTTTTTAATGTTTTCATAAATGTCATGGGTCTACGCTTATCATCACTAGGCCAGGCAGAAAATCTGGGCAACAGGCGTGGTACATGTTGACGATATGTTTCGTATTCCGCACCAAACAAACTAACCAGTGTTTCTTCTTCTAAATAAATGATTAATGCATATTGAGTTAAAAAGAATATCCATGTTACCGCTAACATAATCCAAATATTTGGTGCGCCTGCTATGAGTACAACCCCTGAAAAAATAAAAAAGTTACCAATGTATAATGGATTACGTATATGGGCAAAAGGACCAGATGAACAAAGTGCTGGAGCCCCCACATTTGTAGTGCGTGTGATACCGCCAGCATAGCTTACAGCCCAGAAGCGAATGCATTCTCCTATACCTAGGCAAATCAAACCATACAAAACATGCGGTAATGCTGGCTGTGAAAAATAAATGATCAGAACAGCTAATGGGATTGGAGTATAACTGCGGTTTTTAAAAAAGAAATTGCGGATGTCCATTAATGAATATCTTCAAGAATCATATCGTAGATTTTGATGGCGACGTCCAACGCTTCTCGTCCGGCTTGGCCATTGACAATGGGTGTTTCATCGCCCATGATAGAAGCAATAAAATTGGACAACTCCATTTCCAACGCATCAAACTGGCTGATGTCAGGTTTTTCGTAGACTATCTTTTTGTGACTTCCATAAGAATCTAAGGGAACTGTCTCAATAGCATCAGTGTCATTCTGCTCAGCATCGAGGACACGATATATTTCTGTAAGACCTAACAGAAAATCAATAGTCACATACATATCCTGTTGAAAGATCTTGATTTTGCGGACTTTGTTCCGGGCGATGCGGCTAGAGGTGATGCTGGCCACTGTACCGTTCTCAAAACGCAGACGGGCATTGGCAATATCCAAAGAATCGGACAGGATGGAAACACCGCTAGCATTGATATTCTTGACCGGTGAATTGACCAAAGCTAGAATAATATCAATGTCATGGATCATAAGATCCAGTACAACAGGAACATCCGTACCCCGTACCATATAGGGAGCTAGGCGCTGGACCTCAATGTATTTTGGATTAAGGTCAAAATTCTTCAAAGGCAAAAGCGCAGGGTTAAGGCGTTCGATATGACCTACTTGAATAAAGACATTATTTTTTTTGGCCAACTGTAAAAGATGATCTGCTTCAGCCACGGTTTTGGTTATGGGCTTTTCAATAAAAACGTGTTTTCTTGCTTTTATACATTCTTCAGCTACTTCAGCATGGCTGAGTGTAGGCGTGACAATTGCAAGTGCATCACATTCATCCAATAAATTGTTAAGCGAATTAAAAACACGACAGTTAAATTCCGCCGCAATGTCTTGAACTCGTACAGAATCAATATCATAAATGCCGGCAAGAAGCGCATTATTGTTATTAGATAAATGTTTTACGTGGTGCCGCCCCAAATGGCCGACACCAACGACACCAATGTTTGGGGTTTTATCAGTCATATATAGTCGGGGAAATTACACTTCTACAATATTAATATTATAAGAGTTCCACGAAACACCAGGAATGGAATTTTCTTGCTTTTCCTTCAGAAAACGATCAATTTTAGTCTGTTATTCAAGGTCGGACAACCAACATGAACCAAAGTAAAAGCATTTTCTATGGCGTCTAGCATCAAATCCGGTATCGGTTTTATTATACCTTTCGGAGCTATCATTGGTTTCGTCCTTTCTATTATTGCAGAGAATTATGTACTGGGTATTTTCTTTGCTGTAGCTGGCATGCTGGTCTGGCTTTTGTATTTAGCCGTTATGGACACTGCTGCACCGGACACCATGGGCAATTTCATCATTCTCTTTGGTGTACTTCTTTCCCTAGCGGTATTTATGAATTTCGGCTGGGAACAAAACATTTGGGGTGGAATTGAATTCAAGGCTGAAGGATCAGTGCTTGCACTGGTTGTCCTATTTTTTGCAACCTTGAGCGGTGTACTCTACCGTCAGCAATTTGCTGCAGTCCAACCACAACTAACTTCAAGCGAACAAGAATTGGTGGATAAGGCCCTGCGGGGCGAGGAAAACCCTCGGGTAATTGTGGTCAAGCAGGAAATGGAGGATGACAATACGGATGATGAAGACGATGAAGATGATGACTATGAGGAATATAAAGAATACGATTATGCTTATCCCTATTATTTTGATGAAGATGACGAATATATTTACGAGGACGATGAAGAAGACGAAGACTGATCTTCATCTCTATAAAAAAATTTTGAAAGGGTAATTTTATCTGCCCTTTTTTATTTTCTTTCAGCCCCTGTCATAGCTAGTACAATATTGGTGCTGCCAATAAAAGCCCTATGCTGGGCGAAGGAAGCTTTGAAATAATAGTAAAGGGTTAATAAGTAAAATATATGAAACCACCACTCGTTCACCTTGCCTAAAAAATAGGCACCGTCCAAAATAACTGCTACCATAAATAACATAGTGACCATCATGGTTGGCGGATACAGCTTGCGCTTAATGCCAAGGATCCCTTTATAGAATTTGTCCCCAATTTCCGGATGTTCTTGTATGTATTCTTTTATATTCACACCCGTTCCTACAAAGAAAAACATGACCAGCGTTTGTGCGGCAATAAAAATAATGCTTACCAAAAGGTCTAATGTGATATGGTTTGTGGGCCAGATATTGAAATAATGATTCACTCCAACAAATGCCAGCCCAACTCCGGAAAGGGCCACCATAATATAGGACATTATCATAAAAAACCACATGTCAGAACCTACACATTGAAGTGAAAATAAATACAATCACCATTTTGCACCACATAATCCCTTCCTTGGAGTTTGGCCAGCCCGGTATCTTTTACTGCCTTTTCTGATCCCAAACGAATGAGGTCATCATACTTAAATACTTCAGCTTTAATAAATCCCCGCTGGAAGTCAGTATGAATTTCACCGGCTGCCTTCAGAGCTCTGGTACCTTGTTTGATTGTCCAGGCTCTGACTTCTATAGGACCACCAGTAAAGAATGTTTCCAGCTCCAGCAGCCGAAATCCGGCGTGTATGAGTTTATGCAGCCCCGGCTCCGGCAAATTATATTCTTTTAGAAACATTGATGTTTCATCATCATTTAAAAGAGCAATATCCTGTTCAAGTTTGCCGCATAGCCGAATGGCCAGATTGCCTTCTTTTTCAGCGAAATCCACTAATTGCTGTTCCAGAGCACCGCGTTGATCGTGTGATATTTCTGTTTCATCTACGTTGGCCACGTATAAAATTGGCTTTCGTGTGAGTAGGTGTAATGACCGAATAATTGTTGTTTCTTCTTCATTAGCTTGGAATGTGCGCGCTCGATGGCCTTCACTGCAATACTCCAATAGTCGTTTGATTACAGCAAACTCTTTTTGTACTGACTTTCCACCTGATTTTGCAGCTTTTTCTGTTTTAAAATGACGTTTTTCAAGTGTTTCCATATCAGCCAGAAGTAGCTCAGTTTCAATAAGTTCAGCATCTCGAACCGGATCCACGCTTCCTTCTACGTGGGTTACGTTGTTATTATCAAAGCAGCGCACCACATGAATGATAGCAGTCACTTGTCGAATTTGTCCTAAAAATTGATTTCCCAGTCCTTCACCTTTACTGGCGCCACGCACCAGTCCGGCAATATCGGTAAATTCCACACTAGCGTGAGTAATTTGTTCAGGTTTAAAAATTTCTGCCAGTTTTTCGAGGCGAGGATCCGGGAGTTCCACAATGCCAACATGTGGATCGATGGTACAAAAGGGATAATTTTCTGCTGGGACTGATGAAGCCGTTAGAGCGTTAAAAATGGTGGACTTCCCCACGTTGGGCAAGCCGACAATACCACAGCGTAATGCCATATTATATGTATACTGTTATTTAAAAAGGATCGAGAGCGGGATCCATACCAGTATCCCATACTAGTTTATCAAATAAACCAACTTGCAGGTCTTTTGCAAAATAAATTGCTTTATCTTTTATATGTAATACCGCATCTCCCCATGCCATGAAGGTTGGTCGGGTAATAAATTTTCGAATATCGATTTGATATGTTATCTTATCATGATAAGGTCTGACTTGGCCTCTAAACTTCACTTCTTTTACACCGAGCGCACGTCCGCGGCCTTTGCCTCCCACCCAGGTAAGGAAAAAACCAACCAACTGCCAAAAACCATCTAAACCCAAACAACCAGGCATAACGGGATCATTTACAAAATGACAATCAAAAAACCAATTCACCGGATTAATATCTAATTCTGCTTTGATAAATCCATTGCCGTATTTACCTCCAGAATCAGAAATTTCTAAGATACGGTCAATCATCAGCATCGGCGGCATGGGTAATTTACCATTTGCTTTGCCAAACACTTTTCCAGAGCTGATATCAAGGAGGTCCCGTTTAGTATAAGAAGATTTTTTATCCATTATAGTATCCTTTATAATCGAAGAAGTTAAGAATGAATGTTTGTTTGCTCATTATTCTTTTGGGTTCTTCATTTGCCGAAGCCGCAGTCTTCCCTAAATTCACGCTTCAATTATCGGAGAATTATATGTCTGAATGGGTTTTAATACTTGGCGGATCAACAGGTCACGGCGGTGCAACTGCGAAGCGCTTGGCGCAAGATGGTTATGGTATCATTGCCTTTCATTTTGACCGTGGAGAAGTCAAACAACTGGCAGAAGAATTAAAGACAGAGATAAATGAGATTACTGGTGGTAGATGTCATTATTTCAACACCAATGCAGCAGCTGTAAAAACCATGGATGAATATATTCCCCGGATTTCTGAAATCACCGGTGGAAATCCAGTAAAGCTTTTGCTTCATTCAATTGCTTTTGGAACTACAACTAACTTTTTTGGAGACAAACCGGTTACACAAAAACAAATGGATATGACTGTCCATGTTATGGGCAATTCTCTGCTGTATTGGACACAAAAGTTATATGATGCAAAACTGTTGGGGGAGGGATCACGAGTATTGGGACTCACCAGCGAAGGGAATTATGTCGCCATGGAAGGCTATGGACCGGTAAGCGTGGCCAAGATGGCTATGGAAGCTATTATTCGACAGATTGGCTGGGAACTGGGACAATTTGGTATTACTGCTAATGCGGTTCAGGCCGGGGTAACTCCCACACGTGCTTTAACAAAAATCACCGATAATTGGAAAACTTGGGTGGAAAATACCAAAAAACGTAATCCCATGCACCGTACAACCACACCGGAAGATATAGCCAATACAATTTCCTTACTGTTGCGGCCGGAGGCAGACTTTATAAACTGCTCTATTATATACTGTGATGGGGGAGAAAGCCGATCGGGGTCTTTTTAAAAGAAGAAAGAGTTTAAATAAGAATCAGGATTCTGTATCTTGTAGGTCTAATCGCTTTCTTAGCAGCGTAACTATATCATAATGCTCCCTGGTGGGCAGGAGCTCAAAGCAGGTTTCTGCTTCCCGAAGTGCGTAATTCCACCAATCCTTTTTTGTATACATAAGCGCCAGACTGTAGTGAGCCTTGGCCAGCATTTCGTATTCTTCTCTGCTTAAAGCTTTTACATCGCTGGGCAGGAGCCTTGTCACTTCACGATATTCCAAGATTGCTTCATCCACAAGTCCTTTTTGAGAATACCATTGTGCCAACTGTAAATTACGTTGTGGATCATCCTTGCAGCCAGATAAGGCCAACACGACAAAAAGTAAAGACAATATGATTTTTAGATGATTAATCATCCTCGAGGTTATTCATATGTGGTTGATAACGAAGGAAACCAGTAAAGAATTTCATGGCGAACCGTCAAGAAAACAAGAAAAAAGTTAGAGATTGGTTACTGGTAGAGTGATATCTGGTAAAATATATATATTATAAATGTTTTTACACACCAGTTACTAATAACCAGTTAGTCTGCCGCTTTGTGCGGATAAAGCCGCGGCTCTTTAACCCAAAATGTAAGCAGCAGAAGGCCAAGGGCAATTAGGAAACCTGACATAACGAAGAGATTGCGAGTACCAATAATTGGATCCAGAACACTTGCACCAATTATCATGAGTAATACAAAGGGCGCCAGAAAGGTATCGATAAGCGCCATATATGTTTTACTGTCCCTCGATTCTGCAAATTCGTAGACCATATTCATAGCAGACGGCATAAACCCTCCGTGCCCTAAACCTAAAGAAAGAAAAATGGCATAAACATGAATCATTGATGTGGCAAAAATCGTGAATATAATAGCCAGGAGATAACCGCTGAATGAAAGTATGATAGCAGTTTTATGTCCCCAGCGATCACCGATCTTGCCAGAAGCTACGCTGCCCAAGCTAAAGGTGATGACCTGTAAAATAATGAATAGCCCGGCCTCACTAATATTAAATCCAAATAGTTCTTGTGTATACACTGCGTAAAGGCTCATGGCGGGAAAGTGGGCGGTAATCAAAATTCTGCTTAATAAATAGCGTCTGAAATTCACATGCGTTTGAATAATATTTTTTGTATCCTGCCAAAATACAGCAATTGTTTTATGCGGTGTTTTGTCTGTTTTGTTACCCACATTATAGAATAAATAGACGAGAATCCCCAAACCCATGGAAATCCCCATAATGATAAATCCCCAACCGAAGTTATTTGGGAAAGGAATAGAACTGTTCAGCAGAATCTTGACAATAATACCGCCAGCAAAACCACCGACACTATTAAAGGCAAAGGAGATTCCCAGATAATGCCCGCGGTTTTCTCTTGGAAAAATGTGTGCAAGAAAATCGGTCCAAATGGGAATAATAAATCCCACGGCCAAACAATATAGAATAAAGCACACATAATAATACATCCAAGCATTGGGCCCTGTAGGGGCAAGAAAAGCAAATATAAAACCGGTGAAGAAAATAGGTGGCAAAACAACACTATGGGATAAAAAAACAGCCTTCTTGATATTGCGAATATTGCGCCCCAGGATTGCCGAAAAAAACATGGGGAATGCGATTAGGATACTGAAAAGTCCAGCAACGGAAATGATCACAGCATCTGGAGCACCCAGTTTTTTTAAAAATAATGGTATAATTGCATACGTGGTATGAAAAGCAATACCAAAACCCCAACTGAATTCATGGATGCAGTTTAGATATAAATTACGGGAAAGATTATTTTTAGTTAGTTCAACCATCAGTGTTTTGTCGCTCCTGTGTCAACAATACGATTGTCGTCAACAGGATAATTGCTCCAGCAGCTTGGGCTGGAGACATAGCCCGACCGCGAATAAACCAATCGAAAGAAATAGCAGATAAAGGCCAGAATAATTCATAAATAGTAGCATGCGACGCCGGTAAATGGTTGAGGCCATAATAATAAATGAAGAGAGCCACAGCGCCGGTGGAGATTACAATGGTTGCCAGAGCGCCCCACTGGGAAAAGGTTAAGGATGCGATTGCTGAAAATTCCTGCATGCCAATCAATATAACACCGGCTAATAAAGCGGTAATGGCAAGTCGCAGAGCAGTGACTACCTGGAATGGTAATTTATTTAAAGCGTGCTTACCTAGGACGGTTGAACTTCCCCAACTGAATGCAGCCAGTAATGCCAGTAATGACGCAATCATTGTTTTATCATCCCAGGCAGTCATTGGCTGAATCCCAAACGTAACCAGATAGCCGCCTACTAGAGCTGTTCCGGCCAGTAATAAAAAACGATTGGACAGTTTTTCCTTTAATACAACCGCTGCGAGAATAATAGCAAAAATGGGCTGGAATTTTTGGAGCAGGACAACAACGGAAAGATCAATATAGTTCATGTAACTTAATGCTTTCGTGTAGAAGAAAGTGCCTAAAATTCCGCCACATACACTGATCCACAGCATAGACCCCCAGCCGCGTTGGTTCAGTTTTTTAACTTCATGCCATCCTTTGATTAGAAACGGGAGAAAAAGAACAGCGCCTAAAGCATGTTCCAGGGTTATAATTAAAAAGGATGAAACACTGAATAGCTGTTGGCGCAACAGGCCGTCCAAACTCCATAAAAACGCAGCTGTAATTACTGCTAAAGGTGGAAGGTATTTTTTCATGGGTGGAAAATTAACGAATGGATGGTGCTATAAATAATAAATAAGTATCAGGCAGAACCACCTAAACCGGAAAATTCCCCCAGGTCAATACCAAAGGATTTAGTCGCTATATCCCACATGAATTGTTCATCCGTATTAAAAATATAATCAAGGTTCGTATGTTGCAGGAGCCAGTCACCATTCTCAATTTCTGCCTCTAATTGGTGCTGTGCCCAGCCCGCATGTCCTAGCATAAGCTTATAGTGCCGGGGGCCTTTCTTTTCAGCGATATTCTGGACAACAGTTTTGTTGCTGGTTAGTGAAAAATCATCACCAACTTTTATGGTGCTTTCAGTTTCGTAATCGGCAGAATGCAGCACAATCCCCCGTTCTACAAGAACCGGCCCGCCAAAGTATACTTGGGGCACCAGTTTCAAAATATCATTTTTTTGTGGAAAGAAATCAGCGAATAACTCCTGTAATTCCAGTGTCTCAAATAGTTTGTTAACGATGAATCCTAATGCGCCGTCTTCATTGTGTTCGCAGATAAAGATTACAGAACGCCCAAAATAGGGATCCTGCATATGCGGCATGGAGATAATTATTTGATTTTTTAGAGACGACATAAATTAAATGTACTGTATTTGAAATATAGAAACAAGAATGCAAACATTAATTACCAGTTTCCACTAACCAATCACCAACTGCCATTAACCAGTTACAACTCTCCTACACATCAGCACGCCAGTTAGATTATTGTAAATGGTTTTATGAAAACGGTTTAAAAGTATATAAATTCTAGGCTGCCATTTAGGAAATGGTGTAAAAGTATTATGCAGCCAGATAAAATTATAATAAAGGGTGCCCGTCAGCATAATCTCAAAAACATTGACCTGGAGATTCCCCGAAATAAATTAGTGGTTATTACGGGTCTGTCAGGATCCGGGAAATCCTCCCTCGCCTTCGATACAATTTATGCTGAAGGACAGCGCCGGTATGTGGAAAGTTTATCCTCCTACGCCCGGCAGTTTTTGGGCCTCATGGAAAAACCGGATATGGATACCATTGAAGGCTTGTCCCCTGCTATATCCATCGAGCAGAAAGCCACTGCGCGCAATCCAAGGTCCACGGTTGGCACCGTAACAGAGATTCACGATTATTTCCGATTGCTTTTTGCCCATATTGGCAAGCCCCATTGCTGGATGTGCGAGCGGCCTATCCAGAAGCAGACAGTTCAGCAGATCGTTGACACAATTTGCAAATTTAAAACAGGGACCAAGATTTTTGTGTTAGCCCCGGTAGTTCGAGGTCGCAAAGGCCAGCATAAAGGTGTATTTGAAGAGATCAAGAAAGAAGGATTTCTGCGTGCACGAGTAGATGGTAAGATCTATGGTATTGATAAACAAATTGCGCTGGAAAAAAATAAGAAACACACCATCGAAGTGGTTGTTGACCGACTTATTATTGAAAGTGATTACCGGGAACGCTTGACAGAGTCTATAGAACTCGCTTTAAAGATCGGTTCAGGATTGATCATCATTCATGAATTACCCAGCACTGATCATTTATTTAGCGAACATTTTGCGTGCCCCCATTGTGAAGTGTCTTTGGAAGAATTATCGCCCAGGATGTTTTCCTTCAATTCACCATATGGTGCGTGCCCCCATTGTGATGGTTTGGGCTCCCATATGGAAATTAATCCTGAACTTGTTGTGCCGGACAAAACAAAGTCCATCATTCAAGGGGCTATTGCTCCGTTAGGTGAGCAGCCTCGTGGGAATTGGTACGGTAGTATTCTAAAAAGCTTGGCGCGCCATTATGATTTCAAATTCACCTCTCCTTGGATGAGAATGGACCCCAAAGTCCGGGAAATGCTTCTTTATGGTACGGGATCAGAAAAAATGAAAATGTCCTATTCTTCTCAACGCTGGACAGGTTCGTATATCGGCGGCTGGGAAGGGGCGATCCCGAACCTCATGCGTCGGTATAAACAGACAAAATCTAGTCATATACAAAATTGGATAGAGCAATTTATGAGTATGCGCCCCTGCCCGGAATGCAACGGTGCCCGTCTTCGAACTGAAAGCCGGTCTGTTTTTATTAATGAGAAAAGCTTGGGAGATATTTCTGCCATGTCCATCAAAGGAGCCATGGACTTTTTTGAAAATATTCAGCTCACTGAAAAGGAAACACAGATTGCTGAACAGATATTAAAGGAAATCAAAAACAGATTGGGTTTTTTAGTCAATGTGGGCTTGAGTTATTTGACTCTGGATCGATCTGCTACCACCCTTTCAGCCGGTGAATCCCAGCGTATTCGACTCGCCACCCAGATCGGTTCCCAGCTTGTGGGTGTATTATATATTTTGGATGAACCATCCATAGGTCTTCACCCTAGAGATAATGCCCGCTTGTTAGGTACGTTGCAAACATTGCGTAATCTCGGGAATACTATCCTTGTTGTTGAGCATGATCAGGAAACGATGGAATCAGCTGATCAAATTATAGATTTGGGACCGGGGGCAGGTGAACATGGCGGTGAGGTCATTTATTCAGGTTCGCCAAAACAGCTCTTAAAATGCACGAACTCAATTACTGGATTATATTTGTCTGGACGTAGAGTAATTCCAATTCCTAATAAACGCCGCAATGGTAATGGAAAAGTTCTGTTTTTAAAAGGAGCCCGGGGAAATAATTTGAAAAAACTGGATGTATCATTTCCTCTAGGAAAATTGGTGGTAGTTACAGGTGTTTCCGGAAGCGGTAAGAGCACGCTGGTAAACGAAACACTCTATCTAATCTTACATAAAGAATTGAATAACGCCCGTGCCTATCCACTGCCATATGATGTAATCAATGGTTTGGAATACCTAGATAAAGTGGTGGATATTGATCAAAAGCCCATTGGCCGCACTCCGCGCTCCAACCCGGCAACATATACAGGATTGTTCACCTTTATTCGCGATCTTTTTGCGCAATTGCCGGAATCCAAAATCCGCGGCTATAAACCTGGTCGTTTTTCTTTCAACGTTAAAGGCGGACGCTGTGAATCTTGTGAAGGCGATGGCATTATAAAAATCGAAATGAATTTCCTGCCTGATGTATATATTACTTGTGAAGTATGCAAAAGCACACGCTATAACAGGGAAACACTGGAAATAGTGTATAAAAATAAAACAATCGCCGATGTTTTAAGTATGTCGGTAGAAGAAGCGCTTACATTTTTTGAGAACATACCATCCATAAAGAAAAAATTAACGACCCTTTTTGAAGTGGGTCTTGGCTATATCCGTCTCGGGCAGCAGGCCACAACATTATCCGGAGGTGAGGCACAGCGTGTAAAACTGGCTACGGAACTTTCCAGGGTAAGCAAAGACCGCACATTATATATATTGGACGAGCCTACCACTGGTCTGCATTTTGAGGATGTGAAAATGCTTTTGGGGGTACTACAGCGTTTAGTTGAAAAAGGGAACACAGTGATTATTATTGAACATAATCTGGATGTCATTAAAACTGCAGATTGGATCATTGATCTGGGTCCGGAAGGCGGCGATGAAGGCGGAGAATTAGTCTTTGCCGGCACGCCGGAAGATTTAAGTAAGGAAAAATTATCCTATACAGGATTATTTTTAAAAACAACCTTGGATAGTCATAAAAACGGAAAATTAAACGGTAAGTGAAAACTCCGCAGGAATTGAAAAGGGTTTTTCCCTATTGGGAAATCACCAAAGACCTCATCGATCAATGCATTGATATAATGCTTAACCTGCGACAGAGCGGCCATCCCGGAGGTTCCCGTTCCAAAGTTTATGGTATGATTGCTACATTGCTTTCAGGTGCCATGCGCTGGGATATTCGTGAGGCTGGAAAAAGGTTTGGTGATCGGTTTGTGTTGGTGGCGGGCCATGCCAATCCAGTTGTGTATGCGACCCTTGCCGTGTTAAATGAAGCGCTGCGTATTAAGCATAGGCAAACTGGCGATAACAAATATCAGCATTTTAAGGGTGAAAAATATCAGCTTGTTTGGGAAGACCTGTTAACATTGCGCCGCACTGGCGGCCTGCCAGGCCACGCGGAAATGGAAGGTAAAACACTCTTTTTCAAATTTAATACCGGCCCCAGCGGACATGGCTCCCCTGCAGCTGCGGGAGAAGCATTGGCTTTGAAACTAGCTAGAGTTCCGGAGGTAAAAGTATTCGCTTTTGAAGGGGAAGGTGGTTTTACCACAGGCGCATCCCACGAAACGATCAATTCAGCCTGGGGGCTTGGTTTAGGCAATCTGGTGTATTTCATGGATTGGAATGATTTTGGAATCGATGACCGGCCCATCAGTTCTATTGTATATGGCACGCCGGAGGATTGGTTTGGGTCGCACGGCTGGCATGTAGAAGGAACAATGGATGGTGAAGACTGGGAATCTCTGATAAATGCATATTACAAATTGTTAGTAGAGAAGGCTAAGCCGGATCAACCCAAAGTGCTTTATGCCAGAATGCGCAAAGGCAGGGGTTACTATAAATTTGATAACGCCAGTCATGGTGCTGCCCACAAACGTAATTCAGAATTATTCTGGAAAACTAAGGGTGAATTTGCTGAAAAGTATAATGTAGAATTTGAAGGTTTTGGAAAAGAGGCACCTGAATCTTGGAACGAACAAGTTGACCAGGCAAAATTATTATTTAATACAGTTTTTTCTGTCATGGAAAACAACCAGGGACTGGTTGATTACTTAGCAGATACGTTGATGGAAATTGGAGATTCTGTACCAAATGAATTGAAAACGTGCCGCATCAATGCCAAGAATCCCGCGCAAGACAAAAACATTTTTAATATTAATACTCTACCCGATGAACTGTTTGTAAAACCGGGAGAAAAGGCACCAAACAGAGTAGGTTTCTCCAAGTATGCCAGTTATATTAATTCTCTTGCCGAAAAAGAATACGGCCGGCCGCTGGTCATTGCCATGAGTGCTGACTTAGCAGACTCAACGAATATTTCAGGGTTTGCCAAGGGCTGGAATGGCCAGAAAAATCACGGCCTGTATAATAGAGAGACCAATACGGATAGCCCGCTGATGCCCCAAGGCATCACTGAATTCACCAATGCGGGAATGATGGCCGGTCTGGCGACAGTCAATTTCAGTGAAGATACCTATAAGGATTTCAATGGTTTTTACGGAGCCATGAGCACTTATGGCTCTTTCAGTTATCTGAAATACGGCCCCATCAGACTGTTCAGCCAAATCGCTCAGGATTCTGATTTGAAAGTAGGGAAACTCATCTGGGTAGCGGGCCATTCCGGGCCGGAAACAGCTGAAGATAGCCGTACGCACTTTGGTATTTTTGCTACGGGTGTCACCCAATTATTTCCTGAGGGATATATTGTCAATATTCACCCGTGGGAACATAATGAAGTTGCGCCGGCTTTGGTGGCAGCTTTCAATACTGACATACCTGTAATCGGTCTCCACCTTACGCGCCCATCGGTAACAATTCCTGATCGAAAAGCACTTGGCATGGCATCACACTTGGAAGCAGCAAAAGGCGCTTACATCATCAAGGATTATGATAAGGACAGAAAAAAAGAAGGGCTGGTAATTGTCCGCGGCACAAGCTCAACGAACTCAGTCGTGGAATTATTGCCCAGAATTAAGACAGAAGGTCCAAATGTCAAGATTGTCGCTGCTATTTCTTGGGTGCTTTTCCAGAAACAACCTGAGTCTTATCGCAATTCAATTATTGCACCGAATGAATGGCACGACGCCATGGTAATCACAAATGGCGGCCGTCGGCTCATGCATAAATGGATGGCAAATAAGATCGTTGAAGAATATTCACTGTCACCGGATTGGGATAACCGTTGGCGTACAGGTGGTACAGTGGATGAAATTGTGGACGAAGCCCATTTATCCCCGAGATGGCTATGGGCAGGAATTACCAAATTTGCTACTAATCGCCGTGACCGTCTTGAATCTATTCGCGAAAGTATACCTGCATAATATCCAAAAATTTGACGACCCCTGCCTCATTTTAGTATCTTATGGGGTTCTAATAGCATGATTTACGTTCAATTACCTTCGTTTTATGACTGAATTACACATTATTGATCCAATCCCACTAGAAGAAGACATTATTGCTGAGAAGTCGCTGCGCCCTGAAAAATTCGATGAATTTATTGGTCAGCAGGAAGTGGTAGATAATTTGAAGTTGTATATCGAAGCAGCCAATAAACGTAAGGAATCCTTGGATCATGTGCTATTGTTTGGCCCACCGGGACTTGGAAAAACGACCCTGGCAAATATTATATCCAAAGAATTAAGCGTAAGCTTAAAACAATCTTCCGGGCCTGTATTAGAACGTGCTGGTGATTTAGCAGGTGTTTTGACAAACCTGCAGGGACGGGACGTATTTTTTATCGATGAGATCCACCGTTTGAATTCTGTGGTAGAAGAGTATCTTTATTCAGCTATGGAAGATTACCGTATTGAAATTATGATCGATAAAGGCCCCAGTGCCCGCAGTGTGCAACTGAATGTGGAGCCTTTTACATTGATTGGCGCCACGACTCGCTTGGGAAATCTGACATCCCCATTGCGGGATCGTTTCGGTGTGGTTTTGCGCGTTGATTTTTATAATGCTGATGATCTGTTTCATATTATCCAGCGTTCTGCGAAGATACTTGAAGTTGCCATTGATGAAGCTGGCGCCATGGAATTGGCCCGCCGCAGCCGGGGTACACCGCGGATTGCAAACCGAATTCTGCGGCGTGCACGGGATTATGCTGAAGTAAAAGCCAATGGTAAAATAGATAAAGGTGTCGCCAAAGAAGCTTTGGATGGAATGGGCATTGATATTCATGGTTTAGACGATATGGACCGCAGGATTCTGGTAGCGCTCATTGACCAATTTAAAGGAGGACCTGTTGGCGTTAATTCACTATCAGTAGCAGTAAGTGAAGATGCGACCACAATTGAAGATGTGTATGAACCCTATCTCATCAAAAAAGGGTTTATTCAGCGCACATCACGGGGACGTATTGCTCAGGAAAAATCATTCAAACTTTTAAAAAGAACATTTAACTCAAAAACACAACAAAGGTTATTTTCATGATAAATAAAAAGAAAAAGTACAAACTGGCTGATTTCGATTATCCCTTGCCGGAAAAATACATTGCCCAGTATCCTGCCAAGCGACGTGATTTATCCAAACTGATGGTTGTTGATAGAGAGACCGGAGACATTGAACATAGAATATTTTCAAATATAGTCGAATATTTTCGTAAAAATGATTTGATTGTTTTGAACAATACCAAGGTTTTTCCAGCCCGGCTCTATGCCAGCAAAGATAAAACAGAAGCCAAGGTGGAAGTGTTTCTACTGCGTGAGTTGGAGAACGAACTGTGGGAAGTCATGGTACGGCCGGCACGGAAAGTGCGTATTGGCAATAAGCTCATGTTTGCTAAAAATGTTTTTTGTGACGTTATTGATAATACCATATCCGGCGGCCGTGTGGTACGCTTTGAATATGACGGTGACAATTTTTATGATATTATTGACCGCATCGGAACATCGCCTTTGCCTCCATATATTAAACGCCCTGCTGAGACAAAGGATAAGGAACGATTTCAAACCGTGTTTGCCGATCAACGGGGGGCTGTAGCTGCGCCCACTGCCGGACTTCATTTTACGCAAGGTCTTTTGAAACGACTGCGGAATAAAGGTGTCAGAATTGAATATACCACTTTGCATATTGGTTTGGGAACATTCCGCCCGGTTCAGGTAGAAGACCTGAACCGCCACCAGATGGATTCTGAGTATTTTGAAGTATCACCAAAAACCGCCCTGGCCATCAATGAAACTAAGAAAAAACGGCGCAAGGTGTATGCTGTGGGAACATCTTCTGTTCGTGGCCTTGAGACCGTGGCTGTATCAGGGTTTCAGGTTTCTCCAAAACGGGGCTGGACTGATAAATTCATCTATCCCCCCTATAACTTTAAAATGGTGAATGGTATCATTACCAATTTTCACCAGCCCAAGAGCACACTGCTGATGATGATCTCTGCTTTTTCTGAAAGGGACATTATCATGAAAGCCTACTGGGAAGCAAAGAAACATAATTATCGTTTCTTGAGTTACGGCGATGCTATGTTAATAAAATAATGTTTTCCGAATTCAAAACCGGTGCTGTCATTGCCGCAGCCGGTACGGGAGAACGTTTTGGAGAAAAAAAGCAGTTCAAGCTACTGGGTCGACGTCCCCTCCTGTTCCATACATTAATACCCTTTCTGGAATGCAGTGATATTGCCGAAATAGTTGTGGTCGTTCCACAAGCAGACCTTGAATCTGTTTCCCGGGAATTAGCATCTTTTACATCCGCAAAACCAGTGAAAACTGTGACTGGCGGAACAAGACGGCAGGATTCAGTATTGAACGGCTGTATGGCGTTGTCAGATAATATTGAGATCATTGCTGTCCATGATGCCGCCCGTCCCTTTGTAACACCAGGACTCATTTCTGCTACAATCAATGGTTGTAATGGAGCCGACGGCTGTATTGCCGCCTTGCCATCTAAGGACACGGTGAAACAAGTGGTAGAGAATAATATTCAGCAAACATTGGATCGCAGCACCATCTGGCTGGCCCAGACACCGCAGACATTCCATAAGAAGATTTTAATCAGCGCATTACAACATGATATGGATGCTACAGATGAAGCATCCATGGTAGAAGCAATTAGTGGAAATGTAGCTATAACACAAGGATTCGCAGGAAATTTCAAGATTACCATCACTGAAGACTGGCAACTTGCGGAAGGAATAATAGCTAACAATGGTTAAAACAGGCATAGGCTACGATGTCCATCCCCTGGCGGAAGGTGTAACGCTCATTATTGGCGGTGTCAAGATCGACAGCCCCAGGGGCTCTGTCGGGCATTCAGATGGGGATGTGCTTTTCCACGCTGTTGTAGATGCGTTGTTGGGTGCGGCAAACCTTGGGGACATTGGCCAGCATTTTCCGAGTTCGGATGAGCGCTGGCAAGGCAAGGAAAGCATCCATTTCCTGGAACACGCCGCAGAGCTAATACGCAAAGAAGGGTTTGAAATAGATCATATTGATAGTACGGTTATTTTGGAGGAACCTAAGCTTGCTGATATTATTCCGGAAATGACATACAAAATATCTTACACACTCCAGATCGAAGAATCTGCCGTGTCTATAAAGGCAACTACCACGGATAAAATGGGTTTTATCGGCCGTGGCGAAGGTGTTGGCGCTGTGGCTGTGGCAACCATATCCAAATAGTATCTATGGATTCCATAGTACTGAATTCCCACGCCAAGGTCAACATTGGTCTGCTGGTCCTGAACCGTCGAGAAGATGGTTATCACAACATTCACACGATCTTCCAGGAATTAGATTTTCATGATATTGTCACTTTGGAAAAAATAGATGCCGGATGTGAACTAACATCAATTGACGAAAACTTCCCTCTAGACTTCTCGAACACATGCGCAAAGGCCCACGCTACCATTTTAAGACAATTCCCTAATTTGGGTGGGATTAAGGTCCACGTTGAAAAAAAGATTCCTCAAGGAGCGGGTTTGGGCGGTGGTTCAAGTAACGGGGCAGCTGTATTAAAAGGATTAAATGATTTATATGGTTTAGAATTATCTGCAGATAAGCTGTCAAAACTGGCAATAAGAATTGGAGCAGACGTACCGTTTTTTGTAAATGGAGGCACACAACTTGGCGATGGAATTGGTGAAATTCTAATGCCAATAAATGTCAAATTGGATTTTACATTTCTTCTAATTATACCCGCATTTTCCATTGACACAAATTGGGCATATAAATCCTTGAAAAAGAGTTTGGAGGATAGTATTGAAAAAGCTAATTTTGCCGGTCTTTTCAGAAGGGATACAATCCCTTTTGAACTTTTTCAAAATGATTTTGAACGGATTGTGATTCCAGCACATCCAGAGATTGGTGAGATAAAGGACTCCTTACTAAAAAACGGAGCTTCATATGCCAGTCTGTCGGGCAGCGGTTCGACTGTGTTCGGAATGTTTGACGAAGACACTGCAGCAAAAGCAGCCGAGTCTGTTTTATCGTCCGACTACCGAACCATCTTGACCCGCCCTACCCACCGCTGATATCACATCCAACAGAACCCTTTGGGGCGTCGTCTAATGGCAGGACACCGGGTTTTGGTCCCGGCAGTTGGGGTTCGAATCCCTGCGCCCCAGCACTATGAGTAAAGATACAATAAAGATATTTAATGGCCGCAGTAATCCCCGACTTGGAGAGAAAATTGCGCAATATTTGAATGTACCCTTGGGACAATTATCCATAAAGGATTTTGCGGATGGGGAAATTTGGGTCAAATTTGAAGAGAATATCCGTGCCAGGGATGTTTTTATTATCCAAAGTACACACGGCCCGGCAAAGAACATTCTTGAACTCGTCCTTATGTTAGATGCTGCGGTCCGTGCTTCGGCTAAAAGCGTTACTGCGGTGATACCTTATTTTGGCTATGCCCGCCAAGATAGAAAAGATACTCCGCGCGTTCCTATTTCCGCACGCGTTATGGTGGATATGTTCACAGCTGCCGGCGCAAATCGTATCGTCTCCATGGACCTGCATTCTACCCAGATTCAAGGTTTTGCAAATATACCTTTTGATCATCTTTACAGCCGTATGGTCTTGATGGACAAGATCAAAGCGTTAGGATTGGATCCCGGAAATTCAGTTGTACTTGCTCCTGATGTGGGCTCGGCGCGCATGAGCCAGGCCTATGCAAAGCGGTTGAGCATGTACTTTGCTTTAATTGATAAACGCCGCTATGCCCCAAACAAGGCAGAAGTCATGCATCTCATTGGCGACTTGGATGGGAAAGATGTCCTCATCATAGATGATATGATTGATACGGCAGGAACATTGGTGAATGCCGTTGAAACAGCTAAGGAAAACGGAGCTAATTCAGTTACAGCTGTTGCTACACATGCGCTATTATCAGAGCCTGCAGTGGAAAGGATTAAAGATTCAGCAATCAGTGAGCTTATTGTGACGGATACAGTCAATATATCAAAAGACAAAATATTTGATAAAATGAAAATTATAACAGTTTCCAGCATTTTTGCTGAAGCGATAAATCGTATTCATGAAGGTGAATCTGTGAGTTCACTGTTCGAATTTTAATCGGAGAAAAAAATGGCAGATTATTATCAATTAGCTGTGGAAAAAAGGGAAAGCATCGGTAGCGCTGCAAATAAATCCCTGCGCCGTAATGGTAAGATCCCCGCAAACTATTATTATAAGGAAACGGACAATATTAACCTGATCCTGGACTCAAAAAATTTATATCACGCCCTGCATTCTGGTCACCATATTTTCGAGGTAGAACTGGAAGGCGACACACAATATGTAATGATCAAAGAGATTCAATTTCATCCGGTAAATGAAAGTATTTTACATGTAGATCTCATGCGTGTCCGCCGCGATGTTAAAATAACTATTGCAGTGCCCATTCATCTGGAAGGTGAAGCAGTAGGTGTAGAGGAAGGCGGTGTGCTTTCTCAAATTCTTACCAGCATCGATATTGAATGTTTACCAACAGATGTTCCAGAGTTTATTACTCTTGACACTACAGAATTGGAAATGAACAGCAGTCTTTCTGTAGCTGATATCACGGTTTCGGGTGAGATCACCATAATCACTGATGAAGAACAAGTTATTGCCACAATAACACCTCCTAAAGAAGAGGAAGAACCTGTGGTTGAGCTCGAAGAAGATGAAGAAGGTGAAGAAGGTGAAGAAACAGCTGAAGGAGAAACAGCTGAAGGTGATGGCGAGGGGAAAGCTGAAGGCGGAGATGCTACGGAAGAAAGCACTAAATAATCATGAAAGCATTTATAGGTCTTGGAAACCCAGGTCCAGAATATGCCAATACCAAGCATAACGCCGGATTCTGGGTGATAAATGAGTTGGCCAGGCGCTGGTCAGTGCAATTCCAGCCAGGGAAAGGATCATTTGTGTATACTGAAGCCACTGACAAAGAGGTTCTTTTGGTCAAACCCACAACAGGTATGAATGCCAGTGGTGTTGCAGTGAAGTATGTATTACAGAAATGGAATATTGACCTTGCTGATTTGAATGTTGTTGTGGACGATGTGGATCTACCCTTGGGTTCTATGCGGCTCCGACTCAAAGGCGGCGACGGCTGCCACCGGGGGATGGAATCTGTTATATATCATTTAGGGCATACAGGTTTTCCGCGTTTGCGCTTTGGTGTTGCAGCCGCCGATCATAAACGGCCTGCAGAAAAGTATGTACTTAAACCATTTAAAAAAAATGATCAACCAGATGCTGATGACATGATCCAAACAGTTGCCGATGCAGTGGAATCCATTTTGAATTATGGTTTGCAAAAAACGATGAATCAATTTAATAAAAAAACAAAAAAGAAAGATGTAAATGAATAATTTGTATTATGTAATTGCTGCTGCTGTTGTGGCAATGTTATATGCATTCTGGAAAACAAACTGGATTAATAACCAGGATGAAGGATCGGACAGGATGAAACAAATTGGCGCAAACATAGCTGATGGCGCTATGGCTTTTCTAAAAGCTGAATATAGAATTTTGGGTGTTTTTGTGGTGGTGGTTGCTATAATACTATTTGTAGGTTATTCATTAAAAGGTGAAGGGACCGAGCTAATAGCCGTATCATTTATTGTGGGTGCCTTTGCAAGTGGTTTAGCTGGTTTTCTTGGAATGAGAGTGGCTACCAAAGCCAATAACCGAACAACAAACGCAGCTCAAACCGGACTGGCTTCTGCATTAAAAGTGGCTTTCACGGGCGGTTCAGTTATGGGTTTAAGCGTGGTTGGGCTTGGTGTTCTCGGGTTGGGTGGTTTATACACAATATATTCTTATCATTATGGAGTCTCTAATGAAACTGAATTGAAGCGTGTATTAGACATTCTTACTGGTTTTTCTTTAGGTGCTTCTTCCATTGCTTTGTTTGCCCGTGTGGGTGGAGGCATTTACACGAAAGCTGCTGATGTGGGCGCCGATTTGGTAGGAAAAGTGGAAGCAGGAATTCCTGAAGACCATCCCTTAAATCCTGCCACCATCGCTGATAATGTAGGTGATAATGTAGGTGATGTTGCCGGTATGGGCGCCGACCTCTTTGAATCCTATGTGGGGTCAATTATTGGCTCGATGGTATTAGGTGCGGTTATGGGATTAAATTTTGTATTACTGCCTTTATATATTGCAGCAGCCGGAATATTAGTATCTATACTGGGTACATTCATGGTATCTGTAAAGGAAGGCGGGGATCCCCAAAAGGCTTTGAATCGAGGAGAGTTCGGAAGCTCATTTATTATGATTGGTGTGATTTATTTCTTGATTCAAAATGTTCTTCCATCCGATTTTGTTCAAGGTGGAGAAACATTTACAAGCATTGGTGTATTCTTGGCAACCGTTATAGGTTTGTTGGCCGGATTGGGAATAGGACTTATTACTGAGCACTACACCGGAACAGGAACATCACCAGTTTTATCTATTACAAAACAATCTTTAACAGGTCCAGCCACAAATATTATTGCTGGCTTAGGTGTAGGTATGCAGTCTACCGCTATACCAATTTTAATTTTAGCCACTGCAATAATAGGTGCACATCATTTTGCTGGTTTATATGGCATTGCATTAGCTGCATTGGGCATGCTGGCAAATACGGGAATTCAGCTGGCTGTTGATGCGTATGGTCCTATTTCTGATAATGCAGGTGGTATCGCTGAGATGGCTGGACTACCCGAAGAAGTTCGTAGACGTACTGATAAACTGGATGCCGTTGGTAACACTACAGCTGCAATTGGTAAAGGATTTGCCATTGGTTCGGCTGCTTTAACAGCATTGGCTCTGTTTGCTGCTTTCATGGTTCAAACTGGTCTTGATAGTATAGATATTTCTAAACCAATGGTAATGGCTGGTTTATTTGTTGGTGGTATGTTACCATTCTTATTTTCTTCATTGGCAATGAATGCGGTAGGACGTGCGGCAATGGCTATGATTGAAGAAGTTCGCCGTCAATTTAGAGATATCCCGGAATTAAAGGCTGCGTTGGATTTAATGAAAAAAGGCAATGAATCTACTTGGTCTGATGAAGATAAAGCTGTGTATGAATTGGGATTGACGAAAGCTGAACACGGCCGCTGTATTGAAATTTCCACACAGTCAGCCATTAAAGAAATGGTGTTGCCGGGTATACTTGCAGTTACTTCACCTGTTTTGGTTGGATTTGTTTTTGGTCCGGAAACTTTAGGAGGACTTTTAGCGGGTGTTACAGTTTGTGGTGTACTTATGGCTATTTTCCAGTCTAATGCTGGAGGAGCCTGGGATAATGCGAAGAAAATGATTGAAGAAGGCGTGACAGTCAATGGAATTAGTCTCCAAAAAGGATCAGATGCTCACAAGGCTGCTGTGGTTGGTGATACAGTTGGTGATCCTTTTAAGGATACATCCGGTCCATCGTTAAATATATTAATTAAATTAATGTCAGTGGTGTCATTAGTTATTGCTCCACTTTTGACATTATAGGTTTGAGGAGAATCTATGCGATATTATGAAACACTATATATTCTTAACCCGGACTATGAAAAGGAAAGAGTTGACAACATTATAAAGGATGTTGATGAACAGGTTAGCAAATTCAGCCAGGTGATTGCCCACCGTGTTTGGGGAAAAAAACGGTTAGCCTACCCTATTGATAAGCATAAATATGGGACATATGTACTCTTTCAGTTCGAAACAGAAGACCAGAATGCTTTGGGCGATTTTGATAGTTTTATGAAATTGAACAATTCAGTTTTACGTTATCAAAATGTACGTCTTGGTGCAAAACCAGAAGAGATTGAAAGTGATTTGCTGGATGAAAGCACCGAACCTCTTGAAGAAGAACCCCAAGTGAAAGACATGCCGGAAATTATCAAGGAAGTTCCCAAAACACCTGTTGAAGAAAAATTTGAGGACACAGATGAAACGTCTGAAACCGTTGAAGAAGAAACTTCAGCATAATAGATAAGCGAGGAATTTATGGCATTTGTAAGTCGTAAAAAGTTTTGTTATTTTAAAGAAAACGTGATCACAGAGATTGATTATAAGGATGTTAAACTGCTGCGCCGCTTCGTGACAGAGCAGGGCAAAATCATGCCCCGACGCGTTACGGGCACCAGCGCAAAAATGCATCGGAAATTGATTAGGGCGATTAAAAGAGCAAGAAACATTGCTTTGATGCCTTATACGAATTTAGGCGACAGTTGAACTATTTATAAACAACAAGGACTTAAACCATGGATATAATATTACTCCAAGATGTAGATGCCTTAGGTACAGCTGGTGATACTGTAAATGTAAAACCGGGCTTTGCCCGGAATTTTCTGTTCCCCAGAAGTCTGGCATTGCGAGCATCAAAACGTAATCTGGCGATTGCTGATGAACGCAAACGTAATGCTGATAAACATCGTGCACACGATGAGAAAATAAATCTTGAACTTTCAAACCAACTGAAAGATATGGAAATGACATTTGAAGTGCAAACGGGTGAAGAAGAAAAAATGTTTGGCGCTGTGACCACCAATGATATCCAAAAAAAACTGGAAGAAAAAGGAATCGCAATTGAACGCCACCGCATCGAGCTTAAAGAATCAATTAAAGCATTGGGTATTTTTCATATCCCTGTACGTGTTGCTGCAGATATGAAACCTGAACTGAAAATATATGTAATAAAAGCATAGTTCTGAATACTCAAAACCACTTTTATAACCCCCGGTAGAAAAGCCGGGGGTTATTATTTATATAAAGAATTCTTGCCGGATGTTTTAACTGCATCTATTTTCAACGATTATGTTTGTAGAAGTTGCCTTTCCTATCTCCAGTTATACACAGTTTACTTACCGTATCCCGAAAAAATTTATTGATCAGATTCATGTAGGAATACGCGTCAAAGCACCATTGGGAAAGCGGCTGGTTACCGGTATTGTTGTTGCTAAATCTGCTGAATCAGATTATTTGGGCAAACACAAAAATATAAAGGAACTTATAGACCTGCAACCAGTGATGGATAACAAATTGTGGAAACTGGTACAATGGATGAGTTCATATTATTTTACACCTGTTGGGCAAGTTGTAAAAACAGTCTTGCCTGCAAAACTCTCTACAAAATATACACCACCCACGACCGGCCTTGTTGTATATAAATCATTTGGTGATAATTATGAGCAGTTGCAAAAAAGAGCACCTATCCAGGCAAAAGTATTACAGTTTCTGTCTGTTCAAGAAAGAGCGATTCCAATTGCAGCACTCAAACATATGGTGAGCAGTCCCAATGCAGTTTGCAAAACGTTGTTTGATAAAGGTCTTGTTGATCTAGATGAAGTAACGAATTTGCCTGATGTAACTGGGTTTACATTCTCAAAGATTCATAAGGAAATAGCATTCACGAATGAGCAAAAACTGGTATTAGGTGAATTAAGTAAAAAATTGAATTCTAAAAAATTTAGTCCAACATTACTGCATGGTGTTACAGGAAGCGGTAAAACAGAAATATATATTGAAATTGTGCGTCAGGCGTTAGAAATGAATAAATCAGCAATATTGCTACTTCCAGAAATATCATTAACACCACAAATAGCGGGACGATTCAGGTCTGTCTTTGGGGATCAAGTTGCTTTGTGGCATTCGAGACTATCTCATGCTGCTCGAGCGTGGACATGGAAACAAATTTGTGCAGGACAATTTAACGTTACTATAGGAGCCAGAAGCGCTGTATTTGCTCCTTTAAAAAACCTTGGTGTAATCATTATTGATGAAGAACAGGAATATTCTTTCAAGCAAGAATCCCCGGCACCAAGATATCATGCCCGTGAGGTTGCCTTGATGCGCGGCAAATTGAATGATGCAGTGGTTATCATGTCCAGTGCCACCCCCAGCTTGGAAAGTTATTATAATCATGTTAAGGAGAAATATTCCTATTTAAGATTAAATAAAAGATACGGTGGCGCCCCTTACCCCCAGGTTCAGATTGTTGATATGATCAAGGAGCAGGAAGAAACAGGTAAGTTCCAACAAGTAATTTCCAGCAAGCTTCAGAAAATAATGGAAAGCAAATTTGCTAAAGGTGAACAGGTGATGCTGTTGCAAAACAGACGTGGCTTCGCTCCAATTTTACGATGTGGAGATTGTGGTCATGTTGAAACGTGTGCGCAATGTAAAATTGCATTAACATACCATAGCCATGAACGCTTGCTGAAATGCCATTTTTGTGGTTATGAAACAAGTAATATACCCATTGCCTGTCACAAATGTACCAGTATCAATCTAAAACTCCTTGGTGTTGGTACACAAAAAGTTGAAGATGTTATTCGCGAACAATACCCGGATATTAAAATTGCAAGGATCGACTTTGATACTGCTCGCAATATCCCCGCTTTGACAAGAATATTAGAAAAATTTGCCGCGGGTGAAATTCATGTATTAATCGGCACACAAATGATTGCCAAGGGATTAGATTTTGATAATGTAACACTAGTAGGAATTGTTAATGGTGATACAGGGCTCTTTTTGCCTGATTTTCGTTCTGGAGAAAAAGTATTCCAACTTATTTACCAGGCAGCGGGCCGATCCGGCAGAAGAAAACCAGGGGAAGTAATCATTCAAACATATAATCCTGATAACCCCGTATTAATACATGCCGCTAGACTGGATCAAAAAAAATATTACAATATTGCTTTAAGTGAAAGACAGGAACTTAATTATCCACCATTTTCATGGTTGATCCGTTTAGAAATAGAAGGTACAAAAAAAGAACTTGTTACCACTCATGCTGACAAGATAAGAAAAAAATTAAGTCCTTCCCCGAAAGGAATAGATATATTAGGACCAGCCAAATGTTATCGGGAACGGTTGCGGGGGAAATATCGTATGCATATTATGATTAAATCTAACAAAACGCATGATACCAACGGTGAAAAACTCCATTCTTTCTTGCAAGATCACTTTGCAGTAGGACTTTTAAATAAATTGCCGTCTAGTGTAAAAGTATTAATTGATGTTAATCCTGTATCTGTTTTATGAGAGTAATTACGTTTAGCTTATTATTGAATCTGTTAATAGCAGAAACCACATTTCCAGGTCTTGAAAACTGGTATCATCCACACCGCATGTCGCTAACTGGCGCTGGGGGTACTGTAACAAACATAACTGCTGATATAGCTAACCCGGCTGCCTTATGGACATTGCCGAGACTATTTGAGGTCAGTTTTGTTTCATATCCTGCTGATATTACTGCTCAATCTGTCCACTTATCTTTACTAGGTAAACAGTCTGTAACGGTCTATGGATTACGCCAAATAAACTATGGTTTATTTGAAGGCCGGGATGAATTGAATCAGGAAACAGAAAATTATTCCGCATCAGATACATGGCTTAATTGGGCTGCAGCAGGACATTCTACAAGGTGGCCATTATCGTGGGGTGTAAGCGCAGGACTCTTTATAAGTTCTCTTGAGGATAAACAAGCGGCATTGTTAACCTTTTCCGTAGGGGCTATACTGAATTCCAAAAAGCTGAATTCAAAATTAGGAGTTAGTTTGATTAATACTGGCTCTATTATAAAAAAATATTCTGATACAGAAGAAAAACTGCCGACAGCAATAGTTGTTTCGGTATCAAAAAATCTTGCCTATTTGCCATTGAATCTCTCTATAGATATTTATAATAGATTAAATGCTGCAACGCCTGAAATACGATTAGGAGCTGTGTTTACGCTACCTTATCAATTACAATTAAAACTGGGAACGACCACAAACCGATTCAAGCAATCGGCAGGACAAGGCCTTGCCAGAAATTTCTTTGCAGACACTGGGCTCGGTGTGGTATGGGCATATGAAACATATCATTTTGAAACAGGGGTGTATTCCTATGGTCCCGGCGGCTGGATTTCCGGTCTGGCCGTGGGTATAAAATTTTAATGCGTGTTTGACTGTATTAGATCAAAAATTATTTTAGGGAGCTTTCTCTTACCAATCTGCTTGCCGGCAAATAGACTTGATATATATTATAACCTTGATATCTATTTTCATCCGCGTACAAATCAATCAGATGGGTTCATTGAAGGTGTAAATCATGTTCGCATTGTTAATAATACTCAAAAAGAACTAAAAGAATTATATTTTCACAACGCCGGTAACCATTATTCAAAACAAGAGTCATTAACAAAAATATCTACTGTGCGTTGTTCCCATTCAGCGCGTGTTAGCGGACAGGATAGTTTGGTTATGAAATTAGGCTTATTCCCCCCTGTCAATCCCGGCGAAACAGTGATTATTGATATTCCTTTTAAAACATATTTCTCTGCTAGCAACCCCCAATTGCCCGCTCACGGCGCCAGGAAAGATACAACCACATACAATGCGATTAATTTCTATCCAGTACTTGAATATTACTATGCAAACGGCTGGCGTTCTGATATATATCGTAATTCAATAAAACCATATACAAATTTTGCTGAGTATGATATTAATTTAATTGCGCCAGCGGACTTTTTGGTTGGAGCATCGGGAAAAATTCTAAAACAAGCTGTACTGGAAACGGGGCATGTCGAATATATTATTAAGGACGACTATTCATTATCATTCAGCGCTGTTTTTGTACAAGGAATGCAAAAAACCACATCTGAGATTAGCGGAATTCAAATTGAAATTATTTCCCCGGCAGTGCAATCTAAACGTATTCAAAAAGTTGCAGAGCGATTGGAAAAATTGATACCTTTTTATGTAAAACAATTTGGAAATGCATTAATGGATAAACTGGTCATCAGTAGCGGCTATTCCATTGGCACAAGAGCTATAACAACGAGTAATTATATGATTTTCCAGGATAATATTGATGATGGACATGTGTTGGATCACGAATTAGCACATCAATGGTTTGGCTATTCAATTCAAACGGATGAGCATACCGAAACCTGGCTGAATGAATCGTTTGCTGAATATGCCAGCTGGCTTTTTGCCCAATCACAGAAGGGGAAACCAGACCCGTTTACATTTACTGAAACAATTCCTGATTTGAACATTTGGTCTGATATAAAAGTAATGGATATGGAAGATTGGACACAGTTCTTGATGGATGTCATTGGAGAAAAATCGCTCCCCCCTGTTTATCAGTCCGGAAAACAAATAAATTGGGAAACAGCTGCTAATATTTACAGCAAATATATTGTGGGCAGCCATGTTATGCAAATGTTGCAGGCGACAGTTGGTGATTCAATTATGAATAAAATTATGTATGATTATTGTATACTATTTAGAGGGAAAACAGCCAGTACAGAAGATTTTATTCAAGCAATTAATCAACATACGAAAAATGAAATAGCTGATAATTTTAGATTGGCCCTAACAACAAATCTGCGGCCTGACGTTGAGATAGAGGACGTTGAAAGCCAGTATAATAAAAATAAACAATGGAGTAATAAAATTACTACATCGTTTAAAGGAAGCTGGATCATGCCTGTTGATATTTTACTCATAACCGAATATGGTGACAGCACCTTGTTGACACAGGTTGATATCAATATGAGCAATACAATAGAATTAAATACAGTATCTCCTCTGGTGTCAGTAGAGCTGGATCCCTATAAACGACTATTTGATGATAACCGATTTAATAACCGCTGGCCGCGACGGATATCGCTGCAGCCAAATTATGGATTACCGAGTTGGGAGACATATAAAGTCTATTACAGACCCAGAATTAAAAGGGATTGGCGTGGTAATTGGCGTACAGGTTTAAAATTTTCTGGGGGGTTGGGTATAAACCTGATGCCAATTATGCCAGCGTTCTATCAAAACCTGTTTGATTTGGAAGTCACATTTTCAACAGGTGTCCCTGAAAATAATTGGGGAGGAAGAATCAATTATAGAACACCCCTGAAGTCGACAGCTAATACCTATTGGGAACTCGAGTCCGGGTTTGAGTATCCTAAAAAATGGACAAAAATTTCATTTTATAATTACATGGGGGAACCAAAATATTTAGCGGCACACGGTGAGTCTTATTACTCTCGCTTAACAACAACTCTTTCCAGTACCGAATATACTAAATCAGAGTCAGGTGACTGGTGGGTTGTTGGACGAAGTGTGAAATTGAAAGAAAAATGGACCATTTTTTCATATACAACTGAACAACGCTATCTTATGGAAACGCATTTACTTGGCGGCTTCCAGGAGAAAGAATCTTTTTACAATTTTGGAATTTCTGCCGATGTGGAAACACATAAAATTGCAGGATATATCATTCGCTTGCATGGAGAAGCCGGATTTGTTTGGGATGAGCGTGAAGGTGATGAGCTTGCTTATAGATTATTGTATGTCCCAAAAGTTTGGAAACAGCGCGAAGGGCGAATTCCGCTTTTTCGGGGAGTAGCTGCAGATGAAAAAGCATGGCAGAATAATATTTTCAGCAGCGGTTTCAGCATTGGGTGGAAGACCAAGGCTGCGGCGTGGCCCATGGTTTATGTTGACGGTGCTGTGATCAGCGATGGTGAAGGAACATTTTTGGATCGGATTGATCATTTAAATAAAAGTGATCAGATTTATATTGCAGCTGGCTTTGGCTTGGAATCCCAAACAATGATGGAAATTGGATTATACTTCCCTATCTGGGTTTCACATCCTGTTCGGGGAGAAGAAAATTTTGCCCTGCGGATACTTTTGCAATGGGGGTTTTATTATTAAGCATTATACGGTATTATACACATAATAACTAAATAATTTAAGTATAGACTTATTAATTATTTAATTTTTATTGTTTATAGTTAAATATACATTATAATTTATGGTTGATGTTTGACAAAAAAGATTATCAAATTCTTTCTACATTACAACAAAATTCACGGACAACGGCCAGTGAAATTGCCGATCTTGTAGAAATGTCCATTCCGGCAGTGACAGAACGAATCAAGAAATTGACAGATAATGGAACTGTAGAATCATACACGGCAAAATTGAATGCCAAGGAACTGGGCTTTGATCTTGCTGCATATATTGCAGTTGTCAGTTCGTCCTCGGAGCACTACGAAGAAATTATCCAGAAATCCATCAAACACCCGGCAGTACTGGAATGTCATTCTGTTACAGGAGATGGCAGCCACATGTTGAAAGTACGTGTGCGCAACTCTTCAGAACTTGAGCAACTACTTAGGGATATTCAATCCTGGCCGGGTGTGATCAGAACACACACGTCTGTGATAATGAGTACCTATAAGGAAGGGTTTGAATTAGATTTAACTTCTTTAAATAACACCTAACTCAAAGGTATCCAAAAGGAAAAAAATATGGAAAAAATAAAAGCTGAATACATTTGGATCGATGGCCATAAACCAACTGCCAAATTACGTTCCAAAACAAAAATTATTGACGGTCCTGTTAATAGCTTAGATGATATTCCAGAGTGGGGTTTTGACGGATCTAGCACCATGCAGGCGGAAGGTCACAACAGCGATTGTATGCTGAAGCCGGTGTATTATGTAAAGGATCCTATTCGTGGCGGAAAAAACATCTTAGTGATGAATGAAGTGCTCCTCCAGGATGGGTCTGTACATGAATCCAACACACGCGCACACTTGGTTGAAATTGCTGAAAAGCATAAAGACCATGAACCCTGGTTTGGTATCGAGCAGGAATACACATTTTTCGTGGGACGCTCGCCGCTGGGTTGGCCCGAAGGTGGTTATCCCGCTCCACAAGGACCCTTTTACTGCGGTGTAGGTGCCGATGAAGTATTTGGCCGGGATATTGTTGAAGAGCATATGGATGCCTGCCTGGAAGCAGGAATAGCATTTTCGGGTATCAACGCTGAAGTCATGCCGGGGCAATGGGAATTCCAGGTTGGGCCCGTCGGCGCAACGGATGTTGGGGACCAGTTGTGGATTGCCCGCTGGTTGCTTTACCGAATCTCTGAAGAATACGGCGTCAACGCCACTCTGCACCCCAAGCCCGTTAAGGGCGATTGGAACGGTGCCGGCGCCCATACAAATTTTAGTACCAAGCCCATGCGCGAGAATGGCGGAATGAAAGTGATTGAAGCCGCCTGTGAAGCCCTGGGTAATAAACATGAAGAACATATTGCTGTTTATGGCGCTCATAATGAAGAACGCTTAACGGGCCTTCATGAAACCTGTTCCATTCATGAATTTCGGTACGCCGTGAGCGACCGTGGGGCTTCCATCCGTATTCCTATGGCTACAGCCAAAGACGGCCACGGTTATTTAGAAGACCGCCGTCCATCTGCCAACATGGACCCCTATCAGGTCTGCGCTGCCTTGATCGAAACCTGTTGCACTTAGTACATATTATCTAACACTTGCCAAAATCAAAACCCTCGTGTTATTTGAGGGTTTTGATTTTTTTACCACATTGCACTTGTAAAAGCGGCTTAAAATATTTATGCTCACCTGCTTATGAAGATGATTAAAATAATATTTATTCTTCCAGCCATCTTATTTATCAGTTGTGAAGAGGATCCCGCCAAAAGTAATGACGAATCATTATCTATGGGCCGGGACACTTGGAAAATAATCCAAGAAGATATATTTGCGACCAACTGTGTGGAATGCCATACAGTTGGTACATCATTCGCAAATCAATCGAATTTATTACTTACTGCCGAAGTGGCTTATGATCAGTTGATAAATCATCCTGTAAATAATCAGAGTGCAAAGGATAATGATCTAGAAAGACTGGGAACGGAGGGCTTAAGCAGTCTGTATAAAAGTTTTTTGTGGGAAAAAATAAACGCACCTGATAAAGAACACTTTTATAGTGAACATCCTCATTATGGTTCATTGATGCCCTTGGGGATGCCTTATTTAACTAATGGGCAGTTGGAATTTATTCGTCAATGGATCGTAGCAGGTGCGCCTGAAACAGGGATTGTGGCCGATTCTTCATTGCTAGGCGATACAACCCGTTTTGTAGAAATAGAATTTGTTCCTCTTACACCTCCGGAAAATGGTATGCAGGTGCATTTGGGGCCCTTTGAGGTTCAACCTCAATATGAACGTGAATTTTTAAACTTTGTGACAATTGATACATTAGACGAGGTTTATATTAAACAAGTTGAAGTCACTATGCGCCCTGGAAGCCATCATTTTATTCTATATTCTTTTGAGGACTTCATGCCTTCAATTCTTTACCCAGATCCGGGTGTATATAGAGACTATAGGGATGCAAATGGCAACTATATAATAAATAATTTGGCAGTCACATATTACCATGTTTTCTTTGCTGGCACGCAGTGGCCATATATGAATTACCATTTCCCCCCCGGAGTTGCCCTGAAGGTGGATATAAATGATGGGTTAGATCAAAATTCCCATTATATAAACAGAACAGATGAAGTGCTTATCGGAGAAGTTTATACCAATATTTACTTTGCAGATCCATCAGAAGTGGAGCATGAAGCACACATACTGTCCATAAATAATTCCAATTTCGAATTACCTCCCCAAGAAACGACAACGCTTGAGCATACTATCACCGTAGGAGAACGTATACATATTTTTCAACTATTTTCCCACGCTCACGAACATATGCTGGAGTTTGCTGTAGAGATTGTTGGCGGTGACCGGGATGGTGAACTAATTTATTTTGCATACGATTGGGAACATCCCCCTATTCTTGATCTCGATCCTCCCATAACGCTTGAAGCAGGTGAAGGGTTAAAACTGATTGCCACTTATTATAACTGGACGAATGAAACATTGACATTTGGTTTATTGAGCGTAGATGAAATGATGATCCTCTTCGGATATTTTTATACTGATTAAATGACCTTGCCATATAGTGCTCTACTGCGCAGGATGTTATTATTTTTGATCCTGTTCACTTATCTTATTGCTGATAATAAATATCCTATAGTACTCGTACATGGTTTCATGGGTTGGGGGTCAGATGAGATGGCTGGTTATAAATATTGGGGTGGTAAAAATGATTTTGAGGGTTACCTGCGTAATAAAGGTTTTGAAGTATATACAGCATCAGTAGGTCCAGTATCATCTAACTGGGACCGTGCTGTAGAATTATTTTATCAAATTAAAGGGGGTCAGGTTGATTATGGATTAGGTCATGCGGAACAATATGGACTGGATCAGAAACCACCAGAGAAAATTTTTACCGGATTATACCCCCAATGGGACCATGATCATCCGGTACACATTATTGGACACAGCATGGGCGGTCAAACGGCACGGATGCTGCAGTATTTATTGGAAAATGTAATCTACCAAGATGAGGATGAATCTATTCCTGAAAAGAGCCTGTTAATGGGTTACATACATGCAGGGTGGATTCATTCCATTACCTCAATTTCCACTCCCCACAATGGTTCCACCCTTTCAGATATTATTACAAAAGGGATTCCAATTTTACAAGACTTCATAGGCGTTGCTGCCGTAGTTGGAAATAATTTTTATGATTTTGACCTCCAGCAATGGGGTTTTGAGAAAAAAGAAGGTGAAACGTGGGCGGCATATTTCAGACGTATGCGTGAACACAAGGCCTGGGGCACCAAAAATATGTCCGCCTGGGATCTGAGCTTGGAAGGAGCTCGTGAATTAAATACGATTACGCCGGCAAATTCCAGTATCTATTATTTTTCCTATTCTACTTCCAACACGCACTTGGACAGTGCCAGCGGATTTTATGCTCCCAACGAAACTATGAGTTTAATTTTGCGCGCCAATGCTAGGATTATGGGTCGTAATAAGGCCTATTGGACTGACGGCTCCGCTACTGATTCCACATGGTTTGAAAATGATGGTATAGTAAATACTATTTCGCAATTCGGTCCTACCAGCGGTTTGAACGGAGCCGATCCCATCGCCGAATATCGTAAAGATGAATTATTGATTCCTGGACAGTGGTATCATATTAAAACAATCAATATGGATCATAAAGCACCCATTGGCCACGGACTGTATGATGAAAATGATGTACAGGAAATGTTAAAATTATTCGATGATCATTGTAATTTACTATGGTCGCTGCCAGAGAAGGAATAAGTTTAATTTTGTCCGAGAAACAACCCATCCGCATAGATGATATTTATAAGTTCAGGATTCCATTGGAACCCAGCCTACACCCCGATGGCAAACAGGTTGTGTGCACTGTGGAACGCATGGATAAGAAAGCTAAGACGTATTATACAAATTTGTACATAACTGGAACCAACGGCCGCAGCTTAAAACAATTAACATTTGGTAAACGTAATGATCATTCCCCTACCTGGTCACCAGGTGGTAATACCATCGCTTTTATTAGTAAGCGGGAAACTGCCAGTCAAATATGGTTGCTGCCCATGGATGGCGGTGAAGCACGACCACTTACAAAATTGCCAAGAGGGTCCGTCAGTGATATAAAGTGGTCGCCTGATGGGAAAAAAATATTATTCCTGTTTCATCCATTGGGTAAAGAAGTAAAAATAGATAAAAGGGGAAAGGTAGAAACGCCGGTTTATCGGCATATTAAAGAAATATGGTACCGCCTGGATGGCCAGGGCTTTTTCGACAGTGAAAATGCCCACGTCTGGGTTGCCAATACGAAATCGGGTGCGGCAAAACAATTGGTATACGGTGATTATGATGATATGTTGCCCTGCTGGTCACCTGATGGTAAAGAAATCGCCTTTATTTCATTCCGTCATGAAGGTTGGCGTTTTCGGACTGAAGAACAGGAAATTTATCGTGTGTCAGCAAATGGTGAAAAAGTAAAAACTGTTAATACTCCAAACGGGCCAAAAGAAGGCGGCTTGTCATATTCACCGGATGGTAAAACACTGGCCTATATTGGACACGACCAACCCTATAAAGGCTGGGGTGTTGTTAATGCTGTTTTGAATACTGTAAGTATTATAGGAAAAAATCATCAAGTACATGGAAAAAATATAGACCGCACGGCCCGGACGCTTACATTGGGGGATATAACACCCTCGTTTCTGTCAACCTCCCCTATTTGGAATCCTGAAGGGAATAAGATATTTTACGGCATTTCCAGTGATGGCCGTCAGCATATTGTAGAAGCAGACCTTGAAACCGGTCGGGCAAAAATCATTACTGAAAATAATACGGTAGTTTGTACTTGGTCTGCAGATGCGGCACGTTTGACGCTGGCGTACAATGGCGCCAGCCTGGAATCACCGGATGAGTTGTTTACGCTAAACTTGAGCACCGGAGTTACAAAACAAATAACTCATTTAAACCGGAAGTATATAAATGGTAAAATTTATTCAGCTGCAGAAGAAGTTGCATTTAAAAATGGCCGCCAGAAATTAATGGGCTGGCTAATAAAACCACCGAATTTCAATCCAAAAAAGAAATACCCTTTTATTCTGAATATTCATGGCGGTCCCCGTTGTCAGTATGGCCGCACCTTCTACCATGAAATGTATGTTCTGGCTCAAGCGGGGTACGTGGTCATGTATACCAACCCCCGGGGCAGCCAGGGTTATGGAGAAAAATTTGCCAAAGCTATTGAGGGAAAATGGGCAGAGCCAGCCATGGGTGACCTGATGGCGGCGGTGGATTATGCTGTTTCATTGGGTTATATAGACAGTAAAAGACTGGGTGTGACCGGCGGCAGCTATGGTGGTTATATGACCAATTGGATGGTAACACATACAGATCGATTTAAAGCAGCTGTGACACAGCGCTGCGTCTCCGATTTATCCAGCATGTTCGGTAATTCTGATGTGGGCTGGGACATGTCCTGGGAATTTGGGGGTGCTCCCTGGGAAAACCGGGAGATGTATCTGAAATGGTCACCCATGACTTACATCGACAAATGCATTACCCCTCTACTCATCATTCACAGTGAATTTGATCTGCGTTGTAATATTGAACAAGGGGATCAAATGTTTATGGCCCTGAAATACTTAAAGCGGGATGTAGAATATGTCCGTTTCCCCGAAGAACCACACGGATTATCTCGTCACGGTCGCCCCGACCGCCGTGAAGCCCGCCTTAAATTCATTGTAGACTGGTTTGATAAATATCTAAAATAGCACCATGATCAGCATTGATGATTTTAAGAAAATTGAATTTCGGGTGGGCACAATAGTTACTGTTGACGAATTCCCGGAAGCTAAAAAACCGGCCTATAAACTGGAAATTGATTTTGGCGGTTTCGGTATAAAACAATCCAGTGCCCAAGTGACCGATAATTATTTACCTGCTGATTTATTGAATAGGCAAGTAGTTGCCGTGGTGAACTTTCCACCAAAAAAGATTGCCTCCCTCACTTCAGAAGTCCTAGTCCTTGGCGCTGATGGGAATGAAAATGGTATTATATTATTGGATTTGGATAAACCTATACAAAATGGAGTAAAAATAAGCTGATATTGCTTTTACATCGATAATATTTGTAATATACAAATATGGAATTCGGTGAACTTCTTAAGCTGTTCCTCCTAGACCTTCAACGGTTATTCAGGTTAAAAATAGTTGATGGAGAACTGACCCTCCCGCAGATATTGCTTATTTCCTGTATACCTGATGACGGTATTGATATGACATCTATGGCCCAGCAACTGGGTGTAGATAATAGTACCCTCACACGATTAGTGGATGTACTTATTAAGCGAGATTGGACGGAAAAAACGAAAGACAAATATGACAGACGTATAACTATATTAGGACTTACAAATAAAGGACAAGAAATTCAGGAGCAAATAGAAGAACGCATCGATTTTTTTGGAGATACTGTTTATGCCTCAATAGCAAGAGAAGACAGAGATGAAGTAAAAGAAATATTATCCTCTTTTCACTGGACACTTTCAAAAATGCTGCTTAGACAGGAATAGTATGTATAATACAAATAAAATATCAAAACAACTTCTCAAATGGTATAATAAATATCAGCGAGATCTGCCATGGAGACATACACAAGATCCCTATAAAATATGGTTATCAGAAATCATGCTCCAACAAACACAAGTGGAAACAGTTATACCTTATTACATTAAATGGCTTGATAAATATCCAACTATAAAAAACGTAGCTGAAACGGATGAAACCACTTTGCTGAAATCTTGGGAAGGGCTTGGTTATTATAATCGATGCAGGAATTTTAAAAAGTCAGCAGTTAATATCATGAAGGAACATGAGGGACAAATCCCTACCGATTATGATTCTTTTATTAAAATGCCTGGTGTGGGAGAATATATCGCTGCTGCTGTTTTATCAATTGCCCACGATCTACCACATCCGGCACTTGATGGAAATATTATTCGTGTTATGTCGCGCTTTCTAAAGCAAAAGAAATTATCTCCATATAACAGGAAAATCATTAAAAACCATGTACAGATGTGGATGGAATTTGATTCTCCGGGTGATATAAATCAGGCTCTAATGGATATAGGCAGTAAGATTTGTAAACAGAATCAGGTTCTTTGTTATAAATGTCCTTTGGAAAATTGGTGTGCAGCAACTTTGACTCAATTTCCAGAATCTTACCCTACACCAAAGCAACATAAACCAATTCCAAATTACGATGTGGTAACAGGTATTATATGGAAAAATGATCAATTATTAATTTTGCAACGTGATAAAAAGAATCATTTGGGCGGGTTATGGGAATTCCCTGGAGGAAAAATGAAAAATGGGGAAACCCAAATGCAAACTTTAAAAAGAGAGATCATGGAAGAATGTGGAATTGACATAAAGATTGGGAAAGAAATCGGCAGTATTAAACATACCTACAGCCATTTTGCAATTGCTATGACATCATTTCACTGCACAATGATCAATGGACAAGAAGTCAAAACCGAACAGCCGTTTGAATGGATAAAACTATCTCAAATCAAGGATTTCCCTTTTCCTAAAGCCAACCATAAACTGTTTGCAATCCTGAACAGACAAGACTGGCATGATTAGAACTTTTATATCCATCCTTTTATGGCCGCTGATATTATTGATTTTTTTCTGCGGCGCATTAATCTACATTTTTCTTACTTTTTTTATTTCACCGATAAAGTTGTATCCTGTGGCCAATCTAATTTGCAGAATTATGCTTTTGTCTGGTGGTCAGTGGCTGAAAATTGAAGGGGAAGTCCCAGATAAAAATCAACAACCGTATTTATACCTGTTTAACCATGAGTCGCTCATGGATCCGTTCATGCTTGGCGGCGCCATTAAACACTACGTCACTGCTGTGGGGGCTGAATATCAATTTTCATACCCGATTTGGGGTACTCTAGCGAAGCGTCATGGAGCGATACCAATAAAACGTGACAAGTTAAAAAAAGCGATTCACAGTCTTGACAAAGCAGAAGAAGCGATTCGAAAGGGAATATCATTTATTATTTCTCCAGAGGGTACCCGGACTACCTCTGGTGAATTGGGAAAGTTTAAAAAAGGACCGTTCCACATTGCTCTCAATACAGGTGTTACTATTGTGCCTACAGCGTTAATAGGTGCCTACGGCGCGAAGAAAAAAACGGATTGGCGGCTGCAACCTGGAATCTTAACAGTGCGTTTTGGGGAGCTCTTAATGGAAAAAGAATATGAAGGTTTAAAGGTTGAACAATTAAAGGATTTAGTAGAAGAAAAGATAAAAGTATTAATAAATCCTCAATAAACAGGAGTAAAGGTTGACTGAAAAAACAATAAAAAATTGGGTTATAACAGGTTCCAAAGGAAATGTTGGGGCGGCCTTGGTAGAAACATTAACAGCCAGCAGAACAAGAGTGTTTGGAATAGATTATGGTACTGAGCAACATGTCGATGAAGTCAATCAATTTTACACATACCTGGAAGCTGACTTAATTGATATAGAAGATGTTCAGCGTGTTTTTAATGAAATTCAAATTAGAGTTAATAATATACATGTCTGGATAAATGTTGTTGGCGGTTTTGCCATAGGCACAACAATCGAAGATACGACAGCTGCAGACTGGTCAAAGATGATGTTACTGAATTTTCAAACCGCCTTGAACTGCAGCAGGGTTATACTACAGCATATGAAAGAAAATGAATATGGGCACATTATCAATTTTGGTTCTATGGCTGCAGAACAGGGTATGGCTGCGGCGAGCCCTTATACCGTCAGCAAAGCGGCAGTAATGGCGTTAACAAAAACAACAGCGCTTGAAGGAAAAAACCATGGCATATTTTGCAACGCTATTGTGCCCACAATTATAGATACACTCCAGAATAGAGCTGCCATGCCGGACGCGGATTTTTCTACTTGGACGGCTCCAACGGCTATTGCCAATGAGATTATTTCTGTTGTGAACAGTGAACGAAACGGAGAAATGATCTATGTCTAAATATGTTCTTGTGCCAAGGGTATATTTTCAAAAAATATTGAAACATAAAAAAAAGGTAAAAAAATGAACTCTAAAATCTTACTTAAAACCATAACAGAATTCCGTAAAAGTACTGATGCGAATCCACAGGTCAGATTGGCCCGCAATGCTGCTGTAAGGGGTGATGTTATGGATCTGGCCTTGGACTGGGAAGCATTCCGCAGGATTGATCACACCTTTTCTGATATAGTCACCGGGCAGATGAAAGTTACTAACCAGAAATCTAGCGGACGCTGCTGGGGATTCGCGGGATTGAATCTGTTTCGAATTTACCTTGGTCGAAAATATAACCTGAAAAAATTCGAATTCAGTCAGAACTACTTTATATTCTGTGACAAATTGGAAAAATCCAATTATTTTTTGGAAAATATCATTAAAACTACTGATGAACCATTGGATGGAAGACTAGTAATGCATCTATTGACTGACCCGATCCAGGATGGCGGGCAATGGCACATGTTCGTTAATCTGATAGAAAAATACGGTGTACTGCCGCAGACAGAAATGCCGGAAAGTTTTCAGTCCAGCCAGTCTATGCGTATGAACAGGATGATTACACGGAAGCTACGGGGTTTTGCCAAGGATTTGCGTGCAGCTTATGAAAAAGGAGCTGATACGAAAAAACTCCGGGTCATGAAAGAGGATATGCTGCGAACCATTTACCAAATGTTGACAATCTGCCTAGGTTCTCCCCCAGAGAAGTTTGAATGGCAAATACGGGACAAGGATAAAAAATTCCATCGTTTTGAGAAGTTGAACCCGAAACAGTTTTATAAAGAACATGTTGGCTTGGATTTGAATGATTATGTCTGCTTGATCAATTGCCCTATGTCGGATAAATCATACAATGAGATTTATACAGTCGATTATTTGGGAAATGTAGTAGAAGGTTCAATTATTCGTTATCTGAATCTCCCATCCAAACGCTTGAAAGAAGTGGCTGCTGCATCAATCAAGGATGATCATCCGGTCTGGTTTGGTTGCGATGTGGGCAAACATTTTCACCGCAATCTGGGCGTTATGGATATGGATATATTTGATTTTGAATTGTTCTACAGTACAGATTTTCCGATGACCAAGACCGACCGGTTGGAATTCGGGGATAGCCAGATGACTCATGCTATGCTTTTCACCGGTGTGGACCTCGACGGGAGAGGTCACCCCCGCAAGTGGCAGGTGGAGAACAGCTGGGGAGAAAAACGTTCTGATAAAGGTTATGATATCATGACGGATTCATGGTTTGATGAATATAATTATGAAGTAGTGGTTTATAAAAATTATATCACCAAAGATGAGTTTTCTGTATATCAAAAAGATCCTGTTGTGCTACCACCTTGGGACCCCATGGGTGCTTTGGCAAAATAGTGTATGAAAGATCTATATTTACTTGATCCTGACATAACTTTTCTAAATCACGGCTCCTTTGGCGCCTGTCCAAAACCTGTTTTTGATGCCTATCAAAACTGGCAAAGAAAACTGGAAAATCAACCAGTTCAATTCATGGTTATTGATGTATATGAGCATTTAGCGCTAGCCAGAAATAAATTAGGTGCATTTATTGGTTGCGATGGTGATGACTTGTTTTTTATTCCCAATGCAACCACAGCAGTTAATACGATTATTCGTAGTTTAGATCTCGGCCCGGGGGATGAGGTATTATCCACCAATCATGAATATGGCTCTTTGATTCGTGCCTGGGAATGGGTGGCAAAAGAAAAGGGCTTTCATTTTATTCAGCATGAATTTCCCTTACCACTGAAAACACATGAAGATTTTATAGAAGACTTTTGGGAAAGTGTAACCGCTAATACACGCATTATTTTTGTGAGCCATATTACCAGTTCAACGGGACTCATTTTCCCTGCCGAAGAAATCTGTAGCCGCGCTCGCAAAGATGGTATCTTAACCATCATTGATGGGGCTCACGTTCCAGGACAGCTTGCGTTAGATATTACTGCAATGGATCCGGATGTGTATACCGGTGCCTGCCATAAGTGGCTATCCGCTCCCAAGGGATCAACATTTTTATATGTTAAAAATGACCTGCAGTCCTTAATTAAGCCGCTCATCATTAGCTGGGGCGAAGCAGGAGATGATCCCGGACCATCCCAATTCCTGAAGGATAACCAGTACCAAGGGACGCGGGATCCCAGCGCATTCCTGGCGGTACCTGCAGCCATTGATTTCCAAAAGGTGCATAATTGGAATACTGTAAAAAAATCATGTAGAGAACTTAACCGAAGAACAAGAGATCGTGCATATAAGATCATTCATACTGATCCAATATGCCCCAATACGGAAGAATGGCTGGGGCAAATGGCCAGTGTGGAAGTAGATGTGAATAACGAGCAGGCGCTTAAGGATACTCTGCTCGAAACGTACAAAATAGAGATTCCGGTATTTACATGGCAGGAAAAGACACTATTACGATTTTCATTCAATGCTTATAATGATGAACATGATGCCGATGTTTTAATTGGTGCATTGAAAGAGATTTTTTGAGAAAGAAGCTTTTTCTTTTTGACATTGACGGCACACTGCTGTCGCCCGGCCCGGTTTCACGGAGGACATTGGATAGAGTGATAGCTGATCTTTTGGGCCAATCTCCGGACCTGCAATATGAGGATGTGGCCGGCAGTACGGACCCCATCATTGTGCAAAGAGCATTGCGGAAAATTGGAGTAAATAGCGGTGAATTCAACGAATGGACCATCAAAGTCATAACAGAATATTTAAAAAGACTTCCTGCAGTTTTTGATGAAGCAGATGAACCTTTTGTTTATGATGATGCCTTGATTTTATTGGATAGTATTTTAGAACAAGATAATGCTGTGGGCGTTATGAGCGGAAATATGCAGGCAGCTGCGGAGATTAAACTGGCAAAATTTGATTTATTGCAGAAATTTCCATTCGGTATTTATGCCGATGAAACGGATGATCGTTCTGCCATGCCGATAATCGCTAGAGAACGGGCGTGGGACGTTTATCATGAAGCATTCCGTTTAGCAGACATGATCATCATTGGTGATACGGACGCGGACGCAAAAGCAGCTGTTAATAATGGCTGCAAAAGCATAATTGTTAGCCGGCGCAAGGAAACATGGCTGAAAGCTGAAGCAGCTGGAGCTTCATTAGTCGTGTCATCATTAGCGGATGTTGATTTAGAATCTTTTTTAAGCTAAACCAATTTTTTTCAATGCGACTTGCCATGAATCCAATTTATTCTGCCTTGCTGCACTATCCATTTTTGGATTAATGACCATATCATATTCCGGCAGGGATTGAGTGAAAGGATTCCCCGTATATTTTTTTAACAAGCTATACACACCAAAAGCTGTTCTATCTTTCATGATTGTATGGCCAATGGCAATACCAGTCAAGTCCGCAATAAATTGTAATAAAGGTGGCCGGGCGCCACCTCCGCTGGCCGGGATAAGATCAACCAGCTTTGGCAATGGCATTGTTGCCATAATATCATAAACGAGAAATCCGATGGATTCCATCCCGGCTCTAATGATTTCATCGGCGTTGGCATTTTCAAGATTATAGTACACTGAATTAAAACCACTTTTCCAATAGGGCGCTGCCAACCCGGCAAATCCTGGAATTAAAACACCATCAACATGTGTTTTTGCACAGCGTTTATCCCATTGCATTTCATTATGGGGTATTTTCAATTCATTTTCCAACCAATAAAAAAGGGAATTGCAGGTATTAATGGATCCTTCTGTAAGATAATGGATTTCTGACCCATTGGAAAAAAGGACATTATTCAACAACCCTTCATTATGATTAGGTGTATTGCCGGAATGCAATAAAACGGAAGCAGATGTACCGAAATTGAAAGCCAAAGAACCAGCTGCTATTCCACCTTGCCCTATCAAGGCACTTTGCTGATCACCAATCACACAGTTTAGTGGCAGGCCCCAGGGCTTGATTTGTCCAAAGAGTCCCATAGTGGGGACGATGAAAGGTAAACTGGATTGCTGTACATTGAATAATGTACACAATGCATTATCCCAGGTTAAATCAGCAATATTCATAAGTTGGGAGCGGCCGGCCACAGTATGATCAACAAATGGGTTGCCTGTCAATTTATGTACAATAAAAGCGCTTAACGGCCCAAACCATACCGCTCCCTTTTCTACTTGTGATTTAAGCACAGAATCATTGTTGATAAGATGCTGGTATTTTGGTCCACCAAAATGAGCGCTTAAAGGCACTCCGCTTATTTCATGTATAAACTGGTTGTGGTCAGATAATTCTTCAACAACTTGACCTGCCCGGCTGTCCTGCCAACTTAATGCTGGTATTAAAGGTGTTGCAGTTATTTTATCCCAAAACAAAAATGTTGAACGCTGTATGGCAATACCTACGCTGTGGATCTTTTTGGATTTTTGAGATGCAAAATCAACACATTGCTCAATCAACTCCACACACGACTCAGCAATAAGATTGGCATCGCATTCAACATGATGAGACTCCAACCGTGACAATTGATGCTTAATGCGATTGCTGAAAACAACATCATTATTTTTATCAAATAAAAAACACTTCGTAGATGAAGTGCCTTGATCTATTACGAGAAAGTAAAGTGAACCGGAAGATTCCGGCACAGTTATTCTGCTACTGAATATTCATAAAGAGTTTCAAATTCTTCGGTAGGTAGCATGCGAATGGCATCCCAGGTGAGTTTGGTGCAAACACGGGCACATATCTGGCAGCCGATGCATTCATCGAACCGTACCTGCACTGGCGGAATAGGAATTTCATATTTTTCTGCAGGAACCGTTTCGATGCAGTCTACGGGACAAAAGGGGACACATACTTGGCATCCTGTGCAATTGTCCTCATCGACAACAGCCATCAATTTAGGTTTCTTTTTCTTGGCATTGACTTTTTCCGCTGGTTCGGGGATAGATTTGTAGTGCTCGTATTTATATGTATCAGCCATAATTTGTTTTCAAGTGGAATGTGAAATTATACCATGTTGTTGCAATTCCAAAAGTTAATTCAATCGCCGAAGTTGTGCGGATAAAAGGCCCACCAATCCGCTTAACACAGCTCCAATTCCAAAAACAAGAAAAACATAACGTACAGACATTACAGCTGCAAGAATACCTACCAGGGCTGATGACATAGCCGTCATACCCACAACCGCAAGGTGCACCATTGAAAATAATCTGCCGTGGTATGCATTGGGAGTATTGCGTTGTATGATCGCCGTGCGGGAAATGGTTATAACTGGTATCCCCATGCCATGGAAAAATATCATAACAATAGCTGTAGGGACAGATGGTATCCAGTAGAAAAATGCATACGTTATGCCATCCCATATCAATGCTAGCAATAACAATACACCACGGTTTAATTGATGACTGACCTTATACATAAACAATGACCCCACCAACATTCCGCCGGCCATACCGGCTTCCACAAAGGCAAAATCAGACATGGTTCCCCCTAGCACATCTTTGACTAAAATGGGCATGCCTACAATTGCTGGACCCATGATAAAAATATTATTGAGAATTGTTAATATAATTAAATAACCAATGCTTCTATGGTCAATGATATACTTCAGGCCAGAAATAAGTTGTGTTAATGTAGCATGTTTTTCAATAATTGGAGGTGCTTTGGTTCGTACAACAAACAAGAGCAACAGGCTGGATATGAGAAAAGAAAAAGCGTCAAAAATAAAAAGATTATTTAATGCTATAACACCGAGTAATATACCGGCAATCGCCGGGCCGATCAAATAGGCCAGCTGTGAACTGGTGGCAATGACGGAATTCACTTTGGTCAATTGATCCTTAGTCACCACTTCCGGAATAAAGGCATTCAGTGCCGGTGGGAACATGGTACCGAAACTGCTGCGTATGAAAGCCAGAATTCCGAGAAGCATGGCATCAGCAACGCCATAATAAAGTGTAAGCGGAATGACCAACACAGTCAGCGACTGGCTGATATTCGCCAGATGCATAATGTTTAAACGGTTATATTTATCAGCAAAAACACCGCCAAGGAGCCCAAAAAGCATAGCCGGCAGATAGGCACCCATGGCTACCATTCCCGTGATAATGGATGAACCGGTCATGTCCAAAATAAGCCAGATTAAAGCTAACTGATAAATGGCATCGCCCATAGCGGTGATAAGCTGCGCCAGCCAAAGAACGGTTACATTTCGATTCCACATGGTAATATTCAGGGTAAATTAATCGTCAAGTTAATGTCTAAAAGCCTTTCCACCTTTTAAAAAACCCTCCTAAATTTTCACCTTACATTTTTTACTAAACTGATACAAAAGATTAACTAATCAATACTTAGGAGAAAAGAATGACTTACATAATTGCGGAGCCCTGTGTAAGTACGTGTGACACAGCATGTGTAGAAGTTTGCCCTGTAGATTGTATTCATGGGCCAGAAGATAAAACCGGCGCCGGCGCGGAAGCAAAAGCAGAAGGTTTTGACCCTGAAGGAAAACAACTTTACATTGATCCGGAAGAATGCATTGACTGTGGTGCGTGTGAACCGGAATGCCCCGTAGAAGCCATTTTTGAAGAGAGTGAAGTTCCGGAAGAATGGCATCATTTCACTAAAATCAATTACGAATGGTTCGGTCAGGAATACAACGGCTGATTCAGTCCTCTAAGCAATCATAGTTTAAAGAACGGCTGTGACACACAGCCGTTGTTTATCTCTCATAAATCATGAATAAGCAAAACGTATTAGAGCTGTTAAAAGAAATTAATTATCCCGGCTTCAGCCGTGATATTGTTTCCTTTGGCATGATCCAGGATGTAGACGTGGATGGGACTAATGTTACAATTCAGATGAAAATCACAACGGAAAAAGAAGAAAAAAAACAAGCTGTTGTAAATGCTATTAAAGATAAACTGTCTTCCAAAGGAAATTTTGAAAATATTCGTGTAGAGCTAATTGACCAAGGTGCCCAAGCAATTCCAGCCAGCCAAGCTGCCGAACCTGGACCGTCCCCTTTAGCCGGTGTTAAACATATTGTTGCGATAGCTAGTAATAAAGGCGGGGTCGGCAAATCGACCGTGGCCTCAAACATTGCCATAGCTCTTACCCACAAAGGCCATAAAGTTGGCTTGCTTGATTTAGATATTTATGGACCTTCATTGCCCATTATTCTAGGGATCAATGAAAGCCCCAAACTTACCCAAGATAAAAAACTCATTCCCCTCGACCGCTATGGGATGAAAGTCATGAGTTTTGGTTTTATTAGTGGAAATCAAACACCCACAATTTGGCGCGGACCTTTGGTTGGCAGAATGACGGAACAGTTTTTCCAGGATGTTATCTGGGGTGATTTGGATTATTTGATTCTGGACCTGCCGCCCGGGACTGGGGATATACAACTAACTTTGACCCAGAAACTACGTTTGAGTGGTGCTGTGATTGTTACAACACCCCAGGATATTGCGTTATCTGACGTGCGCAAGGGCGCCGATATGTTCCGGAAAGTAAAAACCCCTGTGTTAGGTGTTGTTGAAAATATGTCTGGATTAGTCATTGAAGGGCAAATATCCGGAGTAAATGCGGATATGAACATGAAAATTGCTGGATTAGAAGATAGTATTAAAGTCGATGATGATGGCCGTTTTCAGTTTCGAATGGATATATTTAAAAAGGGTGGTGGTGTATCGGAAAGTAATCGTCTGGGAGTGCCATTACTGGGTGAGATTGCTATTTCCAAAGACCTGATGACAGCCACGGATAGTGGCGAACCTATTGTTCAAAGCACGCCCGATTCACCCATATCAGCTGTCTTCATGACCATCGCTGAACGGATAGTTACAGCAGTACAGTCATAGCAGTATAGAGGGTATTTTGACAGCCCATTTAGCAGATATTCTCGTGTATACACTTTTGGGGTTTGCAGTTCTTTATCCCTTCTTTTTCTGGTTCACTCCCCGTCAAAAAATCGATTCCGGTTTTTATAATTTTAACTTAGGCCTTGTGGGATTGATCGGTGGCATGGCTCTGATATTAACTTGGGCCACAGAAATGGAGCGGACTCATGTGTTCGGTATAGCCGGTTGGCTGGGCCTGCATCTGTTAGTGACGTACCTTTACTGGAATAGTGAAAAAATTTCAAATATGGTCATTTCATTTGCAGCATTTGTTGGTTGTGTAATCTTCATGGTTTTAGCAATAGACATTATTCCAGCGGGTAATTCATATCTTATTATCTTTACAGGATTCGTAAGCCAAGCCATTCTGGCAGGTGTAATATTTGCCATGATACTCGGCCACTGGTATTTAAATGTTATTCAATTACCCATTGTTTTATTGCGTAAAACAGCCAATGCTCTGGCCTTCCTTTTGGTTATCAGGCTGATCTGGAATTTGATTCAATTCAAATCACTTGTAGTCATTGATCAATATGGAAAAACCCTTACTGCCTATCAATATATAACAACCCTGGATGGATTTTTCTTGGGCGTTGCAGTGTTTTTCGGACTACTTGTACCACTGGGATTACACTATTTTATTTGGCGTACGTTAAAACTCCAAGCGACACAAAGCGCCACGGGATTATTATACATCAGTGTATTGGCCATTATGGCAGGTGATCTTTGCTATAAATATGTCCTTTTTCAAAAAGGGCTCTTATTATGAGCAAGTTTGATTTTTCAAAATGCCCCCACTGTAAATGTGAGCATTTCTATCGTCAAAAAGATTTTAATCGCGCCATCGGCTGTCTGGTAATCTTAATTGGTGCTGTGTTTGTACCCCTAACGTACGGTTTAAGCTTGGTCATTGTTGCTATTGCAGACTGGATATTATACCGCCGCGTTGCTGATATGGCAGTCTGTTATAAGTGTCGGGAAGAATTTGTAAATATTGATATTCCTGAACGCATTACACCTTTTGATCATCATTTCGCTGAATTGTATGAGGAACCTGAATGAACAAGGTGCGTTATACTCGAGACGTCGGTTGATTATAGACAATGTAAAGGGTAAGTTTGCCCGCAATTTTTATAGATAATCAAGTCATTTTATGTCAATTGATTTATTAAGAAAACAAATTATCGAAAACGGTAATATCCCCAATCATATTGCTATCATTATGGATGGTAATGGTCGTTGGGCCAAAGAAAAAATATTGCACCGCTTTGCCGGTCATCGTGAGGGAATTAATTCTGTCAGGGAGATCACTCGTGTTTGTGGTGAAATTGATGTTAAACATTTAACACTTTATACCTTTTCCTTTGAAAACTGGTCTAGACCCAAAACTGAAGTGTCGGCATTGATGACATTGCTTTTAAAAACGATGAATAAAGAAGTACATGAATTACATAAAAAAAATGTGCGCTTGACTTCCATTGGCGCATTGGAAGATTTGCCAAAAGACTCACGCCAGGGAATTTTAGATGGTATAGAGAAAACAAAAAATAATACTGGATTAAACCTTGTGCTTGCCTTGAGTTATGGCGGACGCCAGGAAATACTAAAGGCAATAAAACAATTATGTGTAGATCTGGAACACGGGGATATAAAAGCAGCTGATATCGATACTGAACTGTTCCGAAATTATTTATATACAGCCGATACACCGGACCCGGAATTGCTCATTCGTACCAGCGGTGAAAACAGGATCAGCAATTTTCTCCTTTGGCAAATAGCTTATACAGAAGTTTATGTGACGGATATATACTGGCCTGCATTCAGAGAAAAAGAATTGTTGTTAGCGATCCAAAACTATCAGGAACGTGAAAGGCGTTTTGGCAAGGTAAGCGAACAACTCGAAAAAAGTAATGCGTCATAATAGTTTAAAATATATTCTAACACTGTTAATAATTGCGAATTGTCTTTGCGCCCAGCAGGAAGAACTAAAACTTCGTGAAATCAATATTGAAGGCAATAATTTAACTTCAGAATCAATGATTCGTTACACAGCCGGCTTGCGCGAAGGGGAAAATATAGTGCCTGGTGATTTTTCTAGGGCGGTGAAACGTCTGTGGCAGCTTGGGCTTTTTAGTGATATACAGATTAGAATGGATGATGAATCAGAAGATGGCTTGGTTCTAACTATTGTTGTTGAGGAAAATTTTATCCTGGGTGAAGTACATTATGAAGGAAATAAAAAAATAAAAGACAAAAAATTCGATGAAGAATTAGGCTTGCGCAGTGGTATGCGAATTCGTCCCAACCTCACGAATGAGACCATCAAAAAAATGAAAGATCTCTATGCCGAGGATGGCTATCTACTAGTGGATATTGAAGCTGTGGTGGAAGAACCCAAAGATCTTTCTGAAACAAGCACTGCGAAGAAAAAGCAAACTCGCCATTTGGTATTTAACATCAGTGAAAACAAAAAAATAAAGTTGCGGCATATCATATTTGAAGGAAATGATCAATTTTCTTCGTTTCGTTTGCGTCGTGTACTCAAAGAAACAAAAATGCAGCGTTGGTATTTATTCTGGCGATCGCATTTTGATGAAAAGAAATATGAAGAGGATAAGCTAACCCTGGTCAATTTTTATCGCAACGAAGGTTATCGTGACGCAACAATTATATCCGATTCAGTCTATTATAATGCAGACAAAAAAGCCATGTCCATTCAAATCAAAATAAACGAAGGACCGCAATACCGTTACAGGAATTTTTCCTGGGATGGTAATTCACTTTATACAGAAAATGAGTTAAGCCGTGCTTTGGATTTAGAAACCGGAGAAAAATATAACGAAGAAGAATTTAATCTTGCTGTATACGAACGTATGCATGGGCTGTACATGGACCGCGGTTATATCTACAGCAATGTACTTCCAAAGTTCACACCCGTAGGGAAAGACTCATTGGATATTCATTTTGAAATTATAGAGAATCACAAAGTTTATATCCGCAATATTTATGTCCAAGGCAACGACAAAACACGGGAAAATGTTATTCGTCGAGAACTCCATGTGTTTCCTGGAGATGTATTTAATCGACAGCTTTTGCAGCGCAGTGCCCGGGAATTATTTATCTTGAATTATTTCAGTAATGTTGTGCCCGATGTTATTCCGGTTGATGAAGATGAAATTGATCTGGAAATCACTGTTGAGGAAAAATCATCTGACCGCGCCAATGCTAACGTAGGCTATAGCGGTGTTTATGGACTCATGGGTGGAGGTGGTTTGGAATTCAATAATTTCCGCGGATTAGGTCAGCAGCTTATATTAAGTTATAATGTAGGCTCACAACAATCAGTGAATTATTATAGCCAAAATCAAGGTGCAAAATATGAATCCTTCAGTGTACGGTTCGTGGACCCCATGATTTTTGATACACCAAACAGGATTGGCTTCTCTTTCTATAACTCATTTAGAGGACGCTCAATGGGATATGGTATTCCTTTGGATATAGAAGTTGTTGGAGGTTCAGTACAATGGGGAAGACGTTTTAAATGGCCGGATGATTATTTCAGGGGCTATTGGGTATTAAATATTTCATCTAAAACATATGCTGGTTCACAAAGTGATATTGACACATATGCCGGTGGACTTGAAAAAACGAGGGGGCATGGCATTACACAGGTCATCAGCCGTGACAGCCGTGACCGCCAGGAGTTTACTAGTAGGGGATCACGTTTTACATGGGAGACAACCGTGTCTGGCGGCCCCTTAAAGGGCAATGAGGACTTTCTTAAACACGTGTTGAATTTGGAATGGTATACACCTACATTCTGGAAATTTGTACTGATGAGTTCATTGAAAATGGGTGTAGTTGATGCCCTGCCATCAAAGGAAGGACGTTCCATAATACCTTTTGATGAAAAATTTATTATGGGCGGGAATGGCATTCCCTTTGGTAATATGCTCCGTGGTTATGCTGAAAATTCCATAGGACCGAAATCATCTTCTGGAAATACAGTCCCCGGCACTGCTATGATGAGATTTATAACAGAATTTAGAATACCCTTTTCAGAAAATCCTGTGATTTATGGATTAATGTTTGCTGAAGCGGGTAATGTCTGGAATTCAGCTTCCATGACTGAACCGTTCAGTATTCCGAGATCAGGGCCCCTGAGCCTGAAGCGTTCCGCTGGATTTGGTATTCGTTTTTTCATGCCCATGATCGGTATGCTTGGGTTTGACATGGGCTACGGTTTTGATGATAATGACGGCAATGGCAGCCCCGATGCTTGGAACTACACCATCATTTTTGGTCAAACTTTTTAATTGATTCAAACAAGGAGGACTTGTGCGTAAACACATTGTAAATATGATGATTATCGCAGTAATGCTGACTTCAGCAGTGCTCGGTGAAATGAAAATAGGTTTTGTCCAATCGGATCGGATTCGTGCAGAATATGAAGAATTTCGCGATGCCGAATCACAATTGCAGATGGAATTCCGCAAAGTGCAAATGGAATATCAAATAAAATTAATGGCATTGGACAGCCTTAAAAACGCTTTTGAAACTCAAAGGCTGATGAGTTCACCGGAATGGCGTCGTGAAAAAGAGCAGGAAATAGCAACAATGGAACGAAATCTGCAGGTTTTTCAAGCAGAAAAAGTAGGCCCAGAGGGGGTGCTTTATCAGAAACAGGCGCAGATGGAATTTGAAATTCTAACCAAAGTAAAACGTGCTGTTGATAAAGTTGCTGCTGAAAAAGAATATGATTATATTATTGATGGCTCCGTTTCCCTGCTCTATGGCAACCCCGCCTATGATGTAACCGATGACATTCTTTATGAACTTCGGAAGTATAATATTTCCGAAGACGATAAGTAACAGTTCCTTTGGCAACATTGCAGGAACTGGCCAAACTGACGGGTGGTCAGGTTATTGGCAATTCAGAACTTGAAATTTCAGGGATATCTGAAATCCAAAATGGTGTAGCCGGGACAATCACTTTCCTGAGTAATCCCAAGTATAAGAAATACGCGGCAGATACAGGGGCGTCTGCTATCATTGCAGCAAATGAAGAAGTATTATCTGGATTTAATGGACTATTAGTTAATGATCCTCAATTGGCTTTTGCAAAAGTCATGAAGCATTTTTATAAGCCTCCAGAAATAGAAAAAGGGATTCATAAAACAGCAATTGTTTCTGAAACAGCAAATATTGCAGCTGATGTAAGTATTGGACCCTACTCAATTATTAAAGCTGATGCATCGATTAGCAGTCATACAATTATAGGTACCAATACCATTATTGGTTATGGTGCAAAGATTGGTGAGGGCTGTAATTTGCATAATAATGTTCACATTTATCATAATTGCACGATTGGTGATAACAATACCATTTTCAGCGGTACCGTCATTGGCAGTGATGGTTTCGGATATGTTGAAGAGGGTGGAAAACATAATAAAATTCCTCAAACAGGCACCGTTGTCACAGGAAGCAATGTTGACATCGGCGCCAATTGTTCTATCGATCGCGGTACTATTGGCGATACGGTAATAGGCGCCGGAAGCAAGCTGGATAATTTGGTCCACATTGCCCACAATGTTTGGATTGGACATGGTTGCCTTATCGCGGGACAAGTTGGTATTGCAGGAAGTGCTGAAATAGGAGATTTTTGTATATTCGCGGGTCAGTCTGGAGTAGTTTCACACGTGAAAATAGGCAATAAGGCCATATTCGCCGTGAGAAGCGGTGTCACTAAATCGCTCCCCGGGGATAAAATTTATGCCGGAATGCCTGCCAGAGAAATTAAAGAGCAACATAAAAAAGAAGCAGTGCTGACTGAAATTGTATCAATAAAGAAAAGATTACAAAAATTAGAAAATGCCGATAACACATCATAGACAACAGCGCACCATAAAAAAAGCGTCCTCCTGTACTGGCGTCGGATTGCATACTGGAGTAGAAAGTACAATTACATTTAAACCTGCTCCGGAAAACTACGGCATTCAGTTTAAGCGTACGGATATTAAAGGCAGCCCCGCCATTAAAGCTGATATTGATCATGTTGTTGATATATCCCGGGGAACAACTATAGAGCAAAATGGTATTCGAATCCATACGGTTGAACATACTTTGGCAGCGGTTTCCGGATTACGAATAGATAATATTCTAATAGAGCTAACTAGTAAAGAAACACCAGTGATGGATGGCAGTGCCAAAGATTTTGTCGAAGCATTACAGTCATCCGGCCAAGTAACCCAAGAAGCAAACCGCAAGGTTTTGCCTATCGGCCGGGTAGTAACATATTCAGACACTGTTAAAGAAATAGATATTCATGTTATACCTTCAGATCGTTTTCGAGTGACATTCATGGTTGAGTACCCGCTTCCGCAACTGGGAACGCAGTATGAAGCGATTTATAATATGGAAGAGGATTTCGCAAAAGAAGTAGCTCCCGCTCGAACATTTTGCTTTATGAGTGAAGTAGAAATGTTAAAGGAACAAGGGCTAATCAAAGGCGGTAGCCTGGAAAATGCTGTAGTGATAATTGATAAAGAAATTGATCTCAAGGAGATTGATCATTTAAGGGCACTTTTCGGAATTGAAGAAACAATTATATCGGGTGCAAATGGAATTCTAAACGGTACAGCATTACGTTTTCAGAATGAACCGGTACGCCATAAAACACTTGATTTGATTGGTGATCTAGCATTGTTGGGTATCCCAATCAAAGGACATGTCACTGCTGCCAGAAGTGGGCACGCCAGCAATGTCGAATTCGTTAAAATGATCCGCCAAGAATACGCAGATTACTTTACAGAACACTAAATTTAAATTTTACACACAGAGCTAAGATGCTGTATATAAATGAGATTATGCAACTCTTGCCACACCGTTATCCATTTATTCTGATAGATAGAATTATTGATATGGAACCCGGAAAACGTTGCACGGCAATAAAAAATGTGACTATTAATGAACCTTTTTTCCAGGGACATTTTCCAAATAAACCGGTTATGCCGGGAGTACTTATTTTAGAATCCATGGCTCAGGCAGGATCTTTCCTAGTGCTTAATTCGGTCGAGGATCCCTTGACTAAAAATATGTTATTTACAGCTATTGAAAAATCCAAGTTTCGAAAGCCAATCATTCCGGGTGATCAAGTCCGCTTGGAAATGGAATTGCTGAAAATGCGCATGAATGCAGTGAAACTTGGCGGTATAGCGTATGTCGATGATATTGTAGTTGCTGAAGCAACAATTATGGCTAATATCGTTGATCGCGCTGGAGCATAATCATTTCCACGCAAATCCATCCTACTGCTCTAATAGCAAAAGAGGCAAATCTAGGTAACAATGTAACTGTAGGCCCTTACAGCGTTATTGAAGGTAATGTAACCATTGGAGACAATTCCAGTATTGGTAACCATACAACTGTTAAAACTGGAACGACGATTGGTAGGAATACCCGGATTTTTCATAATTGCTCTATAGGTGAAATTCCGCAGGATTTAAAGTTTAGCGGTGAAGAAACAACCGCCACAATCGGCAATAATGTTACTATTCGTGAATCAGTAACCATTAATCGAGGAACTGTTGCCAAAGGTTCAACAGATATCGGCAACAATGTATTATTAATGGCTTGTACCCATGTGGCCCATGATTGTGTCCTTGGTAACAATGTGATCATGGCAAATCTTACAACTTTGGGCGGTCATGTCGAATTGGGGGATTGGGTATATTTAGGCGGCGGTGTTCTTGTGCATCAATTTTCTAAGGTAGGTGCCCATGTCTTTGTTGGCGGCGGTTTTCGTATTGTTCAAGATGTACCGCCATTTATTCTTGGATCAGGAGAGCCGTTGCAGTATAGCGGGATCAACAAGATTGGTTTACGCCGCAGAGGCTTTGATGGTAACGCGAGAAAATTGATTAAGGAAGCTTATAAATTGTATTTCAGATCAGAACTGAACCGCAAAGATGCTCTTGAAAAGATCAAAACAGATTTGGATCAATCTCATGAAATCAAAATGATAATAAATTTTGTTGAATCCAGCAATCGTGGTATAATTTGAAATGGTTCAATTAGATTATGATTTTACGTTATATACTATTTTCTCTAATCTGCTTCTCTCCGCTAACTAGCCAGTGGTTATCTTTTGATCTGTCGAAAGCAGACATTTCAACTTTCAAAGAACAGGTAGAACCAACCATTATTTCATCAGCCCTTACAGGTGGGCAATCAACCATGTTAAGTTTGACTCAAAACCAGCGATTAGGAATTACAGTTTCTATGCCAATGGGATGGGCTTTAGCATCATCTTCTTATCAATCCAATCCTCTTCTACATCCCTTCATGGTAGAAGGACAATTTTTAGTCACAGGAAATCTGGTGCTTAAAGGGAAAATGAATTTATTTTCCAATGATGGAGAAACGGTTCAAGCCGCGGGATATGGCTGCAATTATCTTGCGCAATCATGGTTTACCAGTATTTCTCTTGGCTGGCTGGAAGGGCCGGCTCATTTACGTGTACGTTATGTTGATAGTGCTATCATTGGGAACAGGACAATTGCTGAAACACCAATTTTGTTTGGTATAGGATTCAACAAATTTAGTGGGAGTATTTTGGAATTTGATAATGTTGATATCCCCAGAAAAATAGATAATTTTATTACATATTTAATTGCAGGAACTGAATATAAATTTGGAGGTATAGATATAAACTTACAAACCCAAATCCATCCTAAATTCATACAATTAAATTTGACAATTTCCCGTTTATTTTTCTAATGACAAAAAAATTATCCATACTTGGGTCCACCGGATCTATTGGAGAAAACACCCTGCTTGTTGCTGATAATCTTGGTGAGCAGATAGATATTCTTTATCTCTCAGCAAATAGAAATGTTGAGCGGCTGATTGAACAAGCACAGAAATATTACCCCAAGACCGTTGCAATTGTTGATGAAGAAGCTGGTAAAAAAGTAACCAGTGCTTTGAATGGTCAGATTGAAGTATTAACCGGTAGAGAAGGACTATTAGAGCTCGCCGGGCGAGATGATGTTGATATTGTAATGAACGGGTTGGTGGGCAGTGCAGGTATGGAACCGACATTGAGATCTGTTGAGGCCGGTGTGGATGTTGCATTGAGTAACAAGGAAAGCTTGGTTATGGCCGGTTCACTTATTAATGAAGCAAAACAGCAATCTGGAGCTAAAATATTTCCTGTGGATAGTGAGCATTCAGCTATATGGCAATGCTTAGCCGGAGAAGACATGGACGATGTAAGAAAAATAATACTTACTGGCAGTGGCGGACCTTTCAGAACAAAAAATGTGGAAACGTTTATAAATATTACACCGAAAGAAGCATTAAATCATCCAAACTGGGATATGGGAAATAAAATCACAATTGATTCCGCAACCATGATGAATAAAGGGCTGGAAGTCATTGAAACATACTGGCTTTTTGGATTAAAGGCTGATGAAATTGATATTGTCGTTCATCCCCAATCGATTATTCATTCCATGGTCGAATTTGCTGATCGATCTGTTAAAGCACAATTGGGCGTGCCAGATATGAAAATCCCGATTCAATATGCATTAACATATCCGCGTCATAGCGCAGCTCATTGGGAAGAACTGGATTTTATAAAAACGGGGCAACTTACATTTGAAGCACCTGATTTGGAGAAATTTCCCTGTATAAAATTGGCTTACGAGGCTCTTCGTGCCGGTGGTTCAACTCCGGCTGTATTGAATGTTGCCAATGAACAGGCAGTGTATAATTTTTTAGATGGTGAAATAAAATTCACTGAAATACCCGTAATTATTGAAAAAGCCTGTGCTGAACATCATTATATTGCGAAGCCAACTTTAGAAGATTTACTGGAATTAGAAATCTGGGCTACTGATTTTGTAAACGCATATAATTGAAGTATAAGGTAAAAAATTAATGACAACTCTCTGGGCAACGATTATTGTATTAGGTGTACTTGTAACCGTTCACGAACTGGGGCATTTTTTTGCAGCTCGATCTGTTGGTGTACGTGTTGACCGATTTTCAATAGGCTTTCCTCCACGATTGTTTACCTTAACTTCAGTTGATAGTGGCTGGTTATGCAGCATTTTCTTTTATTATCGTAATGAGAAGAACAAATTTGTTTGGGGTCCTGTATATGAAAAAATGGTCGGTAGCAAACAACGTGCGGGCAGTAATACAGAATATTGTTTATCCATTATTCCGTTGGGCGGTTATGTAAAAATGGCCGGCACAATTGACGAAAGCCTTGACGATAATATAAAACACACGGATGATGAGTTAATGAGCAAAACACCCCTGCAGCAGATTTGGGTAATGAGTGCAGGTGTTATCATGAATGTCCTTTTGGCGTTTGTGCTGTTTTCTGGAATTGCCAAATATATGGGTATCCCAGAATTAAGCGATGAACCTGTTATTGCTCAGCTAGTACCAGAAATGCCTGCTGAAGCAGCAGGCTTGCAAGTGGGGGATCGAATACTTGCTTTAGATAATGATACAGTAGAAAAGTGGTCAGATATTTCAAAAACAATCCACGCAATACCAAATACACCAATATTGATTAAAATTCAGAGGGGTACTTTAGAATTTGATATTGCTATGACAACAAAATATCAGTTAGCCGTTATTGATGGACAGGTCGACACTCTCGGCGCAATTGGTATAATTCAAAATTATAGCTATCGCCCAATTGGAATGGCCGAAGCAATAAAAACTGGATCCATCGCTACAGTCAATGGCTTTGGAATGATCGTTATGTCCATCGCCATGCTGGTCAGAGGAGATGCGTCAATAAAAGATATCGGTGGCCCCATAATGATTGCTCAATTAGCCGGTGAAGTAGCTAGAGCAGGATGGATAGCCCTGTTAACTTTTATGGCTTTGATTAGCTGTAATCTTGCCTTTATTAATATTTTACCCATTCCGGGGCTGGATGGTGGTCATATTTTAATTATAGTTATTGAGGGTATTATTCGCCGTAAGCTGACCGTTAAAACACGGATGGTTATTCAGCAGATTGGTATGGCATTTTTATTATTATTAATTGTTACAGTTATTGTAAACGATATTAGCCGGCTTTTTGGTTAATAATTTCCTTTAGCTTCAAATGCATAGACCCAAATTTCATTTTGATCTGTATTTGTATTGGTAGATGTCGTTCATCATCGCTGAACCAAACCTGCATATCCCCCTCATTCTTAAATAACGTTTTTCCCTGTCGAAAAGGCCGTACAACAAGGCAATTGAAAATACCAGCTCGTGTTTTCACAGATTCTCTACCCGTAACAGCTAATTTGAAGAAAATTGATTTTTTATTCTCGAAAGATGTGAATTCCATTAATTGACCAACACTCAAAGGTAAAGTACGTAAATAGTAAAAAAGGGTATAAGGATCCCGAACCAGTTCTGTGATTGCTACAGTATCAGAATTAATGATCGCCAATGATGCATCATAATGGATCGTCGTCAGAACTTTTTTGTGATAATTACCCTCTCTTATATTCTTTTTCAATTGGTGTGTGAATAGATCCGTTTCATCCATCCAAATATCAACTTGGTCCCTCAATTTATACAATCGATCTAATGCAGGATTTGTTCTTGCTTTGAATCTGGCGTGATATGTTCCAATTCCATTAATTGAATCACGGCCTATAACTTCCAAGGAGGCTTCTCCAGAGGGAATAATATTGAATTTTACTGTATAAACCAATTTTTCGCCTATATTAAATGGGAGATTCTGACCATACAAAATTGCTAGAAGAGTGAAAATATAAAATCTCATTTTAGCCCCTTAACTGCACCAGTTTGTCATGTTCAAGTTTATAAATACTGGATCCTTTATTTCCTTCTAAATTCCCACCATTTACAAACAAATCAATTTCTTTCCCAAACTCTTCCAGAATTTTTGCGGGCTCATTCAAAGCGGTGTTGCCGTGTCTATTCACGCTTGTTGTTGTGATTGGGTTTACGGAAAACTTCGCCAATTGATTGCAAAAATTGTTCTGTGGTATACGCACACCCAATGTGTGATCCATCCCCAATATTTTATGATTGACTATACCATCTATAATGGGATAAATAATTGTTGAATACCTTGTCAGTTTTGATTTAACAAGATTCATTTCTTTTGATGAAATATCAGCCCAACTTAATGCAGTATCTTCATCAGGAACTAAAACACTCATAGGTCCACTGCGTCCTTTGATTATATTTAATCTATGGATTGCTTCATCATTGGTAGCATCTACGCCAAACCCATAAATTGTATCCGTAGGATAAATGATAACGCCTTTATCCTGAATTATATTTAATGCTGTAATAACAGCATCTTTATTTCGAACGTCAATTGAGATCATGAAGCTGTGTGTGGCATAGTTTTCCAACGACGATGAAACCAAAAATACTGTTCAGGAAACTCTCTGACTTTTTCTTCTAATAATGTAGTAAATGCCTGAGTGATGGACTTAACTGAGCTTTCTCCTTCAGGAACGACCGGTTGAATTTGAAGTTTATGCTTCCCGTTTTGTTCAACATAACATGAGATAAAAAATATATCTGAACCTGTTTGTAAATGAAAACGGGCTGCTCCTTTGGGTGTGGAAGCCGGTTTATTAAAAAAGTTTACAAAAACACCCCGCTGTTTTGCATCCTGATCGCTACCTAGAATCAAAATTTTATTTTCTTTCAATATGCGGTACATATTTTTTAATGATGATTTGCGGTAAATCATTCCCATACCTGTATTTGCCCGAAACTCTCTAAAGAATATATCTGCACCGCGATTTTTTTGCCTTTGGGCTACTGCAACACAGGGATATCCAGAATATCCAAGCCATGCGGACATTATTTCCCATTTACCAAAATGACCCGTAGCCAGAATAATACCGTGTCCTTTTTCCAACGCTCCATCCAATAATTCCTGGCCTTCTACATCAATATTTGCATATCTATAAGATTTAGGCAATGATAAAAATTGCATGAATGATTTAGCGAAAAATGAATATGTTTTTTTAATAATCATATTTCTTTCGCTGTCACTTTTTTCTGGAAAGGCAGTGGCAATATTTTTTAAAGAATCTTTTTTACGTAAGCCGAGTAAATAATAGCCAAGCCTCGCTATTCTAATTCCGAGCCTATTTCTTTCTGTTTCAGATAAGCTGCACAGCCAACTCGAAAAAAGTGTCAGTGATGTATAGTTAAATTTTTGACGGAATCGCATTATTGTATAAAAGGTTCTGCAGTGAATGTAAATCTATAATAATTTCTAGGATGACAGTATTGAAATTACCGACGAATTGGGGTAACGTCATCGGAATGAGAATTCCTATAATAGTATCTTTATTCCTTTCGATCCTCTCTGCTGAACCGATAGTCTATCATGTTCCTATCCAGGGAGTGATTGATCTAGGACTGCCGCCATTTATTGAAAGAACTATCGCAGCGGCAGAAGAAGCAGATGCAGCGGCTATTATTTTTGACATCGATACGTTTGGTGGGCGAGTAGACGCAGCTACACAGATCAAAGACGCCATTCTTGGTTCCGATGTTTTGACAGTTGCTTTTATCAATCGACGAGCTATTTCAGCAGGAGCATTGATATCCTTGTCCTGTGAAAAAATATACATGACTGGCGGCGGCACAATTGGAGCAGCTACAGCGGTGGATATGCAGGGGAAAAAAGCATCAGAAAAAGTTATCAGCTATATGCGGGAGGAAATGGCCTCCACAGCTGAAAAACGGGGCCGTAACACGGCGATTGTCACCGGAATGGTGGACGAGGAATTATCGTTTACTCATTTAATTATTGATGGTGATTCGGTAGATGTGACTGATCTGGAAGGCCGCAAAGAAGGGAAGCTGATTACATTGACAACTGTAAAAGCATTGAAGTACAAAATTGCTGATGGAGAAAAAGAAACGTTTGAGGAGGTACTTTCAGAATTAGGTGTTTCCAATGCTTCCGTCCGTACTGCAAAAGAAAATTGGTCAGAAAATTTTGTTCGCTTTCTAACCAATCCAATTGTGGCTTCACTATTAACCACATTTGGTTTTTTGGGTATATTATTTGAACTGCAAAGTCCCGGCTGGGGTATACCTGGTACGTTCGGCGCTGTGTGCCTGGCTTTGTCTTTGGGGGCGTCATACATCGTCAAACTTGCCACGATGACTGATCTCTTAATTATTTTTGTTGGCGTCGCACTACTCCTTGTGGAGGTAATCTTGATCCCGGGGTTTGGCGTGGCCGGCATCTCCGGTATTGGTGTTATATTGTGGGGACTGTACGAATTACTCTTGCCTGATGTTCCTGTTGGTCATGAAATTCACTCTATGGTACTTACGGGTTTTACCATAGGAATTATTGGTGGAATCATCGGTTTGGTATTGTTGTTTAAACTGATGACCAAAACAGAATTTTGGCAAAAACTGACTTCCCCCAATATCCAGGATAAAGATAAAGGCTATAATTCTTCTATAGGATTAGAAGGTCTCGTTGGGCAAGAAGGTATTGCTGATACTGATTTACGACCATCAGGGTGGATTAATATAGGAGATCAGCGAGTATTTGTTGTGACTGAGGGATCATATATTGATAAAATTGATAATGTAAAGATCCTTTCTGTGGATGGAAATCGGGTCGTCGTTAGAAAAATTAAATAAAAAGAAAGGAATAAAATAATGCCTGTTGCATCTATTATAATGTTGTCGTTACTGCTACTCTTTGTCGTACTGTTTTTCTATTTTGTACCGTTGGGGTTGTGGGTACAGTCAGTCGTGAGTTTAGGCCTGGGCCCCATTTCCATTATCGATCTTATCCGTATGCGCTTGCGGAAAATAACTCCCCGGTTAATTGTGGATGGTGTAATCAATCTGCACAAAGCCGGACTGCCGTCCATTTCCACGGACATGCTGGAAACGCATCAACTAGCTGGGGGACAAGTGCCAAACGTAGTAATTGCACTCATTGCGGCTGAAAAAGCAAATATTTCACTGACCTTTGAAACCGCTACAGCAATTGATTTAGCGGGTCGTGATGTCCAAACAGCAGTGGCAACAAGTGTATATCCCAAAGTGATTGATGTTCCATTAGAAGGATATTTAGCGGCCGTTGCCAAAGACGGCATTGAGTTGAAAGCACGCGCCCGTGTAACCGTACGTACGAATATTCCCGGTTTGATTGGCGGAGCTACGGATGAAACAATCATTGCCCGTGTTGGCGAAGGGATTGTGAGTGCGATTGGTTCTTCCGATACTTATACTACTGTGTTGGAAAATCCTGATAATATTTCCAAAGCGGTGCTGAGTAAAGGCCTGGATGCAGGCACTGCTTTTGAAATTTTATCCATTGATATTGCTGATCTTGATGTGGGAAAAAATATCGGTGCGAGTTTGCAGGCTGATCAGGCAGAAGCAGATTTAAGGGTTGCCCAAGCCAGAGCAGAAACGCGCCGGGCTATGGCTGTAGCTGAAGAACAGGAAATGAAAGCCAGAACCCAGGAAATGCAGGCCACGGTTGTAGCAGCGGAAGCAGAAGTTCCCAAAGCGATGGCCCAGGCATTTAGAGAAGGAAATCTGGGCATCTTCGATTATTATAATATGCAGAATATCAAAGCGGATACGGGTATGCGGGATTCGATTTCCGGAATGGGTGAAAAACCCATCGAAGGACCTGAGGAGAATGATTAATGGATAGCCTTGGCTACTGGCTTTTTCTGTTAATTTTATATATGCTGTCGTTTATGATGAAAAAACGGAAGCAAAAGGCCGCCAGGCAAAAATTGGAGGGTGACGAAGAAAATGGCTGGCAGACACCGGATTTTGTCAAGGGAATCTTCGCTGATTTTGTTGACAAAGGCAAAGAAGAATTGGATGAAGCTGTCTTCGCAGAATTAGAGGAAGAGTTGGAGGAAGAGTTGGAGGAAGAACTAGGTAAGCCTGAATTTCATGAGCCCCCACAGGAGATTCAACTGGAGGAAAGACATTTACCTCAAAAAGATTTATCGATAGTCGATGAGCATCGTACAATCGGTACTATTGCCCATAAGGAAATTAAAAAGGTAATTTACCAGTCGAGATTTTTCCAGAATCAAGGGGATGTACGTATGGCAATGATCTATAAGGAAATAATGGATAAGCCCCGGGCTCTGCGGCACAGCATACGCTAAACAATCTGTTCGTAGATATTCGTAATTTCTTTACGCAGGTTTTCTTCAGTGCTGTCGTTATGAATAACAAAATCGGCCAGTCCTGTTTTTTCCTCTTCTGACCATTGTAAATCTATACGCTGCAGTATTTCTTGCCGTGATAATGTTCTCCTTGACAGGGCCCTCACCATTCTGTTCTTCATCAACGCAGTAATAACTATTACATAATCAAGGTGTTGGTCATAGCCTGATTCATAAATCAAGGCACCATCTACAATAAACATGGAATTTTTATTTTTTGCTGAAATCTTATTAAACTGTTCATCGATCAAATTGTAGATGTATGGAAACACAACAGAATTAAGACGGATTTGGTGGTCTTCATCCTGGAATGCAATGCGGCCCAGTTTTTTCAAGTCAATTACATTTCCCGGCCCCATAATATCCGTCCCAAATTCAGCGATCAATTCACTTTGCACAGTTGAGTTATTGTTTATCATTTTTTTCGCTTCATTGTCAGCGTCTAAAATGTAAGCACCGAATTCAGCCAATACTGCACTGGCTGTGCTTTTTCCGCAGCCAAGCCCGCCTGTTAATCCAATTTTCAGCATATTAAACCAATGTATTCAGAATTCGTTCAGTGATTTCAGAGATTTCGCCAACACCTTCAACCGCTTTAATTAAGTTGCGCTGTTCATAAAATTCTATCAATGGTTCTGTCTGCCGTCTGTATACTTGCAATCTCTGGCGGATAATTTCAGGAGTATCATCTGTTCTTCCGGATGTTGTACCTCTCAGGACCAATCGATTAATCAATTCCTCTTCATCGGCTACTATGCTGACAACAGCATCCAGCGATTGATTTAAATTTGTCAGAATTCGTTCCAACCCTTCAGCTTGGGTAATAGTACGGGGAAATCCATCAAGACAATAACCACCATTACAATCGTTTTGCGCCAGCCGGCCGGACATCATTTTTAACAGAACATCATCGGGTACTAATTGACCGACATCAATAAAAGTTTTTGCTGATTCGCCCACAGGTGAATTTTTGGATATTTCATCGCGCAGGATAACACCTGTGGAAAGGTGTACAATGCTAAAATGATCACAGATTCGTTTTGCCTGGGTTCCTTTTCCTACACCGGGCGGTCCAATAAAAATTAAATGCATAAGGCAAAGTTATTTATCAATAATAAGAATTAAATTAATAAACCTGCAATAGTCGCAGTGAGCCAGGATGCTAACGCACCTCCTATCATTGCTTTAGTAACCAGTTTAGCGAGATCTTTTTTACGTTCTGGAGCCATACCGCCGATGCCGCCTAATTGAATACCAATGGAACCGAAATTTGCGAACCCACACAAAGCATAACTGGCTATAATAGCTGTGCGGTCAGAAATGGCTCCTGAAGACATCAATTCTTTCAAGTGACCATAGGCAATCAATTCTGTAAAAACAATTTTTTCCCCCATGAGTGTGCCAAGAGTACCAGCCTCTGACCAGGGTACACCCATGGTCCATGCCAAAGGTTTGAATATAAAACCGAGGATTGTTTCCATGGATGTGCCTGCAAACCCAAGGAGGTAGTTAATCATAGCAACGAGTGAAACAAAAGCAACCAGCATAGCACCGACATTCGCTGCTAGTTTCAATCCAATTGTAGCTCCGTCCCCCAGGGCTTCCATGGCATTGGTGTTTTTTTGTTCGATAGTGATTTTCATCTCCCCCATCGTTTCAGACGTTTCCGTTTCAGGATAAATAATTTTTGCCATCACCAGTGCTCCTGGTGCAGACATGACCGACGCGGCTAATAAGTGACCGGCAATTCCAGGAATATCAGCTAGCCACATGACATAAATAGCCAAAATACCTCCAGCAACAGTCGCAAAACCGCCTGTCATCACGGCCATCAGTTCTGACTTTGTCATTTGACTGATAAAGGGCCTAACCATGAGCGGTGCTTCTGTTTGCCCAACGAAAATATTGGCTGAAATACAGAGCGTTTCCGACCCGCTGGTACCCATGGTTTTCTGCATGGCTTTGCCAATCAATTTTACGATCACCTGGATAATTCCAAAGTGGTACAAAACAGCCATTAGGCTGGAAAAGAAAATAATCACGGGCAGTGCTCGAAAAGCGAAATTGATCATGGCAACATGGTAACCCACATCTGGGACGAAAGATTTGAAAAGAAAATCACTGCCAGCATCGGAAAAACTAACGAGCTTGCGGACGGCTTTATCCAGAAAACCAAACAGCGGTCCGCCAATTGGCGTTTTCAGAATAAATATGGCAAAGATGGCCTGCAATCCCAGGCCCCAGCCAATTATGCGCATATTTATCTGTTTTCTGTTATTCGACAGGGCGAATGCGATAACCAATAAAACAACAATTCCAATCAGTCCAGTAAAACGTTCCATTATAATTTCTCCGGGTGTTGATAACATTTTCTGCAGCGTGCTTCATATTTATCAGTTTCTCCAATGACCACTTGCTCTGAATCCCCTGATATGCGTTGTGTAAAACCGGCCGGTTCGCCACAGACAACGCATATGGCCTGCAGTTTATCGAGATAATCCGCTGCACACATGATTTCCGGCATGGGCCCAAAAGGACGAGTCAGATAGTCTTTGTCCAAACCGGCGACAACCACACGCTTATCATTGGCTGACAACTCCTGGCACACGGCAATCAAGTTATTGTCAAAGAATTGTGCTTCATCAATCCCCACGACTTTTGCGCCATCTGCTTTTTCAAGTATTTCAGCGGCGTCGCTGATCAGATATGACTCCATTTTCATATGGTTGTGCGATACGATATGCTCCTCACTGTAGCGATTATCGATTTGTGGTTTAAAAATGGCTGTCTTCATTTTGGCGATCTGGGCCCGTTTCAAGCGCCGGATAAGTTCTTCTGTTTTCCCACAAAACATAGGACCACATATTACCTCTATCCAACCGCCAGTGCGTGGTGTAAGTGTCATCTAAACTCTCTGCGTTGGAAGTATAGATTTAATTTTAGTTCGTATGAGATCGATGGCAACTGTGTTTTTTCCACCCTCGGGAATAATAAGATCAGCATATATTTTCATGGGTTCAACAAACTGTTCATGCATGGGCCGCACCGTATACAGGTATTGATCGATGACAGATTGTCTGGTGCGTTTACGTTCTTCTATATCGCGTGTTAACCGGCGAATGAAGCGAATATCATCCGGTGTTTCCACAAACAATTTGATTTCCATCAGTTCGCGCAGCTTGGTGTCCCAAAGAGTTAAAATCCCCTCTAAAACAAGTACATGGTGAGGCTCAATGTGTTCGGACTCTTTTTTACGGGTATGTGTGCTGAAATCGTAACATGGAATTTTGACTGCTTCCCATTGCATCAATGTCGATAAATGATCGTGCAGCAGTTCAAAGTCCATAGCCTCGGGGTGATCAAAATTTTGTTCATTTCTTTCTTCCATGGACATATGCGCTAAATCTTTATAATAGGAATCCAGCTGGATCACAGCAACTTCGCCTGTAGTGAATTCTTTAACAATTTCGTGAGCAATGGATGTTTTTCCGGAACCGGTGCCGCCGGCAATTCCAATTAATATAGATGAATGATTCATTTTAATTTAGATTGATCGAAAGCTTCCGGAAGAAGCTGCAGTGTTGATGTCTGCTCAACATTATTCTGATTATCAGTAATAAAAATAGGAATGTCACCACATAAATCCCAGACAACTTGCCGGCAGGCGCCGCAAAGGGAGCCGCCATTTTCTGTTGCTACAGCAAGAGCTTTGAATGATGAATGGCCTGCTGCAACCGCTCGGTATAATGCCACACGTTCTGCGCAGCAGGTTAAACCATAACTGCTGGATTCTACATTACAACCACCGATCATTTCTCCATCGGAAGTTAATACCGCAGCGCCAACTGTATAGTTAGAATAGGGCGCGTGGGCAAAAGTTCGCATTGATTTAGCATGAGCAATAAGATCTTCCATATTAATACTCTTTGAATTTTATTTGTTGAAAAACATAGTTAAAGCCAACCCCGGCAATAAAACCGCCAATATGTGCAAACCAAGCAACCCCGCCAGTGGTATCAAGGCCAAGAGTTCCAAGGCCGTTTGTCAGCTGGGTCAAAAACCAGATGCCCAGTACAATCATTGCAGGAACCTTGATGGTTGTAAAGAAAATGAATATAAATACAAATACATGTACTTGGGCATGGGGATAACGTATCAGGTAAGCACCCAAGACACCGGCGATGGCACCGCTGGCACCCACCATAGGCAATATGGAATCAATGTTGAACATGACCTGTGCCAGTCCGGCCGCAAGACCGCATAGAATATAGAATAATGCATAACGAACGTGGCCCAGGGCGCTTTCTACATTGTCACCAAAGATCCATAGGAACCACATGTTACCTAGGATATGGGCAATACCGCCGTGCAGAAACATGGATGTAAAAAGATTAATGATATGAAACTGAGCCGGAATCAGGCCAAACATATAAATAAACCGGGCTTCTGATTCAGCCCCAGACATGGCCAATGTAAACTGGTATAAAAAAATGAGGACATTGGCAGCAATGATTCCATACGTTACAACAGGAACAAGGATACGGGGGTTATCATCTTTGTAAGGGAAAAACATTACTTAATATGAAAGTTTACAGTTTTGGTGGTCTCATTTCCTGATCTGTCCCTAACATTGACTGACATCGTATGATTTCCAACAGATAGATACTCACTCAAATCATAGGAAATAGTTTGGCTGACCGGTTGATAAGCATAGAGCAATCTTTTTCCATCAAGCGTCATCGACATTTCTGATTCATCCGCTATAATGCCGGATAGCAGGTCATCTACCTTAGCTTTCAATTTTTTAATGTCCTGAAAGTAATACACTCCGCCATCAGCTGGAAATGTAGATTCGATCTTCGGAGGAATATTATCTTGTAAAATGCACACTGCCTCGAAACTTTCTATGCTGCCTGTTAACACCTGGCGTTTTTTGGAATTCTTTGATGGAATAAATGTCCAGCCGTCATCTTGATCATAGTAGTATAAACTAGTTTTTTCCAATTTTGATACGTTTTCATCGTAGCGTATGCCGATGCGGATTGTATCTTGTAGTGCAATATCAAAGGGCTGGAGCTGGTAGACATTTGACAAAAAACCGCCGTGAGGAGGCGGAGTAGAATTTTCTACAGCATCGATCCAGATTAAGCTTTGGCCATAGAATGTTGATTTAACAGACCGCAATGAACACATTTTATCCTCCGAAACGACAACTGTTTGTTCACCGGGGGTTGCAATTGCCGGCGTAAAAGCATATTTATAAGTGTAATCTGTGCCATTATTAATGCTTACATATAATTTTGTTACATAATTAAATATTTGGACATCAAGCGGTGCTGAAATAAATGCGTAGGGCTGGATTTGCTGTAAAGCAACAGCAACCAGATTTTGCGGTGTATATAAATGCAAAGACGGTTGAGCGGTGCCCATATTACCTGTTTCTATCTGGACAACAACCCCGGCAGCTGTTTTATTGATTTTTATATCCGGTTTTGTATTGTAATCCATCACAATATTTTCCGGGTGCCAATTCAATGGATTAGAAAATGCCCCCATTTTATTTTTGGCTATGAACTGCAATGAACGATTCTGTATTATTCTGCTATTCAGCGTTACAAGCAATCCGCCAGTACTTTTTTCAACACGCAGAGGATTGATTTTATTATCTGCGAATCCAGAGGGAGAAAAGGAATAACACGTAATATTTTTTAAGGGAATACTTATGGATTTTGATTGAACATTAAAAGTGGTTTCATTTCCGTTTTGAGTTATATCCTGAACGATCAAATCGATTGGCGGGTGTGTAAAGATCCAACCGTTACCTGTAGTGGTGTTACCATTAGCGTCTGTTACCTTAATGATCAGTTTATGATAACCAGGAGGTAATTTCAAAATTCCATATAAATTTCCAGGTTGAACTGTCGATGTTGGATAATCCTTTAAGTGATACAGGTTGTGGAAAGAGCCAAGATTTAAACGATGTAACGCATGATTGCGAACCAATTGTACCCGATCGCTTAATTTATAATCAAGGACATTATAATCAAGCTTGTACTCAGTAATACCATCAACAACCAATTCAACAGATTTTAACTGGTATGATTCAGCAAACCCTTGGCGTTTGTCTTTTGTTCTTAATGCCAACCCAACAACTCCAAATACATTGAGTGTATCAGCTAGTTGATATGATCCATCCGTTTTCCTGAAAAAAGGGATCTGTACCGGCAATAAACTGCCATTTACCCGGGAATCTTTTTCCAGCGGAATAAGCGCTAATTCATCTAATTGCGGCGACAGGCGGTCATCAATTACAAAACCATTGGATTGTGGATTTAATGGTTGTTCCATGCGATTACGAATTTCAAAGTGCAGATGCGGGCCGAAGGAATAACCAGTATTTCCAGTATAACCGATCATTTCTCCCTTTTTTATTTTTACGTCATTTGGTTCAAAATAGTGGTTCAGTATATACGATTCATTTTTATTCTGATAAAATTTTAAATACCCTTCCAGTTTTGGATTAAAATGCGACAGGTGGGCATATACACTGGTTTCACCATTGGGGTGCATGATGTACAATGCTCTGCCGTATCCTTTGAAATTTGCGACCATACGGGAAACATACCCCTTTTCTACTGCAATGACCCCAGCGCCTTCTTTTCCGCCTGTTTTAATATCGATACCCATATGAAAATGGCGCTCCCGAAATTCACCAAAATTGGATTTTAATGACTTGCCGGCATCAGTCGGCCATAGGTAATCCTGGGCCGTAACAACAGCTAACAAGGTGGTTATGAAAATAAGTAATCGGTTCATAAAGAATGTAGGGGTGCCATCAATTTATGGATATAGAGAATGTTTTAGAAAAGAAAAAGGCTCCTGTAGGAGCCTTTTTCTTTTAAGAAAATTGTTAAGTTTATGATTCTTTAAGTTTTTGAATTTCTTTCCGTAGTTCTTCTAGTTCTTTTTTTAATTTTTCGAGATCATCACCATGAACTCCTTTGGGAAAGAAAAATTTATTTTTCATCATACCTGAGGCTCCATCAGGAATCATCAAATCAATGTCCAATTTCAACTGACCTTTCAAAGGGCAATTGTCACCGCAGTCAGCAGTACATACATGGCCTAATTTTTTCATCATTTTTTTATGCGGTTTCAACTCCATTTTATGAAGACCGCCTATTTTTGGTAACCAGGAAAAAGAGTCACCGCTTGATCCTAGTGTAGCTTTCAGTGATTTTTCCCGGCCTTTGCGCACAACAGTTATGTCAACCTCGTTATCTGGTTTTTCACTGCGGATTGTTTGCGTCAATTCTCTCGTGTCGCTGATGCGCACATCATTGACGGTCATGATCACATCGCCAGCCTCGAGTCTGGCTTTTTCTGCCGGGCTGTCTTTAACCACCTCAGATACTAACACTCCACCATCACCTTTTACTTTAAAATAATCGCGAAGCTGATCGGTGAGATCTTGGATCTGTACACCTAAATATCCACCATTATCTGGTTCAAAAGAAAATTTATCGTAATCATCACCAAAAAACATGATTTCATGATCTTCATCACCATTAACTAATCCCATGATTTTCACATCAACACCCAGAGCCTCTATTTCTTCTTTCAGTGCTTTAAGCGCATCATCATCCTGCAGGTTGACCTTAAAAACATTTTCTTCCCCATCTTTGTTAATGGTCAATGTCAGTTGATCGTTTTCTACTTCAACGTTCACATCTACATTTTGCTCATTCTGGTCTGAACTGACGACCATTTTCTTGATAATGACCTTCTTATCGTTGGCCTGCAACAGACCCACAGAAAAGAACAAAAGAAATGCTAATAATATATGTTTCATGATTTACCTCGATTGTTATATGAATTTACTCTTCATCTACGATTTTTGGTGTGAATAAGTTCCGTTTTATAAAACTTTAATAATTAGCTCAGGTTCAATTAACTTGTTTATATACAAACCACAAACCACAGGGAGCATTCCATGAAAAATATAAATATTCTCGTATTAACTATTATTTTAACCTCAACGGGCTTATTTGCCATTGGCGGATTTGGTCTACAAGTAGGACAAAGTTCATTCAGTGTTGCAGAATCCAGCCCGGTATCAGGAATAACAGGTGTCACGTTGACTAATGGCAGTTTTGATGGAGCATATGTTTTAGGGGGTTATCTATATATTGACGCCATACCCTTCATTGATCTTGAAGTAGATGCTAATATAACTGGTAATACATACGATATTAACTTTAGTAATAATTCTGGCCTTGATGGTGCAGTTGCTGAAATGGACCTAATCCCATTCGGTTGGATCAGCACCAATGTTTATTACACATTAAGGAAAAAAGTTTTTAGCGTTTCTATTCCTTTTTTAGCCGGTGCTAAACTCCATGCCGGCGGCGGTTTCAATACTCATAAATCGTCCCCGGTAGCTGATATTGATATGATTAAGAACTTATTGGGTGGGACTGATGATGCTTTGCTCAATGGAGATGTGTCGGGGCTTGATGCTGATTTATTAAAAGATCTTGAAGATAACTTAGTCGATGCTTCTGGTTTTCATTTTCAAACAGGACTGCAATTCAAACTGCTCATGCTGGATACTTTTCTGAATTTCCGTTATACTATCGTGGATGACGTTGTTCCTGATGCTGGTGGTTTTGGAAGTGTGAACTTTCGTTTAGGATTTGGAATATAATTTGAAATAAATACAATATTAAAAAGGGGCAGGTAACTGCCCCTTTTTTATTTCAGCAGAATAAGTTTTTCTGTAGCCTGGAAAGGACCGCTTACCATCTTGACAAAATACACGCCACTGGCAAAACCTTCTGCCAGCCAGCGTACTTCATGTTCGCCAGGTGCCAATTTGTCGTTGATTAATGTGTCTGCCAAACGGCCGTTGATATCGTATATGCGTAAAGTCACTTTTTCAGATTGACCAAGTGCAAACCGAATAGTCGTTACGGGATTAAAGGGATTGGGATAGGGAGCGAATAATTTGAATTCATTCGGTAATATTTCTGATCCTGTCCCGGCAATCTCTTCACCAAAGATCATATCCTTGAATTCAAAGTTTGTATGCAGGTCCCACTGGTCATTTTTATGCGGGCTTGGCGTACCATCAGTGTGGATTAAGTCACTTTGCCCGGGTGGGTTTATATTGTAATCAATAATCTCTGTACCCGTCATTTCATAAGCCCCCTGGTATGTGCCGTGATCGTTAATCGCTTCCGGTATTCCTTTTACATCTTCCAGGGTCATGCTGGAAAAGGACGTAACAAAATTGGTAATGTTATCCACGCCATTACAGATTCCTGATCCGGAGATCCAGGGACCGATATCGCCGTTATTCCACCAAGACGCCGGTTTATTATTCCAATTGGTAAAGAAACCCTGATCAGGATTTAATGCATGTGGCATATCTTCAAAGGCAATGAAACCGCCCCATTCTTCCGAGCCGTCACCTTTATGGGGCAGGTAGGGATGAACCCCATCGCTGCGATCCTGGAAACGCCCACCATGCCAGAAAGCAATATTCTGATCCTGGTCAATGGCAAAGGCATTAAATGACATAGGCGCGTCACTGACGGCCTCATCATAATCAGCGATACTGGTGGCCTTATTAATTTTGTATATATAATCCGCCATTTGAACATCATCCATCCAAAAGGTCATCTTCTGGGAGTAAACCTGGTGCAATGGTAAATAAGAACTCACAACAGGCCCATGTATGGTTCGGTAGTGAGTAAATATTTCCTCACCAGCGATCATTTTGATAGTATCAACGATCACCTCAAAATCCAGCCACTCGCCGTTGTGCCAGTAACCGTCATTAAAATTGTTGCTCTGGGTTGAATCAATATAAGTATCCACGTTATCGCTGACACCGCTGGTCCAGGTCCAGGCGATATGTTCATTATGGCCTAAAGTGACAAATGGTACACCAGGTATAGTTTTTCCTCCTATATGGTAAGTGGGACATTCCAATTCTATTTCCATGGTTACCGATGCTTCATTATAACTGGGTGAGCCCATTTGCGGGCAGCCCAAAAGCATTACATTGCCGCTGGTTGAAAAACCTGGATCTACAAGAGCAGCAAAACTGCCAAGTTTGTATATGATACCGTTATCTTTCCAGAATTGCATAACGTATTCATTGCGTGCTTCCATTTCCAAGACAACTTCTTCCGGAACCGTCATTCCTGAATAATGCCAGGCTTGAGCTGCAGCTTGCCCGGTATCCGGGATAGTGGTGGAACAGGCCGGGTCATTCACAGGCCGGTTCTCATTGAACCAGTCCCAGCCGTTATTCTGCAATTCATTCAAACGGGATAATTCTTCACCGCCGAACATGCCGAACCTGCGCAACATGAAAACAGCGAAGGCACTACCATCTCTTAGTGTAAAAGGATCAAAATCTCTGTCCAGATACTGTTCAGGCATGTACAATTCCGGGTGTAGGTTCATCGTATCAACATAAGCGTTGATACCATCCGCATAAATTTGGATAGCGTTTTGAACTTCAGGTAGTGTATTGGCAATCATGGCATCTATTTCTGCATCTGAGTAGCCAGTACGCAATAATTCCTTATCCACATCCAGAGCAAGGCTCCCAAACCATTCACTCAATCTGCCGGTGGCCGCCCGGCGGTTCAAATCGATCTGGTATAAGCGATCATTGGCTTCAGCAAAGCCCTGGCCGAAGAACATTGCTGTTTCATTATCGGCTTTGATGTGGGGCACGCCGTACTCGTCCCGGTCAATGATGACCGTGGTGCCGTCCGGGGCAATCAAATGTTTTGTTTCAGCAAATAAAGCTGAAATTGCAAGTAAAATGGTAATTAAATAACGCATTGTGACCTCAATTAAATTATTGAAACCGGGGAATTTACAGCTTTTTGGCTAATCAGCTTTCCAGCTGTGTAAAAATTCTTCAATACGCGTGCAAATAGTTTCGCGTGTTTTTCGAAAAGAATCTAGGTATTCATCATCGGCATCCCAACCGGCAAAGGGATCTTTGATACTCCAATGCAGCCGTTTCGCATCGCCGGGGAATGTTGGGCAGACCTGGTTGGCGTTATCGCAAACGGTGATAACAATATCAATCCCTTTATCTAAATAGTAATCAATGGGATCAGATGTATGATGAGATATATCAATTCCCCATTCATTCATTACCCTGATGGACATGGGGTTAACACGGGTAGGGTGGCTGCCGGCGCTATAAACGTCAAATTCATCCCCGGCTTTATCACGAAGTATCCCCTCAGCAATTTGTGAACGGCACGAGTTTCCTGTACAAACAAATAATACTTTAGGCTTAAACATAATCGTGAATTTGCTGCAGGCGTAGATGATTATCAATGAACCTTTTGTGGAATCCGTATTTTTTTGAGGATAGAAGCGTGTAAATTTTCCCGTGGCAGGAATTGAAAAAGAACAACTAAACCCCTTGTTTACCAATCCGCTGGAGCCCTATCCCGGTTTATCGGTTGATGATCTGAACCGCTATTTGCCAGCAGTCCGCAAGGCGGACGAAATCGCCATGACCGTGGATACCATGGAAGAAGGTTTGTTTCTGGCAGACGCACTGGATGGTTTAAAACGCCTGCCGGAAAATTCCATGGATTTGATATTAACCGCACCGCCGGTCAGCCCCTGGCGGGATATTGGCACACATGGGCAAAAAATGACACTTCAGGAGTATTATACATGGAACAACAAATGGCTGCAGGAAAGTCAGCGAATTTTAAAGAGTACAGGTGCTATATATTTGCTGTGCAGCTGGCGTTTCTCTGGTATGTACCATGCGTTGTTGAGCGATTATTTCAGGGTGCAAACACGTATAACCTGGCGGGATAGAAGAACTGGAACCCAGAATCAAAACCCCACGTGGTTCAATGAAATTGGTGATATTTGGCTGGCCACAAAAACGAGTGACTTTGTTTTTAACAGGGAAATGATAGCCAATGATAGAAAGATACTGGACTCTGGTAATACTGAAAATATGTCCAATCTCTGGCTGGAATATTTTACAATGGGCTCTGACCAGGAAAAAGGTGACCTTCCGGAAATGCTGCTGAGTAAAATCCTCCAGGCCAGCAGTTTCAAGTTAAGCTGGGTGGTAGATCCATTTATGCGCAGGGGTAGCGTGGGTGTTGCTGCAAAGAGTATGGGCCGCCGGTTTATCGGCTTTGAAACAGACCAGGACAGCCTGCTAATGGCTATGAAACGGATCGATCAAAGTTAAAAAAGGAATAATATGAGTTTATCTGAACAAATTCAAAAAGATATGTATACAGCCATGAAAAATGGTGAAAAAGATAAAACTGTTACACTTCGAAGTGCACTTTCTAAACTGAAAGACAAAAGGATCGACAAACAGGATGATTTGAGTGAGCAGGAAGAGTTACAGGTCATAAAGACCATGGTGAAACAGCGTTATGAATCCATTGAAATGTATGAAAAAGGTGGCAGAGAGGATCTCGTTGCTAAAGAAAAAACAGAATTGGAACTATTAGAGACGTTCTTGCCGCAAATGATGAGCGCCGAAGAATTGGGAACTTTGATAAATGCCGTAATTGCAGAAACAGGAGCTACATCCATGTCTGATATCGGCAAGATCATGCCGGAAGTAATGAAGCGTTCTGCTGGCCGGGCTGATGGTAAACTGGCTCAATCACTTGTTCGGGACAAACTTGGTTGATAAATGATCTATGATCCTCTTTTTTGATATATTAGCAATGATGTTCATAATAGCCTTAGGCATCATTGGCTATAAACGGGGTCTAGTAGAAGAAATGGGCCGCTTGCTGGGCTTGATCATAGCTGTTTCCTTTGCTTGGAGCTATTATGTGGAATTATCCGGAATTGTGCTGAACCTGATCAATATCAACACTTGGGTGGTAATGGTTTTTAGTTTTACAATTATTTTTATAGTTGCGCTGCTATTGGCTAGGATACTAACAAAATTCATACATTTGTTATTACTGTCAAAAAGCACCAAATTGTTGAACAGAGGTATGGGTTTCACATTTGGGGCAATCAAAGCAGTATTGGTTTTGATGGTGTTTATTTGGGCTTTGGATATTTATCCAAAAAAAAAATGGTCAAAGATCGTTCATACCGAATCAAATGTAGCTGGATACTTGACCGCTATTCGATTGAACATAATCAATTTGTTTAATCTTCAGGATCCCGTGGCCAAAGGGGAGAAATTTGTTCAAGAATTAATGGAATCAGCAGAAGAAGACTTATAATGGCGCGCATCAGTCAGGAAACCATCGATAGAATACGCAACACTGCTGATATTTTAGATGTCATCTCCCAATATGTTAATCTCAAAAAGCGCGGCAGGAATTTCTTTGGTCTTTGCCCCTTCCACGATGAACGTACGCCTTCATTCAGCGTAGCTCCCGATAAAGAGATTTACCATTGTTTTGGCTGCGGAGCCGGAGGCAGTGTATTCAATTTTATTATGGAGCACGAAAACCTCACATTTGTGGAAGCTGTCCAGCAATTGGGAACGCATTATGGAATTGAAGTTGTGCTTACGGGGGATAGCGGATCAAAGCAATTATTCACCCAATTGTATGAACTTCATGAGATTGCTGCAGCTGTATATACCAAAAACCTGTTTTCTGCAAAAGGTAAAGCTGCATTGAATTATTTATTCGAGCGTGGTTTAACCGAAGATACTCTAACAGAGTTTAAAGTTGGTTTTGCTCCAGATTCTTGGGAATTCCTCACAAAGAAGATTAAAGGTAAGGGTTATTCTAGAGAAAGCGTGGATAAGTCAGGCCTTTTTGGAAAAGGAAAGCAGGGCGTTGTTGACCGTTTCCGTTCACGGATTATGTTTCCGATCATGAACCGTTCGGGCAAAGTGATTGCTTTCGGGGGTCGAGTTTTCGAAAGTGAGGATCCGGCAAAATACATGAATTCCCCTGAAACGCCCCTCTATCGAAAGAGTGAAGTATTTTACGGTTATCATAAAACAGCACCCGCTGTGCGTAGTGCCGGTTCTGCTATCCTAGTGGAGGGTTATATGGATTTCCTGCAATTGGTCCAGGCCGGGATAGAAAATGTATTAGCAGTTTCAGGAACTGCTTTTACCACAAGACACGCGGTTCAAATTGGTAAAATCACCCAAAAGGTGTATTTAGCTTATGATGGTGATGAAGCTGGACAAAAGGCAGCATTACGGGCGGGTTATGCACTATTGCAGAATGGAATCGCTGCTTTGATTGTACAGGTGCCGGAGGGTTTGGATCCGGATGATTGGGTGCAGAAAAAGGGTGTAGATATCGTTCGAACTGGAATTGAAAATGCTGTACCGTTATTGAACTACCATCTGGAAATAACCACAGCTATAGACCTCCCAGCTGTGGAGCGCTCTAATCTGGTAAAGGAAATTTTGGAGGAAATTGCAAGTATTCGTGATGGTATAATTCGTGATGATTTGCTACAAACATTAGCAAACAAATTGAATATCAACGAACGTGAAATGGTCAAACAGTTTCGAAATGCTGTCAGCCGTAAGCGAAGACCCTCCCAACTGCAGGAATCCAAACAGGCAGCACCAACATTATTTATAACCGTTGTGCAAAAAGCCCAAGTAGAAATCATCAGCGCATTGCTAACATCGTTTCGTGATGTAAAAGATTTGGTACAGAATAATATTGATCTCATATCTGAACCTCTTTTAAATAAAACTGCACGATTACTATTGGAACATGGTTCAGGTTCAACGGCTGCAGTTTTGGAAGAATTCAGGGATAAGAGCGAACGCGAAACAATAGCACGAATATTGATGAATGGACACAATGTTAATGATCCCCATATTTTGGTTCAAGAATGCTTACAAACCTTAAAGATACAACCGGTTCGGGAAAAGATTCAACAAACGCGCCTGAAAATTCGGGAGCTGGAAGCTGCCGGAAAAGACACTAGTGCTGTGATACTGGAGGTGGGACAGCTTCGGGAGCAGCTTCGCCTGCAGACTGAAAACGATCAATAAATTCAGGGTGCGACAGCTCTACACTATCTTCGGTATTCTTGTCTGTATCGCCCTAATTCCCGCGCAAGATCGCACAGCCATAAAGATTGTTTGTGATACTCCCGATATTCCCATTTATGTAGACGGTCATCTCATAGGTCATACTCCCCTGGATCAGGATGTGGATGTAATACCCGGTTGGCATACGGTCAGCTTTTTCCCCAATAGTAGTGATGAGTACTTAAATACTCGCAAAGTAACCAGAGACATTATTCGTTTAGGTACACAGGATGTTTTGGTAGAAACAGGTCAAACAACCCATGTTACAATGGCCTACAGCAATCTGGGACAGAATGTTGATGGTTATTTTAAAAGTATCCGCACTGGGGACTATTTTGGCTTCAGTATAATCATAGTACTCATCTCAATATTGGTGTGGGCCTATGTTTAAACGCTGTGTTGTTTTATTGTCATTTATGATCTTGAATGCACAGGAGCAAGATACGGTTGTAAAATATTTCCCAACGGATATTCAACGGTCTGAAATATTGGATAGTGAAGTCCCGGAAAAAGATGTAAAAGGTAAAGCCCATTTTAAATCCACATATTCCGGACAGGGGAAATTGCTTAATGTGGAATTTGTCCCCGGGAAGAAAAAAGGCCGTGAAAAATTGTCAGGTCTCAAATTATACTACGGTTACTGGGATATTGAAAAAAGAGATCTGGCAGACGGTTTAACCAGGGATCAGCTGGATGGGAGAAACTATTATGAAGTGAATTTCAACAGCAAGGGCCGTATAAAAAATGTGACTTTTATTGATAATAATAAGCGCACCTTGTGGTCGTATCAATTAAAGTGGAATAAAGCAGGAACACGATCAAAATACAGCGTGGAATTCCATGTTCGCGAACCATTGACACTTTTTGATGAATTTCTATTTGCCGATGATTTAAGTGAAATGCGCAGGGGGTGGTCTATGAAAATAAAAGAACGTGAAGATAACAGGCCCCACACTGTAACCGTCACAGATAAACTGGAACAGGTTTATTATTATTATACACTGCAGTATCTGGATGGCAGCAAGAAAAGCCGTTCAAAGGAAATCATTACATCGGAATATTTCCGGTTTGATTCCTCTAAAGTGGGCAAGCATAAATTGTTTTATAACAGAAAAGATTTTTTGCACAAGGCAGAGTATTATAATGCAGAAGATAATTTGAAGTATACCAATTCCTTTGATTACAGCAATGCTCCCAGTGAGATTTTATTGACAGTGAGTGATAAAAAAGGGATACTGCTGGAAAAGAGGATTATCCCTTTTTCCAACAAATACAAACGGCGGCTGGGACCGCCGAAAGACAAAACCGGTTTGGCAGATATTCTGGAATTTATTGAAAACAGCGGAGAAGAAAATCTGGAAAATTTGACCCAGCTCATTGGAGCTAAGTTTGATGTTACTGTGGATATAGAAGGGCAAGCACTGGTCAGTGGTGAAAAACCACCCACCAAAGAAGAACTACTAGAAAAAATGCTGGCCAAAAAACCAAAAAAGAAAAAAGGACCCACAAGAGCTGATAAATTTGTCCTGGGGCTTTATTTGGGCAATAAAATTGTGAGCGGCGATTATTTATCGGCAGATAATGTGCTGGAAATAGGTCTGGATATCAAATTCCCTTTTTCGTTTAACCTGTTTTGGTTTTCCATGACACCATCGCTGATTGTTGGTCAGGTCAGTTTTCATGGTGGTGACAATTCCACCGTCTCTTGGGTTGCGCTGGAATCAGCTGATTTTATTCCATTAAAATTCCCGCTCATTGTTCATGGTGCAATTGGAACTGTTGGCCCCGGTTTTGGGATCAGGGGCGGCATAAGAACCAAATTCAATTTAGGTGTGGATATTACACTGGGCACCAGTGCAGTGATAGCCAATGATATTGATGGTCAGGGACAAGTTTCCGGATATGTTTTAGCGGACTTGGGCATATATTATACACTTCCTTTTTAATAAAAAATTTAGGGTATAAAAAAACCCCGGCAGTTTTCTGCCGGGGTTTTTATTTAACTAAACGTACAGTTTAGAAATGTACTGATATACCTGCGTTGAAGTATCTTGGTGATCCTAGGAATACTTCTGCATTATGTGCAGCATGTACTTTATCGCCATAGCTATTGTAATTACTATGATCTACAGCATCCTGTACATAAACATCATCCAAAGCATTGAATATATGTGCAAACGCCTGAAGATTCATGCCACCAATTGATGGGAGGTCATAGCTAATGTGGACATCCATTTTGGAATATTTGGGAGCTTGCCAGACTTGCTCTCTATCTGGTGTAGCATCTGGATCTGTTGAATCATATTCACGAGCGGATGGACCCCAGTCTGAGTAGTTGTCATCATACATGTTGTATAAGACTTGTGCTTTTAACCCAGGCATCGGAGTAAGCGTTATACCTAAAACATAGGCTGTTTGCGGCATATCGCCTACCATTAATCCATCCAGTGCATAGTCGTAGTATGTTGTGGTTTGTCCAATCACTTGACCTTCATCATTGAATAGGTCTTCCTGGTAATCCCCGCCGGCATCTCCATCGAAGGTCCAGTCTCCAATACTGATTGCAGCGTCGAGACGCAGCATAGCCATTAACTGTGCTGATACTTCAACCTCAATACCGCTATGTTTCTGGTTCACACCCGAAAGGAAGATGACATCTGTGTCACCGCTGGAGCCCTGACCTGATGAAATTGCTTTCGTCAAGTTACGGTTTATCCAGTCGGTCATGTAGTAGTTTGCCTTGACAGCTATGTTGCCCGCATGGTAATTCACACCAGCTTCAAGACTCTGGAATTTTTCGTTCGCAGGGTCTGATGCAACTGTACCATCAAAATAAATAACATTATCCATGATGGGCGGTTTCTCAACTATGCCAAAGTTGGCAAATACGCTTATGTCATCACTGACATCATACATGGCGCCACCTTTGAATTGCATCGCTGAAATTGCGTCAGCTTCGATTAATGCATCTGCAACCGTAAAGTGATCCTGGTAGGTGTAGGAAATGGATGACATTCCAACCATACCGTATGCGGATATGGGACCGGATGTATAATTAGCTTGTCCAAAAAAGCCCAGCCAGTCCACCGTAGTCTCATTGTGGTAAGCAATAATATCACCAAGTTCTACGCGTTTACCATCTGGAGCATTATCATCGGCAAAATCCAGGTAATAATCACCGCCCATAAGGTCACGAACTTCACGGGCGTGTTCAATACCGGCTGTACGCCAGTCTAAACCAACCTGCAGTTTCAATGCATCGCTCATATCGAAGTTAAGCTTGGAAATAACCCCGATTGTGTTTTGGCGGTTAATACTGTTTCTTAAAATACCTACTGATTGGTTATTATCTGCACCGTGTGTACGGGGAATAACTCTTTTGTCTACATAGACTGTGTCATCAGAACCAGAATTCATTGTGATCAAAGCATTCCAGTCCCTGACCCAGGGACCACGTCCATAATAGAATTTATAGTCGTCATCACCCAGGTTGCCGTCAGCATCCATAGTCGGGATCCTGCCATAGGTTCCTGTACCACCACCGGAACCTCCGGACCAGTAGTAAATCGTAGAGAGTCTCATATTATCACTGATGGTCCAATAATGGTTCATGTTTACAAGAGGCTTATGAAAGAAATTTTCTCTTTCATTCAGGTAGTCGGGATCATGACGTTCTACCGTACGAGCACCATACATGTACCAGTACTGTTTACCTGTATATGATGAACTGACCGGCGCCCAGTTCTGGTTAAACAGACGACCGAATTCAACTCCGCCAGCTGAACCGCTGTCGCGAAATTGTCCATCATCACCAACAGCAGTTGCATCGTATCCATCAATTGATTTAGCAAATTCTGAGTCATAGGCGCCCAGGTTTTGTTTATACAGGTTCTGGCCGTGGCGTTGAGGGGCACCAATTGCATAGAGCTCAAGACGATTTGCATCGTTCATCTGGTAACTGGCACCAAAGTAATAGGCCCAGGCATCGGTCCATGTTTTATCAATAACACCATCACCAACTTTACGAACGATGGTTGCACTAAAAGCCATATTATCATTGATCAGACCGGTATTGTAGTTAAAGGTACCTTTTAGAAAACCGCCGGCACCAACTTCGGTTTTGAATCTTCCACCGCGGGAAAAAGCTGTTGGATCGGTAATGATATTCATGGTTCCGCCAATGGAAGGAGTCGCCAGGTTGACAGCACTTAAACCACGCTGCATCTGGATGGAGGATGTGGCATCGCCTACACCGTCCCAGTTGGACCAGTAGACCCAGCCGTTTTCCATATCATTTTGCGGTACACCGTTGATCATTACGGCAACATTGCGCTGGTTAAAACCGCGAACATTGATACGTGCATCCCCGGCTCCGCCGCCCTGTTGGGTTGCATAGACACTGGGGGTTGTATTCAAGCTCATGGGAATATCCTGTGAACCTAGGCGGAATTCCATATCTGCTTTTGTTACGGTTGTATAAGCAACAGGTGTATTTTCATCTGCCCGCGAAGCTAAAACTTCTAAAGCAGATAACTGGATCACTCCAGTTTCCAGGGCAAAATGTAGCGTTGATGCAGCAGCAGCACTCGCGCTGGAATATCCAATCATTGAGGCTGTAACTGTTGCGCCACTAGGCACGTTGGCAATGGTATAAGAACCATTGGCATCTGTGGCAGCTCCGAGGTCAGTTCCTTCTACAACCACATTTGCACCAGCCAATGCGCCGCCGGTAGCAGCATCTGATACTGAACCGGAAACGGTCATCTGGGCAAAAAGTGATAGGGGAAGGAGAAATGACACAAGGAACATGAATGAACGTTTATAACGATTCATGTTGTTCTCCTTGGTTATTTGATTTTAAGGTTTTCAATATTTTTTTTTAGTGAAATGGTATGTGGCTTAATAATGTAAGCATACCACATCTCAATCTTTTTGGGTTATCCCATAAAGCCCTGGAATTTCAGCTTAAAAGAGACTTTCAGGCAAGGAATATTCAAAAAATTAATTTTGTTAAATTAAGCAGTAAGATTTACTAACCACAATATGCCAGCACCTAAAACGAGAGCCATGAGAATATGGGTAGCAATAGCTTTTAATAATTCCATTTTTTAATTTCCTTTCTTTAAGTGGGCAAGTGGGCGATGAGGGACTTGAACCCCCGACTTCTACCATGTGAAGATAGCGCTCTAACCAACTGAGCTAATCGCCCGGAATTTCCTTTTTTGGAAATACAAACGGGACGCAAATTTACCGGTGACTAAATAGCATTACAAGCAACATGAATGAGCAACAAGTACAAATTAAAGATACTGAAATCGTTAACGACTATTTATTGATTCAGTGGACAGATGAAACGGACTCGGTCATCTCCCTAAGGATCATGCGCGATAATTGCCCCTGCGCCTCCTGCGCGGGTGAAAAAGACGTTCTTGGCAATGTGTATAAAGGACCACCCCTGAAAATGACAGCTCAGAGCTATCAGCTCAAAGGCCTGCAGCCCGTGGGCTATTACGGTTTACGGCCCTTCTGGGCCGATAGCCACACCACGGGTATTTATACCATTGAATTGCTGAAAGAACTTGCAGCAGCAGAATAATTTATTTCTGGTTACATTATTTTTTACTTTTATTAATTCTTTCTTCTTACAGGGGAGAAATTTTTAAATAAATATATTACTGCACTTTGCCTTGAGCAGCAACCGCTGCCGCTTTTTTGGCAATTTCCTCCTGGTCGCCAAGGTAGTAATGTTTGATTGCTTGGAGATTGTCATCCAACTCATAAACCAATGGGACACCTGTCGGAATATTAAGTCCCACAATTTCTTCATCTGAAATATTGTCAAGATATTTAACAAGAGCTCGCATTGAATTACCATGGGCCACAATTAACACCTTTTTCCCGGATTTGATATCCGGAGCAATTTGTTCATGCCAGTAGGGCAGAAAACGTTCAACTGTATCTTTTAAACACTCCGTCGCCGGCAAATCTTCAGCCGACATATTTTTATAGCGTTCATCAAATCGCGGGTGGCGTTCATCGTCTAAATCCAATTCCGGTGGCGGTGTATCGTAGTTGCGGCGCCAGACAAGCACCTGTTTCTCGCCGAATTTTTCAGCTGTTTCAGCTTTATTCAGCCCCTGCAAGGCTCCATAATGACGCTCATTCAAGCGCCAGTTATACATGATCGGTACATCAGAAATATCCATTTCTTTCAGGCATATTTCCATGGTACGGATCGCCCGAGTCAGAACGGATGTATGAATAATATCAAATTCGTACTTTTCAGCCATTAGTATTTGTCCTGCATCACGAGCCTCTTGTTCACCTTGAGGGGTGAGATCTACATCTGTCCAGCCGGTAAAGCGGTTTTCCAGGTTCCACAGGCTTTCGCCATGGCGCAGTAAAATGAGTTTAACCATTATGATTTCTTTCTATTTTGCAAAAATAATGAATATAAAATTCGACTTAAACGGGGAATCTTCAAAACGATACTATTATCAATAAACACCTTTTCAATTGACCTTTTATAAATTTCTCCTCTGTGAAAGGGGAGAAAAATAGGATTTATTGTTTATTCGCTAATTATTAAGTCTCCCTTGTTAAAAAGGGAATAAGAGGATTATAATGAAGATCAAATTTGGAGTATGAAATGAAAAAAGTTGCAGTAAATGATTTTGTCCGGCGGCAGATTAAGGGTACCGGAAAGACCTATTCTCCCAATTTAACCTTTGCAGAAATAGCTGACCATGCTGAAGCGCAAATGGATGTAGGCAATTATAAAGAAGGTTATCGTGATGGCATAAGGATTGTTAATGGTTCAGCAGACATAGCGAAGCATTTTATCTGCCCGTTTACAAAAATTGACAATAATACAGAACTAAAAGCAAAGGTCGTCAGACGCAAACCGGATGAAGAATCTTATATCCAGATCCGGGCGCTAAATGCTGATCCATTAGCGACAGGAAAAGTGGAATTTATTCTTTATTCTCATGATGTGCTGGCTGAAAACAACGAACAGACCACAAACGCAGAATGGGAACTCATCAGTATCCATGCTTTTCCAGAAGGAGTGGATCATTTGCCCATGGGTCCTGTGACCATGATGCGCAACCAGCTGGAGCACCCCGGCGGAACTAAAGCGCACTATGCATCTGCAGAATGGGCAGAATCTGTACATTTCTGGCAGCAGTATGCTGCTGTTGATATTTGATACCTCAATTGTGTATTATTTACGTCACTTTATTTAAGGAATAATCATGTCAGAAAAAGTTTTTTATCCATCCCCGGAATGGTCGGCAAATGCCCACATTCAGACCATGGATCAATATCAGGAGATTTATGATAGGTCTATACAAGACAGAGATGCATTCTGGGCAGAAACAGCCGAACGGATCACCTGGTTCAAGAAATGGGATACAGTCAGCAATTTTAATTTTGTTAATGCAGATATAAAATGGTTCGAGGGTGGTAAACTGAATGTCAGCTATAATTGTCTTGACCGCCATGTGGAAGCTGGCTATGGTGACCGCACCGCTCTTATTTGGGAAGGAAATGACCCCAATGAGGATAAATATATCACTTATCAGGAGCTGTTGAACGACGTCCAAAAATTTGCCAATGTGCTGAAAAATATTGGTGTAGAAAAAGGTGATCGTGTCTGCCTCTACATGCAGATGGTTACCCAGCTACCGGTGGCCATGCTGGCCTGTGCCCGGATTGGCGCTGTGCATTCGGTTGTTTTCGGAGCCTTCAGCGCTGATTCCCTGCGGGATCGCATCAACGACTCAGAATGTAAGGTACTGATCACGCAGGACACTGGTGTGCGCGGCACAAAACAGAACATTCCCATGAAAACGAACGCTGATAAAGCGGTGTCCCAAACACCCTCCATCGAACATGTTGTTGTGGTGCAGCGAACGGGAGAGCTCGTAGAAATGAAAACCGGCCGCGACCTGTGGTGGCACGAGGAAATGGCCAGCGCCGACGCTGTATGCCCTCCTGAAGAAATGGATGCGGAAGACCCGTTATTTATATTATATACATCAGGATCCACCGGTATGCCCAAGGGTGTTTTGCATACGACCGGAGGTTATCTGGTCTATACGTCCTATTCCCATGAATTGATCTTTGATTATCATGAAGACGATATTTATTGGTGCACCGCCGATATCGGTTGGATCACCGGCCATTCCTATATTGTATACGGACCGCTGGCAAATGGAGCAACTTCAGTGATGTTTGAGGGTGTGCCCAATTATCCCGATTTCGGCCGTTTCTGGGAAGTGGTGGACAAACATAAGGTAACGTTGTTTTATACAGCACCGACAGCTTTGCGGGCCCTCATGAAAGAAGGGAACAAATGGGTAGAAAAAAATAACCTTTCCAGCCTGCGCCTGCTGGGGACGGTCGGCGAAACCATCAAAGAGCCGGAATGGCTGTGGTATTACAACATTGTTGGGAAGAGTCAATGCCCCATAGTGGATACTTGGTGGCAGACGGAAACTGGCGGCATTTTGATCACGCCTCTTCCTGGAGCCACACCCATTAAACCGGGAACGGCCACATTTCCCTTTTTTGGAATTGAACCAGTACTTTTGTCGGAGCATGGTGAAGAGATCGAAGGAAATGGTAAATCGGGTCTTCTGGCCATCAAAACTTCATGGCCGGGGCAGATGCGCACGATCTATGGTGATCACAAACGTTTCTTTGACACCTATTTCTCACAATATCCTGGATATTATTTCACAGGAGATGGGGCAAGGAGAGATAGAGATGGCTGCTACTGGATCACCGGCCGCGTGGATGATGTATTAAATGTGTCCGGCCACCGCATCGGCACCGCGGAAGTGGAAGGCGCCATTGGCAAGGCCAATGGTGTGGCAGAAGCCGCTGTGGTTGGCTATCCCCATGATATTAAAGGCCAGGGTATTTATGCTTTTGTGACGCTGATGACGGGTGTGGATGCAGATGGATTCATTGAGCAGGAAATTCGCGAATCAGTGACAAAAGAGATTGGCCCCCACGCTAAACCGGATCAAATTCAGTTTACACCGGCATTACCAAAAACACGTTCTGGTAAGATCATGCGCCGTATACTGCGTAAAATTGCTGAAGGAGATACGGATAATATGGGCGATATTTCCACCCTGGCAGATCCCTCAGTGGTTGAAAGCTTGGTTTATGGATCAACAAAATAAATATTTACTAAAAACAATTGACTTAGCACTCGCTAATGCCGTAATATATTGACAGCATGCTTGATAACACGATCAATAATTTGAAGCGGAGGTAAGAAATGAAACGCGTTTCACTAATATTAATGGTAAGCTTGTTAGCTGTACCATTTATATATGCACAAGATGAAGAAGAAGAAGATATTGTAGTTGCTCTGCCTGCTCCGGCAGCAGAGGAAGCTCCGGCAGCTCCATCGGCTCTATCTGGCTTTACTGTTGGCCTGAATGTGGCCATGCCGGTAATAGGTGGTGAATTTTATGCTGAAAGCGGCATGGACCCGGTCTTTGGCATTGTTGTCGGCACTCCCTTTGGACTGCCCCTCGGCCCCTTTAACGTCGGCGTCAATGTCGGTATTGAGAGTGCAAATGGCCTGACAGGTGTATTTGGTATTCTTAACGCACAAGTCGCAGAAGTTAGCGGTGGACCTGTATCGGTCTTTGGCGGTATCGGTATGCTGGAAGGTATGGGTATTATTGGCGGCGCATCCTGGGATTATTCCATGGATCCTGTTATAATTAAACCCTATGTAAGGGCTACAGTAACAACTGGTGCTGCTGGATCAGAAGATGACCCTGCCTCAACAGGCTGGATCCAAGTTGGTGCCATGGTGAGCTACGCACTGTAAGTTAAAAAAAATCACTAAATAAATAAAAAAGCCTACTGGTTCCAGTAGGCTTTTTTATTTCTGTTGTTCGTCTGAGTAACTAACTAACGGTTAATAAAACTTTCTGTATTTTATAGTGTAGCTAGTTTTTGTTTTGCCATATCAACCCATCTACTTCCAGAAAAACTGATGACAACAGCTTCGTATAAAGTTTTTGCTTTAGCATTACCATTTAGTTTTTTCTGATGGATATAGCCAGCTTGATAGAGATTTTTTGCAGCCAGTTCTTTATCGCATCCTTTTGTCAAGCCCACTTCTTCTCTTAAAGCAGCAGCTTTAGCAAAATCACCTGCCTTATAAACTACTTCTGCCTCATCGTTTTTCTTATATAGTGCCAGTTTTTCCACGCATTTTTCTACATATTTTAGATTCGAAGTATAATTATTGGCTCCTTTTAGATATTCTGCTCGTGCTGCATCCATATCGAAGAGTTTGTTGCCGTAAGTCCAACCAATATAGTATTGGGCCTTGGAATTTATCTCTTCATCACATCCTTCCATGCGCAGTGTTGTTTCCAATATATCCATTGTTTCCTGGTGTTTTCCTGATTTATATAATTCTTGTGATAAATCAAATATTTTCAGGCAATCTGACGCCAATTTAACGGCTAACTTTTTGGCTCTAGCTTCAGCTTTGTCCTTTTCAGCTTCAGCTTTAGCCTTTTCAGCAGCCATTTTTTCTCTAACAGCCTTTTTTCTAGCGGCTTTTTTTCTAGCAGATTTTTTTCTAGCAGCTTTTATTCTATCTTCTTTTTCTTTAGCAGTCTTGTTAATAGCAGCTTTTTCTCTAGCAGCTTTTTCAGCGAAAGCTAATTCAGCTGCAACCTTTTCAGCAGTAGCTTCCTTTACTAGGTATTTTAAAATAGTTCCTTCCCAATCCTCCTCACCTTTCTTGCTCCAAGCTACAGCTAATTCAGCGGCTAACTCTTTAGTTCTAGCTTCAGCAGCAGCTTTTTCAGCAGTAGCTTCATTTATTAGGTATTCTAGTATAGTTACTTTTCCTTCCATTTCACCGTTTTCATTCCAGGAAGTCCATATACCAACTATATTCCCATCCTTCCAAGTTCCTTCCTGTTTCTTCTGTCCATTCTCATACCACATAGTCACTAATCCATCTGCTTCCCCATCCTTGTAAGTTCTTTTAGATTTCTTCTGTCCATTCTCATGCCACCAAGTCCATATACCATCTTTTATAGGAACACCATATCTATTTACACCCTTGTATGTTTTTTCTTCCTTTTTCTGTCCATTTTCATAAACATTTATAGATTTTACTAATTCATACTTATCATTCGATTCTTTAAAGGTTTTGATGACCTTTGGTAGCCCATTTTCATAAAACTCTTCTGCTAATTCATATGTTTGCCCAAAGCAAACACCAGTTATAAATAATACGATAAGTAATATCTTTTTCATTTTAGCCTCATTGCTTAAATCCTATCCCTTTGGGTGGGGGTTGAGGTTTAAATGTCTACTCAATTCCTAACAATTCCACTTCAAAAATAAGAGTACTATTCGGGCCT